>Ga0256837_1000261_pt1 | contig 46800 bp, 44 predicted proteins | sample 4562384metaG_FD_185976 | JGI IMG/M metagenome (GOLD analysis project Ga0256837, IMG submission 185976) | Hydrothermal vent microbial communities from Guaymas Basin, Mexico - 4561-384 | ecosystem: Environmental > Aquatic > Marine > Hydrothermal vents | place: Mexico: Guaymas Basin | collected... | reverse complement strand
TCTGATCCACATGAAAAGATTAATGATGCTTATGAGAAGCGTTATGGTAACCCTGAAGACCCAGATTACGATAAAGCTTGGACAACTAACCTCGATAATTTAGGTTTTTTCTCAATCTCTAATGATGCAGCATTACACGATATATTAATATCTTCTCCTCAAGCTGCTGGTTTTCAACCTTTTAACCTTCATATCTATAAAACAAAAGCTGAAAATGTAACATATATTGGACATTTAGCACCAGAAGCTATGTTAGATATTACAGGTGTAACGAATGAAGCTGATAGAAAAGCTTATGTAGAAATGTTCAAACCTCTTGATGCATATGTAACAAAAGAGTTTGGTGGAAAAATTCTTAACACTACATACGACAAACTTCCTGCTCAACCTATGATGACTTTCGAGTTTGAAGTAGATAGAAGTGGTGATGTTGTTGAGTGGGCTGAAGCTTTCCAAGAAGAGTTTGAAGCTGCATTTGAAGAGAAGCACTATATTATTGCTGGATTTAAAAACTTTAAAGAGACTTACGAAGAAGATTTAGAGATGCCTTTTGGTGAGTATGACCAGTTCTTTGTATATGGTTTATGTCACTTTACATTCTCATACAATGTATTTAACAAAGGTCGTCCTGATGCTGGTGTTTTTGCTCCTTGTGCAATGTATTTTTACATTAAAGAGGGAAGTAACAAAATGGTAGTTGGTATGCCTCGTCTTTCTGTATGGGCTGCTGTGATGGAGATGAAAGATCCAGCGAAACTTGACTGGATTAAAAAAATTGATGATGAAATTATTGGCATCATGAAAGATTTAGGAGCAAAAGAGATATGAGAAAATTATTAGTACTTGTTGCATCACTATCAGTACTCTTTTTTAGTGCCTGTACATCAGCAAAAACTGGAACTGCGAAGAGTGGTTTAGAGGGTACAAAGGTAAATACTTACTTAGTAGGTGAATATCAAGACAAGGCAAGTGTAAAAGCTAAGCTTGAAGCTGCTGGTTTTAGTGTTTTAGCAGATTACCCATCTGTTAAAAAAGGCTCTACTTTAGTATTTACAAATGATGCAATTAAAGCAGAAGCGGCTAAACCAGGTCGTGCATTTGCTGCGACAGTTTGTCGTGTTTTTGTGGATGATAAAGCTAAAATGATCAGTTTTACAAACCCTGTTTATTTTGGAAAAGCATTTATGCAAGATGAGTATAACCATGAAGTATTTGGTGGAGCATTAGAAAAAATTAATGCTACATTTCCTGGATTAAAAGCATCTCCTGATCAGTTAGATTTTGATGCTCTTGCAGGATACCACTTTATGATGGGTATGCCATATTATCAAGATCAAGATGTTCTTGGTAAGCCAAATCCTACAACTGCAGATGCTGTAGCAAAAGCGATGAACTATAAAAAAGGTAAGGCTGTGATTTTTGAGCTTAAACTCTCAGATACTACAACTTTGCTTGGATATGACCTTGGAAAACGTACAAAGAAATTTGTTAAGAAAATTGGTCGTCAAAATGCAGCACTCCTTCCATGGACTGTCGCTATTGAAAATGGTCAGGCAAAAGCTTTAAATGCGAAGTATTATATTGCTATTTCATATCCACTACTTGATATGGGTGGATTTATGGGGATTGCAACTGTTCCAGGTGCAATTACTAAAGATCTAGAGAAAGCTTTTAAAAAGTAAGTATCTAAATTGATTTTCAGGGAAGAGATTCCCTGAAGATTATATTGAATTTATTTGGTATAGGTAAAAAACCTATACCATTTTTGCTTCGCGAGTTCCCTCTTTAATCTCACCAATAAGGTAAGAGCCTTTAGCTTTTGCTAAGACTGTGTTAACATTTTTCTCTTCAACTACAAGTATCATACCAACACCCATATTGAATGCTCTAAACATCTCATCACGGTCGATATGTTCACTCATAAGTTCAAAGATTGGAAGTACTTTAATAGCATCTTTTTTCACTTCTGCCATTAAGTTCTCAGGAAGTACACGTGGAAGGTTTTCAACTATACCACCACCAGTGATATGTGCCATAGCCACTATCTCACCTTTAAGCTCTTTAAACATTTTTACATAGATATTTGTTGGCTCAAGGAGAGTTTCAATTAATGGCTTGCCATTGAACTCATCTTCAAATTTCATGCCCATTTTTTCAAAAAGTACTTTTCTTGCAAGTGAGAAACCATTTGAGTGAAGACCAGATGATGGAAGTGCAATAAGCTTATGTCCTGCACGAACCAAGCTTACTCTATCCATCTCTGATTTTTCAGCAACACCTACAGCAAAACCAGCGAGGTCATAATCATCTTCAGAGTACATACCAGGCATCTCAGCTGTTTCACCACCTATTAGGGCACACTCAGAGCGTTTGCACCCCTCAGCGATCCCTGCAACTACATTCGTCGCGTTTTTCACATCAAGTTTACCTGTTGCATAATAATCTAAGAAAAATGAGGGTGTTCCAAAGTTACAAAGTAAGTCATTTACACACATAGCAACTAAGTCAATTCCAACAGTATTATGAATGCCACTATCAATTGCAAGTTTAAGTTTTGTACCAACTCCATCTGTTGCAGCAAGCATAACAGGTTCTTTAAAACCAGTTGGTAACTCAAATGCACCAGCGAAAGAGCCAATTCCACCCATGACACCTGGAATTTTAGTCGCTTTTACTAAGGGTTTAATGTTCTCTACAAAACTGTTTCCAGCATCAATATCTACACCAGCATCTTTATAGCTAATTTGACTCATCTAGTCTTCCTTTTGTTCAGGTAAATCACATTTCTTTGAAATGATGCATAATGGACAAAAGTTGGCAAGACCTGCAATAAGAGGTATGACACCTAAATAAAACCAAGGATTGCCTATAATAACACCTGTAGCAATAAGTCCAAGTCCTAAAACAATTCTAATTGGTCTACATATTTTTCTGATTTTATTGAAATCCATTCAATTACCTTTAGATTAATATTAATTTGATGCAATTATATCTTTAATTAAGTAAAATTAATCCAAATATGCTAAAATCCATTTCAAATATAAGGAATTTTAAATATGAAAAATTTTATTTACAATGAAATGATGGTGCATGTACCACTTTGTACATCAAAAGACCCTCAAAAAGTGTTAATTTTAAGTGATAATACAGATGCATTTGAAGCAGAAGTTGCAAAGCATGACAATATTGCATCTGAAGCACTGGCTGCAAATATCGATGCTCTTCGTGGAGCAGCAGATAATGAGTATGATGTAGTTATCTCTGAGATAGATGCAGATGCAGCAGTTTTGGCACACCTGAATCGTGTTTTAAAAGAGGATGGCTTACTTGTTACAACACATCCATCTTTAGATAATGTAGATGCAAATACAACTATGATGCAAATCTTAGGGAAGTATGCGAAAATTATTATGCCTTATAACTTAGGTAATGGAGAGACTGCTCTTTTAGCTTCTAAAGAGTATCATCCAACTGCAGATATTATCTTACAGCGTAGTGATATGCTTGATGGTTTAGATTTTTACAATTGTGATGTTCATCCTGCAGCCTTTGCAATGGGTAACAACATACGTAAAGCATACTTGGGTGTAATTAAAAACTAATGGCATTTGAGTATGCCATAGCTTTAACCGGTGGTATTGCTACAGGAAAAAGTACTGTGGCATCTTTGATGGCCTTAAATGGCATGCGGGTTATCGATGCCGATACAATCTCACATGAGATTTTAGATGCATCTTCTCTTTGGGTGAGTGAAACCTATGGGGATGAGTATCTTAAAGGCTCTAAAAAAGTAGATCGTACAAAACTTGGTGAGCTTGTTTTTTCAGATGAGAATGCTAAGCAAACTTTAGAAGAGTATCTTCATCCAAAAATTCGCTCTGAGATAGAAAAACGCAGTGAAAAACAAGATAGTTTTAAATTTCCTTACCTTATAGACATTCCCCTTTTCTTTGAAAACAACAACTATAATATAAAAGATTCTGTAGTGGTATACACTCCTCGTGATGTACAACTAGAGCGTTTTATGAAACGCAATGGCTACTCAAAAGAGGAATCTTTAAATCGTATAGCTTCACAGATGCCAATAGATGAAAAAAAGAAAAAAGCAACCTGGGTGATAGATAACTCAAAAAATCTCAAACATCTCCAACAAGAGGTGGAAGATTTTGTTGCCATAATTAAAAAGAAGTACCTTTGAAGGATTTAAGATGCAAATAGCAAAATATAGTGCAAATGGAAATGATTTTGTACTTTTTCATACCCCTATGCGAGATGATTTTACACAACTTGCTCGTGAGCTTTGTCATCGTCAAGATGGGATAGGTGCAGATGGCCTCATTGTTATAATTCCCCACAGTGAGTACGATTTTGAATGGCTATTTTATAATTCTGATGGAAGTCATGCAGATATGTGCGGTAATGGAAGTCGTGCTTGTGCTCATTATGCCTATGTGAATGAGCTTGCACCTAAAGAGATGGCTTTTCTTACTGGTGCTGGAGTGATTCATGCAGTGGTGGAGGAGGGTGATGAGCGAAGTGCAATGGTTCTAAGTGAACTTACCCCTCCTAAGCTCTTAGATTCCTCTATAGAGCATAATGGACAAAGCTGGTGGCTTCTCAATACGGGTGTTCCCCATTTAGTTTGCATAAAAGAGAGTGTTGAAGAGTTTGATATAGAAGAGGCTCGAGAGCTTCGTTACAAATACAATGCTAATGTCAACATTTGTGCACTAGAGGGTGAAAACATGCGAGTAAGAACCTATGAGCGTGGTGTTGAAAATGAAACACTTGCTTGTGGCACAGGGATGGCAGCTTGTTTTTACAGAGCTTTACAAGAGAAAAAGGTAAAAGAGAACATAGAAGTTTATCCTACGAGTGGTGAAACACTTTACTTAGGTGTCAATGAGAGAACCATAACTTTTAAAGGTCGTGTAAAAAATACTTTTAATACAGAGTGGGAAGTTTAGAGAGTAAAGAAGTTGTGAAGAAGCGAGGCTTAAAGCCCTGCTGCTTCAACAATTTTTGCTTGATGATCTGCAATAAGTGGCTCGATAACTTCATCTAGAAGTCCACCATTCATGATCTCATTTAATCTATAGAGAGTAAGGTTGATACGATGATCGCTCATACGGTTTTGTGGGTAGTTGTATGTACGAATACGTCCAGATCTATCTCCAGTTCCTACTTGAGCGGCACGTTCAGCTGCATTCTCAGACTGTTGAGCTTGCATCTCTAGGTCATAAAGTCTTGCTTTGAGAACTTTCATCGCCTTTTCACGGTTTTTATGCTGTGATTTTTGATCTTGATTGGTTACAACCAAGCCTGTTGGCAAGTGAGTGATACGAACAGCAGAATCGGTAGTATTTACTGATTGTCCACCACATCCAGAAGAACGCATAACATCGATTTTAAGATCGTTTTCACTAATCTCAATCTCAACATCATCTACCTCTGGCATCACTGCAACTGTAATAGCTGAAGTGTGTACACGCCCTTGTGATTCTGTCGCTGGAACACGTTGAACTCTATGTGTCCCACCTTCATATTTCAACCGACTATAAACCTGCTCACCCTTGATAAGTGCGGTGACCTCTTTATATCCACCAGCATCACTAGGGGATGTGGAGATAAGCTCTATCTTCCATCCACGTAGGTCTGCATAGCGAGTATAGGCATCAAAAAGATCTCCAACAAAGATAGCTGCTTCATCTCCACCAGCTCCAGCACGAAGCTCAACAATGATATTTCTATCATCATTTGGATCTCTAGGGAGAAGTAGCATCTTAATCTCTTCCTCAATCTCTGGCTTGCGAGGTTCAAGTTCTTTGAGCTCCTCTTTAGCCATCTCACCCATCTCAGCATCACTTAACATCTCTCTTGTATCAGAAATATCTTGTATAAGAGTTTTGTACTCTCTTGCTTTTTCAACGATTGGTAAAAGATTTGATTGTTCTCTGGAGAGGTCTGTCATCCGTTTGATGTCAGAGGTGATATCAGGTGAACTTAGCAATTCGCTAAGTTCGTTATAGCGGTTGATAAACGGTGTAAGTTTATCTGAAAGCATAATTTATGCTCTAATTATATAGCGTTTACAGATTTGTGTAGACGGCTAACTTTTCTAGCAGCAGTTTCTTTTTTAAGAATACCTTTGCTTACGAATTTATGAATTTGTTGATTTGCAACTTTAAATGCAGCTTGCGCTTCTTCTTTGTTACCAGCTTCAACTGCAGTTGTTACTGCTTTTACGATGTTTTTAAGACGAGTTCTGTAGAAACGATTACGTTCTGTACGAACGATTGTTTGACGAATTCTCTTAATTGATGACTTGTGATTTGCCATTAATGAGTCCTTCTCATGAAAATTTAGTGCGCAATATTAGCTTAAAAATAATTAAAATTAAGTTAAAGGGTGGTAAAATACACTAATTTAACAAAAATGGAAACAAACATGAAATCATTGAAACTATTTGGAACAGATGGAGTAAGGGGTGAAGCCGGCTCATTTTTGAGTGCTGAGGTGGCTATGAAAGTGGCTATGGCAGCGGGAATCTTCTTAAAAGGGAAAGCTGTAACAAATAGGATTTTAGTAGGAAAAGACACACGTCGTAGTGGTTATATGATAGAAAATGCGATTGTGAGTGGTTTGACTGCTATAGGATTTGATGTGGTTGAGGTTGGACCTATGCCAACACCTGCCATCGCGTTTATCACTGAAAATATGCGTTGTGATGCTGGGATTATGATATCTGCTTCTCATAACTCTTATGAAGATAATGGGATAAAACTTTTTGATGGACATGGTAATAAGTTTTCAACACGTGTAGAAAAAGAGATAGAATCGATCTACTTTAATGAAGAAAAACTCAAAGAAGCACAGGTCACTGGAAAGTACATAGGAAAAGCAAAACGTATAGATGATGTGATAGGTCGCTATATAGTACAGCTAAAAAACTCTTTTGATGTATGTAAAACACTTCAGGGGATGAGAATTGTTCTTGATACCTCTAATGGAGCAGCTTATAAGGTTGGACCAACTGTACTTGAAGAGCTTGGTGCTGATGTTATAGTGCTTCACAATGAACCAGATGGTTTTAACATCAATGAAGGGTGTGGAGCACTGCATCCTAGAGATGTAAGCGAAGCAGTAGTGAAATATAGAGCAGATCTAGGGATTGCTCTTGATGGTGATGCAGATAGACTAGTGGTAATAGATGAAAAAGGTGAAGTGGTTGATGGGGATCAACTTCTTGGAGCACTTGGAGCACACTTAGCAGAAAAAGGAAACCTTAAAGGTGGAGCGATTGTAGCTACTGTAATGAGTAATGGTGGTCTTGATGAGTTTATGCAGGCGAAGGGTTTAAAACTACTTCGCTCTGATGTAGGGGATAAGCATGTTCTTTCTATAATGAAAAAAGAGAACATCAATTTTGGTGGAGAGCAAAGTGGTCATGTCATTATGAGTGATTTTGCAAAAACGGGTGATGGCCTAGTAAGTGCTTTAGCTGTGCTCTCTTTACTTATAGATAAAGGTGCTAAAGCATCCGAAGTACTTCGTCCATTTCCTCTTTACCCTCAAAAGCTTGTGAATCTAAATGTAAAAGTGAAAAAACCCTTAGAGGAGATAGCTGAACTTAGTGGGAGACTAGAGCATTTAGAAAAACTGGGGATGCGTCATCTTATTCGTTACTCTGGTACGGAACATAAACTTCGAGTACTTCTTGAAGCTAAAGATGCAAAAGAGATGAATAAACAGATGGATATTTTAGTAGAATTTTTTCAAAAAGCTCTCAATGCCTAATCAGTCGCTAAGATTTTCTGTTGTACTTCTTTTTGCCTTGGTGGGTGTTTTTATAGTTGATCAAAATATTAAAACACTATTTGTAGAGGGGTTTCGTTACTATACTGAGTGTATTGATCTCATTTTAGTCTATAACAAGGGTGTGGCGTTTTCTATGTTTGCATTTTTAGATGAGTATCTCAAATATATACAACTTGTAATGGTGAGTGGCGTTTTACTTTACCTTTTTTACCTCAAAGAGCTTTGTTATGCCTTACCAGGGGGGATACTCCTTGGAGCAGCATTCTCTAATATATACGATAGATTTATCCATGAGGGTGTAGTAGATATGGTGTACTGGCATTGTGGATTTAATTTTGCAGTGTTTAACTTCGCAGATGTAATGATAGATCTTGCAGTAGTGTGGTTTTTAATTCTCAATTTTAAACCCCATATATGTAAAAGCTAGATAAAAGAAGAATTTTGGTATTATTGCCCAAAATAATAGTTGAATGACTAAAGAAATAATCATAATTAAAGGAAATTGATGGAAATCAAATCAAACAAAATTAATAGTGCTAATGCGGAGATTGAAGCTGTAATCTCTATGGATGAAGTAAATGCAAATATAGAAAAAATTGCAAAACAATTGAGTAAAACTGCAAATGTTCAAGGTTTTAGAAAAGGGAAAGTTCCTGTAGCAATCATCAAAAAACAATATGGTGAAAAACTTGTTCAAGATGCAGAAGCTGAAGCACTTCGTGAAGTATTAAACAAAGGTTTAGAAGAGTTAGAGATCTCAAATGAGTCTTTAATTGGTGAACCAAATATTACTAAGTTTGATAAGAGTGATGATAAGATAGAAGTAGCTGTTAAAGTTGCTATGCGTCCAACGATTGATCTTAAAGATGCTGATTCTTTAGTACCAGACTTCAAAAAACCAGAAGTAAGTGATAAAGATGTTGATGCACGTATCAAAGAACTTGCTGAGACTTCAGCTCCACTTGAAGATATCAAACGTAACCGTAAAATGAAACTTGGTGATACTGCTGTTATCGACTTTGAAGGTTTTGTTGATGGAGAGCCTTTTGAAGGTGGAAAAGCTGAAAACTTTTCACTTGAACTTGGAAGCGGTCAATTTATTCCAGGTTTTGAAGACCAACTTGTTGGTGTAAAACGCGACGAAGAAGTTGAGATCAATGTTACTTTCCCTGAGAACTACGGTGGGGAGAAACTTGCTGGTAAAGATGCGATGTTTAAAGTGAAAGTAAACGGTATCAAAGTAAAAGGCGAAGTTGAAGTAAACGACGAGCTTGCGAAAAAAATGCTTCCAGGTAACGAAGATGCTACAGTTGAGACTCTTAAAGAGGAAGTAAAAAAATCTATGGAGCAAGAGCAACTTGCTAAACTTTACAATGAAGATTTAAAACCAGCACTTCTTGAGACTTTTGTTTCTAAAATGGTTTTTGACTTACCAGAGTTTGTTGTTGAACAAGAGATCGATATGGCTCTTAACAAAAAAGCTTCAAGTATGAGTGAAGATGAGATTAAAGAGCTTCGTGAAAATGCAGAAAAATTAACAGAGCTTCGTGAAACTTTCCGTGAAGAAGCTGAAAAATCAGTTCGTGCAACATTTATCATCGATGCTTTAGCACAAGAAAAAGGGATCAAGGTAGAAGAGCAAGAAGTTATGCAAACTATTTATTACGAAGCGATGCAAACAGGTCAAGATCCACAAAAAGCATTTGAGCAATATAAAGAGGCAGGATATATTCCAGCAATTCAAATGTCAATGGTAGAAGATAGAGTTCTTTCTGGTCTTCTTAATGCAAAGTTAGAAAAGTAGTATTATGAGCTATATCCCTTATGTAGTTGAAAAAACAGGGCGTGGTGAACGCTCTTACGATATCTATTCACGTCTTTTAAAAGATAGAATTGTTATGCTTAGTGGAGAGGTAAATGATCAAGTTGCTTCTACTATTGTGGCACAGTTTTTATTTTTAGAAGCAGAAGATCCAGAAAAAGATATCTACTTCTACATTAACTCTCCGGGTGGTGTTGTGACTTCAGGTATGGCAATTTTTGATACGATGAATTATATTCGTCCAAATGTTGCTACTATCTGTATAGGTCAAGCTGCTTCTATGGGTGCTTTTCTTCTTTCATCAGGTGAAAAAGGAAAACGTTATGCTCTTCCACATGCTCGTATTATGATCCACCAACCTTTAGGTGGTGCTCAAGGTCAGGCAACTGATATTCAGATTCAAGCAGAAGAGATTCTTCGTATGAAAGCTGAACTCAATGCAATCTTGGCTAAAAATACAGGTCAGAGTGTAAAACAAGTAGAAAAAGATACAGACCGTGATAACTTTATGAGTGCAGAAGAAGCTCAAAAATATGGTATGATTGATGAGGTTCTTATAAAGAACGATAAAGAGTAAGGAGTTACTATGTCAGGAACATTAAGAGCTAAAAAACGCAGAAATATTGATGATGCAGGGAGTGGTGAGGTAGCAGTATCTAGCCCTTCAAAATCTTTAAATATGGAAAGCCCCTCTAGTGATATAGAGATATATTCTAAAGAGGTTCTTAATGCCCTCATAGCTGACAACTTGCCTCCCACTCCAAATAACTTCTCACTTTATTTTGACAGACTCCTTGAAGATAAAAGTGAAAGTTTTCGTAAACAGATCATCTCTATGCTTGAACTTGAAGAAGCAAATGATGATGAAAATACTATAGTTCTTGAACAAAGTCTTAAAAAGGGTTTTGCAGCGATTAAAAGTATTTTAACATCTACGGCAAACCTCTATAAAAACATGGCTTTAATGACAAAGATTTTAGAGAAGCGTAAAAAAGAGTTGAGTGAAAACAAAGAACTTCAAAACGCCATGAGTGTTATGACTGCACTAGAGGGTGATGTTTCCAAGCTTAGTACTATTTTAAAAACACAAAGTACTCAGATGAAGGGTGTCTATGATGAGACTGCTCAGATTGTTAAAAATGTAGAGAATGAAACTATATTTGATAATCAGTTTGGTGTCTATAATCGTCGTTACCTTCTTTCTAAGATAGAACAAGAGATGGGTCTTATACGTGAGTTTGGTCATAAGAGTTCACTCATTATGATAGAGCTAGATCGTGATTTGAAAAAAAGTGTAAAAAATGAAAAAGCAGTCATCTTGATGACTCGTACAATTGCTAGATTACTTTTAAAAACTTCAAGACGTAGTGATATTGTGGCACATTATGGAAATGGTGTTTTCTCAATGCTTCTTAAGCATACAGATATAGAGAGTGCAAAAAAAGCTAGTGAGAGACTCTCTTATCTTGTATCTAACTCCAACTTCTTTTTAGCTGATCGTGAGATACAACTCAAAATCTCTATAGGTGTAACAAATCTTGATTCTCTTCACTCTGTAGAAGAGATTGTTGTAAGTGCAATGGATGGAATTGAAAAAGCATATGAGAAAAAAAATATTGACTATGCAGTATCATTAAGAGAGATATAAAAAATATGAAACTAAAAATAGTAGAATACCCAGATAAAAAACTCCGTCAAAAATCTGTAGAAGTTAAGAATTTTGATGCAAAACTTCATAAATTATTGGATGCAATGTATCCAATAATGATGAACACCAATGGTATTGGACTTGCTGCAATTCAAGTTGCTCAGCCTGTTCGTGCATTGATTCTAAATATCCCAGATGAAGATGGGGAGCAGCCAAGAGAGAATCTTTTAGAGATTATAAATCCTGTTATGGTTCAGCAAGCTGGTGAAACTGTGTATCAAGAGGGGTGTTTGAGTGTACCTCAGTTTTATGAAGATATAAAACGCCATGAGACAATCACTATCAACTACCAAGATAGAGATGGTAATACCCATACCCTTGATGCTGATGGACTTCTTGCAATTGCTATTCAGCATGAGATGGATCATTTAGAGGGGATACTCTTTATAGATAAACTCTCTTATGCTCGACGTAAAAAGTTTGAAAAAGAGTACAAACGTCTTCAAAAAGAGAGAAAAAACTCTTAATATATGGCAATATGCCATATAATTCCCTCTGCTAAAAAAATCAGGTTACACTTTATGCAACTTAAACAAGGTTGCTCCTATGACAAAACTTCTTTGTGCTACTTATGAAGGGCTTGATGCAAAAAAAGTAGATGTTGAACTTACCTTAACAAAAGGATTGCCATCTTTTTCTATTGTGGGTTCAGCAAATGCACTCCATGCCTCGGGTTCTATAGAGAGGATTAAATCAGCCCTCTTAAGTAATGAATACAAATTTCCCCCTAAACGTATAACTATAAACCTCGCACCAAGTGATGACTTTAAAAAGAGTGGAAGTCAATTTGATTTGAGTATTGCACTTCTTATCTCTTTGGAAAAGATAGAGGAAGATTTTAGCTCTTGGTTTGTTTTTGGTGAACTAGGGCTTGATGGCTCTGTAAAAGAAAATACTCAACTTTACCCTCTTCTTTTATCTTTAGCAAACCAAAAACTTATAACAAAGGCTGTTGTTCCTAAAGAAGCTTTAGCAAAACTCTCCAAGATACCCAATATAGAACTCTATGGTGTTGAAACACTCAAAGAGGCCAAAGAGATGTTTGAAAATCTCTCACAATCTCTCCCTAGTGTTGCAGAAGCTTCAATAGATTTTCCCTCTTATGAAATAGCACAACAAAAATACTACTATATGAAAGAGTATGATGAAGATTTTATCGATGTGAAGGGGCAAGAGGTAGCAAAAAGAGCAGCATTGATTGCTGCTGCAGGGTTTCACAATATCTTGTTAGAAGGAAGCCCCGGATGCGGGAAAAGTATGATAGCACAAAGGTTACGATATATTTTACCACCTATGACCATAAGTGAGATTTTAGATGTAGCTAAACTTGATGCCTTAAATATGAAAGAGCCAATTTTTGCACCAAGACGACCGATGCTCTCTCCACATTGTAGCTCTACACCTGCAAGTGTACTTGGTGGTGGTAATGGAAAAATAGGGGAGGTTGGACTTGCCCACAATGGGATACTCTTCTTTGATGAAATTCCTCACTTTTCAAGTAAGATTTTAGAATCGCTAAGGGAACCTTTACAAGAGAATAAAATACGAATAGGGAGAATAAACCAAAGAATCTCTTACCCTACAAGCTTTCTTTTTGTGGCAGCTATGAACCCTTGTCCCTGTGGAAACTTACTTGATGAGCACAAGGAGTGTCGTTGTAATGAGCTTGAGATACAACGATATAAAAACCGTCTCTCTGAACCTTTTTTAGATAGAATTGATTTAAATGTAGTAATGCAAAATGTAAGTAGTTCTGATAAGCCAAGTTTGAGTTCTAAGGAGATGCATAAAAAGGTAGTTCAAGCTCATATCTTTGCTAAACAAAGGGGACAAGAAAGTTTTAATGGGAAAATGAGTGACTCTGAGATAGCACAATACTGTGTCATGGATGATAATGCAAAAGCTGTTTTAGAGATGGCAATTAATAGGTTTGCCCTCTCCTTTAGAAGTATAAAAAAACTTCAAAAAGTAGCACGTACCATTGCTGATTTGGAGGAGAGTGAGATGATACAAAAGTCTCATCTCTTAGAAGCACTCAGCTACCGAAGACGATAGCTTTACCCTAGCACTTAGACATTATAGTAAGTTGCATTTGGATGGTAGACTACAAGTGCCGAAGTAGATTGCTCTGGGTGAATTTGAAAAGTCTCACTCAATTCTATTCCAAACTCTTCTGGTTTGAGTAAATCAAAAAGTGGTCGATTTAACTCTAGGTCTGGACATGCCGCATAGCCAAATGAATAACGGCTTCCTTGGTATTTATTCATCTGAACATCTGCGAGTGTGGGTTTCTCCCCCTCTGCAATGTTTAAGTCAAGGCGAATCTGCTTGTGAGCTATCTCTGCGAGGGCTTCAGCAAGTTCAACACCTAAACCATGAAATTGATAATACTCAGTATAGTCACCCCTCTCATAAATTTCACGTTCTGCATCACTTAGTTTGCTCCCAGCACTTACACAAGTAAGGGCAATTACATCATGTCTATCGGCATGAAAAAAGTCACTAAGTGCACGGTGAGGTGCTTTTCTTTGTCTTGGAAAATTAAAAATCTTTTCTGCTCTTCCCATTACATCTTTAAGTGGTTCGCGATTGATCTGATCTTCACTAAAGTAGCCTTCACTCTCATCAAAGATAAGTAAAGAGTTATCATCACTACGACAAGGCCAGTAGCCATAAAGGATAGTTGGCTCAAAAAGTTTCTCTTCAATAAATCTCTTTTTGAGTTTTTCATAAGCTGGCCATACCACAGTATCGAGTTGTTTTTGGTAAGCCTCTTTACTCATCCCTTTCGAGCTATAGCCCCAACGAGATTTAAAAAGTAGCTTGTGGTTTATCCAATCAAACGCCATCTCTATTTGTTGTTGTGTCAGTTTTATCTCTCTTCTGCCCCAAAATGGTGGGGTAGGGACTTTGACATCACGGCTAGGCATTTTAATCTCTTCAAAAGGGGGGATGATATACTCAATCTCCTCTTTTTTCTCTGTTCTTGGTGCATCAGGGTGAAGGTTGGTGTCCATATTTCCAGCTTCGATGCGGCTCATAGCTGTAACACCATCAAAGGCATCTTTACAGTAAAATATAGGACCATCATAAGCGGGACGACAAAAGTCATCTATAAAACTACGTGTAAGTGCTGCTCCACCGAGTAAGATAGGGATGGTAATCCCTTTTTCTTGAAGAGTGCTAAGGTTTTCTAACATCACTTGGGTTGACTTTACTAAGAGTCCACTCATTCCAAGGGCTGAGACATGTCCATCTTCAATGGTTTGTAAAAACTGGTCAAGTTCCACTTTAATGCCCAGATTATTTACTTTATAGCCATTGTTAGAGAGGATGATATCTACAAGGTTTTTTCCAACATCATGCACATCACCTTTAACTGTTCCAAGAGTTAGTGTTGTATCTACCTCTTTTTCCACTTTTGGAAGGTAAGGGTTAAGATGATCTACTGTTTTTTTCATGGTTTCTGCTGATTGGAGTACAAATGGGAGTTGCATTTGCCCACTTCCAAAGAGTTCCCCTACCACTTTCATAGCATCGATAAGAATCTCATTTACAATTTTTTCTGGGGCTATGGTGTGGCGAGCCTCCTCTACAAGAGGGATCATTCTATCTTTATCTCCATCCATGAGAAGTTTAGCAATTTTTTCTTCATAACTCATCGCTAAGTACTCTTCATCTACTGCATCATTATCTACCGCTTCTTTCGTAGAAAAATGTTCTATAAAGGCAAAAAGAGCTTCCCCATTTGGAAGACGATTAAAGATTAAATCATCACAAATTTTTTGATCTTCTTCTGGGATTTTGTTAAGGGGAATAATATGTTTTACATTGATAATAACTGCTGTTAATCCTGCTTGAATACAGTGGTGCAAGAACATAGAATTAAGGTATGGTCGTGCATCTTTATCGAGTCCAAAAGAGATGTTTGAAAGACCTAGAATAGCTCCAACTTCAGGGTGCTTTTGACGAAGTTGACGGATCGCTTCAATGGTGTTGATACCTGCTTCAAAATACTCCTCATCACCACTTCCAAGTGTAAAGGTAAGAACATCAAAGACTAAATCTTCTTTTTTAATTCCATGGCGGTTTGTTGCAAGGTCTATAATGCGATCAGCAACTTTGAGTTTCTCTTCAACTGTTTTTGCCATCCCCACTTCATCAATAGTAAGACAAACAAGAGAAGCTCCAAACTTTTTAGCTAGTTGACACACTGCATCAAATTTCTCTTCGCCATCTTCAAGGTTGACTGAGTTTAAGATAGCTTTTCCACCTATGTGTTTAAGGGCAGTCTCTAAACCTTTTGTTTGTGTAGAGTCTGGCATAAGTGGTAGAGCAATTTTTTGTGCATACATTGCCATAACAGCGGTCATATCTTTTGTTTCGTCACGTCCTGCAAAGCCTACATTGACATCGACTACATGAGCTCCTGCACGAACTTGTTGTTGTGCTACTGAGAGGGTACCCTCGTAATCTTCTGCTAAAAGAAGTTCTCTAAAGGCTTTGCTTCCCGTCGCGTTTGAACGCTCACCTACAAGCAAAGGTGCTGGCTCTTGCATAAGTGGTACGGTGTTAAAAAGAGAAGCGATGGAAGTTTCATGACTCCCTGTAGGTGTTTTTGGTGTTTTATTACTTACTGCATCAACAAGTGCACGAATATGCTGAGGTGTTGTTCCACAACAGCCACCTAAAAAGGAAACGCCATCTAGTTCTAAAAACTTTTGTTGTTGCTCTACAAACTCTTCTGGTCCCATTGGGTAGTATGTGTAACCTCCACGGTTTTGTGGGAGTCCCGCATTGGCATGGACTGAGATAGGCTTGTGCCAAAGTTCTGAGAGTGTTTTTACATGTTTAAGAACTTGCTCTGGTCCTGTTCCACAGTTAAATCCAAGAGAAAGTATGTCAAATGGCTCCATAATTGTAGCGATGGTTGTTGCATCTGTCCCAATAAGCATCGTACCACTAAGCTCAATAGTTACAGAAACCATAATAGGTAACTCTGTACCCATTTGGCGGTTTGCTTCTTCACAAGCATGAAGGGCTGCTTTAATTTGAAGAGGATCTTGACAAGTTTCTAGTAAAAAGATGTCTGCTCCACCATCAATGAGTGCCTTACAAAAGTCTGTATAGCCTTCAAACATCACATCATAAGTGATATGTCCAAGGGATGGGAGTTTTGTACCAGGCCCTACACTCCCTAGACAAAAACGGGGATGCTCTGGTGTTGAAAACTCTTCACATTTACGTTTTACAAGCTGGGCACCTGCTTTTGTAAGCTCATAAGCTCGCTCAGAGATTTGATACTCATCGAGTACCCATGAAAAAGATCCAAAGGTATTGGTAGTGATAAGGTCAGCTCCTGCGGTGAGGTAGGCATGGAAAATCTCCTCCATCACATCAGGTGCAGTGACATTAAGGAGTTCATTACACCCCTCGTTTCCTTCCCAAGCTTCTTTTGGGATCTTGTCATCACGTTGTTGTAGCTGTGTTCCCATAGCACCATCTATGATGAGTGGGCGTTTTTTGATTGTATCTAAGATGTAATTTTTTGTATTCATATCTTTAAAATCTTTATGGTAATAAAATATAAAGATATTTTAGCATCTTTGGGCCTAAGAATTTCTGTTATTTGGAGAGTTTTGAGAAGGATTAAGTTTATATTAGTAATTAAAAGTATAGAATATTAGTAAATCTAATAATTGAAGTGTAAAGGATTAAAATTCTAGACATAATGACGAAAAAAGTAAAAAACTCTTGACTTATTTCGTCAGATGTTGCTATAATGACGATGAAATTAGAAAATATGAGAGGTTTAATCGTTAGTTATGGTAATTGCATACATTCGTCCAGATAAACACTTTGATGCTGTCCATGAACAATTACAACACATAAACTCTTATGCAATGGCTAATAATTTGACAATTGATGATGAATTTATCGATTATACTTCGCAAAATAAACGTTTGAGTGAACGTGAAGAGGTAACATCCTATTTTCAATCGAAACCAAAATCGACACTTCTTATTTATGATGTGTGGGTTTTAAGTACCGATATGGAAGATATCGTTCAAATGTTTAGCTGTTTACTAAGAAATGAATTTAGTGTTCACTTTATTAAGCAGTCTGTAACTATTACTCAAGCGAGTAGTGTTATGTTGGTTCTTGGTCTTATAGATCAATTACGCCAAGTGTTGCAAAATGAACTCAAGAGAGTGATTGGTCGACCAAAGGGCAGTAAGTCTAGTTCTAAATTTGATATATATATTAGTGAGATTATCTCATACATTAGAGAGAAAAAAAGTGTTAGCGAGATGGCACGACTCCTCGGTGTAAGTCGTAGTTCACTTAAAGATTATATAGAATCGAGAGAACTTAAACAGGTAGCATTTGGTTCACTTTTACCAAAAGCTCCAAAAGATGCTGAAGAGCAGGTAATAAATACAATAGTATGTCCAAATTAAATTAGGGAGAGTAAAATGAGTAAAGAGAAAACAGGTATAAAGATACCTACACCATGGAGAATAAAAAGATACTATGTGTATGCAATAATGACTGCTATAGCATTAATCTTACCATGGATTACAGTTGGAGGGAATCATTTCTTCCTTTTAAGTTTTGATAAACTAAAACTACACTTGGCATTTATCCAATTTGATATGCAAGAGTTATATCTTATGCCTTTCTTGTTAATGCTAATGTTCCTTGGAATTTTTGGTATGACAGTGATGGGTGGTCGTGTGTTTTGTGGGTGGGTATGTCCCCAAACAGTGTTCCGTGTTATCTATCGTGATCTTATTGAAACAAAGCTTTTAGGTTTACGTAAACGTATTAAAAATAAACAACAAGAACCAGATATGTCTAAGCCTGAAAATAAGGTGAAAAAAGTTGTTGCGATTCTTATTTGGACTGTTTTAGCGATTATTGCTGCATCAGATCTCTTATGGTTTTTTGTTCCACCTGAAGATTTCTTTGCTTATCTTCAAAATCCTACTGAACACTGGACTCTTATTGGTGCTGTACTTGGTATAGCAGCATTTTTGATTTATGATATTGTATTCTTACAAGAAAACTTTTGTATCTATGTTTGTCCTTATTCACGTGTACAATCAGTTCTTTATGATGAGCATACCGTTATGGCACTTTATGATATGCACCGTGGTGGAGATATCTATGATGGGCATGAGAAAAAATACTCAAAACAAAAAGATTTACTTGCAGATCAGCCAAATGCAGAGTGTACAGCTTGTGAAGCATGTGTAACTGTTTGTCCTACACATATCGATATTCGTCAAGGTTTACAACTTGAGTGTATCAACTGTTTAGAGTGTGTTGATGCTTGTACGACAGTTATGGGTAAACTTGGGAAACCTTCTCTTGTAACATGGTCAAGTGATTATGAGATAGTTGATCGAAAAGGGAAAACTCAGTACTTTAGACCTAAGGTTATAGCTTATATGGTGTTACTCGTTGCCATCACTATTATGCTTGGATTTATGGGTAGTACAAAAGAGCATATGCTTTTAAATATCAATAAAGAGACACGTCTTTACTCAGAAAAAGCACTTGACAATGGAAAAGTAAAAGTAGATAATTCATATATCTTCTTGCTTCAAAATACTGAGAATGAGCCAATGGAATTCTTTTTTGAGATTATACAACCAGAAGGTATTAACGGTAAGATCTCTATTGTAAAACCTACAAAACCGTTTAGAGTTATACCAGGTACGAAAAAGAAAAAAATTGTTACACTAAGTACTACTGATGTGCTTGTTGAAAATGATAGAAAAGATACTATTATCCCTATCACTATCCATGCATATGCACTCGATAAAGATGGTAAGAAAAGTGAAAAAATTTCTGTTATCCGTCATACAACATTTGTCTTTCCTAAGAAAAGTGTTTTAGAACGTGCAAAATAACTAAAATTTAATCTAAAACAAGATACACTCTAAAATATTGAATTTTGGAGTGTGTTTTGCTTAGTAAATTTAAAAAATATATCCTCTACACCCTTGCTATTTATGCTGTAGTTGGATTTATCATCCTTCCTCTTGTCCTCAAACCTCAAATCATTAAAATTGTTGAAGAGCAAACTAATGCAAAGTTGAGTTGTGAAAAGATCTATTTTAATCCTTTTATATTCAATCTATCTCTCCACGGGGTTGTACTAAGCGATTTACAAAACAATAAGCTTATAAGTTTTAGAAAGTTTTTTATTGATTTTGAGCTTTACTCCATTTTTAGAGGAGCTATTCATCTCAAAAATATAGTGCTTGATGAACCTAAAATATTTGTTGAACTCTCCAAAAACAAAGAACTAAATCTTTTGGGTATTGTAAAATCTTCTCCAGATGAAAATACTTCAGCTACACAAGAGACAACTAAAACAGAGATTCCTCATATTGTTATTGATAAAGTGAAACTGAGTGATGGTTATATAAGTTATAAAGATTTTTCACTTAAACATGAGTTTGATTTCTCTTTTGGTCGTATCGGATTTGTCTTGAAAGATATAGATACGAACGATTTTAAGAAAAAAGGTGCAAAGCTAAGATTTCATACAAACCTTGGTGATGGGGGATTTTTAGACCTTAAGGGTGATATAGAATCGCTTGAACCTTTTGCCATGAGTGGAGATATCACTTTTGAAGCGAGCAAACTCTACACAGAGTGGAAATATTTGCAAGAAAATCTTAATCTTGAAGTAGCTGATGGAAAGATATCTTTTGGGGCACATTATGCTTTTAATCTAGCAGATCTTAATGCTACAAAAATTGATAAACTTTATCTTTCTCTTGATAAATTAAGAATCAAACCCAAGTCAAAACCAAAAGATGTCTTAAATTTAGAACATGCTTATGTTCAAAACGCGACGATACTTCCACTTATGCAAAAAGTTCATGTAGAAAAAGTTGGACTAGATACTTTAGATGTAAAAGTAAAAAGAGCAAAAAGTGGAGATATAGACTGGCTTGCTTATATAAAAACAAATTTTGAAACTACTCAAACTCCAGAAGTGCAAGAGGATCAAAATGTAACTACACCTTGGGATGTAAGAGTAGATGAACTTGCATTAGAAAATATAGCATTAGAGTTTGATGATAATGGAGTTTCACCAAAAGTACTAACACAACTTAATGATCTTGATATCTATTTGAATAATATAACCCTAGCAGGGAAAGAGGCGATCCCTTACCAGCTTAATTTACAACTCAATAAAACTTTTAAGTGTCGTTCTCAAGGGGAGATTGTCCATGCAAACTTAGATATAAGAACACAAACTGACTGTTCAGGATTTAATCTTGTGCATTATAGACCATATATTGATCAAGCTGCAAAACAAAATCTTAAAACTTATGATCTCAAACTTTTAAGTGCTATAGTTGGTTTTCATACAGAGGTAAACATAGAGGAAAAAGATAAAGAGATGGTTTTTTCTGTAGAAGATACAAACCTCTCTATAGACAAATTCTCTATTGCGAAACGCAGTACTCGAGAAAAATTGAGTGGTTTTAAGGCCTTAGATATCTCGGGTGTCAATTACTCTACACTGACAAATAAAGCAGGGGTAGATACTATCGCCTTAAATAATCTGTACCTCAATGGAGCAAGATATAAAAATGGAAAGATAAATCTTGATGGCTTAGTGGAACCCAAAAAGACAAAGAAAACAAAGAAAAAACTCAAACAAAAAGATGCAAAAAAGCTAGGGTTGAAACTCAAACATTTTGCACTTAACAATGCAAGAGTAAGTTTTAAAGATAAAGCACTACCAAAGAGTGTGACAAGCAGACTTGATAGAATCTACTTGAATGCTTACGGTATAGATATCGAAAAAAATTCTTGGTTAAAGTATAGATTTTCGATGAGAGTCAATAAAAAAGGTTATGTTAAATCTCGCGGTAGCCTAAGACATACCCCTTTAAAACAAAAGGGAAGTTTAGAACTAAAACAAATCTCCCTTACAGAGTTAACACCTTATATACAGGAGAAAGCATATGTAAGTATTGATGATGGAACAATCTCTTTAAAAACAAAAACATCCTATAGTGTTTCAAAAACAAAACCTGACCTTAGTGTTAATGGTTCTTTTAATTTGAATAATTTATATGTTACAGATTCACGAGATGAGAGTCCATTACTCGCTTTTTCAGATGTAGATTTAAAAGCTTTTACTTTCGAGCTTTTTCCAAACAGACTCTATATAGATACGATGAACATAGGAAGTTTTTATGTAGATGTTCTTATAGATCAAAATAAACAGCTCAATTTCTCAAAACTTGTCAAAGTTGAAGATACCAATGCAACACAAGAAACAGTTACAGAAGATGTGGCCATAGCAGAAGATGTAAACGCGACAAAAGAACCAAGCTTCCCTATAAAAATAGCGAAGATAAATATCTCTGAGGGGAATGCAAAATTTGCAGACCTCTCTATCCCTATTCAGTTTAGAACAAATATACATAACCTCAATGGGGAGATCTACTCTGTGGGTAATGTTGCAGGAGAGACAACTTTTGTTGATTTAAAAGGGGATGTTGATGAGTATGGATCAACAAAACTCAAAGGAAGTATAAACAGTGCAAACCCTAAAGAGTTTACAGATTTAAGCTTTAACTTTAAAAATCTTGAGCTTAATGCGATGAGTGGTTATAGTTCCTCTTTTGCAGGCTATGAGATAGATTCTGGAAAACTCTATCTTGATCTAGGCTATAAGATAAATAACTCTCAACTTCAAGGTGCAAACAGTGTTATCATTAAGAAGATTAAGCTTGGAAAAGAATCTGAAGATGAAAATGTCACAAAACTACCTTTAGGCTTTGTGATTGCTCTTTTAGAAGATAGCAATGGAATTATTGACATAGATATGCCAGTGGAGGGTAATCTTGATGAGCCTGATTTTAAGTATGGGGCTCTTGTGTGGAAAACTATAGGAAATCTTATCGCTAAGGCGGTAAGCTCTCCCTTTAAGTTCTTAGGTTCTATGATGGGTATGGATGGAGATGCACTGGAGTATGCAGAGTTTGAAGCAGGATCGACAGAGATTCTTCCAACAGAGAAAGAGAAACTTGATAACATTGCTAAAATGATGCTCAAGCGCCCTAAAATTGATCTTGCTATTGCCCCAACTTATGATGCAGTAGTAGATAAAGAAGCTCTACAGCTCAATAAACTTATAGCATTTGTGATGGAAAAAAGTGGTATTAAAAATAAAAAAGATCATAAAAATGCGATGACTATAGATATGCTAGAAGATATCTATGATGAACTCAAAGGGGATGAAGATCTTCTTGATGCAACAAAAGAAAAATTAGAAAAAGAGTATGAGGGTAAAGAGAGTGAATTTGATAGAGCATACCTTCTAACACTTATAAATATGACACGGAATCTTCAAGTTGTTAGCGAGGCTGACTTAGTTTCCTTAGCTAAAGCAAGGGAAAAAGTACTTGTAGAGTATCTTGTACAAGGGAAAAATATTGAACCACAAAGAGTCTTACATCTCGAGTTGCAAAAAGTTGATGGTTCTGAAAATAAGCTTGTGCAAATGAAACTACAAGTGGAAGTAAAATAATTTTTCGCTATAATTCGCTCTTAATTTCAATTTTAAATTAAAGGTATTTTATGGCGTTTTCAAAAGAAAATAGACAGGGGACCATCTCTGGTATCATATTTGTAGCAATTTTTGCTGCTGCTGCAACTATGATTGCAGGTTTAGCTCCTGTGAAAGCATTAGGAATCTCTCCTCTTGTTATCGGTATTGTTATGGGTATATTTTATGCAAATACTTTGCACCAACATATTCCAAGCGAATGGGGAACTGGTATAACATTTAGTGGGAAAAAGATTCTTCGTTTTGCAATCGTTTTTTACGGTTTTCGTATAACATTTCAACAAATTATGGAAGTGGGTATGAGTGGTTTTATGGTTTCACTCATTATGCTCTCAACTACATTTATCTTAGGAACATACTTAGGGATTAAAATCTTTAAGATGGATAGAGATACTTCAATGCTAACAGCTTCAGGAGCATCAGTTTGTGGTGCAGCTGCAGTTCTTGCAACAGAACCTGTACTTAAAGCAGAAGGACACAAAACGGCAGTTGCTGTAAGTATGGTTGTTCTTTTTGGTACTATCTCTATGTTTCTTTACCCAGTTCTTTATGCTTCTATAATAGAGCCTGCAACAGGTTTTTTACATATGACACCTGAGCAGTTTGGTATCTATGTTGGTGGTACTATTCATGAGGTTGCACAAGTTGTTGCCGTTCCTGCATCTGTAGTTGGTGCTCCAGAAGCTATGGCTAACTCTGCAGTTATTGTAAAAATGACTCGTGTTATTATGATTGCTCCTATGCTTATAGTTCTTGGACTTTATCTCTCAATGCAAGCAAAAAAAGCTGGTGGAACAGGTGGTGGTCTTACACTTACAATTCCTTGGTTTGCAGTTTATTTTGTTGGTATGGCTGGGTTTAACTCACTTGATTTAGTACCTCATGATATTGTGGCTACTATCAACGAAATTGATACATTCTTACTTACAATGGCTATGACAGCCCTTGGTATGGGAACAATTTTTGCAAAATTTAAAGGGCTTGGATTAGCACCTCTTTATACAGCAGGAAGTATGTTTATATGGCTTGTTGTTGGTGGTTTTGTTGTAACTAAAGTGATCACTTCTATATTTTAAGCTCTTCATATAGAGATATAAGTAGAAAATGATTAAATTTATTGGGGTGGTGAAAAAGTAATCTTTACTTTTGTTCCCTCCCCCTCAATAGAGTCGATTTTTATGCGAAAATCGTACTCTTTGATGATACTCTCCACAATGTTTAACCCCACACCAAATCCACCAGCATAAGAGTTTGCTCGTACAAAGCGTTTGAAAATTATTTTAAGTTTCTCTTTGGCTATCCCTATCCCTGTATCTTCAACTATAAAACTATTGTGACTTGTTGCAATACTCATAGTCCCATGAGGGTTTGAGTACTTGATAGCATTTGAGATGAGGTTGTTTGCAAGCATTTTTGCTTTGATAGGAGTGATAGTGATAAAGCAAGGTTGCAGTTGTGTTTTAAGTTGAATATTTTTTTTCTCTAAAAGTTCACCAAAGTAAGCTATCGCTTCTGCAACAGTAGTACTAAAGTCTATCTCCACAGCACTCTCTTGTTTTGTATCAAAACTGATGTAACTTAAAGAGGAGTAGATATCATAAAGTTGTTTGGTGCTGATGCTGATATTTTTTACAATCTTTTCATCATAAGTTTTTTTAGATTTTAATCTTGAAGTACTCATCATTAGTGCCGTAATAGGTGTATTGAGTTCATGAGTTGTATCTTTAACAAACTCCTCAATCTCCTGCATCTTATCACGAATAGGCCGAAGAAACATATAAGATAAAAAGACAGAGATTATGATGATAAAAAAAGCGGTAAAGATGACAGTGTAGGCGATTTTATTTTTAAGATTCATAATGTTACGACTACATTGAGAGCTTTGTACTACGACATATTCAACCCCAAGGTGTCCAGCTACATGGCGAGAAACAAGGGTGAAAAAACTTCCTTGCATATAGAAATCTTTAGAGAAATCTACCTCTTGTTGTATCTCACCATCTAAAAGTTTTTTTTCTTTGTCATAAAGGGCAACTAAAGCATAGGGAAAATGCTCAAGTTTGTACTCTTTATGCATCATATCAGCTTGGATGATTTGTGAGCTTACCTTGTCTGCTATGTTTGTCATCTTATAGTAGTTGTTATTCATCTCCATGCTTACTTGGGAGTTAAAAAACCAGTAAGCAGCAAGTGCTAAAAATAAAAAAGAGGAGATAAGATAGAGTGCTAAAAAGGAATAAAAAGATTTTTTGGTGATTTTATTCATAAAGATATCCCTCCCCTCGAATGGTTTGAATCTTCTCTTTGCCTATAATCTCACGGAGTGTTCTAATGTGTGAACGCAGTGTTGCATCACTAGGGAGTGTCTCAAAATCCCAGATATTTTGCATCAACTCCTCTGAGGAGATAAGTCTTTTTTTGTTATTTAAAAAGTAGTTGAGAAGGAGAGTGTCTTTCGTAGCAAGAGTAAACTCTTTTTTGTTTTTGATGATTTTTTTAGAGTTTGCATAAAAAACAATCCCCTCATCTATTGTTATCTCTTGATTAGTCTCAATATTAAAGAGTCGTTTGGTGTTTAATATACGAGCATGAAGCTCTTCAAGCTCAAAAGGTTTTTTGATGTAGTCGTGTGCCCCTATGTCAAAAGCTTTTTGGAGGTAGTTTGTATCGGTATAGGCGGTGATGAAAATGGTTGGGGTATTATCACTAAAAGAGCGAAGCTCCTCTAGCAGTTCAAGACCATTTTGCCCTGTAACATTGATGTCAAAGATAAAAAGATCATACTTCTTTGTCTCTAAGTGTTTATGAACCTCTTGGGAGTTATAAGCATACTCAACATGAAAACTCTCTTGTAAAAAATCGAGTAATATATCGGATAAAACAGCATCATCTTCCATTAAAAGTATCTTCATAGTATCCCTTTCTTTATCTATTTTAGCGTAAAATACATAATGCTTATAAAGATAGATGATATAAATAATGATGATATAAAGATATACAAAGAACTTAGAGAGAATGCTTTTCGTAGCGATAATAGTTTCATAGCCGATAGCCCAAAAGTGGTGAACTTACTTTTAGAGGGTGACTTGGAGATACGAAGTATTTTAGCGACACAAGAGTATTATGATGAGTATCTAACTCTTGTAGAGAAAAAAAAGATACCTCGATGTTATGTGACAACAAAAGAGGAGATGGGGAAGATTGTAGGGCATAAGATACACCACAATTGTATGATGCACGGCATCCGTCCTTCATTAACACCCTTAGAGGATTTAGGGGATGAATTGATTATCTTGGACAATATCACCTCAAGTGAAAATGTAGGCTCAATAGCAAGAAGTGCAGCCGCCCTTGGTGTCAAGAGTTACCTTTTACCAAAGAGCTCTCCTCACCCTTTTAACAGACGTGCCCTCCGCGTTTCGATGGGGTATGCCTCCTATTTGCAAACACATATTTTTGATGATATAAAGCTTCTTATTCCAGCCTTACAAGAGCTTGGTTATAAGGTGTATGCGGCTGAGGTGAGTGAAGATAGCTCTTTTTTGGCAGAGGTAGATGTAGCAGAGAAATGGGCCCTTTTGATGGGACATGAGGGGCGAGGTATCGCAGAAGATATTTTGGCATTATGTGATGAGGTAGTTACTATAGAGATGCAAGAGAATGTTAAAAGTTTTAATGTTGGGGTTGCTGCATCACTTATAATGTATCAGTTTCAAAGAAAAGTATCACTAAAAAATTAAAATTGTTATATAATGCTTGTATATAATCTAAGGAGTTCTTTTGGATCATGTGTATATTGGGCGACAGCCTATTTTAGACCAAAACTCAAAACTTTGTGCTTATGAGATTCTTTATAGAAACTCACAAAAGAGTGCAAGTATCAATGATGATAGACATGCAAGTGCAGCTGTTATCAACAGTATTTTAAATAAATTTGGTACAAAAACATTGCTAGGAAGTAGACGAGCATTTGTCAAAATTGATGAAAAGTTTTTGATGCATGACCTTATCTTTAGTATCCCAAAAGAGTTCTTTGTGTTTTCTTTCTTTGCAACGATTGAGATGAGCGAAAAGGTTGTTGAACGTATAGAGCAACTTCACGATAAAGGTTATATTCTTTCTATAAACGATATCTCCTTGGATGAGAAAACTCTTTTAAAGTATGAGCCGATTCTCCCTTTTATTGATTATGTAAAGATAAATTTTAATGTATATGATGTAGATGGTGAAAAAGGTATATGTGAGGGTTTTAAAAAACATAATATTACTATTATAGCGACAAAGATTGAAGATGCTAAAACATATAAACATGCCCGTGAATACGGTTGTGACTGGTATCAGGGTTATTTTTTCTCTAAACCACAGATTTTAGAAAATGAAAGATACGAACCACAACAGATGCAAATCTTAAAACTCTATAATCTTTTAATGCAAGATGTAAATATAGATGAGATAACAAATGAGTTTGAGAACAATCCTGAGATTACAGTGCAACTTTTACAGTTTATAAACTCTGGGACTTTTCATTTTAGGCAAAGAATATCTTCAATTCACCATGTCTTAACTCTTGTTGGTCGTGTTTCTATAGCCCAATGGCTGATGCTTATGATCTACTCAAAATCTGTTTCTAAATCCTCTGAGCAATCACCTTTAATGCTCATGGTGAAAAATAGAACTGAGATGATGGAGAGAGTGCTGAAACTTTTAAAACCAAATGTGCGAAGTAATGCTCTTGGTGAAGCTTACCTTGTAGGTGTTTTATCTTTGATGGATAGTGTTTTTGGAGTTAGTTTAGAAAGTATTTTAGAAACTATTAATGTCTCAGATAAGGTAAAAGAGGCTCTTTTAGAAGAAAAAGGAGCTCTTGGAAATATCTATCGCTTAGTTAGGTATGTAGAAAATTTTAACACCTCTGCTGTGGTAAAGTTTGAGCAAAGGTACAATCTTAAACCGGGTGCTATTAATGCTATAGTATTAGAGAGTATGAAAGAGGTTCATAAGTTTGAAAATAAGTAAACTATGTAGATAATGGTATAATTTCAAAAAAAGATATAAATATGAAATTTTCTACACTCCCTCTCTCTGATGAGATGCTCCAAAACCTTGATGCCTTAGAGTATAATGAGACAACACCCATCCAAGCTGAAGCTCTTCCCCATATACTTCAAAAAAAAGATCTTATAGCTCAGGCAAAGACAGGAAGTGGGAAGACTGCTGCCTTTGGTATAGGACTACTTGAAGCCCTAGATGTAAAAAAATTCCGTGTGCAGTCTCTTGTTCTTTGTCCTACTCGTGAACTCGCAGACCAAGTAGCTAAAGAGCTCCGTCGCCTTGCGAGATTTAAACACAATATCAAGATTTTAATCCTTTGTGGTGGAGAGAGTTTTGGGAAACAACTTGGCTCCCTCTCCCATCAGGCTCATATCATTGTAGGAACTCCTGGTCGCGTTTTAAAGCACCTTAATAAAGAGAGCCTCAGTTTAGAAAACCTTCAAACTCTTGTTCTTGATGAGGCAGATAGAATGTTAGATATGGGTTTTATAGAAGAGATAGAATCTGTACTCTCTTTTGCACCTAAAGAGCGACAAACACTTCTTTTTTCTGCAACATATGATGATGAGGTTTTAGAGATTAGTAAGAAGTTTCAAGATGATGCTGTCATAGTGAAGGCATCTCAAGATGAGCTAGCCAATGAGATAGAGGAGATATTTTATGAGTGTAGCGATAAAGCAGACACTCTTGTTAAACTTTTCTCAACATATAAACCTCAAAATGTGATAGTCTTTACAAACACAAAGGTAGCAGCCAAAGAGTTAGCCCAGAGTCTTCAAAAAAATAAGATAGATGCCCTTGCAATTCATGGAGACTTGGAGCAGTATGAACGCAACGATGTTTTAGTACAGTTTGCAAATAAGTCATGTCCTGTACTTATAGCGACAGATGTTGCTGCTCGTGGGCTTGACATCAAAGAGCTTAGTATGGTTGTCAATTATGATCTGCCACATGGTGTAGAAACATATACACACCGCATAGGAAGAACAGGACGAGCAGGAGCAAAGGGGATCGCTATAAGCCTATATGAGGCATTCGAAATTGAGAAGGCTGATGAGTATAAGGGTGCTTCTCGAGAGTTCTTAGATGCTCATAGTTTAGTTGCTCAGGAGGGTTTTGAGATGAAGCCAGAGTTTATCACTTTAGTTATAGAGGGTGGTAAAAAAGATAAACTTAGAGCAGGTGATATCTTGGGAGCATTAACTGCTACAAAAGATTTAACTGGTGATGCGATAGGTAAGATTGATATCTATGATAGACAAGCTTATGTAGCGATACAAAGTAAGTTTGTTGATATCGCAGAGAAAAAACTCAAATATGGTCAGATTAAAAAGAAAAAATTTAGTGTATGGGTTTTATAGGCTAGTGTTTTAATCTAGCCATTTCGAAGGGTCATACCCATCACTTGGACGGACAACCTCTTTAAGCTCTAATGCTTTAGTCATTACAATACAAGGAGTTTTATCAATATAAGACTCTCTTTGTGCACCTACTACCTCTTCAAATCCAAATTTTTCAAAAAACTTTTTATCTTCAGGACTCACACAAATACTAAGATTTTTATGTTGGCTTGCTGCCTCTTGTAAGAATTGATCCATCATAAAAGTAGCCACACCTTGGTTTCTAAACTCAGGTTTTACAGCGATCTGCATCACTGGCGTTTCTTCATTTACAAAGCCATTAGAGTTATGCTCTTTATTGAGTTTTCTACACCAGATAGCTCCACATACTTGAGCATCTTTCATCGCATAAAGACCTAAATCTTTTCGTGTTAAACCATAAAAATTGTGGTAGATTTCAAGCTGAGGTATATCTTCTATGGTTTTATTGCTCACATCTAGTTTTTGGGCATAGTAAAGCATATCGTTCACTATCTTTTGTTCACTCGAGCGTAAAAAGTAAAGTTCTAAACTCATACTAACTCCTCTATCTGTGTGTTGTATCTCTCAAGTATCTCATCGAGTTGTGTTTGTACCTCTTCAAACTCTTCAAAAAGTTCTTCTACCTTGTTCTCTTCCTCTGCAACTTTTTTAGAAACCTCCATAAGTGAAGCACTATCTCCACTGTTTGAAAGCTCTATAAGTTCTGCATGAAGTTCAGAGACTAGCTCTTCTGTTTTCATTATCTTCTCCTCAAGTTTTTCCACTTTTTTCTTCAGAGGAGATGCCTCTTTGTTGCGTTGTCTTACTAGTTCGGCACGAAGTTTTTTATTCTCTTTGGTGGAAGATTTTGGAGCAGACTTTTGAGTTATTTGCTCCTCTTCACCACCCAGGTGGTCCCTCTCTCTGGCTTTGCCAGATTCACCTTGATCTTCCCAACCAATTTTTTCTAAAAACTCATCATATCCGCCATCAAAATACTCAGCACCCTCTTTGGCAAAGATGATAAGACGGTCACAAACGCGACGAAGTAACTCTTCGGAGTGGGTGACGATAATAGTTGCTCCCTCAAAGTTGATGATGGCTTCGGTAAGTGCTTCGATGCTTTCCATATCTAGGTGATTGGTTGGCTCATCAAGAAATAAGAGATTAACCTCTTGGGCTAAAATCTGCCCTAACATTACACGAGATTTTTCTCCACCTGAGAGAAGGGAGATCTTTTTATCGGCACTCTCTCCACTAAACATCATCGCTCCGGCGATACTTCGTATGCTTTGAGTTGAGAGTTTAGGGTTTGCTGAGTGTATCTCATCGGTGAGGATGGCATCTTTATGAAGTCGGTCTATATTTGTTTGCCCAAAGTGTGCAAAACTTACGGATGGATGGGAGCTAATATCACCACTTAGAGGTTTTAATTCACGAGCTAAAACATTAAGTAGAGTTGATTTTCCTTTTCCATTTTTCCCTATGATCCCTATGCATTCACCACGTTTTATATGAAAATTTATATCTTTAAAAAGAAGTTTTTCAGGGGTGTAACCAAAGCTGAGATTTTCTACCTCTAACATAATTTTTGCAGGAGATTCTTTAAAGTTAAAATCAAACGCGAGGGTGTTGTCAAAGCTTAAATCATCAAGGAGTTGCATCTTCTCTAGCTGTTTTACTTTTGATTGAGCAAGAGCTGCAGTAGATGCACGTGCCTTATTTTTTGCTATAAACTCTTCGAGCTCTTTAACCTTTTTGTCTTGGGCAATTTTTTGTTTTTGGTAGAGTTCATCATTTTGATGGAGTTGTGCATAAAATTTGTGAGTATTGCCTTGAAGAATCTCTATATTTTTGCGAACAATACCCATGGTATGAGTACAAACACTATCCATAAAGTCACGGTTATGGGTTATGAGTATAATCTCCCCATCAAAACTGCGAAGAAAGCTACTTAGCCAACGAAGTGACACGATATCAAGGTAGTTGGTAGGCTCATCAAGTAAAAGTAAATTTGGTTCAGTCACAAGAAGCTTTGCAAGGTTGATACGTATCTGATAACCACCAGAAAAAGAAAGAGGGTCTTTTTCTAAATCTGCTTGGGTAAATCCTAAACCAAAAAGAATTTTTTCCACTCTATAGAGCTCATACTGCATCTCTTCACTTAGAGCTAAAGCGGCTTCCTCTTTAAGAGTTGTTTTACTAAAAGTAAGATGTTGTTTAAGTGTCCCAATTTTGTAGTTTTTTGGGATGATTATCTCCCCACTATCGGGAGTCTCCTCCCCTAGTATCATCTTAAACAGAGTTGATTTTCCACTTCCGTTTCTCCCCACTAAACCGACACGATTACCGGCATTGAGTTTAAAATTGAGATCTTTGAAAATCTCTTGGGTGGTGAAACTTTTGTTGATATTTTGTAGTTGAATCATGATGCTCTTTTTTAATGAAAAGTATTTTTGACATTATATCAGGTAATGGTTTGAGATGAAATTTCTTAGTGATTTTTATCTATATTTGTGGTATAATTATTACATATCAAAAGAAAGTGAGGGTAAGATTATGCAAGTAACAGCGACACAACCACCTTCTATACAGCCAGTACCTCAAACGCCAACATATAGCAATAAAGAGGTTTATGATGCTAGTCAAGGCAATGTTATTCGCGGTGAGAGTGGAGATTTACAACTTACTCCACAAGGGGAAACCAATCTCAATAATGCCAAAGAAGAAGCAACAACTGAAGCTCAAGCTCAAACACAGGAAAAACGGGATGATACTCGTGCTAATGCTGTGGATTATTTAGCATATAGTTCTAAAAAATCTCAAGTGGAGATTTATCTTGCTGTGGCAAGTGATTCTGATGATTCAACAGCAAATATAGTGAGTGCATTAAGAGATGTGCAAAAACAAAATGCTGCTGTTGAAGCTTATGCTCAGTATCAAGCTGGAGAAAATTACAAACCTGCACTTAATTAGGTTTGTTGTTTAACCGAGAAGGAGAATATTATGACAGTGCAAAGCTATATATTCCAATCACCTTACTCAAGCCAAGTGCAGATTGGAAGACCTGATCCAAGTGCAAAACAAGACTCTCAAGGGAGTGATACCCAAACACTTGAAAATACTAACCAAACCTTACAAGAGGTAAAATCTTTTCAAGCAGCACAAACACAAGATGTAAGTCCCACTGTGACAACAAATCAACACTTAGATTTATATGCCTAAGGGTTGATTTTACTTTTTATCTCTTGGAGCATCCAAGGCCACTCTCCATAATTACTCTCAGCATTGAGATGTCCACCATTTTTTATACATAACATTTTTATGCCTAACTTTTTTTCTAAAGTGTAAGCCTCTTCTAGTGTCATATAGGGATCGTTATCTGAGCATACAAGCAGGGTGTTTTGTGCATAAAGATGAGGAGGGGGAGTAAGAGGGAAAAATTCTTGAAGCTCTTGTATTTGACAAGTAAGACTTGGTGGGGCTACAAGGTAAAGGTACTCAATTTTTTGAAGAGAGTTTGTATGACACAGGTGCATCCACAAAGTGTTTGCAAGTGAATGGCATATAACAATGTCAGGTTGAAAACTTTGTAGTCTTTCTTGAAGTTGTTCTTTCCAAACGGAGAGTTTTGGTGTGTCAAAATTGTTAAACTTTAAGAAACATACCTCCCCATAATCTTTGGCAATCTCACCAGCAAGCCAACTTTGCCAATGGGGAAAATCACTTCCTCCCCAACCATGAAGCAGTAATATTTTTTTTGCCATAGTGTATACCTCTTTTTAAGTAAGTATATCAAAGAATTCTAATGATATAATTATTGAAAAATATTAGGGGTGTTCTTTTTGAAAAAAATTATTTTTATATTTATCGTAGCGTTTGTAGGTGTTTATTTTGCTTATCTTAATGGGGGTAAGATTTTACCTTATTATCAGCAGTTGACACAAGAGAGAGTAGGGGATAAATTAGACTTACAAGAGAGTGCTCAAAAAGAGGCCCATTTTGTAGGCTCGTCAAAATGTTTAGAGTGTCATAAAGAAAAACATGAGGCATGGTCACACTCTCGCCATCCTAAGATGATTCAAAGCCCACAAGAGAACCCTTCTGTTGTAGTAGCAGACTTCTCACAACTTCCAGATGATGCAGACTTTACACTTAAAGATGCTGTGTATACCGTAGGTGGAAAATTTAAACAGCGTTTTATGATGCGAAAAGATATCAATGGTACAGAAGATTATGTTTTAGGAAATTATCAATGGAATGTTCAAACTCAAAAATGGCAACATTTCAAACCGTGGAAGTACTGGTACAAAGAGGCTTATCCGCATGATAATCAAGAGTTGCCAACTTCAAGAGCTTGTGATGGATGCCATTTTACAGGTTTTATGTCAGAATCAAAACGGGTGGAGAGTGGTATCTCTTGTGAGGCTTGTCATGGTCCAGCCTCCAAGCATGTCAAAGAGCCAGAGTCAAAAGTATACCTCGCATCTTTGAGTGATCCTATCCGTCAAAATGAGGTGTGTTTGCAGTGTCATATGCGAAACCGTGATAAACGTTTAGAGACACAGAGTATGGCAGATATTTACGGAGATGCAAAAGATTACCCAGCAGGGTATGAAGCGGGAAGATCTTTAAGTAAGTATAAGATGGTTGCCCCTTTTATCCCAGGCCATGAAACAAAAGAGTTTTATGCAAATGGTATGGGAAAAAAGAATCGTACTCAAGGAAATGAGTTTGTGCACTCTATGAAAGGTAAACATGGAATCACTTGTATCAATTGCCATAATCCTCATACTTTAGAGCCAACAGCACAACACAACACAGGGAATGCCCTTTGTATGAAGTGTCACTCATTTGATTCTATTATTGGGCCACATCAAAAAACTTTAGAGGCACATACACACCATAAAGCAGACTCTAAAGGGAGTTTATGTGTAGAGTGTCATATGCCAAAAGTGGGTCGGCATACTGGAAAATCTCCCCTTACTGTAAGAACTCATATGTTTGGTTTTGTAACACCGGCTCAAACATTAAAATATGGTATGCCTAAAGAGACTAATGCTTGTTTTGCTTGTCATAAAAAAGATAGAACTATGAAAACACTTCAGAATGATTTAGAGTCGTGGGGGATGGTAGGTTGGGATAAACGTTAGTTTATCTTACTCTACTAAAGATTTGAAATTTTTAAGGGTGAAAAGTTTTAGTTTTTCCCCTTTTTGTGATTTAAGTTCACTAGAGAACCCTTTTTTAGAGATGATGACAAATGTGTCTATATCAAACTCTTCTTTTTGTGCTTGAGCTTGAAGCTTTGTTAACTCACTCTTTTTTACTTTATTGTTTGTGTATTTTACACTTCCAAATATAATTTTTTTCTCTTTTGTATCACCATAAATTTCAAAACTATTTGTTTCGTCATAATATTGAGAGATTTTCATAATCTGTTTCTCTTTAAGTGTTTTACGGAGTAGTTCATGAGAAAGTCTTACAAAAGCTTCTTGGAAAAACTCATTTTTTTTGTTCTCCCATCGCTCTTGTACCTCTTTATAATCACCATCACGAACACCTTTAAAAAGAGGAGAGACAAAGGCAAACCAAAAACGTAAAAAAGGTGTTGAAAAGTAGAGTCTGTCATCACTCCCTTTTACTTTTGTAACTTTGATGATCCCTTTTTCTACTAGATCTTCTACAGCATTATCACCCACTTGATCACTTACACTTGAGCGTTTATAAACAGAGTGAAGTTTTCCATCTCCAAGAGCAATAGCACTTAAGATAGTATGATATAAAGGGAGTCCCCCTGTAAGATCAGTAATATCGTTTCTGATATATCTATAATCATCTAAGATAAGTTTTTGTATAAGTGTAAAAGTGTCTTCAGATGTATCTACCTTCCCCCACTCTACACCACCAAAGATGGCAAATTTTTCTAATGCATCTTCAAGGTTAGCTGGTTTATGTTCTTGGTAAAATGAGCGAAACTGCTCAAGGTATGTTTGTTTTTTAGAGAGTATGATAAAGCCTTTGGTATATATAAAGCTAATTATACACTATTTTCACTTTGAGTGATGATTACACAATGACTACACACTTCTTTTGTATAATCTTTTTAGTGACAGAAAAAATTTAAAGGATATACAATGAAAAAATTGAATATAGCGAGTTTACTTTTAGGAGCAGCTCTTTTTACAACTCTTGGTGCAGTAAACCTTAGTGCTTCAGATATGAAGTGTGGTGCAGGTAAATGTGGATCATCTATGGAAAAACCAGCAAAAAAATGTGGTGCAGGAAAATGTGATGATGCAAAAAAAGCTAAAAAAGCGATGAAGTGTGGCTCTGGAAAATGTGGCGATGCTAAAAAAGAGAAAAAAGCGATGAAGTGCGGTGCAGGAAAATGTGGAACTAAATAGTTCGTTGCTTGGCAAGTTCTTAGACTAAGTGTCTTTGAACTTTTCTTTAATTTCTAAAAACTGATCCAGATGTTTAATAAACAGTTCTACTAGTTTTGGATCAAAGTGTTTTCCTTTCTCCTCTTGAAAAAGTGCTAAGATTTTTTCAAGCTTCCAAGCTTTTTTATAAACTCTTTCGCTTCCAAGTGCATCAAAGACATCTGCAAGAGCGGTAATACGTCCAAAAATATGGATATCTTCACCTTCAAGTGAATTTGGATAGCCGGTGCCATCATATTTTTCATGGTGCTCTCCAGCCACAATGGCTGCAGCTTGAAGAATGGGTTTGTTGGAGTGTTTGAGCATATTGTAGCCAAGAAAAGCATGTGTTTTCATCACTTCAAACTCTTCTTGTGTAAGTTTTCTTGGTGCATTTAAAATGGCATCTGGAATTCCAACTTTACCAATATCATGCATAGGACTTGCCATCTTTAACTTCTGGGCTTCCTCTTGAGAGAGACCATAAAGAAGAGCTAAAAGTTTAGAATACTCTGCTACACGTTTAACATGGTTTCCTGTTTCTTTGGATCGTGTTTCACCAATCTCACCCATGGCATAGATTACTTCTCGTTGAGTCTCTTCTATCTCATCATTAAGGGCTAAAACCTCTGTAACATCGGTAAAATAGGCAAGAATGATTTTTTCCTCTTTGACAGGAATAACTTCAATTTGAAAACTTAGTTGTTCATGTTTATAGATAAAAGACTCTTGCATCTCATCATCAATAAGGTTTTTATAGTTAAAGATACCTAAGTCTTCAATCTTATGAATCTCTCCACATATAATATGGCCTGGTTTATTTTCAAATACAATCTCCCCTGTCTCATTAAAGATAAATACAGGAGAGGTTCTATATTTTGGAAGGAGTGTAAGGTAGTAGTTGTCTTTGCTAAAACGGCTGTTGATTTTTAATATGTAATAGGTAAAGCAAAAGCGTGTGTAAGCAGTATAAAAGATCACAATACTCAGTGTACCCAAGATAAAAGAGTACTCTAAAAATGCATAGAGCATAAGTAAAGAGGCTATAAAAGCTCTTATATATGATTCTTTCTGAGACATATTACAGCCATGTTTTTCAAACATTGATCACATCCTTTGGGTTTATCTGAATTATTATAGCACAAAGGAACTACACACTTACTACACATACAAGAGTTACAATGCTAAGTAAGAACGAAGGAGTTTATTATGAAACTTTTAAAAATATACTTGGAGTTTACACGTCTAAGTGAGTATCTACATTCATTTGCTTTACTTTTGGCTAGATTGGTTGTATCTTATGGATTTTATGAGCCAGCAATGATGAAATGGGGTGACATAAAATCGGTGGCTGAATGGTTTGGCTCTATGGGGATCCCTTTTCCAACACTCAATGCCTATATGGCAGCTTCAACGGAATCTTTAGGTGTTGTACTTTTAACACTAGGCTTGCTTACCCGTGCTATCTCTATACCTTTAATTGTTGTGATGATAGTGGCAATTGTTACCGTACATCTTCCTCACGGATTCTCCGCAGGAGATAATGGCTTTGAGATACCACTCTATTATATGCTTTTTTTACTTCTCTTTTTATCTCATGGAGCGGGTAAATTCTCTCTTGATAGATTGATTTTTGGTGAAAGAAATTAGATTATGGAAAGCCTCTATACCTTTCGGGATCTACTGAGTCTTACAAGCAAGATAGGAGATTATGAATTTCCTATCTTGATGTTTTTGCTCAAGGCAATTTTTGTCCTTTTTCTCTTTATCTCTTTTGTCTTGTTTATCTACGATAGGTATATCCAAAGAGAGAATCAACTACTTATAAACTACCCACTTATTGGGAGATTGCGCTACATCTTCTATGCCCTACGTGATCCTATGCGCCAATACTTTGGAGATGAAAATTTTTATGAATCTTTTGACAAAGTAAAATGGGTCTACAACTCCGCAGAGGGTAAATCTGCCTACACTTCTTTCTCTCCTGGACAAGCAAAAAAAACTGCCAGATTCAATATGAAAAATGCTAATTGTGTTTTAAATATAGAGGAGGTTAGTGATGCATTTCATGTTACATTTGGAGAAAATCTCAAACACCCCTTTAGGAGTAAGTCAGTCTTAGGCAGAAGTGCCATGAGCGATGGGGCAATCTCTCCTGAGGGAACAAGAGCCTTTTCCAAAGGAGCTTATTTAGGAGAATTTCCTATCAATACCGGAGAGGGAGGACTCACCTCAAATTTTCTCTATACCCATAAGTATACTTCACAAAGAAGAGAATACCTTGATATCTTTGAAGGGACTTTTTTTGCAAAAGCAATCTATAAGATTGTGAAATTTCTTCTCAATGAAGCTGTAGCAGAAAAACTCTACAGACACATGATACTTAATCTTCAAGCACAAGAGAGTTATCTCTTTGATAAAGAATCTCTTGTATGTTTTAGAGTGAACTGGGATGCCCCACTAGAGGCTTTTCCAAAAGAGGTACCTGCAGATATACCCGATATTATTTTACAGATAGGAAGCGGACTGTATGGAGTAAGGGATAAAGAGGGAAACTTTGATAGAGAACGCTACAAAAAAAGTATGTGCTTTGCAAAGATGACTGAGATTAAGATGGCTCAAGGTGCTAAACAAATAGGGGGAAAACTTCTTGCATCCAAAGTGAGTGAGGCTGTAGCATACTATCGAGGTGTAGAGCCACATAAAGATCTCTTCTCCCCAAATAAGTTTCCTTATGGAGAGACTCTTGAGGAGTTGTTTGATTTTATGGGGGAGCTTAAAAGTTTGTGTGAAAAACCTGTCGGGGTGAAGATTGTTATCTCCTCTCAAGAGGGTTTTGAGGAGTATGTTTCATTGATTAAAAACCGACTTGAGAGTGGCTCAAGTGCTTACCCTGATTTTATCACTATTGATGGTGGAGATGGAGGGAGTGGTGCTGCCCCTTTAGAGATGATGCTGAGTGTTGGGATGAATATCACCAAGGCACTCTGTATTGCACAAGACTCCCTCTCTAAGGCGGGGGTGAGAGAAGATATAAAACTTATAGCAAGTGAGAAGGTGCTTACCCCTGATGATGCTGTGGCTTTGTTTGGTCTTGGAGCTGATTATGTTGCTATTGCAAGGGCTTTTATGATGAGTGCTGGGTGTATTCGTGCAAGGGAGTGCTCAGGCGCAAATGGAAGAAGTTGCCCTGTTGGTTTAGCTACTCAAGATAAACGAAAACGTGCCTCATTTTTAGTAGAGAAAAAAGCTAAAAATATCGCTTCTTACCATGAACAGCTACTCTATGGCATACGAAACCTGCTCGCTGTTATGGGATTGAAAAACCTTCAAGAGCTTCAAAAAGAGCATTTGAGCTTAGAGTGATACACAAAGAGTACACACTTTTTGAGTATAATGAAACTAAGAACAAATAAGGAGTCTATCATGTGTATGCCTCATGGAATAAAGGGCTCAAAAAGTAATGGTTTTGAGAAAGAGGAGAAACCAAAAAAACATATAAAAAGAGTTTCTCAAGATATGTTTGAAAAAGGGGATCCTGACTTTATAGATGAAAGGGTCACTACTTATGAGCCTAAGAAAAAAAGTTCATTTTTTGATGATATTTTTAAGGATTAATGGTGCAAAACAAACGCCGTAATTTTCTTATAGCTGGTTTTGTTACCAGTGTTGTTGTGGTGATGAACTCAGGGAGAATATTTTCACAAGTTACCCCAGATACAACACTCTCTATACTTCAATATGACCTTTTCCCTCAAGCAAAAGAGATGGATGTTAACTTAGCAGCTTACTTTACACTGATACAACGCCACTCTCGTATAGATGAAGATGAAAAGAAGTATCTTAAAAATGGTATTAAATGGATAAATGAAGAAGCAGTTGAGGTACATGAAGCACTTTACCATGAACTCCCTGAATCCAAACGCCAAGAACTCCTTCAGAGTATCTCCCAAAAAGAGTGGGGTGAGAGTTACCTCTACACTCTTCTTACTTACATCATGGAAGCTACTTTTAGTGACCCTATCTATGGGGTAAATCCTAAACGGAGTGGACAACAATGGCTGGCATTTGAAAATGGTCTGCCTTATCCTAAAGAGGCTTATCTATGATCTATGATGTATGTATTATAGGGAGTGGAGCAGGTGGATCGCCTATCGCTTATGAGTTAAGCAATGCCGGGTTTAATGTAGTGGTTCTGGAGAAGGGGAAATACTACAAAGAGGAAGATTTTAGCAAGGATGAACTGGCTGTTTCTCGCCGTGATATGTTTACTCCAAACCTACAAGATGAGTTTCACATCATCAATGAGTACAAACCCTCAGGCAATTTTACAAGATACAGTGGCAAAGAGAGTGGATGGAATTTTTGGAACAGCTCTATGGTGGGAGGCTCCTCAAACTTGATGAGTGGATATTTTCACCGTATGAAGCCAAATGACTTTCAACTTCGTTCAAGCTATGGAGAGATTCAAGGGGCTAATGTGGTTGACTGGCCCATCTCTTATGAAGATCTTGAGCCTTACTATGACAAGGTGGAGAGAGTAGTTGGTGTGAGTGGAAGGGTTGTGGAGCATAAGTATCAAGAGCCGCGTTCTTCTAAAGAGTTTCCCTATAAAATGCTAGAGGTCAATGGGGTGACAGAGTGGTTTGATAAGGCTTGTGAGGAGATGGATTATGTTTCCATCCCTACCCCAAGGGCTGTTTTATCTGAGGATGCCTTAGGAAGAAAGGGGTGTTACTATTCCAATTTTTGTGGAAGCTATGGTTGTTCGAGTGGAGCCAAAGGGGGTGCAAGAGCAGCACTACTGCAAAGGTGTAAGGCTGAGGTGATCTCTGAGGCTTTTGTGTATAGGTTAGAGAGTGATGCTACAAAAGTAACTAAGGCTTACTACTACGACAAAGCTAAAAAAAGCCATACCATTGAGGCAAAAATCTTTGTACTCTCAGCTCAAGCTATAGAGAGTGTAAGGCTTCTTTTTAACTCCAAAAATACTCACTTTCCAAACGGCCTGGCAAACTCAAGTGGAGAGCTTGGAAACAATCTTATATTCTCCGCAGGGGGAAGTGGAAGTGGTCGTTTTGTTTTTGAAAAACTAACACAAAAACAACAAAAAGAGCTGATGCAAGTTGGTTTGTTTTTCAACAGAAGTTTGCAGGAGTGGTATGATTATGATGATGGGTGTCGTAACTATAAAGGGGGAACAATCGACTTCCTTTTTGAGCACCAAAATATCATCTCAAGGGTAAACAGGGAACTCTACGATGAGGAGGGCAATCTTCTGTGGGGTCAAGCCTTGGCTGAGAGATTACATAAAAGACTCACCACTTCGCGAGTACTTACTTTTGAGGTCTTTAATGATTGGCTCCCCACCGATAACTGCAATGTTCGTGTAGATGAAAAGACAAAAGATAAGTGGGGAGTCCCTGTAGGGATGATAAACCTTAACTCCCATCCTCATGATTTAGAAGTGGGAAAACATCTAGCAATAAAAGCAGCAGAGCTGTTGAAAAAGATGGGGGCAATCAAGGTGGAATATTCTATATCTTCGGCACCCCCTCCAAATCTTGTAGCAGGAGGGTGTCGTTTTGGAGAGGATGCTACAAAATCTGTCCTTGATAAAAACTGTAAGGCACATGACTTAAAAAACCTCTATGTGAGTGATGCTTCCTTTATGCCTACAGGGGGAAGTGTTCCTTACACTTGGACTATCTATGCAAACTCTTTTCGTATAGCACAAAAGATACTTGCTACATTAAAGACTTGAGAAAAAGTTTTAAATACTCTCTGTTAAAATTGTTTTGCATATTTGGATCTTTCATCATTATCTGTAAGGCTTCAAAAGAGCTGTGTTTTTCTCTATAAGGCCTCTCATTTGTAAGTGCATCAAAAACATCACAAATCGCTAAAATAGCGGCATATTTACTAATCTGATTTTCATAAAGTCCATTGGGATATCCGGTTCCATCAAGTCGTTCATGGTGGTGCATAACAGCATCTAAGATGTAAGGGTTGTGGAGATGATTGCGTTTGAGTATCTCCACACTGAGTTTTGGATGCTCCTGCACTATTTTCATCTCCTCATTACTCAGTTGTGTATTTTTATGCAGAATCTCCTGATCTATCTTATGTATCCCAATATCATGGAGTAATCCGGCAATACCTATCTCCTGAACTTCCTTTTCTTTGAGATGGAGTCGGTCTGCAATGTTGATAGCATAGATTGCAATATGAAGCGAGTGTGTAGCAATATTGTAATCGCTTGAGAAATACTCTATGGTGTTTTTTAAATAGTGGGGATCATTTTGGATAAGATAGATAATATCATTAACAAAGGAGTTGACAAAGTCCATATCTATAGAGAGTTTTTCATGTTTGAGCATATGCTCAAATTGTTTTTGAACCACTTTATAAAGAAAAAGAAGTGTTAGCTCTTTTGATTCAATATTGCTTTGAAGGTAGGATCTTAAATTTTTATAACTGAGATTCTTTTTATGAATATCCTCTTTTTGTATAAACAAAGCTGTTTGTTTTTCTAGCATAGAAAAAACTTTTTGAGAGATGAGGGTTCCCTTCTCTATTACAATAAGAAAATTTTTGTCTTTTTTAATATAGAGATCAAAGGGTATTCTTTGGTTTAACACAAGAGTTGAGAGATCAAACTTTACATGAGAAACCGATTCTTTGATGCTTTGTTGTACTATTCTCATCCCAATATTCTAGCAGTAGCTATTTAAGAGCTTCTTAAAATAGAGGAAAAAGGGAGTTTTTAGTGATTTTTAGTTCATACCGCTTTCCTTGGCAACTTCAAACTTGCCAACAGCACAGGAGATAAAGCTTTTGGCTTTCATGGAGCTATCCTCAATGAAGCCAAATTTTGCACTTGCTATAGGGTAGCCAAGATTTTTGAGTGCTTTTTCTAGCTCTGGCATCTTTTCCTCTTCTATATCAAGGCTTATCTCTCTTGGCATCACTTCAAGGTTGACCTCTATGTCGCCAAACTCATCAGCTAGTTTTGTACTAAGAGTGTTCGCACACCCACCACATTTTACATTTTGTACCTGTATAGTTTTAAGCATTTTCGTCCCCTTTTTTAGAATTTTCCAACTCTTTTTTGGCATAAATTTCAAATAATATAGGAATTATAACAAGACTTAAGATAGCCGAGCTTACAATCCCTCCAAGCATCGGTGCAGCGATGCGTTGCATCACTTCACTTCCTATGCCGTGAGTGTACATAATGGGTGCTAGCCCTGCTAAGATGGCAAAAACAGTCATCAGTTTTGGTCGAACTCTCTGTACTGCTCCCTCATAGATAGCAGCATTTAACTCTTTGAGCCCAAAGCTTGCACCATTTTTCCCATCTTTTGCTTTCGCCTCATCGATTGCCTCTTGGAGGTAGACTATCATGACGATGGCGGTCTCAGCTGCCACTCCAAGTAGAGCTAAAAAGCCGACAATCACAGCAATACTCATCGCAAAGTTTAGAATGTCGATGTAGATAAGTCCACCCAAAAGTGCAAATGGCAGAGTAAAAAAGACAATAAGTGTCGGTACCATTTTTTTCAAAGCGAGGTAGATAAGCACCAAAATCACAATAAGAACAGCCGGAATAATCCAGACAATTTTTTTCATCGCCGAATCAAGATACTGAGACTGCCCAGCCCACTCAATGTAGTAGCCACTCTCAAAGTTAATCTCATCGATGAACTTTTGAGCATTTTTGACATACTCTTTGGCAGTTACACCCTCTGTAGGGGTGATGTAGATGAAGGTAACAGGTGTCGCCATCTCGCTTTTAATCACCGAAGCACTCTGTTTGTAGTAGATGTTTGCAAAGGTGTTTAGTGGTACAAATCCGAGTGGCGTTTTAATCTGAATATTTTGGATACTCTTTAAACTTCTTCTCTCATCACCCTCTAAACGCAGAGCTATGGGGTAGCGTTCAAGTCCCTTGTACATAGTAGAGACTTTGAGCCCACCAATGGCAAGGTTTGTGTACTCTAGGAGTTGGTTTTTGCTAAGGTTGTAGCGTTGCATCGCCTCCTCATCTAAGTCTAAGTAGATGAAGTACCCAGCACTTGCCTGATCTGCAAAAACAGAGAGGGTTTTGTCGTAGTTGCGGAGTTTTTCCTCTATGAGTTTTCCGTATTTTTGTAAGCCCTCTGCATTTTGTCCATAGAGTTTAATCCCTATGGGTGTGCGAATCCCACTCAGAAGCATATCGATACGACCGCGAATAGGATAGGTCCATGAGTTTGTAAGCCCTGGAACTTGCAGAGCATCTTCCATCTCTTGACGAAGCGAGTCGTAAGTGACCCCCTCTCTCCACTCACTTTTTGGTTTGAGAGAGATGATGGTCTCTATCATCCCCAGTGGTGCGGGGTCAGTTGCAGTACTAGCACGTCCTGCTTTACCAAACACCATCTCCACTTCAGGAAAAGATTTGAGAATTTTATCTGTTTTTTGTGTAAGAGCCTTGGCTTGATCTACCGAGATACCATAAGGGGTAACCGGCATATACATAAAAGTCTGTTCATTGAGCATTGGCATAAACTCCCACTTAAGAGAGTGAAAGAGCGGGTAGATGTAGCCCAAAGAGGCTACCACTGCTACTATAACAAGGTATTTGAGTTTAAGTCCATAAACGATGATGGGGTGGTAAAGCCAGATAAAAAAACGGTTGAGTGGGTTTTTGTTTTCAGGGATGATTCTTCCTTTGACAAAAAACACCATCAACACAGGTACAAGTGTAATACTTAAGATTGCTCCTGCTGCCATGGCAAAGGTTTTTGTAAACGCCAGAGGGGTAAAAAGCAGTCCCTCTTGCCCTGAGAGTGCAAAGATAGGTAAAAAAGAGACCACTATGAGTGCAAGAGCGAAAAAGATAGGGCGACCCACAAGTTGAGAAGATTTTAAGATCACCTCTGTGCGCTCTTTATCTGTAGGGAGACGACCCTCTTTGAGCTCAAATTTGTGAAGCATTTTGTGGGCATTCTCTATCATCACTATACTTGCATCAACCATAGCTCCTATGGCGATGGCAATTCCTCCAAGTGACATAATGTTGGAGCCTATACCAAACATCTTCATCAGTAAAAAGGTACTTCCCACGGTGAGAGGAAGTACAATGAGCACAATAAGTGAAGAGCGAAGGTGGAGTAAAAAAAGCCCAATCACAATAATGACGATGATAGATTCTTCAATGAGAGTACTCTTAAGTGTCTCTACAGCTCCATCTATAAGTCCTGAGCGGTCATACACCGTAGTGACATCAACCCCATCAACTTTAAGATCTGCCATCTTTGCTTTGATGCGCTCTATGGCGGAGTAGACATCTTCACCATAACGAACAAGGACAATCCCTCCGACAACTTCCCCTTGACCGTTGAGGTCTGCTACTCCGCGACGAGGAGCTGGGGTGAGTTCTACTCTGGCGATGTCTCCTATGGTAAGTGGTATGCCCGATTTGGTAGTGATAACAAGCTTGCGAATATCGTCAAGGTTTTTGACATACCCTTTTGCCTGCACCATCCACTCAAAACCGTTCTCTATAATGATGCGACCACCGGTGTCGTTGTTGTTGGCTTTTAAAACTTTGGTAATATCATTGATGCTAAGATTGTATTTGATAAGGTTGTCATTATTCAGAGTCACTTGGTATGTTGGTACAAATCCACCAATACTTGCGACTTCACTGACGCCATCAACACCCATAAGAGCATACTTGTAGTAGTAGTCTTGGATGGTTCTAAGCTCTGCTAAGTTTTTCGTTTTGGAGCTGAGTGCATACTCATAGACCCACCCAACACCACTCGCATCTGGGCCAAGAGTGACGTTCATATTTGATGGGAGGGAAGATTGCACTGATGCGAGCTGTTCTAAAACGCGGCTTCTTGCCCAGTAGAGGTCGGTGTCATCTTTAAAGATGATGTAGATAAGCCCTGTCTCATAAGTGGAGTAGCCACGAACTGTCTCAATGTTAGCAATCGCTAAAAACTGAGCCACAAGAGGGTAAGTTCCTTGCTCCTCTACAGTCTCAGGAGATTGTCCATTCCATTTGATCTCTACAATCACCTGTGGAGGGGAGAGGTCTGGGAGGGCATCTAGTGGAGTATGTCGCATACTCCAGATACTCCCAGCCACTAAAAATAGGGCTGCCATAAGGATAAGAAATTTGTTTTTTATGCTAAATGCTATGAGTTTTTCTATCATAATATACTCGTTGTTTTAAGATAGAATGATTATAACTTTTCTGTGTGATGAGTTTGTGGTGGGGAGGATGATGTTACTATGTTTGAAACATAGTAACAAGGGTGTTTGCAATCTCTTTTGTTGTCGCTTTGTCAACACTGCCTAGTTTTTTGACAAGTCTTGTTTTATCTACTGCTCTTATTTGGTCTAAGAGGATTAAACCATCTTTGTTTTCAAATCTTATTTTTGGTCTAAATATAAAATCAAAACCTTTTGAGGTCATAGGAGCTATAATGACTGTTTTTAGAACATTCATCTCGTTTGGCGAGATAATGATGCATGGTCTAGTTTTTTGGATTTCAGAGCCAAGGGTTGGATTTAATTTGACAAGGTAAATCTCATACCTTTTTATATCTGCTACCATTCATACTCTTCTAAATCACTGTCATTAAGAAGATCTTCAAGGAGAGCTTCATCTTTCATGCCATTATGACGAGAAATAACTTCTTCAATATTTTTTTCCCAATGATCTCTTTTTGTATTGCCTATAGGTTTAATGAGTAAACCATTTTCTAAAACTTCTAATTCTAAATTGGCATTTTCAAGATGTGCTTGTTGAATCAAAGGCTTAGGGATTCTAATACCTTGTGAGTTTCCAATTTTAGTGAGCATTGTCATAATAAACTCCTCGTATAATAAATTTATCAATCATTACATCCAAAAGGAGTAGTGATTTGATAATTATTTTTTAGTTTTTGATAAAGTTATTTTGTGTATCAAATACTAAAACAACTTACAGTTAAAGAGTTGAA
>Ga0256837_1000260_pt1 | contig 46803 bp, 44 predicted proteins | sample 4562384metaG_FD_185976 | JGI IMG/M metagenome (GOLD analysis project Ga0256837, IMG submission 185976) | Hydrothermal vent microbial communities from Guaymas Basin, Mexico - 4561-384 | ecosystem: Environmental > Aquatic > Marine > Hydrothermal vents | place: Mexico: Guaymas Basin | collected... | reverse complement strand
TGCCTGTTGCACAGGGAGCTGCTATCGGTCTTGAAAGACTTGCACCGCTGGGTGCTGTTGCGATTGGAGGATTGATCGTAGGTACGTTCATGACCTTGGTGTTCATTCCGATCGTGTTCATTTGGACGGTACGTGAAGATCGTATCAGAAAGATGAATATATAGGGAAAAAGCGTTTTTGGAGCGTTGGATATACCAAAAGGTACCCATGATGCCTAAAGGGGCGTCACGGGCCTGTTAGAGGGCTTAAAAGTTAAAGTTAGCCCTTACAAGAAGACGGTCAAGCGAGTAGTCAAGTCTGGCGTGGGTCTGATCATCCTCCAAGAGGTTATGGTAGACATCATCGATCTTGTCATAGACCGCTTCGATATTCCAACTATCCGATGGTGCATAGGCAAGTGTGAAGTTGTACTCTTTGGCTTCACGGTCATTCTCCCCTTTGAAATCACCATAATCGAATGTCGTGCTCAGTCCGTTGACACCAAGTGATGAAAAGTCATATCCTAAAGAGAGTTTCCATGCATCGATATCTTCGAATGATGCAAGTACACCGGCGGTCATCTCGAACATATTGACAAACCCGACGCCGCCGCCGAAACCGCCGAAGTAGGCTTTGTCCTCATCTACCAGTACCTTGTTATAGGCAATGCCAAGTGTCAGCCCTTTGTAATTCAGTTCTGCCATGGCACCCAGTAGGGTACCCTCGATGCCGGAATGGTCTACTTCATGCTGGTGTGCCGCCTGCAAGGCGCCTTTAAGGGAGAGGTCTTCGCTAAATGCGTAAGTGTCGGCAATGTCACCGTAGATAATGTCTGCCGTACCGTCTGCATGGTAGTACCAGAGTCCACCCTCCAGGCTGTCTTTGCTGTAGGTTGCCGCAAGCATGGCAACCCCCTCTTCGCCTTCGATGAGATCTTCAAATTCGTAAGTGGCATCAGGTCCCTGCCATTTTGTCAAATATGCACCCAGAAGCGTTACGCTTCCCATGCCGTAGCTTGCCACAACACCCTCAAAGGTATTGGGGGTCATACGGATGTCGTCACTGTCTGCATACGGGGTATCGATCAGCTGTCTACCTACACGTAAGTTGAAGTTCTCGTAACGGTAGTTGATGTAGGCTTCGGCAAGGATGTCATAATGGGTGTTATCAGCCATCTCTTCATTGAACTTCCCCTCTTTTCTGTCACCACTGAGCCCCAAAAGCGCATGGGAGGTGTAAAATGCCGCACCTGCGGAGAATCCGTAGTATGCAGCTGTTTCATACTTGAGCTGTCCGCCAACAGCTGTTGTGTAGTGATTTGGCAGCATGGAGTGGTCCGGGTCGACATAAATGTACCCTGCCCTGAGCTGTCCGCTGATCTTACCGTTTTTAAATGCATCCGAAACAGAGTCCTCTGCATAAATACCAATACTCATTATCATTAAACTAACTGTGCTTAATACTGTTCTTTTCACTTTTTCTCCTCTTTTAAATTAGGCAAGTCCGGCATAGCCGGTACTTACAGCTGTTCTACTTCGATCTTCTCCGCCTCTTCGGCACGCAGTGCGATAAGGGTTCCCCCTACCTCGATCTCCATGGTCTGCTTGGCAAGGGAACACCCCTTGACGGTCAGCTCCTCACCGCGCATGACACCAAAGGAGTGCAGGCGGTCTTTGAGTGCCTTGTCGGCATGGATCTTGACGATCAGTGCTTTGTCATCTTTGTGCAGTTCATGCAGTCTCATATTATCCTCCTGTGATCATAAGTGTGACTCTGTAAGCAATAAAGCTCAGTATCCAGGCGCTTGCAGTGGTCATGATGAAAAGGTAGACCAGATATTTCCAGCCCCCTGCTTCTTTGGCAAAAACCATGGAGGCAGCCAGACACGGCAGGTAGATCATCACAAAGACAATGAAGGCAATGGCCGAAGCGAACGGAATATTTGCCTTGATCTGTGCGATGAGTCCCTGACTCTCTTCATCCACCTCGTCGCCAAGTGCATAGAGCACACCCAGTGTCGAGACAACCACCTCTTTGGCGGCAAGTCCTGTCTCCAGAGCAACTGCCATACGCCAGTCAAAACCAAGCGGTGCGAAGAATGGTTCTGAAGCATGCCCGATCTTTCCAAGATAGCTCTCTTCAAGGAGTTTGAGGGTCATTTCGTTGTTTAGTGCCTGTTTTGCCGTCTCATCCTGAACCTGCGCGATCTTGGTTGCATACTGTGCTTCCAGCTCAGGGTCTTTAGGGTAGTTGCTCGCAAACCAGATAAGCACGGAGGCTGCAAGAATGAAAGTCCCCGCTTTTTTCAGGTAGCTTTTTGCCTGTCCGTAAACAGTATGCCAGATCAGCTTGAGTGACGGCATGCGGTATTTGGGCATCTCCATGACAAACGGTTCATCTTCCCCTTTGAAGACGAACATTTTGAGTGCCTTCGCCATCAACAGCCCCAGCAAAGCACCGGAGATGTAGATGATAAAAAGAATGTTCCCAGCTTCCTCTTCAGCAAAAAAAGCGCCTGCAAAAAGGACATAGATGGGCAGTCTCGCACCACAGCTCATAAACCCGATGATGAAAAGTGTGATGAGTCTGTCTTTCTCGTTTTTGAGTGTGCGTGCCGCCATGTAGGCAGGGACGGAACAGCCAAATCCCGTGACCAGCGGGATGAAGCTTTTGCCGTGCAGACCGAACTTGTGAAAGAAACCATCCAGCAGGAATGCCACACGGCTCATATAGCCGGTTGTCTCAAGCAGGGCAATTCCCAAAAAGAGAATGACAATATTAGGCAGGAACATCACAACTGCACCTACACCTCCGATGATCCCGTCAGCGATCAGAGAGCCAAGTTCCCCGTCGCCCAGTACCGCTTTAGCCTGATCACCCAGCCATCCGAATGCGGCATCGATGTAGTCCATCGGTACTGATCCCAGTTCAAAGGTCAGCTGGAAAAGCGCCCACATAAAGAAGAGAAAGAGCGGAATACCCAGAATCTTGTTGATCAGCAGGTTGTCGATCTTCTGTGTCAGGTTTTTTGCACGCATCGACTTGACCGACATTACTTCCATCTTTGCCCCTTTGGCAAAGGCAAAATGCTCATCGGCAAAGATCTCTTCAAGATCCTTGGTACCCTTATGAAGGTAGATGTGCTCCAATGCCTCTCTCAAGATAGGAAGCAGTTCGATCCAGATGGGTTCGTCATGCATCTTTTTGTAAACATCGGCATCCTCCTGAAGGAGTTTGACGGCAAGGTGACGGTAAGGCATATCACTTTTATAGTGTTTCTCTTTGAGAAAAGTAACAATATGGTCGATCTCCTCTTCGATGGGATCTGAGTAGATCACCTTTGCGGTAGTTTCAGGTTTTTTATATACCTCTACAATGGTATGTTTAAGCTCCTCTATCCCCTCTTTGGTCGTTGCAGAGGTTTTAATGACAGGTACGCCAAGAATGACCGAGAGTTGTTTCTCATCGATCTCTATACCCTCTTTTTTTGCCTCATCGATCATATTGAGAACAACAATGACCTTTCTTCCCGTTTCAAGCAGTTGCGTGGTAAACAGCAGGTTCCGCTGAAGGTTGGTCGCATCGACCACATTGACAATGATGTCATATTCGCTGCTTTGCAGAAAGCTTTTGGTAACCTTCTCTTCGATGGTATATTCTGTCAGGGAGTAGGCACCCGGAAGGTCGATAATGTGTACCTCGTAATCCTGGCAGGAGATATCGTCGCATATATTGAAAATAACTTCGGTTTTGTCAACGGTTACTCCGGAGAAGTTCCCGACTTTGAGCCTGGCATTGGAGATCGCATTGATGAGTGAGGACTTGCCGACATTGGGCTGTCCGGCAAGTGCCACGGTGATCTGTTCCATAATATTAAGTTTCCTTATTCGACTTTATAAGTTAGTTATGATAGTAATTATCATTTAATAACAGACGCTATTCTATTCTTTTTATTCTTAAATAGAAATTATGTTGATAGTAATTATCATTTTTTGTATATTTTGATGTCAAAGGAAGTAAAGAGAGGGAGAAAAGTGGTGACAGCTATTTCCTGAAGAGAAAATAGCTGTAGAAATAAAGTACGTTATGGGTGACCATGCCCCTGACCACTTCCCCTGCCATTGCTGTTACCTGTCAACCGCGGCGTTAAATTAGGCAGTTTTTCGTGAGAAATTTCCACGAAATGTAACCTCAAGCAACACTCTTTTTTTAAGTCCTATTTTTTGGTTTTTTGAGGGTTGAATTCATACAGATCCAACCCGTTGGTTTTGTCCTCCTTTTTCTCTTTTAACCGATATGAATCTCCAAGGATATTGATCACATGAGAGTGATGTAATAATCTGTCAAGAATAGCCGTAGTAACTACCTTGTCATTGGCAAAGATACCGCTCCATTGAGAGAAGACAAGATTGGATGTCACGATGGTTGATCCTCTCTCATATCTTCGGGAGATAACTTGAAAGAAGTGATGGGCATCCTCTTTACTCATAGGGAAGTAGCCTATCTCGTCGATCACCAGCAGTAAAGGTGCCATCACGGTCTGTTTAATAAAGCTGTCATAGCGTTTCTCCTTCTTTGCCTGGCCCATCTGCATAATCATATCAGAAGCAGTGACAAACCGTGCCTTGATACGCTTCTGTACCGCCTGCTGTCCGGGTTCTGTTTTGAAGCGTATTTGCAATTCTTCTTCTTTGACACGGTCTCGCAGAGAATGTTTTTGCATGACTTCCAACATCTACCGTAGTACCGGCAGATTCACGTTTGATCACCGGTACATGTCCTTCAGGCAATTTGGCGTATTTAGCCACTGTATTACGATTGATTCCCAGTTTGCGTGCAATGGCACTCTTGCTGAGTCCCTGTTTTATCATCTTGTGGATCATTTTTACTTCACCTTTTTGCGCGAAGCCTGCCCTTGGGGTATAAGCATCTGTCTCCTTCCAAAAATGATGGAAAAAGACTCTAACAGATTCCTCTGTTTTTTAGCTTGATAATGGTCGTAAAAACTACTCTTTTAGCAGCTTTTTACACTGCCTATTTTAGCACCGTGCGTGACAGTAGCTACGATGAAGGAAGCATCTTGTGCAAGATCGCGTTTGCAAAGCCCACCCTGCGGGCAATACAAGCTTCCGCCCATACGGCGTTACTCACTTTTGAATTAGCTACGGCTAGTCCTGCAAGTGAGTGCCTTGCCTGAACGAAAGCTTGTAATGTTATGGGTATGCAGGGTTATTAGATGTGCCCATATCTAAAAGCATAAGATCGATAGAGGTCTCATAGATGATCTCTTTGGCATGAAATCCGTCATAGGCAGGCAGAACATGATAGTGATGATGTTCTAAGAACTGTTTGATCGTATCGCTCAGTTGTAGGTCATCTTCAAGAAGTAGGATTTTTCTTTGCATATCTGCTCTGCCCTTGTATGAATATTGATATTGTTCACATTCTATCAAACCGATATGAATTCAATCTAAATCGCACTACTGTTTTCTGATCGCCTCCGCATCGAGTTCACCGCTGCGCCATTTCTGTAAATAGAGATCAAGGTTGTGTTTCACATCGCCTTGCAGTATATAAAGCCCGATGATATTGGGCAGTGCCATGGTCAATATAAGAAGATCCGAGAACTCCAACATCGCAGAGGCACTTGTAACCGAAGCCATAACGGTAAAAGAGATGAAGATGAGTTTATAGACAAGTGTGTACTTCTCTCCGAAAAGGTAGGTCCATGAACGCTCACCATAGTAAGACCATGAGATCATCGTAGAGAATGCAAAGAGAATGATCGAAGCAGAGAGGATCACGGGAAACCATGAGATCACCGTACCGTATGCCGCTGCGGTCAGTGCCGCACCCTGTTTTGCTGCAACAAGGTCTCCAAATGCACCGTGAGGATCATATACCCCCGTTGTGACAATGACAAGTGCGGTCATAGTACAGATGACGATCGTATCGATGAACGGTTCATAGAGTGCGACCATCCCCTGACGTACAGGGTATTTCACTGCTGCGGTCGAGTGTACGATAGCGGCAGAACCGATACCTGCTTCCGAAGAGAATGCAGCACGCTTGAAGCCCTGTACCAATACCCCTATCATCCCTCCTACCGCGGCACTTGGTGAGAACGCTTCATGAATGATCGTCATAATGGCACTTGGTACTTGTGATGCATGTGCGATGAGAATGAACAAAGAGGCGCTCAGATACATGACGACCATAAGAGGTACGATCTTCTCGGCAGTAGAGGCGATACGTTTGATCCCCCCGATAATGACGAAACCGACGATCGTTGCCATGATAATACCAAAGACGATCGGATACTCTGCAAAGAATGGCACACGGTCGGTCAAGACTCCAAGTGCTTGTGATGTTTGAAAGGCATTTCCCGCTCCCAGACTTCCCCCAATGGCAAGAAGTGCGAAGGTCGCAGCAAGGATTTTCCCAATTTTTGGATGTCCCTTGCTTGCCAAGCCTTTAGAGAGGTACTGCATCGCGCCACCCATAATACGACCATCTGGCCGCTTCTCTCTATAAAGTTGGGCCAATGTCACCTCTGTAAATTTCAATGTCATACCGAAGAAACCGGCAAGTATCATCCAGAATGTCGCTCCCGGACCCCCTACAGCAATAGCGATGGCAACACCGGCAATGTTTCCCAATCCTACCGTTGCAGAGAGTGCTGTGGTCAATGATTGGAAAGGGGTGATCTCTCCTTCATCCTCGGCTGTATGGTACTTTCCTGTAAGAATCTTATAGGCATGCGAGAACATTCGTACGTTGATAAACCCGAAACGGAACGTCAGGAACACCCCGCCGATAACAAGCCATGCAACGATAAACGGCATACTGGCTCCTTCCACTTTGCCAAAAAAGATATCAAAAAAGAAAATAGAGGCGAGAAAATGGTTAATATGTTCGAAAATACTATCCATGGTAATTTGGACTCCTTGAAAACTATAAATTAAAGAAAGCATTATACTCATATTCAGCAAAAAAAAGCAGAAAAAAGCAATTTTTTTTATTTTTTTGCAAAAAACCCTTGACAAGCAAGGCACTTTTGTCTATAATTGCACTCCTTTTACAGCGGAGTGTAGCGCAGTCTGGTAGCGCACCTGGTTTGGGACCAGGGGGTCGAAGGTTCGAGTCCTTTCACTCCGACCATTTGTTATTTAAAATTTATATCATTCAAAAACAAGACAATTTAAGAGATTTTTAAAGCGTCTGGATATGGTAGGCGTAGTTCAGTTGGTAGAGCGCCAGTTTGTGGCACTGGTTGTCGCGGGTTCGAGTCCCGTCGCCTACCCCATTAATTTGAGGTATCTAACCTATTCCGAAGCTGCGCCAGTAGCTCAATTGGATAGAGCATCAGACTTCGGATCTGAGGGTTAGGGGTTCGACTCCTCTCTGGCGTACCACTTGAATGATTGAATGACGATGCACTCGTAGCTCAGCTGGATAGAGCACCCGCCTTCTAAGCGGGCGGTCTCAGGTTCGAATCCTGACGGGTGTACCACCTTTGCTTTTAAGCAAGATCATGCGGATGTGGTGGAATTGGTAGACACGCCAGACTTAGGATCTGGTGCCTAACGGTGTGGAGGTTCGAGTCCTCTCATCCGCACCACTTATATTTTTTCTTCTATTTATCTTTCTTTTCTAAAATCATAGTATAATAACCTTTTAAAATAATACATTTCAATAAGGTATAATAATGGATAAATCATTTATGGTATTTATCGCCGTTGGTATCGGTTTTTACTATGTTGTGACAAACTATGTAGGCGAGATACAAAGAGAGGATACTCTATACCAAAATAGCGATTATGAAAAAGAGCATAAGTTCGATCAGTACTATACAGTAGATAGTATTGGACAGAATATTCTTGATGTAACACTAGCTGACCCTTCAACACAAATAGAGGCATGGAATGCAAGTCCTATACGGCAAGAGTTTTTAGATATCTTTCCTGACTTTGATACAATGAGAGGTTTTGTTAAAAATAGAGTGAGAGGAGATGAATTGGTTCAAAAACTACTTAAGCGAATTGATGAAGTCGAAGATAAATTCTTCTCTGGAACAATGAGTGCAGAGCAGGCTAAGCGTTCGTTAGAAACGCTTTAGCCGTACGCTTTTTATCTACAAGGGTCGGTCATCTGATTTCTATCTGCATAGAGATAAACTTCGACACGACGGTTAAGTGCGCGGTTTCTTGCGCTGTTGTTCGGTGCGATCGGTTTGTTCCATGCACATCCTTTTACCAGTGGTCTGCCGTTTACTGCAAGTAGATTTGCTACGCTTCTTGCACGTTTTTCCGATAGTTTCAAGTTGTACTCATAGCTTCCCGTATCATCCGTAAATCCTGCTACACCTACAACGGTTTGAGGATAGTTCTGTAGCAATCTTGCGACCTTTTCCACTTTTGCACGGGCACTTGGTTGCAGTGTTGACGAGTTGGTCGCGAACATCATCTTGTCTCTGAACATGATCTTGACGTGGGTAGGGTGCTTAGAGACGATAATATCGTGGTTAGGATCAAGTGCGGCGAGAGGATCGTTATTGACCCCCGTACCTAATGCACGAGCCACTTCATTTGCTTGTTGATCGAGGCTGTATCCTACTGCACCGCCAAGTGCTGCACCTAAAAGCCCGCCGACAATGGCACTTGTGGCATTGTGCTTACCTGTATTGTACCCGATAACGGCACCTGCTACGGCACCCGTGGCAGCACCTGTTTTCGTACGATCGTAGCTAGTATCTTCTACCAGACCCGGCTGATTGTAACACCCGCTTAAGAAGAGTGCTGCAACAGCAGAAAGTAGTATTGATTTTTTTAAAAACATAGATTCTCCTTTTTTTATCATACTATTCTTGCCAACCACCGGTTTCTATTACCTGAGGTTGACTTTCATCAATGGTATTTCCGATCAAAGCACCTGTTGTGGCACCTGCAACGGCACCAATTGCAGCTCTTTGACCTTTATAATGACCAGTTGTATTATATCCTACTACAGCACCAGTAAGCGCACCTACTGCTGCACCTGTCTGTGTTGCATTATTAGGTGCTATTTCATTACCTGTACATCCAACTATGATAAGTAGTAATATAAAAGTCATAGCAGTTTGTTTGATAGAGAGCATCTCTACTCCTTTTATTTTATGAAAATCAGGGTGATTATACCACACTATTGTGGCAAAAATGTGTTAACCAAATGTTATTTATCACTTTTATTATGAGTGATCTTCTCATGCCAATCCCATAGCGTCTTTTCAAAACCGATCTGCTGGGTACGGTAGAAGTGCAGGGAATTTTGCAGATAGGACTGTGCTACCCATCCGCCGTGATCATGCGGGTAACGGTAATGCTTGGCATGGGTTTTGATATGATCTGGAACTGCTTGTATCTCTCCGTCTCTAATAGCCTTTTGTGCTTGATTTATTGCCATATAGGCACTGTTTGACTTAGGTGATGAAGCAAGGTAGATGACAAGTTGTGAAAGGCTGATACGCGCCTCGGGATAGCCTATATGCTTGACAATACTTAGTGTTGAGGCGGCAAGGTTGAGTGCATTGGGGTTGGCGTTGCCTACATCTTCACTGGCAAGAATGGCAAGGCGTCTGGCGATGAAGTCGGCAGGTTCTCCACCCTCAATAAGGCGTGCCAGCCAGTAGAGTGCCGCATCGATGTCAGAACCGCGTATGCTTTTGATCATGGCGGAGGTCAGCTCATAGTGGCTGTCACTCTCTGCCGATCCTGCCTGCATGGCATATGGACGTATCTGTTTTAGTGCATGAAGTGAGATAGGTGAAGAGACAGCTTGTGCACTCTCCAGCAAATTCAGCATGGCACGCATATCACCACTGCTGGAGTGTATGAGGTATGCTTTTGCTTCATCTTCTATCTTGATATGCTCTTTTGAGAGAACTTTCTCTAAGAAGCTCTCCATAACAGCCTTATCGATAGGTTCAAGTGCAAAAAGGTGTGAACGTGAACGCATGGCGGCTGTCATGCTATAGTAGGGGTTCTCGGTTGATGCTCCGATGATAAGTGCAGCGTTATTCTCCATAAAGGGGAGTAGAACTTCCTGCTGGTTTTTGCTCAAACGATGTACTTCATCAATGAAAATGAGGGGTTTTTGTAGGGCATTCTGGTAGGTTTTAAATATTTTACGTACCTCTTCGATCTTCAAAGAGGTGGCGTTCATCTCGTAAAAAGGACGATCCAGTGTGGTAGCGATGACACGGGCGAGGGTGGTTTTTCCACATCCGGGAGGGCCATGTAGGAATGTATGACCCAATCTATTGCTCTCTATGAGTTTGCGTAAGATCCCTTCTTTGCCGAGCAGTCTCTCCTGCCCAACGATCTCATTGAGGGTTTTGGGGCGGTATTTGAGTGCCAGATTGGACATGATCAGGCTTCTGTCTCCTCTTTTGCTTTATGTTGCGCTTTCTTCAACTCTTTTTTGCGCTGTTTGAGGAATGCATGCAGATCATCGTATTCACGTTTGGTGAAGAATCGTGTTTTATTGGTAGGAAGGTTGTTTAGCTCAATACCTCCGAACGCCACACGTTTAAGGTCAAGTACCTTAGCATCGAAATAACCGAAGAATCGGCGAAGTTCTCTATTTTTCCCTTCATTGATGGTAACACGCAGTTTAGTATAGTTTTTTCCCTCCGAACGTATCTCGAAGTGAATGAACGGTGCGAACTCCATGCTGTGTATCTTACTTTTTTCATGTCCTCCTGCACGGGCATCGTCAAGTACCAACCCTTCTTTCATCGCAGTGACCATCTCTTGGGTAAGCGGTTTGTCTATTTTGATATTATAGGTACGGTCAAGTTTACTCTCCATAAGCGCTGTAGCGACCTCTACATTGTCCGTTAAGAGCAAAAGTCCTTCTGAGGCGAAGTCGAGCCTTCCTACAGGGATAAAGTGCCTGAATTTGCCCGGTAGCTTATGATAGATGGTCGTACGACCTCTGTCATCTTTTTTGGTGACCAGTACCCCTTTGGGTTTGTTATAGACAATAACTGTGACCTCATTGCCTTTTTCTTTGACTATACGTCCTTTGACGAAGATGCGGTCACCGGGTTGAACCTCATATCCGAATTCTTTGATAGGGCGTTTGTTCAGTGTGACCTCTCCCTCTTCAATAAGCTTATCAGCCTCTCTTCGTGAGTATTTGGTGTTGTGTGCGATATATTTGTTCAGTCTCATAGTTCTCTCTTAGGTACTTTTTATTCCGGCATTCACAAGGTCATGTATATGTAAGACCCCTACGATACGGCCGGACGTATCGGTAATAGGAAGTAGTTGTATCCGTGCTTTTTCAATGATTTCAAGTGCTTCACTGGCAAGTAGTTCCGTATTGCTATAGCTTTTTGGGGCTTTGGTCGCATAGGTATAGGCAGGTTCATCCATGCTGAAATCCTCTTTCATCAGAGCACGGCGCAGGTCACCGTCACTGAGTAGGGCAGTGAACTCCTCTTTGTCATTGACAATGAGGACATTTCCCAGTTTCCCTTCACTCATGACCATAATGGCCTCTTTGAGTGGTGTTTTTTCATTGATAACAGGTAGATCTTCCGTACGCATCAGGTCTTTGACCTTTACAAAGAGCTTTTTCCCCAAACTACCTCCGGGATGGAAAGATGCAAAGTCCTCTTTTTCAAATCCGCGTTTCTTCATTAATGCAACAGCCAAAGCGTCCCCTAGTGCCATGGTAACGGTCGTTGACGCGGTCGGTGCGGTATTGAGCGGACATGCTTCACGTAAAACAGCGATATCGAGCCATACATCCGCATATCTCCCTAAAGAGGAGTTTGGATTTCCCGTCATCCCGATAAGCGGAATATCAAAGCGTTTGATATGTGGAAGTATCTTGGTCAGTTCTTCGCTTTCTCCGCTATTACTGATGGCAAGGAGGGTATCCTCTTTACCGATCATTCCAAGGTCTCCATGCAGTGCTTCGGTCGGATGTAAAAAGAAGCTGGATGTTCCGGTTGAAGCGAATGTTGCTGCCATTTTCGCCCCGACAAGCCCTGATTTTCCTACACCGGTAATGATCAATTTCCCTTTTGTATTCAAAATAAGATCGACTGCTTTGAGAAAGTTCTCATCTAAGCGTGTTTGCATCTGTCTTAAAGCTTCAATCTCTATCTCTAAGGTCTCTTTTGCGATCTCGATCAGGTTCATGGTTCATCTTTCTGTTGGATTTTGGAAAATAGAATAGGGTATTATAGCATAGAAACGGCACGTAGCTTGTGCCGTTTCGGTAGGAGGATTATACGATAAAGACGGTCGGGATAATGAGTGGATAACGTTTTTTGGTACGGATAACATGTTTTCTAACTGCATTACGGATCTCATTTTCAATGATCGTATGATCTTTCATGCCACCCTCTTTCATATTTAAGAGCATGGTCTCAAGAAGATGTTCTATCTCTTTGGCGAACTTCTTATCCTCTTTATCCGGTACAAGACCATGTGTATGAACAACTGGTTTACCGACCATTTTCCCTGTTGCTTGCGATATCTGTGCAACAATGGTCACAATACCGTCTTCAGCCAGCTTTTGTCTATCAAGTACGACATCGTTCTCAATGGTCATATTGTTCTGGTTATCGATATAGGTCTTTCCCGTTTTGACCGTTTTAACCTTTTTGAGGTATTTCGGTGTGATCTCAACTTGATCCCCGTCGCTCATAAGCAGGATGTTTCTTTCGTCAACACCACAGCTGACAGCCGTTTTTGCATGTTGTGCGATATGGTTGTATTCACCGTGGACAGGAAGGAAAAATTTAGGCTGCACGAGTCTGAGAATAAGCTTTTGCTCCTCTTGGGCAGCATGTCCTGAGACGTGAATGTCGCTGAACTCCTTATATCTTACGGTTACACCGGCTTTCATAAGAAGGTTCATCAGTTTACTGACCGATGCCTCATTCCCCGGAATGGCCGACGCAGAGATGATGACCGTATCGCTTGGTTTAAGCTTGATATGTCTATGCTCATCGGTTGCCATACGGTTGAGTGCTGCCATTGTCTCCCCTTGTGAACCGGTCGTTACGATCAATATCTCATTATCGGCATATTTAGGTACTTCATGTACCTCAATGAAGTGTCTGTCATCAATATCGACATACCCCAATGCACGGTTCGTTTCGACATTTCTCTCCATGGAACGCCCGATAACACAGATCTTTCTGCCATGTTTGACACCACGTTCCATCGCTTGGAAGATACGGTGAACGTTAGAGGAGAACGTAGACATGATCACACGTCCTTTTGCCATCTCAAAGAGAGTGTCGAAGGTCTTGCCTACTACGGTCTCACTTTTGGTAAAGCCCGGATTGTGAGAGTTCGTGGAGTCGGAGAAGAGGCATAGAACCCCTTTTTCTCCATAGTAAGCATAGCGTCTAAGGTCCATTGTATAGCCGTCTACAGGTGTATGGTCGATCTTAAAGTCCGCCGTATGCATCAAGATCCCTGCCGGTGTCTCGATAGCAAGAGAGCAGGCATCGATAATGGAGTGGGTATTATGTATCCATTCTACCTTCATATCCCCGATCTCGTACTGTTGGCGTTTGGTAATGAAACGGAAATACTTTGCATCGGCTTTAAGCCCATGTTCGTTGAACTTGTTCTCGATCATCGCTAGTGCCAACGGTGTACCGTATACAGGGAACTTTAGCTCTTTAAAGAGGTATGGCATTGCACCGATGTGGTCTTCATGCCCATGGGTGATGACGATCGCTTTGATCTTATCTTTGATCGCATGTAGGTAGCTGAAATCCGGTACGAGAATATCGACGCCGTGCATCGTCTCATCAGGGAAGCTCATTCCAACATCGATGATGATAGCGGTTGTTTCCGTCTCGAGTACGGCCATGTTCCCACCGATCTCACCAAGCCCTCCAAGTGGGGTGAACCTTACCTTTCCTTTGCTGGAGATATCGATCTGTTTCCATGGCTTCATACGTGCCTCTTGTACACGTCTGTTCTCTTCAATGGAAGCACGCATCGTATCATTCACCGTAGTGACATTTTTCCGTTTGTTACGATTTTTGTTGTTACTGTTCCTGTTCTGGTTATTGGGTTTTCTATTGCGGTTCTGATTATTGGGTTTTTTATTACCGTTCGTCTCTTGTTTCTGAGTATTTTGATTATTGTTCTGTCTATTTGGGTTAGGCTTACGGTTCGGGTGTGGTTTACGCTGGGTATTCTCCCTCTTTTCTCCCTCTTGAGAACGGTTTTGTTGCTGGTTTTGACGATGTGGGTTCGGACGTCTTTGTCTCTGTGGCTTATGATTACTGTTTTCTGGCGTTTTTGAGCCTTGATTTTGATTGTTTGCGTTGTTTTGATTGTTGTTTTCCATCTAACTTATCCTTTAATTCATTATATATCAGATGATAAATAGATGTCTCAGCTTCATGAGGTCGCATGTTGGGGTCAAGCTCCAACTTCGCGAAGGTTTGCTCCACAATCTCTTTAGAAAAAGCGGCAGAGAGGTTCTTTGAGAGTTTTTTACGCGGTTGCGCAAAAGCGATCTTGAGGAACGCTTCGAACTTCTCATCACCCAAACTCCGGTCTATTTCTATTAAAAGCACAGCAGAAGTAACTTTCGGTGGTGGCACGAACGCTTCGGGCTCAACTTCGAAACAGAGTGTTGCACGGCCAACGCTTTGTGCAAGAACGGAAAGGGCGGAAAACGCCTTCTCACCGCTGTTTGCAGCAAACTTAACGGCTACTTCTTTTTGAACCATGACCAACACGGAGCGGCACATTGGATCTTTAAATGCTTTTAAAATGATATTGGTTGCAATATAGTAGGGTAGGTTCGCTACAAGATGATAAGGTTCATCCAGTAGAGCGCCTTCCCCCCAACGCTCAAGCACATCCCCGCAACGTAGTTCGAAACGTCCCTGTGAGATGGGTGCTTCAAATTCCGCTGTAAGATGCTCACATAATCTTTTATCAACCTCAAATGCTGTGACATTTCGAACTTTTACAAGCTCTTTGGTTAAATCACCTAAGCCAGGTCCGATCTCTGCGACCTTAAGGTCATCATCGGGCATCGCTTGGATGATTTGGTGTAGATATCTATCACTTTTTAAAAAGTTCTGGCCGAATTTCTTAGAAGCAAATTCCGCTAAATTTTCAATAATCATACTATAAAGTTCCTTTAAGGCTTATGCTAATCCAGCCATTGGGATAATTTTTGTATAATCTTACCATAATTTTAAGCAGAGCAGACTGCTACTATGCTTTTTCAACGATACGCTTTATTTATTATGGATTGGAACGGCAAGAAAGGTGAATATTGATGGACTATTTTGCAAAACGTATTATCCCGTGTCTCGATGTAGATGGAGGACGGGTGGTCAAAGGTGTGAACTTTGTCGGTTTACGTGATGCGGGTGATCCTGTTGAAGTGGCACGACGTTACAATGAAGAGGGTGCGGATGAGCTTACTTTTCTTGATATCGGTGCAAGCCATGAAGGTCGAGATACGATAGTTGATGTTGTCAAAAAGGTCGCACAAGAGGTGTTTATCCCCTTGACCGTAGGGGGAGGTATCCGTAAATTGGAAGATATCTATGCACTCTTAAATGTCGGATGCGATAAGGTCAGTATCAACTCGGCAGCGATCAAGCGTCCGGAGTTTATTGAAGAGGGTGCGAAGCGTTTCGGTTCCCAGTGTATCGTTGTTGCGATCGATGCCAAAAGAGTGGGTGAGGGCAAGTGGCATATCTTCACCCACGGCGGACGTAACGATACGGGTATCGATGCGCTTGCATGGGCGAAAGAGGCGTATGAGAGGGGTGCGGGTGAGTTGCTTGTTACCTCTATGGATGCGGACGGTACCAAAGCAGGGTTCGATAATGAACTTAACCGAAAGATCGGTGAGCTGGTGAATATTCCTGTCATTGCCAGCGGAGGAGCTGGAACAATGGAGCATATGAAAGAGGCATTTACCAAAGGCAATGCAGATGCCGCGCTTGCTGCTTCGATCTTCCACTTTAGAGAAATAGACATTATGGATCTCAAACACTATCTCAAGTCTGAAAGTATTCCGGTGAGACTCTGATGATCGTTTGTGCAGGAAAGAGTGAACAGTTCGACTTTGCCTATCCTATCGGAATAGGACTGATAGAATCGGCAGTCAATTTGACACGTATATGTGAGCTGGGAAAGCCTGATCATATTGTTTTTGTCGGAACAGCAGGGTCTTACGGAGAGAAAGAGATCTTCGATATTGTAGAATCCAGAGTTGCCGCCAATGTGGAACAGAGTTTTTTTGAAGGAAAGTCTTACTCTCCTATCGATAATGTCATTTCATCTGTTGAAGAAGTTTCACGTGAAACTATTGTGAACTCTTCAAACTATATTACAACCAATAAAGAGATATGGGAGCACTATAGGGCACAGAATATTCATATTGAAAATATGGAGTTCTTTGCTGTGATGAAAGTAGCTCAAATGTTCGGTATTCCTGTTGCGGGTATTTTTATTGTTACAAATTACTGTGATGAGAATGCCCATGAAGATTTTAAAAAGAACCATGCTGAAGCAATGAATCGTCTGAGTGCATATGTCAAAGCACGTGCTGAAACAAAATGATTTGTGTAGGTCGGGGTGTTCTCATCCCGACACCAAATGAGCAAAGAATATCATACATGAAGAAATTGATGTAAAATCTCGGGGTAAAGACCTCCGATCTACAAGAAGAAAGAAAACCTATGAATAAACAAATCATACAAGACCTGACCAAAGAAGAGTTAGCCCAAGAGATCAAACCGGCATTCCGTGCCAAGCAGATATATCAGTGGATCTACCATAAATACGCTATGGATTTTGAGGAGATGAAGAACCTTCCCAAAGCGATGAGAGAGGAGTTGGAGAAGAAGTACACCCTAACACCGCTTAAAACGCTAACTGTGCAAGACAGTAAGGATGGGAGTCGTAAATACCTGTTTGAACTTCATGATGGACATACAGTTGAAGCAGTACTGCTTTTGATGCGTGATAAAGAGTATCATGAAGATGGCTCTATTAAGCATCAGGAACGCTATACAGTGTGTATCTCCTCTCAGGTAGGGTGTAAGGTAGGGTGTGCCTTTTGTTTGACCGCAAAGGGCGGTTTTATGCGGAACCTGACTGCCGGTGAGATCGTAGAGCAGCTACGTATGATCAAGAAGGACAATGACATCGCTGCCAACCGCCGTGTCAATATTGTCTTTATGGGAATGGGTGAACCTTTGGACAATCTGGATGCAGTTGCCAAGTCTGTCAAAATCTTTGCAGATGAAGAGGGAATGGCAATCGCACCACACCGTCAGACAATCTCCACTTCCGGACTCAGTAGTAAAATAGAGAAGCTTGGAAAGATGGAGCTTGGGGTGAACCTTGCCATCTCTTTACATGCGGTTGATGATGAGTTAAGAGAACAGTTGATGCCGATTAACAAGGCGTATAATATCGAGTCCATCATTAAGGCAGTGAAGAACTTTCCCGTCAATGACCGTAAACGTGTGATGTTTGAATACCTTGTCATTAAAGATGTCAATGATGATATTGATGCGGCGAAAAAGCTTTTGAAACTTCTTGACGGTATTAAAGCGAAAGTGAACCTGATCTATTTCAATCCGTATGGTGGTACGGAGTTCAAACGTCCGAGTGAATCGGATATGAAGAAGTTTCAGGAGTACTTAACCAAAAGAGGACTACATTGTACCATCCGTGAGTCTAAAGGTTTAGATATCTCCGCAGCATGCGGACAGCTTAGAGAACAAGAGAAAGAAGGGAATAGTTAAGTGGAAGTACAAGATTTTTTATTGGGGTTCATTATTTTGGTTGTGGGTGTCGGTGGTGGTTGGTTTATCTATGATGCCAACCGTGTCGACGAGGACGAATAGCCAACAGTCACTCTCCTGTATAGAATGGATATGTGGCTATACCGTAAGGGCAGATCTGTATGTCTGCCCTTGTTATGTTTGAGTGTCCATGAAAATTTGTTTTTATATTTTAAATGTGATGGATCGATCCCTATAATGATCGGTTGAATTTTCTTATATTTTTACTACATATCAAATCTTTCATCTTTTTAAAATCTACTTTACTTTCAATAAAATACTCTGCACCATATGGAAAATGAAGTGTCTGTGCATGAAGCATAAGACGTGTTGCTCCTGTTTGTTCCAGTCTCTCTTGAGGTGTTAATGTATCATCTAGATAGGCATTTGCCGTGGCGAATGTCGTACCATATATCGGATCACCTAAAATAGGGTGTTGTATATGAAAGAGATGTATTCGGATCTGGTGGGTACGTCCGGTAAGAGGATAGCATGCGATCAAAGTAGCATCAAGTGTTTGATCATAGTGGAGAGGTTTAAAGTCTGTATGAGCACTTTTCCCTTCCGGAGATATCATTACCTTATGCTTGGTCTGTGAGTAGTCTTGGTTGATCTTGATCGGTTCAGATACGGAAAAAGGCTCTTCTAACTTTCCATCGATCCATGCCAAGTAGCTCTTTTTGATCTTTTTAGTCTCAAATGTATTTTTGAGGTAGTGTTCCGCCTTTTTATGTTTGCTTGCTAAAAGAAGACCGGATGTCTCCATATCGATACGATGTGTTGCATTTGCTTTGTCCCCACTGTGATATCGTATTTCATCAAGCATAGAGTAGGGGGTTGACATGGTATTGGGGTGAACCAGTACACCGGAGGGTTTTTCGTAAACCATAAAATCCTTATTTTCAAAAAGAGGAGAACGACCTTGAGATGAGGGAACAAAGTAGACCACTTCCACCTCTTGTGGTGCAAGTTTTGTTCCTGGGTTGTAAATGGATTCACCATTGACAAGTAACCGACCTTTACAGATCAGACGTTGGGCCTCTCCTTGTGTATAGTTGAAAGTACGCATAATAAAAAGAAAGGCTGGCATGGTTTGTTTCACGTGAAACTTCTCTTTGACAAAGGGCATTTTAATTCCTATATAACTGCTATTTGGGTAGAATAATAGCAAAATTTAACACACATAAGGGTAATCATGGTAGAACGTTATTCACGTAAAGAGATGGCTGACAACTGGACAATGCAGGCAAAATATCAAGCGTGGCTTGATGTCGAGTTGGCTGTTGTCAAAGCATGGAACAAGCTAGGGCTCATCCCAGATGAAGATGCAGAAAAGATCGTTAAGAATGCAGGATTCTCCGTAGAGCGTATCGATGAGATCGAAGCGGTTACAAGACACGACCTTATTGCATTTACAACATCGGTTTCAGAAACATTGGGTGAAGAGAGTCGTTGGTTCCACTATGGAATGACAAGCTCAGATACTGTTGATACAGCCGTAGCATTACAAATGGTACGCTCTCTTAAGATCATTATTGAAGATGTCAAGATGATGATGGAGTCTATCAAGAAAAGAGCGATGGAACACAAGATGACTCTTATGGTCGGACGTAGTCACGGTATTCATGGTGAGCCTATTACTTTCGGTCTGGTATTGGCTGTCTGGTATGATGAAATGGCACGCCACCTCAAAAACCTTGAAGAGACAATGGAGGTGATCAGAGTAGGGCAGATCTCAGGCGCTATGGGTAACTTCGCTCATGCACCGCTTGAGCTTGAAGAGTATGCGATGGAAGAGCTTGGTCTCAAACCTGCACCTGTATCCAATCAGGTGATCCAGAGAGATCGTTATGCACGTTTGGCTTCTGCATTGGCACTGCTTGCATCTTCTGTAGAGAAGTTTGCGGTACAGGTAAGACACTGGCAGCGTACGGAAGTCTATGAGGTAGAGGAGTACTTTGCCAAAGGGCAGAAAGGTTCATCTGCCATGCCTCATAAGCGTAACCCTATCTTAACAGAGAACATTACAGGTCTTGCACGTATCATTAGAGCCTATGCGACACCGGCTATGGAGAATGTGGCACTTTGGCATGAACGTGATATCTCGCACTCTTCGACCGAACGTTTCTGGCTTCCCGATGCATTCGTAACGACAGACTTCATGCTTCACAGAATGAACGGGGTTATTGCCAACATGACAGTGATGCCTGAGAACATGATGAAGAACTTGAACCTTACAGGTGGGCTTGTATTTTCTCAACGTGTATTGCTTGAGTTGCCAAAAGCAGGGGTAAGCCGTGAAGATGCTTACAAGATTGTTCAGCGTAATGCGATGAAAGTGTGGGAGGAGATCCAGCAAGGAAAGCCGACTACCAATGAGAAAGGGGAGTCACTCTATCTACAGTACTTGCTTGAAGACAAAGAGCTTAGAGAGAAGCTTTCCGAAGAGCAGATCAGAGAGTGTTTTAACTATGACTACTATACAAAAAATGTTGACAGGATCTTTGAACGGGTCTTTGGTAAATAATCAACATTTTTGAAAGAAGCGTACGGTTTGGGTGCGCTTCATTTATCCTTTTTCTACTTTCAAATAATTCCTCTCGAACAGCTGTAAAATTCAAAAATATCCAAGCAAAATTTGAGTAAAATCAATAATATTTTTAGAGGGATTCTTTACATACTTTACAGAGAATTTTAGACTATACTACGAAATCCTTGACTTGCCATTTAGTAAGTACAAAACAATAAATACCACCTAGGGGACTGCATTTTAAAAAGCAGCATGCCCGTACCATTATATTCAGGAGAGAAGATGATCAGAGTTGTGAAAAGAAACGGAAGAGTGGAGACTTTAGACGTTTCAAAAATACAAAAATACACTTCAGCAGCAGTTGAAGGTCTCGAAGGTGTAAGCCAGAGCGAACTGGAAGTTGACGCGAAGTTACAGTTTCGAGATATGATCTCTTCCGAGGAGATCCAGACAACTCTTATCAAGACTGCCGTTGACAAGATCGATATTGACAGACCCAACTGGACATTTGTCGCAGCACGCCTTTTCCTTTACGATCTTTACCATAAGGTGACAGGCTTTACAGGCTATAACCATCTGCGTGATTATTTTGAAAGAGGAGAGAAAGAAGGACGTATCGTTCTTGGGTTAAAAGACAAATATGACCTTGACGACCTCAATGACTATATCAAGCCTGAGCGAGACCTTCAGTTTACATATCTTGGTATTCGTACACTTTACGACCGCTACTTGATCAAGGATCGTCAAGGTGTTCCTATCGAGTTACCGCAGCAGCTCTTTATGGGTGTTGCCATGTTCTTGGCACAGAATGAGTTTGATTGTCAAACATGGGCGAAGAAGTTCTATGATATTCTTAGTAAGTTTGAGGTGATGGCAGCAACACCGACACTTTCGAATGCGCGTACGCCAAGACACCAGCTTAGTTCATGCTACATCGGGTCAACTCCTGACAATATTGAAGGGATCTTTGACGGATACAAGGAGATGGCACTACTTTCAAAGTTTGGTGGCGGTATCGGTTGGGATTGGTCTTTGGTACGTGGAATGGGGTCATTTATTGATGGACATAAACATGCCGCAGGAGGGATTGTTCCTTTCCTTAAGATCGCCAATGATGTTGCCATTGCCGTTGACCAGCTGGGTACCCGTAAAGGAGCGATTGCTGTTTATATCGAGCCGTGGCATGTCGATGTTAAAGATTTCCTTGACCTCAAGAAGAACTCGGGTGAAGAGCGTAGACGTGCGCATGACCTCTTCCCCGCACTCTGGTTGAACGATCTCTTTATGGAACGTGTTGCCAATGATGAGATGTGGACACTCTTCGACCCGTATGAAGTGAGTGAGTTGACAGAACTTTACGGTGAGGACTTCGAGAAGCGTTACATCGAACTTGAAAACAGTGATGACAACATTACCCGTGAACGTATCTCAGCAAAAGGGTTGTGGAAAGAGATATTACGTTCCTACTTTGAAACGGGTAACCCTTTCTTGACATTCAAAGATACTGCCAACCGTGCCAACCCGAATAAGCATGCCGGTGTGATCAGAAGTACGAACCTTTGTACAGAGATATTCCAAAATACAAAACCGAACTACTACAAGACGCGCTTTACATTTGAAGATGGTACGCAACTCTCATATGATGAGAATGAGATGATCACCGTTGACAGTGGTGTGACAAAACCGGCAAAGAAAGTGACAGCACTTGATAGTATCGAGGGTAAACAGATCTGGATGGTTGACAAAGAGGAGATAGATGGTGATACGGCAGTATGTAATCTTGCTTCAGTCAACCTCTCTAAGATCCATACCAAAGAGGATCTTGAACGTGTTGTTCCGGTTGCAGTTCGTATGCTTGACAATGTGATTGATCTAAACTTCTATCCACTTGCAAAAGTAAAACGTACGAACGAGAAGTCGCGTGCGATCGGACTTGGTGTAATGGGCGAAGCGCAGATGCTCGCAGAGAAGCAGATCGTTTGGGGGAGTGATGAGCACCTTCATATGATCGATGAAGTGATGGAGTCATTCTCCTACTATACCATTGAAGCATCAAGTAACCTTGCTTTGGAGAAGGGGTGCTATCCGACCTTTAACGGTTCGGATTGGGCAAAAGGTATTTTACCGATCGATAAAGCGAACGAGCATGCATGTAAATTGGTTGATAGGGGAGGGCTTTTTGGCTATAGTCACGACTGGCAAAGATTAAGAGAGAAAGTACAGAAGGACGGTATGAGAAACGGTTATCTGATGGCGATCGCACCGACAAGCTCCATCTCTATCTTGACAGGGACGACACAGGCGATTGAACCGGTCTACAAGCGTAAATGGTTTGAAGAGAACCTCTCTGGGCTCATTCCTGTAACGGCACCGAAGCTCTCTCCTGATACGTGGCAGTACTATACCCCTGCATACGACCTCGATCAGAACGTTCTGGTCAAAGCAGGTGCGATACGACAGAAGTGGATCGATCAGGGACAGTCACTCAATATTTTCATCACACTGGATAAAGCAAGCGGGCGATATCTCAATGAGATCTACATGAATGCATGGAAGTTTGGTTTGAAATCGACCTACTATCTAAGAAGTCAGTCTCCGGAAACAACGAATGATGTCGAGGATAGAAGCCAAGAGTGTATTGGGTGTCAGTGATCCTTCCTTTTTTGGGAGCGGAGATATGTTCTCCCTCCATTTTCTCCCCAAAAAACTAAAAATCCATAAAAACCTATCTAAAACGCCGAATAATCAATTTTTGTACCTTTTTTAAGCCTTGGTATTCAAAAAATAAAAAAGAGGCTTATTTTGAAGCTCTAAATATACGATTTTATATTCTTTAGTTATAATTTTCCAAAAAAGGAATTTAGCGTTATGAAAAAAGTATTTGAGAACGTTACTGTTGAAGTAGAGGGTAACAGTTATTTTGACGGTGCGGTAACAAGCCGTACAGTTATTTTTGCAGACGGAACTAAAAAGACATTGGGTTTCATGCTTCCTGGTGAATATACATTTTCAACGGATGCTGCAGAATTAATGGAGATCACCTCAGGAGACGTTCATGTACAGCTTCCCGGTTCAGATGAGTGGGAACATATTGAAGGGGGAGGTTCATTCAGTGTCCCGGCAAAAAGCAGTTTTAATATAAAGGTGGAATCTATTACAGATTACTGCTGCTCATACCTCTAATTATCAGGTACAGGTAATAGAGAGGTTATGTTCCTATGTTAAAATAGAGCGGATACTGCTATCATCAGGGTGGTAGCATAGAAAGCGGTATACCCTTCTTATGAAGGTCACAGGAAAATATAAACTTTTAGGAATAAGGATTGGTTTATGCTCACAGATAATATCTATTATCAAGAAGAGCGAAAGTATGCAAGCGATAGGTTTATCGCTCTTGTCGTATTGACGCTCTTATCTTTTGTTATTGCAGGACAGACAAGTGGTACGTTTGCAGAAAATGTTGTCCTTTCAGGATTTACGCTATTGGTATTGTTGCTCTTTTCAATGGCACACTACTACTTCATTTCGTCTTTTCCGGGAACACTGATCGCAGTACGTAAGAACCTTTTGATCTTGGCGGATCTAGGGGTTCTTACGTTCCTTATCATGACGTTTGGAGAGAATGGGCTATTCTTCTTTCCTCTCTATATCTTGATCGTAATGCGTAGTGGATTGAGCTTTGGGATATCTTACTTCTATACCAGTTTGATGTTCGCGGGGGTCTCGTGGATCGCACTGTTACTCTATTCTCCTTACTGGAAAGAGCATAGTAATATCATCGCGACTTTTGCTATTACGACGTTCTTGATCCCGTTGTTCTATTTGAAGTTCATTACCCGTGTGCATGAGGAGAATCATGAGTTGGCAAAAACGTTGAACGATGTTACTTATGATGCGAACTATGATGAGTTAACGGGAATAGCGAACCGTAAGCAATATAAAGAGATGATGAAACGTCTGATCACGGAGAAAGAACCGTTCGCACTTCTGTTCATCGATCTGAACAAGTTTAAAGCGATCAATGACACACATGGACATCATGTAGGGGATGAAGTACTCAAAGAGGTGGCACGTAGACTATCTGAGAATATCGAAGAGGATGATTTCCTTGCTAGACTGGGTGGGGATGAGTTCGTGATCATTACAAAGCGTAAGCGTGTCTATATGGATAAGTTCCTTGCTAAACTAGAACATAATGTGATCGGTCGGCATAAAGTTGGTAGTATTATCGTACCGATCGAGCTGAGTATCGGTATCAGCTATTTCCCTGATGATAACCGTACGGCGATGATGTTGGCAAAATATGCCGATGAAGCGATGTATACGGCAAAAAAAGATCCGGATCGTTACCACTATTTCTATCATGAGATCACAGAAGAGCAGAAAGAGGAGAACCTTAAGCGTTAAGAGGCGCTTCTCTCTTTCTCCCTCGCTTTACCTTCTTCCCCAAAAAATAAAGTAGATTTTAGCTATAATAACCCCATTTTAGTGCACATAGCCTAGTTTCGCATGTGCCATATACCACATACAAAGGCTTATTTTGAGTGAGAATCTTATCGGTTACCTAGATGACCAAGGCAATATTATTGATACCCAAAGTGCGGGGGAGAACTGTAGCGCAACCCCTATTGAGTATGACAACAGTGAAAAAGCGCTGGAGATCATCCGCCACTCTACGGCACACTTGATGGCGCAGGCGATTGCAGAGCTTTACCCTAATGCCAAGTTCTTTGTCGGTCCTGTGGTAGATGAAGGCTTCTATTATGACTTCCGTGTCGATGAAAAGATCGGAGAAGAGGATCTTAAAAAGATCGAAAAGAAGATGAAAGAGCTCATCAAGAAGAAGTACAAGATCGAAAAATATGAGATATCTAAAGAGGAGGCGCTTGAAAAGTTCAAAAATGACGACCTTAAACAGGCGGTACTTTCACGTATTCCGGATGAGACGGTCTCTATCTATAAGCAAGGGGAGTTCGAAGACCTTTGTCGCGGGCCTCACGTTCCGGCACTACGCTTTTTGAACAACTTCAAGCTTACACGTGTGGCAGGTGCCTACCTTGGCGGAGATGAGAAAGCGGAGATGCTCACACGTATCTACGGTGTGGCATTTGCGACCAAAGAGGCGCTTAAATCGTATGTGACCATGCTTGAAGAGGCGAAGAAACGTGATCATAGGAAGATCGGTGCGGAGATGGAGCTCTTTATGTTCAATGAAGAGTCCGGTGCAGGATTGCCGTTCTGGATGCCTAAAGGAGCAAGGTTACGCTATAAGCTGGAGCAGATCCTTCATAAAGCACACCTTGTCAGAGACTATGAGCCTGTCAGAGGGCCGGAGATCCTGAAAGCCGATATGTGGCGTATATCCGGACATTATGCCTGCTACGGGGAGAATATGTATCTGACCACGATTGATGAGCAGGAGTATGGGATCAAGCCGATGAACTGTATCGGTCACATCCAGATCTTCAAGCAGACACAGAAGTCTTATCGAGATCTTCCGTTACGTTATTATGAGTATGGTGTGGTGCATAGACATGAAAAGTCAGGGGTATTGCATGGACTGCTTCGTGTAAGAGAGTTCACTCAGGATGATGCGCATATCTTCTGTACGCCTGAGCAGATTGCATCAGAAGTACTGGAAGTGGTTGAGTTTGTAGATAGCGTCATGAAGCTCTTTGGGTTCGAATATACCATGGAGATTGCAACCAAACCGGAAAAAGCGATTGGAGAGGATGCCGTATGGGAAATGGCGACACAAGGGCTTAAAGATGCACTTGAAGGAAACAATCTCCCTTACACCATCGATGAGGGTGGAGGAGCCTTCTATGGACCAAAGATCGACATTAAGATCACTGATGCGATCGGTCGTAAGTGGCAGTGCGGAACGATCCAAGTAGACTTTAACCTCCCTGAGCGTTTTGAAGTGGAGTATGTGGCTGAAGATAACAGCCGTAAACGTCCAGTGATGATTCACCGTGCGATTTTAGGAAGTTTTGAACGTTTCATCGGTATCTTGACCGAACACTATGCAGGGGAGTTTCCGTTCTTCCTTGCGCCGACACAGGTAATTTTCGTACCGATCAGCGATTCGCATGCCGATTATGCCTATGCGCTTAAGAAAAAACTGCGCCTGGAGGGGATAGATGCGGAAGTGTACGATAAGAACGATTCTCTTAACAAGCGTATTAGAACGGCAGAAAAGCAACGTGTACCGTATGTTGTGATCATTGGGGACGAAGAGGTGGCCAATAATACGGTCGCAATTAGAAATAGACGTACAAGAGAACAATATAATCTTACACAAGACGAATTTATGGTAGAATTAACTAAACAACTTCAAGAAGGAAAAATTTGAGTAGACAAAACGATAGAAACAACAGGGGTAGAAAGAAACCTGACAGCACCATTATGAATGAGGCTATCAGAGCAAGCGAGCTTAGAGTCCTAAGTGACGACGGAGAGCAGTTTGGTATCATCTCTCGCGAGGAAGCGCTGAAGATCGCTGAAGAGAGAGGATTGGATCTTGTGCTTGTATCACCGGATGCCAAGCCCCCTGTTGCGAAAGTAATGGACTACGGTAAACACAAATACCAGTTAGAGAAGAAGAAAAAAGAGGCGAGAAAGAATCAGAAGAAGATCGAGGTCAAAGAGGTGAAATTCTCTTGTAAGATCGCTGAGAACGACATTGCCTACAAAGTCAAACATGCACGTGAATTCCTTGAGAAAGGGAAGCATGTGAAGCTAAGGGTCTTCCTAAGAGGACGTGAAATGGCCAATCCTGAATGGGGAGTGGAAGTACTGAACCGTGTATGGCCGATGCTTGAAGATATCGCACAATTGGAGTCTCCTCCAAAGCAAGAGGGACGCTACATCAATATGTACGTTACACCGCTAAAAAAATAACTTCTCCCTCTCTTTTGAGAGGAGGGAATATCTATCTCTTCCCCTATATCTTATTGCCCGCTAAGTTAGAGTTAATTCTTTATTAATGCTATGAAGTTATAATGCTTATATAGGTTACTATATTATTTAGTATAGACACTCACTATGGAGTGTTTCTGAGGATTTTCAAGGAGGGTCATCATGAAACGGTTATACAAATTACTGCTTCCTCTCTCAGTTGCGACCATTACGGCACACGCAACAACAAAGACAATAAAACATACTGTAAAGAGCGGGGAATCTCTCTATACGATCGCAAAGAAGAACCATACAACGATCGATACACTATGTCAGGTCAATCATATCAAGCGAGATAAGGTTCTAAAAATAGGACAAGCGATCAAGATACCCGTAAAAGGGACGAAAAGTGTGCGGAAACATATTAAAAAAAGCACATATACCGTTAAGAAAGGTGATACGCTTATAGGCATCGCCAAATGTTATCATACTACGGTATCAGCGATCAGAGAAGCAAATGGCCTTTCAAAGAAAGATATGCTGAAGTATGGACAAAGATTAACGCTTCCTGTAGTGAAAAATACACCTCGCTCTATGCATTTGGCAAAAAAGAGAGTGAGGGATCAAGAGAAAAAATTGGCTAGAACATTGATCTCTCAGCGTCATATCGCACCTAAAAAAGAGAAGAAACGACAGCAAGCGCATCGTTATTCGCTAAGCGATATCGTTTTTGGTTCGAACCACAAAAAAGAGCATACACTCTCTGCAAAATCCCAAAAGATCATTGAGTTGGCAAAGAAAAAGCTAGGGAAGCGCTATGTCTGGGGTGCAGTAGGGCAAAAAAATACCTTTGATTGCTCGGGTTTGACCTCATATGTCTGTAAAGCAAACGGTATTCATATTCCAAGACGTGCAATAGAACAGTCCAAATATGGAAAATATGTAAGCCGTAGTGAATTAAAACCGGGAGATCTTGTATTTTTTGATACATCTAAGCGACGTAGGGGTTATGTAAACCATGTAGGTATCTATATCGGGAATGGAAAGTTCATTCATGCAAGTTCTGCAAAGAAAAAAGTGGTGATTACCAGTCTGAACAAACCTTTCTACAGTCAGCGCTTTAAAGGTGGAAGACGGGTCGCATCCCTTTAAAGGTTCCTTCGAAAGAGCGTTGGGTGCTTAGTACTTAGCGTTTAGAAATTTCCTCTTTACTCTTCCCTAACAAGTCATTTTCTATAGAAGACAATTTTGTGTGAATAGGCTTAATCGGAAAGAGGGTAACCATAAAGGTTGCCCCTACGATTTAAAACAGGCATGGTGTAGGGACAATCCTTTATGGTTTCCTGTCAAAGGATAAAGAGGCTTACTCAGCCTCAAGTACCGCACCGTTACTGGCGTTTGTAACAAGTGCACGGTATTGTCTGAGCCATCTGCTCTTCAGTGGTTTTACAAGTGGCGTGAAGTTCGCTTTACGTTGAGCGATCTCCTCTTCTGAAAGGTTTACCTCCAAAATGTAATTGTCTACATCGATGTGGATCTCATCCCCGTCTTTAAGCAGTCCGATCATTCCACCTTCTGCCGCTTCAGGACTGACATGACCGATACTTGCACCTCTAGTTGCCCCTGAGAAACGTCCGTCAGTAATAAGGGCTACTTTATCGCCAAGACCCATTCCCATAATGAGTGAAGTAGGAGAGAGCATCTCTTGCATACCCGGTCCGCCTTTTGGACCTTCGTAACGGATCACAACAACGTTCCCAGCTTTAACTTTACCGTTAATGATCCCTTCGATCGCTTCATCTTGTGAATCAAAGCAGACAGCCGTACCGGTAAAGACACGATCTCCCGTGATCCCTGCAGTCTTGATCACCGCACCCTGCTGGGCAAGGTTACCGTATAGAATTGCCAATCCGCCTACTTCGGAGTAAGGGTTGTCTATGGTATGGATGATCTCCGTATCGAGGATTTTGGCATCTTTAATGCGCTCATAGAGGCTCTCTCCGGTAATGGTCGGATTATCGATGAGAATATCGTCTCCACGTTTGCTCATCTCGTGCATGACCGCACTGACACCACCGGCTTTGTTGATATCTTCCATATGTACAGTGGTTAGCGACGGAGAGATCTTGGCAATGTGAGAGACGCGTTTGCTGATCGCATTGATATCTTTAAGGTTGAAGTCCACATCTGCCTCTTTTGCGATGGCGAGCATATGAAGTACCGTGTTAGAACTTCCTCCCATCGCCATATCGACTGCAAAAGCATTGCGTACGGCATTTTCATTCAAGATATTTCTTAGTCTGAACTTCTCACGCTCGGCAGCATCGGCCTTGGCGACCTCACAAATGCGTCTGGCCGCTTTACGGTAGAGTGCTTCTCTTTCTGGTGTCAATGCAAGGATCGTCCCGTTACCCGGAAGGGCAATACCCATCGCTTCCATAAGGGTGTTCATGGAGTTTGCCGTGAACATTCCCGAACATGAACCGCCGCTTGGGCAGGCATTACACTCGATCTCTGTCAACTGCTCTTCGTTGATCTCTCCCGCTTCATACTGTCCGACCGCTTCAAATGCCGTTGCAAGATCGATAGGCGTACCGTCTTTGAGGTGCCCTGCCGCCATTGGTCCACCCGAGACAAATACGGTTGGCACATCTACACGCAATGCTCCCATGATCATTCCTGGAACGATCTTGTCACAGTTAGGAATAGCGATCATTGCATCCAGTTTATGTGCATTCATGACCGTTTCGATGGAGTTTGCGATGATCTCACGGCTGGGAAGAGAGTAGAGCATCCCGTCATGTCCCATGGCAATCCCGTCATCGACACCGATTGTATTGAACTCGAAAGGAACACATCCGTTCGCTCTGATCTCCTCTTTAATGATCTCAGATACTTTGTTGAGGAAGAAATGCCCCGGAATGATCTCTATGTAGGAGTTGGCGACACCAATAAAGGGTTTATTGAAATCTTCATCTTTGACACCGGTAGCACGAAGCAAACTTCTGTGAGGTGCACGGTTAAAACCTTGTTTAATTTCATCACTTCTCATCATTTTGAGCCTTTTTTATGTAATTTTTTAGATTATATCACAAATACTATTTACATTTAAAAAAAAATTGGTTATAATCGCACTCCAATTTTAAGCATTGGCTTGAATTTGGTTATGGATATGCGGGCGTAGCTCAGCGGTAGAGCATCACCTTGCCAAGGTGAGGGTCGACGGTTCGATCCCGTTCGCCCGCTCCATTATTTAAAATAGACACTACCTAAGAAAAAATCTCAGACGTTTAAATGTTTGATGCTCTTTAGAATTTAACAAATATTTGGTACCTATGAAGCCCGGGTGGTGGAATGGTAGACACAGGGGACTTAAAATCCCCCGGTCATTGCGACCGTGCCGGTTCAAGTCCGGCTCCGGGTACCACCTTTGTATTGTTGGAACCATCGCCAAGTTGGTAAGGCCGCAGCCTGCAAAGCTGCTATTCGCCGGTTCGAGTCCGGCTGGTTCCTCCATAAATGTTAATTTTATCTTTTTACGGTAAAATTGCGTTCTACTTATTATTGTCGGGAGATGTCAGAGTGGTCGAATGTGCCGGTCTTGAAAACCGGTGAGGGTAACACCTCCGGGGGTTCGAATCCCCCTCTCCCGGCCATCCATTTTAAACAATCCAAACTAAGTCCCAACACAGCGTAACTTGAGAGCATTTAAGCTATTTTACTATTCTCGTTCTCCCCACATATTCCCCACACCAAAGTACAATCCAGAGCATCGAGCGAAATTTGAAGAGCACTTGAGCCCTATGAAAAATCATAGGGCTCAAAACACTGATTAACGATCCGTCACATGTCGGTTATCATCAGATGCATATCGATTGATAGCTGATATACAACTCCTTATCCTTTGCAGGTCTCTTAGTTCAGGTGTTCCGGATTGATTAGAGAGGGCTTTCGCCTCTTGAGAGGTCTTGAGTCGGCTTTTTGATGGGATGCATTTCAATCTGTGTTAAGCTATTACATTCTGGTAACCCAAAAGAGTCCCCTGATAGACTCGGCTGAAAACACGGCATATGTGCTATCAACTCTAGAACGCTTTCACGCTCACAATGCCAGCCCGGATCATATCTTTGACTTAGATCCGGATAAGGCTGAACCCCCGGAGGGTGTTATGTAATTTTTTTGGAATTTGATGAAGTAGAGCTTAACAGTGACAAGGTGTTGATTAAGAAGTATTTTTTTGCTATACTTCTTTCAACGTAAGTCAAAGATGATTGAGGTATCAATTCAGGGCATCTTTGGCTTGCTACTTCTTCCGTATTATTGAAAATCACACGAAAAATCATTACTAAGATTATTCTCCAAAGATCGTTATTTGTCAAAAGTCAAAAAGTATGAATTGACATAGTTTGACAACAGTTGACAGAGAAAAATATGCACTGCTATGAAAAAAAGAAGAGGCTCTTTTTTAGCTTTTTTACGAAAAGTAACACTTCTTTGATGTATCATGAAAAAAACAGGCTTTTGCAGCTTTACAATTCCATTCTAAAATATATCGTGACAAAAATATAAAAAAATGCTATAATATTGTCACGATATTATAAAGGAGAAAGCACTATGAATAAGTACATAGAGAAGATCGAACGAAAAATAAACAGACTTTCTATAAATACTATAGTGCCTTTTTCCAGGGTAAAGACAAAAGATATTTCAACGGATACGCTTAGAAAGATACTGCATCGTCTCCATGACAAAGGAATCATTACGATTACCGGAAGAGGAGAGTTCAAACGGATTGAGCCTTTTAGAGAGATGCTTTTTGTTTACGGATCCCTCAAAAAAGGATTTGACAACCATCACCTGTTAGGTAAACATGCCAAAAGGGTTGGTAAGGCTATTACTCTAAGTAAATTTGGGATGTTTGAAGATAGCTTTGGGAACTATCCTTATTTGATCCCTGTACCACAGATGAGGATACATGGAGAACTCTATGAAATACACCGAAAAGAGCTTTTAGAGAAGCTTGACAGGTTTGAGGGGTATCCAGATTACTACGAGAGAAAAAAGATCCTTGTAAAGACGCATAGAGGCACAGTAAGAGCATTTGTATATATTCAGCCTCATACTGCTATACCCAAAGGGCAAAAACCTCTTAGAGAGTGGAAATCAGATACCAATCATAAGGTGAAGCAGCTTGAGGATTATCTTGAGACTGCAATAGGGGCATAATGCAGTACATTTTAGAGGGAACAACAAAACGCTACCAAGGGAATAGTAGTTGCAAATATCCAAGTTTTAAGCCCAAAGAGAATGATCTTTGTCGTTATGGATGTGAATTTGAGTTTTATATAGACACAGAACAGTACCTCTACGCAGATGTGATTGGTACTCTGACAAAAGCTCTTTATGAACTTACTTCGGCAGATATCCTGGTAGATGAGATATCCATCCCTCATGCAGCAGATAAAAACCACTGCATGCAGATCAAGCCAGACATCTCACTGGAAGATCACGGAGTGGAGATATCTGTCCCTATCTCTACCAAAGAAGGGATCTTGCATTATATTCAAATGATCCTGCCTCTAATAGAACAATATGGCTATACCAATGAAGAGACAGGTTTCCATATCCATATAAGTACTCTTGGCAGCAGTCATATAGATTTTTACCGTTTTATGCTCCTGTGTGATGATGCAGGTTTGCTCTCTGCATGGAAGCCAAGGATTGGATATTCTCAAAATGTAATGGATATCCTATCTTCTCATACAAAACAGGAAGCAAGGATCATTAAAACCAAAAAAGGTACCATCTGGAACCTGGAGAGAATTGATCCTCATCATATTGAGATCAAATCTATCGGTGGAGCTGATTACCACAAAGAAACAGAACGACTTAAGAGAGAGTTTGAAATATATGCTGATTATTTTATTCAGGTTTTAGGAGTGGTGACTCCAGAGCATAAAAGATTACTGGAGAATCATAAGCAGATGCTAGATAGCATGGATAAAGAAGCCAAAGGCAGATTTGCTTCGGCTCTTATTGAAGCTGGTATATTAGATAGTTAAAGGGACGTAATATAATATTTATCAATTTCTTTAGCCCATTCTTCACTTTCTAAAATATTTGAAAATGGATCATGAATGATAATTGGATGATATGTATCATCATTCATTCTTTCTCTGCATACAAGATATATAGCATAATCATACCCTCTATCTTTTGCTTTTTTCATTTCATTTTTTGTCCAATAAAAATATGGTTTGATTCCTGTATATGACTTAACTTCGATAAAACGATTATTTTCATCGTCATCCTGATCATGATATGATAGGATATCAAATCCTGCAGCTGAATCATAGGGAGCTATCCACTCTATCCCGTCTTTCCCATTTAAGCGAGACTTCTCATAGGATAATACATATTTTTCTGCTTCTTCTCCATTGAGTTCTTGTTGTTTTAATTGTTTTTTTAGTTCTTCGATCCCCATTATTTTTCTTATTTTTGGAACTATTTTTTCTTCAAAATATTTTTTCTTTCTAGGATTTATAATATAAGTATTATTGATGGTAGGGTGAGGGCGTAAAAAATCAAATGCTTGTAAAAGTTTACGTAAATTTGAATATGGCAGTCCAAAAGCAGATCTATTTATGACTATTGATTTAGATGATAAGTAGTCATAGTGGGTATCTTTAAAAATTGTTATGAATTCTTCATCTTTTTGAAATGCATTTAAAAATCCTTCTAAAAGTTTTTGTTGACAAAATCCTTCTGAACGAGTGATATTACGGTATTCCGTACTAATAAGTATTTGTTGATCTGTATCAAATGAAATAATACCAGTATGCAGCAATAATGGGATACATCCATCAAATATCATTTTATCATCAATAATCTTATTAAAAAAGTGTTCACTTACAGTTTCCCCTGTCCATGAACTACCATCTTTAAAAAGTCGAAAGAACTCCCAAAAATATTTTGGTGTACCTAGATTCTCATATTGTTTAAGTTCTTTGAGCATAATCTTCTAACAGTGTTTTAATAATGTCTGTTTCATCAGAATCATTGATTCGTCTAAAGAGAGGAATTTCTTCATCTATAATCTTTTCCATTCTTTTAACTTTTTCATTCAATTTTCGGTCTATTACCGTATCAATACTTTTTGTTGAAACAAAATAATAGTAGTGTGTATCTGTATGTTCAGGTAAACCTACACGATGTATCCGATCCCTCGACTGTATAAAACTGGCGGCATTGTAATCTCTTTCAAGATATATTGCATTGTGGCAGCCTTTATGAAGAGAGATAGACTCTGAAACAGAAAAAGGATTTGCGATAACTACTTGAAATTCATTATTGCTTGGGTCATTAAATTTTTCAATTATCTCCTCCCTTTCATCTTGAGGAATACGCCCTATCAATAATTTTGAATTAATATCTTTTTGTTTTAAATAATTTTGTAATTGCTCAGCATTTTGTATGAAGATCGTCCAAATAATAGCTTTTCCACCTTCTAAAAATATTTTATTTGATAATAATTCCTCTATTTTAATGAACTTTTGAGGAATATATAATTTTTCATAATTAATTATTTTTTGAAAAATTTCTACATCATCAATACTTTCATTGTCAATTTCTGCAAATCTATAATTTGGATCATAGTCTCCTATCTCACTAGAGTGCTCCAAAGAGTCTTGTAGGGGCTTTAGAAGCAAAGAGGGATTTGTTGAAGCTTGTCGAAGTCTTATCAATTTTGCTTTATTGAGAACATCTTTTATGGTGCCCCCTGAGTTATGTTTAAATGAATTTATATATTTTTCTTCAATAAAGTCATAAACTGATCGTTGATGTTCATCCATATCAACTTTGATTAAGTGTTCGATGGGATTAGGAAGCCCAAGATCATTTTTTTTGATTCTAATGAAATAAGGACTGATATTTTTAGTGAAACTTTTTATCCTTTCGCTATCTGGAGACACCATGTTTTTGGTCATTTCTTTTAATTGATCATAGTTTATTTGTAAGATATCCTGATATTTAAATGGATAGATGAATCTATATAGATTATAGATATCTTCATAGCCATTGGGTAGAGGAGTACCTGTTAGAATTACTCTTGCAGTAGCTTCTTTTGCTATCTCTACTACACTTTGCCCCCAGATTCCTTCAGCATTTTTTATTCTATGTGCCTCATCAACAACGACCATGACCTTATTCTTTTTTAAAAAATCGATAATCTCTTTTTCCAGTAATGGAACTCCTGCATGAGAGATCAATGTTAGCTCTTTGGGTTTATCAGAATATAAATGTTGTTCTTTTTGAATTCTAGTAATAGAAATATCTCCTGACATTCTTTGAGAAGAGACTTTTGTACCAAAACATGCTTCGTATTCATTTTCCCAGGGGGCAAATGAAGATAAGGGACCAATAACCAATATTTTGTCTACATGTTTTGGATTATTTTTGGGAAGATTTTTGAGATAAGTGTATGCTCCATATACTATTGTTGTTTTCCCTGCTCCTGGCACTGCAAAATTGCAACTATTTTGTGCAAATGCCATATGGAAGGATGACAAAAGTTGTAAAGGGTAAAGTGTTCTTGATATCTTTTGATGTATTGTCTTTTTGAAGTCTTTAAAATCTTCAACAATATCTAGTTCGCTACTGAATTCATTATTCCGTATTTTTTTTGCTTTTTCTGAAAAAATAGTAAAATTCACTTGCTCTCTATCATATGAAATAAGCTCTTGCTTTGTTGCTTCACCTAAATTTATGTCGATATGGAATTTATTTAAAATGCGTTCTATGGTTTGGAGAGTATGTATTTTTGTATTTTCATTGTAGGGTATAACTAATCTACTATCTGTATGTTTATACGAAAGTCTTTTAAAAGAAAGTAGGGCTCTCCTTTTACTCAAAATAGTATCAATATCCCCTGTTAGGACAAATGTATTTTCTACAATATCAATATTTATCTTCATCTTGAGTTACAAACTTTTTCTGAGTTCAAATGATAATTTATTGATTTGTTTTAGATACTCATCAGCAAAATCAGTGTCTTTAATATCAGTGATTTCAATCTTGGATAATTGCTCTAAAACGTGTTCTAGTGCTTTTTCTTGGGATCTGTCTTGAATGATACTGCTTATCTCATCTCGTAATTCGGATAGTTCTTCTATAACTTCTGGTTTTGAAAGATTTTTTGTATTGATTGATTGAATAGCACGAGTAGCATTTCTTACTAATTTTTTGGGTTCATTTTGAGATTGTTTATATCTAATTTGAGTATAGTGTTCATCTAAATTATCATCAAGAAACTTTTCAGTTTTTGTTTTAAAGGCTTCATCTCGAGCATTAAGTGTTGCTTCAATATTATTGGTATCAAGATTAGGCTTGCCCTCTTCATCAATTATTGGACTGATGAATTCAAAGTGTTTATCGCTAAAACTTTGCCAAACTTCTTTATTCCCAAAAATATGTCTCTCTTTTAGCCCGTATGCAAGTTGTCGGAATTTTTTTCCTTCATACTTGATACGGATATAGTCATACCCTATTGCTTGCAAATCAGCGACATCATCTTCTTTATATCCATCAAAACCTTTTGCACTGCCATTATAGAATGTATTTAACCATTTTGTAAGATTGATAAATTGATCTTCTCTTCCATCAAGTTGTGTATATATTCCATTGTATTGAAGATAATCTAAGTAATCATCCATGGTTTTCATTACTGAAAGGTAATCTTTAATAGTTGATTCAGTCTCTCCCATCCAATCAGATATCTCTTTTGTAGTTATACCTTTTTTTGCAAGATTTTTTGCCTTTATATATTTCTCTATTGGATTATATCCAAGCTTTTCGTCTGCCCCCATTTGATATGAGGTTTCAAGTTTTTCTATTTCTATTGGATTTTGCTCTAAGGTAACTGGTAAGATAACTGCTTTAAAATAATCATACTTATCGATTTTATTAAGAAGCATTGCACGACGGTTACCATCAATGATAATTCCATCTCTTGTAATTATTCCTATTTCTTTTTGTCCATGTGCTTCAAGATCTGAGAGTGTGTTTTTATTTCTATCCGGTTTCGAGTCCCATAAAAGCTTTTCAATGATTTTTTTATCATTCTCATTTTCGGGGTCAAGATCTTTACCTTGGGCTTCAAGAGATTGTGTTCGGCTTAAAATACGACCATTGTATTTGTTGTATAATAAATATTTTAAAGGAATTTTATATACGGGCATTACTTCTAAATTATCTTGCCACATTATCTCTTTTTGAGCATATGGTTCTTGCTTTAGTATTTCAGATATTTTTTGTATTCTTGTTTCCTTGTTCACGGTAAGACCTTTTTGTTGATATGCATAGTTAACTTTTTCAAAATAATATAGCCAATATAGATTGGATAAGGGAACCTCTCTGTATTATACAAAATAGTTCTTTGATCATTTAAATCAAGCTTATCATCAATAAAGGTTCGTATCTCTGATAATAATTCATATGGACCGATCAAATTTTTTTGTTTTCGTTCTTCACCCGTCATACAATAATATTTTTGAAATTTATTTGCATGTGGTAATTTAGACTTCATTGTTTTCACAAATTTATCAATATTAAGTTGATCTTCCTTTGCTATGTCTTTCATATTTATATCTGGTATGGTTTTTGTTGCTTTTGGACCTTGACTCTTATGTATCTCAACTACCCATTCAATTTTTAAATTTGTATCGTCTAAATATTTATTGCTTAGTTCTACCCTATATGTATTAATTTTCAAATACGGAATATGATATTTAAATTTAGCATTTTCTCTTTTTGGTTTTTCTTTATTTAATGGAAAATCTCTGAAATTTAAATTTATGAACTTGTTTGGCTTATCGTCAATAAATGTTATAGGGGTATATGTCTTTGGTGTGGATAAGCCATCATTCATAGCTATTGCTCTTGCTATGGCAAAAGACATTTTTGGTGGTACAGAGTTTCCTACAAGTTTATATTTAATGCCTTTGCTTTGTCCATAAAATCTATAATCCAAAGGATAGCTCATGATACATGCTATTTCTCTAACTGTAGGCAATCGATATCTCTTTTCTTCCGGAATATATGGGTAGATAATTGATTCACGAGAACATGCTGACATGGTTGCCATAATGGTTCTAGATGGTTTACTCAGATCTTCAGGAAAAGCCATTTTCCCCATGTAACCTTTATCTTGTTTATGTCTTTTTGCTTTTTCCCATTCAAACTGTGCCACTTCTACAATATAATGATGATCGGTTATATCCTTGGATAGCATACTGAAATCAGTATAATTCGGATCTATGATCCTTGTATTTAAATTATGATTAGGTTCTTTGAGGTTTCTCAATATTTCATTAACTGAAATAGTATCTTTATCTTCAGTGATCAATGGTTCTGGTTCTGGAAAATTACCACAAAAATATCTTTTACGATTTGAAGCAACACCAAAGTATTTTGCATTATAGACCTTAGAGGATGGATATTTGACTTGTAGGGTTCCATCATGTTCTATACCTAGCTCTCTATAGCTATAGGAATCTTGAATATAAGAAACTACATTTGGGACATTTTCTAATACCCAATATTTTAAAATTGAGTTTTCTTTAAGAAGTTTTCTTGCAACGATTTTCAAGTATGCTTCAATTAGCTGGATACCCAGTGATTTATCTGCTTTCCCTGATCTATTAGAATTTGAAAAAGAAGTGCAGGGAGGTGATCCGATGATTACTTCGGTATCCGGTACAAGTTTATGAAACTCATCATCAGGTAGGTTTGATATTGTAATGACATCACCAAGGTATGTATGGGCTTTTGGATGATTGGCTTCATGGGTTGTTACGGCAGGTTGCCATTTATCTATTGCAAAAACTATTTTAAAACCTGCTAATTTAAATCCTTCAGAGAACCCACCTCCACCACAAAAAAAATCCGCTACTTTATACAATTGGTATTCCCCTCAGCCTATAATGATCAAAAAGATATTATAGCTTTGCTGATCTTAAAAGGATCCATGGATGAAAAAGAATTATAAAAACTCTTTTATTTTGGTTATTTGGGTATCTAAATCTTTCTTTATCTCACATTCCCAGATTGTTAGGACTTGCCAACCTAAACTTTGAAGTTCTTCTATTTTTCTTTTATCTCTTTCTATATTTTTTGAAAATTTATTTTGCCAAAATTCAATATTGGTTTTAGGAGTAGAAGGATTACATGATGGACACCTGTGCCAGAAACAACCATTTATAAATATTGCTATTTTTTTTCCAGGAAATGCAATATCTGGTCTACCTGGAACTTTTTTCCAATGAAGCCGATAACCTTTTATTCCTTTATTCCATAGGGTTTTACGCAATATAAGTTCGGGTTTTGTGTTTTTTGCTTTTATGGCACTCATTGTTTTAGATGTTTGCTCATTTTTTGGAGTTGGTGATCGAGCATCTCTAATATATGTTTTTGTTTCTTCCATATGTTTATATTATCAAATTATTTAGAAGAGGACAATAAGACGGAATCTTATCGTGGAGATAGAGGAGTTTATCCTCTGATCTTTTGGAGGATAGGATCTATAATCCATATTTTACTGAGCGTAAACGGGGCTGTAAGCACTAAAAGGGTGCCAAGTAATACCGATGGGAACCCTCCTGTTCTTGTAAGGTCTAAAGCCAACCATTTGTTATAAAAGTTATCCCATTTTGTAGGATAGTTTTGACCATAAGGATCTCCATATGGATGCCATGCTGCACTGACAGCATCTTTTTCACTAAGTGCATCTTCGGTAAAGGCTCCAAGCTCTCTGGCTTCTTCTTTTGTAAATTCTTGATAAACCATCTTCAAACTCCTTGATTCATAATTTATTATAACCCCTCAAGGTTAATCATTATTTCGGTAATTACCATGCATCACATAGACATAACAAAAACTTTCCCAGTCGATTACAGGTACATACTGCTCTTCCCCATTGGTTAGAAATATTCGATCTTCATGGTATGTAACAAATGTATCAAAAAACGGTAGTTCTTTCAGATCATCCACTCTGACACCGTAACGATGGATATCTACGCCAAAGTAAGTTTTATTGTCTGTAAATTGTAATAATTGTTTCATGGATCTCTCTAAAAAGGTAGCTTAGTAATTTTCTTCTCGCCACTAGTATCTACATGCTGTTTCATGTGTTCTCTTTTGGCTTTTTTCTCTGCTTCTTTTTTAGCATCTTCATCACTACACCCTGTAAGCCCTGCTATTAGTCCAGTAAGTATTGCAAATAAAAGTAGTTTTTTCATTGTAATAGTCTCCAATAATTTGTAATCCCTTTATTTGTATTCACTATAGGGAATAAATATGGATCACATAGAATACACCGATGAAGAGATCCAAAAGTTTCATCAAAAGATAGCTGCCAACATACGAAAGATCAGAAAAGAAAAAGGCATTACCCAATTAGACCTGGCTCTAACCATAGGACATAAGTCCATGAGTACCATAGGGAAGATCGAGGCAGGGCTTGAAGATAAGCATTATAATATAGAGCATCTTTATAAAATTGCCAAGGCTTTAGATGTGGGCATTTGTGAGTTTTTTAGTAATTAAATATGATAAGAAAAAGTATTTAAAAGAATTACTGTAAAATATCATCAAACGATATAGGAAGAATTGATGCAAATGCCGAAAGTAAATATTAATTTAGCAGGTTTGTTTGGAGGAGGAAATAAAGAATGCTCTTGCAAAGAAGAGCATAATATTTTTGATCTTACTAGAGATGTTGTATGTTACAACCAAGGTAAAATTGCAGAATATTACTTTTTGCATGATAAATATCAAAAAGAATTAATAGCTATTATGAACAGGATTTATACAAGTAAAGATTTCTCTTTAATTGACGAATTAAAAAATACTTATGATAAATACAATGCAATTGTCTCTAGTGAATTAAATCAAATTGTTCAAAATAATTTAGAATTTTCAGATAAGTATTTTTTAAATCGTAGAAATACTCAAGCAAGAAGTTGTATAAAGATTTTAGATAAAGATTTAAATGTTATTGACCCTTTTAGAGAAAATGACAAAAAGTATAAATACAATAAAAATACAGGCTTTCAACGCCTTATTGATTACAATAAAAGTAAAAATCATTACCTTTGCAATAATATACCGGAGGCTGTGGCAAATAATAATTATAAAAATACAAGAATAAAGCCAGAGTGTATGAAAAAATATTATAAATCATTGAAGCCTAAAAATAAAATTTTTACAAAATTAAAAAAAGCTATTTATGATGAAAACCAAAAAAGAATTGAAGCAGAATGGATTGAATGTTGGAAAGGATATGGTAAAAATCCACCAAATCACGATGATTGCTACAAGTCAACGCTTATAATTCCTATGACTTTCAAAAATAATAGTTTATCGCCAGAGTTTATTTCAGAAATAAAAATGTATCAAAATAGCAAGGATATTAATACGTTAGGCTTTCTTTGTTTTGATCATATTGAAGTTGACTATTTTAATTCCGATAAGGATATAAATTTTTGCTATAAGATAGCCGATCTTGTTTCCCTATTTCTTTTAAAAGATTTTATTTCTAAAAGTAATAAAGAATATCAATTTATAGAATTCCTTATAGAAAGTATCAATAAGGGCAAAACACCTCAAGAATTAATAGAAAATCTTGAAAAAACAAAGAAATTAAAGTAAGTTAAAGTATAATTCATCCATTATTAGATATAGATATTTATTAATATCTGTTTAAAGTCATAGCCAAAGGGAATAAAATTTCTTTTGTATTAGTCGATTAAAAGGATTAAAAATGGCAAGACTAGCAAGAAGAGCAACGCAGCGAAAACGTAAATCATCAATAAATGGAGTTCGCGAGAAGCGACGGAAAACATTACAATATTGTGCACAGATGCCAGAATTTAATGACTTAACAGCAGTAAGTCAGTTAGCAGACACTTACTTGGAAACAAGAATACAAGTTGCAGGTGAGCATAATATACTTACATTCAATGATACTTACATTCAAAATTTAAAAAAGTATGCACATTAGAGATAGTTACAAACTTATTTATTGATAGTTTGTTTATTTGTAATTTGATGTGAGGTACTTGCTGTCATCTCACTCTTAATCTTCTGCATCTGTGGATCTGCAAAGTTCACTTTTAGATCGTATTTTTGCGTTACCATGAGTACACGCTTTTTAAATTCAATATTGCCTTGAATATCCAAAGTATTACCATACTTGGCTACTGCCATTTTAAGGGCTTGTAGCATTGCCTCATCACTCTTGGATTCCAAAGAGAGTTTAAGATGATCTCCCTTATCCGTTACAGTTGAATTTTTACCTACTTCATAAACTGCATTACCCTGTTTGGTAATCTTGGATATGAAGCTCTTAAAGATGGAGTGTGATACTTTTTTCTTAGGGTGCATAAGTACCTTATCATCTGGCTTGATCTCTTGTTTTTGTTTTCGGAGTTCTTTTAAGGCTCCCTCATCTCCAGAGAGTGCCAATTCCATAAGGTACTCTTTGTAAGATGTCTGTTTTGTACTGGAGTAGATCTCGTTACGCTTTTCACTAAATGTCTTGGTAAGTGCTGCCAATTCTGCCTTACGCTGTTCGCGAACTTTTTTCTGTGCTTGGGCTTTGTGTCGTTTATTGATAAGAGGATCTACTTTAATCTTTTGGATCTGTGCTGTATATTTCTCTTTGATCTGTTTTCTAAGTGTCTCTCTTGCTAACTTTTCAAGTCGTAACTCTTCTATTTTGGTGGATCTCTTCTGTGTAGATAGTTCCTGGTATCGTTTCCAATACTCATTTACTGGTCTGCCAAATTTCTTTTTTGGTGTGGTAGTAATTTTAGAGGTTTTGAACTCTCCAAACCTCTTAGTAAGCTTACCTTTGGATAAGTCTCTGTGAACATCACTAGCTTTTACAAATAGCTTCCTTGTCTTATCTGCAATAACAATGCCGTTACCTCTAGGTTTTAGCTCCAGATTGTAATCTGCTAATACCTGGTGTAAATCGTGCAGGGATGATTTAGGATCTTTGAGTATCTCTTTGATGTCGTTTAAGGCTTCCTCTTTGATCCATGAGAGTAGGGAGGATACGCCAGAGTGGATTTCTATATCTTTTGATTTTGTATGTTGTTTTGGGTCAAATATGAGCCCTGCTTTTGCCAGTAGATCATTTGGTGTATGATTGTCTCGTATGAGTCCGTGCTTCTCTTCAAGTTCTTCCGCCTTTTTGTGAAGCTTTGGGATATCTCTATGAGGATCAATGCGGTTGAGTGTAACAGGATCTATGTGGCTCACGGCAATGTGTAGATGATAGTTTGCAGTATTAGTATGTGTAACACTTAGCCTGGGGTGTTCTGACATGCCTATACTTTTAAGTAGCTCTTGCTCAATATCTTGAAGTTGTTCTTTGGTAGGCTTTTCCCCCTCTGGAAATGATACAACCAGATGCAGTGTTTTATCCCGCGTTGTTCTTTGGTTGAGATCTTGCATAGACTTGATAAAAGCTATATTTTCCTCCACATCATCATAGGGGCAGTTTGAACATACAATCTCTTCTGCTTTTGCTCCACCGTTAGATTTGTCCAATATATAATTTGCCAGTCCACTAAAGGATCCCGTGCCTTTTTTGGCAGCTATTTTTTTAACGATCATAGAAGTTTTTGAGAGATAGTAAGGATCTTTTGGGAGGTTGTTTCAATATCATCTATCAACTGTTCTATGCTGGTATAGCTTCTGTTGCCAAGATTTACTTTTGTATCTTGGTGTATCATGAGCCAGAGTTTAAATAATCCACCTAAACGATTGATATTTTTGTGCATGGTAATGAGTTCCATCATCACCCTTTGATCGGCTCTGCATGGAGGCAGTGGATAGCCAAGTGCCAAATTTCTCATAAATTGGGATTTTTTAATACCATAGTTCTCTGCTTTAAGAGAGATAATCTGATACTCCTCCTCTGTGAGTCGAGTATCTATATGGTGCGTCTGTCTGGATTTTTTCATGCTGTTTGAATAAGATCACTCATCCATTTTGCTACTTCTACGATAGGGTAGAGCACTCTGCCTCTTATCTTCTTGTAGGAAATACCTGTACCTTCTCGAATATCTCTATCCAAGGCACTAAGACTGCGGTTGGTTAATTCTGCCACTTCTTTTTTTGAGAGCATCATCTTTTTAGGGTGAATACTTTTGACTTCTTCAAGGGCTTCTATGTATGTCATTTTATACTTTCCTTCGTAAAATTGCCATATATGCTAAAATATATGAATTAATGGCAGTATATAGTTCTTAAACTTAAAAAAAAGTATGATTTAGCCGTATTTGCGTAAAAAACAGATAAAAATGATATAATTGTGAATATTTAGCAAAGGAAATTATTTTGAAGCAATCGATAAGTAAGTTATTGGATATATCTGAAAGAAGTTATTACACATGGAAAAAAGAGAATAGACCTATTATCGCATTTCTTGAAAAGTATTTCACAGAATCTGATTTAGAGGAATTTCTCCAGACAAATAGTATAAGTCGCCTAGAATCTGATAATACAGATATGGAGTATATGCTTATTGAATATGCTCGCTTTAATCTGAAGTTAAAACTTGACTTGATTTTGTTAAAGCCATTATGGGTTGATATCTCCAAAAAATTTCCTAGAAAAATCTTTTTAGATGTTATTAATGAGATTAGAAACAGTCCCAAAATTGATATAGAAAAATACAAAAGCAAAGAGTACCTGCTAGAGAAGTTTGAAACACATAAGCCTATACTCGGGGGGTGGAATAAGAGGAATAAAGATCTAGTTATTAATCTGATTAAAGAGAATCTTTCAAATCTTGACTGTTATGTTTTGATTAAATATCCTGAAGAGATATTACCGGAGTAGGCTATAAAAAACTACCCATCAACTCATGTACCATCTCTTTCCCACTATCGGGAGCTAATTTCGCATAGCGTAAAGTTTGCTTGATGTCTTTGTGATTGAGTAGCTTCTGAATAGTGAAGATTGGAGTACCTTTAATAGCCAGTTGACTCGCAAAGGTATGTCTGAGTGTGTGGATTACTACACGGTTTTTTCTGTCATAGACTTTGATATCATCATTAAAAAGCTTGGTAAGCACTTTTGAGAGCTGTCGTCTAAGCGTTCTTTCATTCATGGCAATGAGTTTGTCGTTTGGTTTGAGGTTGGCAGTTCTTTGAATCAGGATCTCTTTTAGTGTGTTGTCAAAAAATCCTCCATAGGTATCCTCATTCTTGATATCGTTAAGAGTAATCATATTATTATTAAAATCCAGATCTTTCTTTGCAATAGCCATAATGGTACCAAGCCGTCCACCTGTAGAAAGAGAGAGCAGAGTAAAGAGGTGGAGATCTTCATTCTCTTTGACTTCTTCAAGCAGTGTCTTGATCTCGTCTATTGCAAGGAAACGCTCTCTTTTGTTATCAATCTTTTGCTCTTTGATCCCTTTGACTGGGTTAACGCCAGAGAAGAGATCTTCTGCAATGGCATAGTTGTAAACGGCTTTGATGAATTGGATATATTGATTGACTGTTTTTGGTGCTCTTGATTTTGCCATGTCTGTCTGGATAGCTAAAATATCATTTTTGGTAATGCTGTAGATATCTTTTGATCCGATATATTGTTGCAGTTGGCTTTCATATCTGTTTTTTGTCTGTTCATTGGTTTTGTTGTGAAGTTCTTTGGTTTTAAAATATTTGGTGACGATCTCATCAAAGGTAACGATCTTTCTTTTGTGGGCTGAAATAAATGTAGGTGGTTGCTCTCCGAGTCTTATGGTATTTACTACCTGTAGTAGTTTTTGATGACAATAGTTTTCTCTGATTCCTTCGCTATATTTCCCTATCTTGACTTCTTGAACGCCATTTTTATCTCTATACCGAATATAGTATGTTTTATCAGGTTTACCGTTTGTGTTGCTTTCACGATAGATTACATTTTGGTATCTTGTCTTAAAACGTTTTGCCATTGTTTGCTAACCACCTTGATTTTGTCTCTTTAAAAGATGAATTTCTTTTTTTAGATACTCATACAAGTAAAGAATATGTGATAGTAGTATACAAAAAATTCCCACGTATTTCCCACATAAGATTAAATAAAGTGAAAAAAACTGATATGAATTGACATTCTCTTTTTGGTGTCTAACTTTTAAAATGTGTCGGTAAAACCGTGCTTTGAAGTAGATTAACATATGAAGCTATAAAGTGACAGATAATGTACTGGACAAATCCCCCTCTCCCGGCCATCTATTTTTATGATATCTATTCAAATCAAAACTTCAAAATACACATACTTTCTATGCATACCGATGCAACTTAATTATATTTTCGCTAAATGTCTCTATGTTCCACAACTTCCTCCACCGCAGTTTCCGTAAGCTTGAATGGAGAAGCTATTATGGTAACCACAGCTACTACATTCATAAGTGACGATCTTTGGGCCGCTACAGCCTCCTGAACGTTGATCGATGAGTTCTATGGTGTTGTGCTTGCATTTGGGGCAA
>Ga0256837_1000259_pt1 | contig 46874 bp, 30 predicted proteins | sample 4562384metaG_FD_185976 | JGI IMG/M metagenome (GOLD analysis project Ga0256837, IMG submission 185976) | Hydrothermal vent microbial communities from Guaymas Basin, Mexico - 4561-384 | ecosystem: Environmental > Aquatic > Marine > Hydrothermal vents | place: Mexico: Guaymas Basin | collected... | reverse complement strand
TTATGATAATTTACAAAATGATTTTACATCAGCCAAATGTTGGGAAGAGTATGATTATCTAAGTAATAAGGTTAACGAATCTATTAAAAATATTAATAATTTATTCAATAAAAATATAAATGTGTATGAATTTATTCAATTAGTTAATACACAAGAAGGTAAAAAATTAGTTAAAACAATACCACTATTATTTAATAATTTAATTAAAAGAATTTCTGGAAGTTCTTACAATCAATCAATATTATCAATTGTCAAAAATATAAGTACTAATATTAGTATAGAAGAATTTTTAAAAGTCAACAAAGAAGAAGATTTTATAGATATTGTTGAAAAACAGGAAGAATTAAAAACAACCGGAACAAAGATATCAAAACAAAGCACCTTGCTCCTAGAAATTAAAGAAGAATCAGATGATGAGTTAGAAGAAGAATCAGATGATGAGTTAGAAGAAGAATCCGATGATGAGTTAGAAGAAGAATCAGATGATGAGTTAGAAGAAGAATCAGATGATGAGTTAGAAGAAGAATCCGATGATGAGTTAGAAGAAGAATCTGATGATGAGTTAGAAGAAGAATCCGATGATGAGTTAGAAGAAGAATCCGATGATGAGTTAGAAGAAGAATCCGATGATGAGTTAGAAGAAGAATCCGATGATGAGTTAGAAGAAGAATCCGAGAAAATTCTTAAAAATTTAAAAAGATTTTTTGTTAATAATAATACCTTTATAATTAGTAATTTAATGTACTTGTATTTATTTTATCTTTATAGAAAACAAGAACATATTATATTTTCAAAATTAAATAATTATATTATTCCAAATGATATAAAAATAATACTTGATTCTGAAACATCAGAGGAACTATTTAATACAACGTATGAAAAATACCAAACTGATATTCCAATAGCATTCGTGGATAAAAATTTATTAACAAACCAATTCTTAATAATTGATAATATAACTTTTTTATTAAATCTTCCGGTTTATAATAATAATATTAATTCACATGAACCAGAAAAAATAATATTAAATAAAGTACAAACTATAATAAATAACAACTTTCTTAACTACTTAGAGCTTTATAAATATTTAAAAAGTACTTATAAATTAACGAATTGTACTAAAAAATATATTAAATTTCAAGACGAATTAGAAGCAGAAAAAGAATTATTTAAAAATAATAAACCTATAAAGAATACAAAATATTTTAATATATTTAATTGTTCCAAAAATATTAAAATTAAAGAATATGTAGATGAAAAAGACAAATGTGATTTATATTGGGGAGCGTTTGGAAATATAATAGATAAAAGAAATAATATAACTTTACCTATCGGAGAATTAGATTTACCAATAGCAATCTCATTTCAATACGGAGTTCAATATAATTAAAAGGAAAAAAATTGATAGACATTAAAGAAAAAGATATAGAGGATGGTGTTGGTTTATTATTTAATACTCCTCAGTTAAGATCAATAAATACTTCTAATGAATTTAAAGAAATAATAACTGATTTTTCAAAGGATATATATCTTAAAGAAACTCAAGAACTAAAAGATAATTTTAGAAATAGACCTAATCAAAAATTAGTACAAGCTTTATTTTCTAATTATGGTATTTCTCCTAATTATTATCAAAAACTAAATCCTATTTTAAAAAGAAAATTAGTTTATTATTTGGAAACCTTATTTCAACAAAAAGGAAATTTAAAAAACTTAGAAGTAATTTCTGAAATTTTTAAAGATTTTTTTAAAGATATTAATTATTATGGTATTTCTGTTAATAAATTCCCTTATCATTTAAATGGTGTTGTTATACCTCCAGGGGAATTATCTCCAGATAACGAAAAGAATGAAAAAAGAAAATTCTTATTAGGTTATTTTTTAAAACCTATTTTAATATCTAATGAAAAACTAAAGAAATTCTTTCCTACTTTTAATGTTGATCAATCTGGAAAGTATTTAATGAAATTAGATCAATTCTCAAAGCATAAAACATTTCCAATGGATACTAATTTAATGCATATAGATTTTATCGATTCAAGTTATTTAAGATATTCTGATAGTTATTATTTACAATTAAGTACTGCTTATACAATGACTAAATTTCAAAACTCTATAATTAATTTTTCAAATAATGAATTTTTAGATACGTTGGATTCTATGTATTTTAAAGATATAAATATAATACTTACTTATTTTAATTATCGTTTTATTAGGTTTAATCAAAAGTGTAGAAAAGAAGTCGATGCATTTAATGAAGTGGATAATAATGAGGAATTATTTGATTTTAAATCAAATAGAAGATTAACCTCCTCTTTAATTTTTGATGAATCTAAATTAGATATAATTGAATTATTAGCATTAGAATATAAAAAATTAGAATACAGAGATAAAAAAATAATTAAAAATTTATCAAGAAGATGGCAATTTTTATTACAATCGAATTATATGGAAAGAACTCATTATAGTAATTTTCAAGAACTTGATGAGTTCATGGAATTAAAATACCCAACTTTTAAAACTTTAATGGATACTTTTGAAAACAGTCCTGGTAATTATAGTAATGTGGAAATTAGAAATTTAGATATGGAAGAGATACATGATGTATCTAAATTGGATTATGTTAATTTTTTAATGAATTTATATATTCAAAATTTAGATAGTATTTCTGATGGTAATGATTTTGTAGAATTAACTATTAATAGTTATTACCAGAATATTCTAAATTCTGGTATATTTATAGAATTCTTTTTTAATCCAGTATTTAAATTATTTGCTAATTATTTTATGCCAGGTAATTTAGATTATACTGCTACGAGTGCAAATGGAATTATAGTAGCAGATAAATTCGAAGCTATTTTTATGGATGATGAAATAGGTACTGAAATCTCCACATGTAATTTAGATAATCGATATTTACCATGTGATAGAGTATTTATAAAATATCCTTTTGAAATAAAGGAAATTTTTAATTATAGAGAATCTCTTGGTTTAACAATCAATACTAAAATTAGAGATAAACAAAAGTTTGATCATTTATTTAAATTTGATTTATCTTCTGAATTAACAGATGGTTTTATTTCGAATGATATAAATGATATTGAATTAAATAAAACGATTGCAGATAAAAGAATAACTACAGATAAAGTAATTCGCGTAATAAAACAAGCTAATTATTTTACAGAGGAAGAAACATATATAAAAAAATATATGTGGAAATTAGAAAGATGTACTGGTATAACTAAAAAAATTGATTTAGATTTAGAACCAGATGGTCATATGGGAAATGATAGTATTAATCAGATTGATGATTATTTATTCATGAAAAAAGATTGTATGTTTAATATACATAATTATCTATTCTATAAAAACATATGATAACTAATTAAATATAAAGGAATATAAAAAATGAAAAAAACAGGAAATGTTCATCAGGTACATGTACTTGATTCAAGTGACTTACAACCAGAAGATAGAACTACAGTTCTAAATGAATCAACAACTGCTACAAATAAAACTAAAAGTATTATTGGTAGACCAAAAGTTTTTGATTTAAAGGGTAATTTATTAGCCGAAGAAGAAAACTTAGTAGTTCTTGGTGGACGCGAAATAGTAGCAGCTATTATTTCTGGAAGAGATCCAGCATTATCAAAGTATAGAATTGAATACTTTGCTATTGGTACAGGTGGTACTGAATTAGTAAGTGGTGAACCAAATACAGTTGGACCATTTGATAATGATACCACATTAGCAGAATTAGTTCAAATTGGTAAAACCACTGAAAGTGATACATCTTTAAATCATTATAAATACATTAATGATGGAAAATATAAAAAAATTGATTCTGATGGAAGCGTTGTTGTTACAGCAGAAGAACATATTATCAATGGACCAGATGGTCAAATTACAGTATCAGCTAGAACTGTAGTTACATATAATCTTATTATTAAAAAAGATGAACCTGTTGTTAAACCAGTTAAATTTAACGAGGCTGGTTTATTTGCTGTTGAATACGATGATGATGGAAAACCTAGCAAATCAAATCAAATTCTTTTCGCTCGTTTTACAACTCTTGATAAGTACTTAGATATTTTAGATGGAATTGTTATAGAATGGAGTATTTTAGTATAGTACTAAAATACTCCATTAATCAATATTAAAAAAATAAGGAAAAATTATGGCTAATTATAATATACCTGGGGTTACTACCAGTCTGGTAGATCGTTCACATACGACTAAAAAAGTTACTTCTGGTAGAAGTGTTTTAATAGCTGGTTTTTGTAAATATGGTTCTGATGAAATTATCGAATTTTCGGATTCTGATGAAATCGCTGGAGTACTTGGATTACAAAACTTAAAAAAATATGGTTTAGGTGTTAAGTACTTAAAAGGTGCGTTAACTCAAACAAGTAAAGTTCTTTGGAAACGTTTAATAGCTACCGATGCTTCGTTTGCAAACTCGGTTCTTACTTCTGATTTTACTTTTAATAGAACTGCTACTACTGATATTAATGTATTAAGAAGTAATAATTTAAAAATAGATGACAAAGAAACTATTATAAAATTATTTGCTAAGCATCAAGGTCTTGGTTATAATGATTTAAGTATTGTTTTTGAACCAGCTATTAATTTTGAAAAATTATATTCAAATGATGCCGGTGATTTAGATTATAGATTTAACTTTTTAAATGCTACAATTTATGAGAATACTAATCGTGGTCCAGTTATTAAACAAAGTAATATTTTAATATCTTTAATAGATACCGATCCTGAATCAGGTGTACCTATTTTAAATATAAATACAGGTAAAGAATTATTCAGTACTAAAAAATTTACTGAATCGAATCCATATGTAGAAATGCATACAAATACTTTAAAAATAGATGACCTATACGAAAATCTTAGTTTAGCTAATATTACTTCTGAACAAGGTCATAAAATTATATTAACTGATAGAGATTCTGGAACGAACTTCGAAGTATATGTTAATGATGATAATATTATTAGTATCCAAGCAGTTGATGAAGTTGGTAAAGATGAAGAAATTCTTTTACTTGTAACAACAGATGATGACGGTAATGTAGAAACTAAAAAATATTCTTTAAGTGTTTCTAATAATCAGTTAGAATTAGTTGCTTATTATGGTTCAACCGAAGGTTCTTTAAGTTATAATATTAACGGAGAAAAAGCTTTTTATAAAATGTTCATTAATGATGATGAGTTACTTGAATCAGAAGTTATACATTTTAATAGATTTGATATTTATAATACTTTATTAAGTAATCCAATTCAATTATCTGGTGGTTCAGATGGAGGAAATGTTATTTTAAATAATACTTTAAATATGTATGGACCAGGCGAACCAGGTAAAGAAAATGCAAAACAACTCCTTATTAAATATTTTAATGAAGATTCTTTAATTAAAGAAACTCTTTATCCTAAATACGACTTTGATTATATTCCTGATTGGACTAATGATTTTAATGTTGCTTCCGCTATTGTTAATTTAGCTGATATGTTAGGAACAACTTGTCCTATTACTTGTCTTGGTTACAGTACATCTGCTGAAGAAGATATTAAAAAAAGACAACAAGATTATTTTATTAATTCATTTAATACTTTAATTTATAGTGGTCAAAGTAATACAGAACATTTTGATGAAGGTTCTGGTAGTTATATCGTTATCCCTCATAGTTTTATGGGTTTATTAATTAACTTAAAAATAGATAGAGATTATAGTATTACTGAACCACCTGCGAATATTATCAAAGGTGTTATCTTAGAAAGTAAATTAAGATTAACCTATAGAGCATCTTCTGGAGATATTGAAAAATTAAGAAATCTTCAAATTAATTCAATTATTGAAGAAGCAGATGGTACTTATGAAATAGATCAAATAACTGCATTTAAAAAATCTAGTAAACTTTCTAGAATTAATGTTGTAAAACCTATTCATAGAATGCGTAAAGATATACCAAAACTATTAAAAGAATTTATTCAGGTTAAAGCAATTTCTTCTAATCTTAATATTATTAGTAACAAGGTATCTAAATATATGGATAAGTATAAAGTTGGTCCTGGTAATGAAAGAGACGGTATTTTTTCTTCTATTGCAGTAAAGGTTTATTTCATTGAAGAAGAGAATCATTTAGTTGTTTCGATAACTATTAACCCTATTGGCACGATTGAAACAATCAGTGTTCCAATTCTAGTACAATAAAGGATAAATAATGGCTGGTAACATAGGTAATTTAAATGCGGTTGACTTCAGTGAAGTTAGTGGAGCTGTTTATGGTAATAGATACGTTGGTGGTTCGGATTTAGCGGATGCGATGCATCCTTTTATCAAAGGGTACTTTTACGTAGTTTTTGAATTTCCTGAAAATATGTTTGGAGGTGTTTCTGAAACACGAACTAAATTAGCAAATCTTCTTCTGTCTTCTGCTGAGAGCTATACTCCACCAGGGGATAGACAATTAAAAACTGAAGACATTCAAGGACTTGGTGGTCTGGATGCTTCTTTTATCACGGGTCAGCAAATCGATCGTAATTTTAGTATTCAGTATCGTGAATATTGGGATGCTCCTATTTTTAAAATACATAGAGAATGGACTAGTATAATTAGTCCATTCTCTGGTAATACTATTAAAACTGATGATACTGCTGGTTTAGTAAATGCGTATAAAGGTAAGGTTTGGGTTATTCAAACAAAACCTGTTCTTGGTACAACGGAACATAAATTCGAAGCAAGTGATATCATTAAAGTTGATATCATGGATGGTGTATTTCCAAAGGTTGATTTAAAATCAGCATATGATGCGAACATTACTGATAATTCTATTATTCGCCCAAATGTTCAATATTCTTATGATGGTTATCCTTTAGATGAAACAATTCCTGGTATTAAAAAATTAGCTGCGGGTCAATTAAATAAATTATTAATGGGCGAACAATCTATGCATTCGTATGATGTATTTACTCGATTTGCTACTACTACAACGGCAGATGCTTAATAATAATTAATTGTTGAGGTATAAAGAATTAGATAGTAAGTTAACTAATTCTTGTAACAATAATATAAATTAGGAGATTGATTATGGATTATAAATTCGTAAATATAGCTGGAGAAGAGATAGTAGTACCACATGAAGAAATCGTAGAATATAACGATTTAGAATTAGTAGGTAGAGATACAAAGAATTGGAATGAACCAATTCAATACAATTTTGTAAAAATTGCAGATAAAATTAAAGTACTTGAAGAAAAATTAGGTATTGAATAATTAAAGATGATTCTAGGGAAACCTAGAATCATCTCCTGTCGTTAAATTTCGGACTGTTTTTATTCTTAGTTATCTATTTTAGAGATATCTCTAAAATAGTTGAAGAAATAGATAACTATTAATAGTTGAAGAATTTTATAACAAGTCTTAATATAATCTTAACAAGGGTGTTTAAAGCCCTAAAAATAGGGTTTTGGTATTCTTAAAAATACTAAGATTTCTAAAATCAATGTAAGGTCTAAATATTTTTCTTGAAATAACTATTCATGGTACGTGGTACTCTTAGTTATCTCTAAAATAGATATCTTGTATTTTTAAAAGTTCTAAATAAATTTTTCATTAACTAAATATTAATTAAAATATAATGGAAGTGATTTATGGATTTAAAAAATGGAATATTTACAGGTATAATATTAGATATGAGTAGTGATACTTATCCAACAAACTACTTTGTAAAAATACCAGAATTATTAAATTCTGGTGAACAATTAATGGTAAGAAATAATTTAAATACATTTGTAGCTGTTAAAGAACCTTCTATGCAGAGTACGACTTTCTCTGGAAGTTATACTCCTTTAGTAGCTGGGACAAAAGTAAATATAGTATTTGCTCAAGATGATTTACAAACTGGAAGTATATCTTCTATACATTATGATTCTCAAGCAATACCTCCAGGTCAACCAAGTACCGGATATTATTTAATAGCTGAAACACCAAATGGTTCTAGAATATATGTAGATGAATATAAAAATAGAATGCATTTAACTAACGCAGGTGGGTTAAGTGATATTTTTATGAACGAAGATACTATAATTCTTCAAACTAATTCAAATGAAAGAGAATCAAAAATTCAAAGTTCTTTGGAATTAAGTAAAAATGGTTTTAAAGTTAAATTTGGAGATAAAAGTTTTGGTTTTAATGATTCTGGTTTACATTTTAATCAGGGTGAGAATGGTAATACTTTTTTTAATATGACTGAAAAAGGTATTTCAATGAAAGGCGAAGAATTTATTTCAATAGATACTGAAAAATTAAATATCAGAGGAGAGATGGTAAATCTTCAAAGTAATGGTAATTTTAATATTAGAGGAACTGTTTTAAATTTAACTGGTACTCAAAAAGCTTCTATGTCTTCTTCTGTTGTAGCAATCGAAGGATGGCTAAGTACTTATTTAAAAGCAGGATTAACATTAAATTTAGATTCTAAAGTTTTTTATAGACAACAATGTTTAATTAATGAAGAAACTAACCTTGCTGTAAAACATACTTTTGCTCCAGTGAGTTCTACTGAGAATTTAATGTCAGCGGAAACAAGTACTTTTAAAGCAACTGCTATTGGAACAATGGCTAACGATGGAGTAATAATAAATAATATTGGAGTTGCTTCTGCAATTGCCCCTTCTTTGGCAACTTCTATGATTGGAATAAATACTTCTTTGCATTTAGCATTTGCTGGTTTCGGAACCTTTTTAAGTCTTGATAATATAGCTTCTTCAGTAGTTGGAACAGTTTTAACAGATACTATGGTTGCTAGTTCTGCTGGACCAGCTACAACGGATACCAGTAGTATTATGGGTATGTTTGGTGGTAATGAGGAATCATCTAATTTTTTAAATAAATTACACACTGAGAATAATTTATTTAAAAGTGATTATAATGAAAGTGTTCGAGATTATTCGAGGTACAATAATCCAACGATGGATAATACTTTATTTAATAATGAATTAAAAATCATTTCTAGTAATTTATTTAAAGAAAATTTATAAAGGAATATAATGGCAAATGTAAACAACAATATAAAAGGTTTTGAATTAAGTACAAAGGGTTATGTCGAATTAGCATATGTTGATTTATATTCATCGAACGAAAGTACAGATTCTGTATCATCTGGTATAAGTGTAACAGTTGATGAAAAACCAAGCAATAAGAAAAATGATATTTTTAATTTTCATTGTGATATTTCAATGGATATAGATTTTTCGATGTCTTTACCTTTTTACTTTGGTAAACCAACTCCTAATTTAACTTTATTTAAAAAAGCAGATGAATTTAGTTTGGAAATATCAAAACTAAATGATATACTTATTAATCTTTTTCAAGAAATGGGATGTTGTGGTATTTCGGATGAATATAATAAAACAGTAGTTCCTATATTTAGATATCTTGCTAGTACAAAAGAACATGATGAGTGTAATGGAAACGGAGCAAAATCTCCTAACTTAGATGAACATGAATGTGGTGGAAATTCTAATTTTATGAAGGAAATACTCCGAGTAGTAAAAGATCTTACTAAAGTTTATACTGCTATAGAACCAATCTTCTGTTTAATATCTCCAATACCTGGTAATCCTTGGTTGCCTATTGACTTTAATTGGATGGCTCCAATACTTCCTTATCTTCAAGCATTTAATCAAGTAATGGATAAAATAATGTCTGGTTATTTATTTGATATTATTATAGATCCATTAAAAGATTTAAATAATAGTTTGATTAATTGTTCTCGTCCTGAAAATTCTAGAAGTATTACTAGACGACGATCAACAGCAATTAATAAATCAAATAATAAATTAATTGCTACGATGGAAGAGCAAAAAATAGCAGATATGTTAAAAACCAAAAATAAAGAAAATGAAACTTCAAACGCATTAACTAAGGTTAAATCAGTTACTCGTGAATTAGCAAATAAAGAAACTAATGAAAAATTAGAACAAGAACTTATAACACAAAAAGATATAAAAGGTTTATATAATTTATCGGATAGGGAAGCAAGTCTTTTAGCTGAAACCAGAAACGGTGGAAAAGGTATCTGTAAGTGTTTATTGGATATGACAGGTATGTCAATACCTTTACCAAAATTTCCTAAAGCTGAAATAAGAATACTTCCAACAACATCTAGAGAAATAAATAATATTTACAGCAATGATTTATTAAAATATACTAATGAAACGGCATTTTCTATAAAACAGAAAGATATGTATAGCACGAGTAAATCGGATAGTAATATTACATTTAGTAAAAGCTTAGTTACTGATCAGGATTTTATTAATAAATTTAGAGCGTTTATTGATAAGGACGGAGGTACATTAAATTATGTAAATAATGTTTTAACTTCTTTAGCTAATTCTGATATCGATCCGAAAAGACTTTTAGATGAAGATGGTTTTAAAGATAAATTAAAAGCGAATAAAGAAGCTTTAATTGGAACTAATTTAAATCCTCAGTACTCTGATTCATCAGAATACATTAAAAAAACTATTGGTGATTATAATTTATTTATTCCAACTGAAGTATTTGGTAAACCATCAGAAATTTTAAATGAAAATAGAAAAATTAGAGATGAAGTTAGTTATATACATTCAACAGAAACAAACTATATTTTAAAATTAAATGAAATTAAAAAACAAGAACTTAAGTTATTTAATGAATATAAAATCTTAGCGAATAAAGAATTAAAAAAAGTAAAAAGTGAATTAAAAAAACGAGGAATTGTTAAAATATGGTATGAAAAAAACAGATCGCTTTTAGAAGCTCAAAATTTATATTTAGCCGTTTTTGGAGCTCATTATGAATTCGATATAAACAGAGATTTTGATAATACAAGAGTTCAAGAAAAATATATGGCGTATAAAATTAATTATCAAGAAACTGATGGAATAAATGATAATTATGATTTTGTAATTAAATTGGATAAATTAGCAAAAGAATATATAGAAAAACGAAGTGAATTATTTACTAGTAAAAATAAGGTAGATAACTCTTCTATGATCGATCAAATAAAAACAGCTCAAGATAAATTAAAAGATATAATAAATGAATTTGGTTTAACGTATCCAGTCGGTACATCTGAAAAAGATAAATTAAATAAATTAAATACTTTTAAAGAAAGTTCGCGGTATGTTCAATACCGCAATAAATTAACCGTCTTTTATCATATACCATTTAACGAATCTGTTTTTAATTCTTTAAAGAAAAGTCTTTCTTCTTTAGTAAAAGATGATTTATTAATCATTAGAGAAAATGAAATGGATTTTATATTTGACGATACTAGAAATACTTTAGAAAGTACTTCCAGTACAACTACTGGTAAGGAAAAGGGTTTTATTTATTATAGTATTAAAATACTTCAATGTGAAGAATATAAAAAAACTTTATTAAAAGTAGTTGAAGATAACATAGCTTATAAATTCTTTTGTACCTATTATATGGATATAGATTGTACCTGTGAATCAATTATATGTAAACTTTTAAAAATGATAGTTCAATATTTATTAGTATATATTAATAAATTTATTAGCTATATAATTCAATTATTAATAGAATACTTAATACCTAAATGGTTAAGAGCATTAATAGATTTAATACTGTATAAACTAAAATGTATTTTTAAAATAATATACATGAAAGATCAAATGACTTTAATAGATGATACTTATGAAAGTGTATTAAATAATATGAAAACTAGAGTTGCTAATTACCCATACGATGGTTGCGTAAATGAACAATTAGATTCTTTATTAAAACAGATTAAAGATACCAAAGAAGATGAAGCCGGAACAGACCCAGATGAGGTTGGAAACAGTACTAATTTGGATGATGATTTAAAAACTTTATATGGTCATGAAGTTCAGGTAGCTTTTTATTTAAATGGGAAAGAAGTATTTGAATGCTCTAAAGAAGATGTTAAGAATATTTATATTCAAGTCGTGTTTGATATCGGTGCAAGTATTTCCTCAGTTGTATTATCAGATGCCTTAGCTTATGGTTCAGAAGAAGAATTAATTGGTCAAAGTAATACAGATAAAACTACTATAACAATACCAACAATAAATGTAGATAAAATAACATCTGGTTCTATAAAAGTAAAAGCTACATCAAATAAACCAATAGCAGATACCAAAATATTAACTGATAATGCTACTTTAAAAATTATTGATTTTAACAATGCTTCCGGAGGGATGTATTTAAAAGTAATTGATTATAAAACGAATAATAATATTATTTTTTTAGAAGAGAATAAGGATACTTTATATCTTATTTTTAATATTATTTTATCCGATGATATAGGGGATCCAAAAGATAACTTACATTTAATTTCATCTTATATAGAAAAAATAATGATTTTTAGTAGTTCCGCTGTATCAGATGATCTTCCAGTATCCATTTTAAATACATCGGATATTCAGGACGATGTTCATTATTTGGAAACGACAAATGAATACGCTTTAATAGTAAATGCTTCTAAATTTTTTAAACCAGCTTCGGAATTAATTTGTGAAATTTATACTCATCCAGTTTATTCTGGTAATTTTATAAGTGCAACAAATGATATACTATGTAATGAAACGGATAATATTATTGATACAATTAGAACCGATTTAATACCATCAACTGAATTTACAGATACTATAATTCCTTCTAATTATGTAGACAAACCTTTAACCGCAGTTAGTGTACCAGGAGTATCAGATACCCCAATTATTCATGGTACCGATGAAAGTGATTTAGAAAGTGCAAAAATGCATGTTAATAGAAACGATATATTAAAATTCGATTGTAGTAAAACGACCGTATTTGGAAATACCGGAACGTCTGCTAAATTAAATGAAGTGCTTCGAGATTATGGAGATATGTGGGAAACCTTAGGATTATTAGAATGAAAATAATAACGATAGATAAAAATTACGAAGAGGTTTATTCCTCTTTTAATTTTACAAAAAATGAATTAGTTAAAGATGATTATTTTTATACAGAACCATCTTTAATAAGAACGAAATCTGGTAAAAAAAATGATTTTAAAAGTAATTATCATTATGAAGATTTAAGTCCAAATGATTTAAATAAAATATTATTGGTACCTTTAAATACTACTATAATTTACCCAACTTTTTCAAATATTCAAAATAAAAATTTGAATAATATATTTCTAGTAAATTTATTTACTTTGAATCAAAGTCCTAAATTTTCAAATGATTTATCAAGAAATAATCTTTATTTTAATATTACGATTTTTATAAATTTTAGAGTAAATGATCAAAATAAAATAATAAAGAAAAATTTAAATATATTGATTACAGAACATACTTTTTATTTGAATTTAGATAAAGTATTTGAAGAAGCAGAAGTTATAGAACTTAAAATATTCTATAAAGAAAAATATGTTTATTTCAATAAGGATTATTTAGCTAGTTTTTTAAATACACTTGATTTAAATTTTACTTTTCCTAAAAATGGAAATATACAACAAGATAATTTATTGGAATTGAGAGATACTATTAATTTAGAAAATATTAATTTATTTAATAATTTAAATGATATAACTAAAGATAGTTCATCTATAAAACAGATAACTATCTTTAGTTTTTTAAATAATAAAGAAACTGATTTAAATAATATAGGATCTTTTTTAAATAATATTATTAAATTCCAAATGAATGAATTTCCGGAAGTTGGAAATGATATTAATAAATTTACTTTTAATACTGTAAAAAATGCTAAAATATTAAGTACAGGAAATCAGCAAATGATTTTAAAATTTAAAAATAATGTGGTATTGAATAATATGGAATCTAAATATTTTATATTACAATTTTCTTTAAATTCTAGAACTTTGGAATTTTCTCCTTTATTCGAAAAGGATTATAATGGTTTATATAGCGCTTCTGAAATGGGGAATTATAAAAAAAATGGATCCAATATAATTAAAGATGTTGTAGTTTCAGAAAGGTATTTTAAAAAAATACCAACGACTTCTATAAAATACTTTAAAAAAAGTATTTCTATTATTCAAGAAAATATAATTAATAAATTTATTAATTATCAAATAAAAAAAATAAATAAATTAACTATTTCGAATGATGAATTATTATTCTTAATTAATAATACATCTTCAAAAGAAATTAATATAAGTAGTACTGTAAATATTGGTACATCAAGTACTGGTACAAATACAATTTATATTTCTAATTAAAATAAAGGATTAAAATGGCTTCGTTAAATACAGTAGTATTAAACTCAGGTAAGGATAAAATTAATTCATCTATAATAAACGAAAGTAAACCATCATTTTTTAAAATATCAAAAGATAATATTCCATTATCGGAATCGGTTGATATTTCTAATTATTCATTTTGGTACGAAAGAGCAATTAATGTGTATAAAGTAATAGATTCTGATACTATAGAATTCACTTGTATAATAGAAGAAATTGATAGTATTCAGGACACGAAAAGTATATGTTTATTTTTAAATAATACTCCAGATGATATTCCTTTTTTATTAGGAGTATTAACTAAAGTAATTCCATCTGGAACAAGACAAGTATTTACATTACAATTTAATTTTTCAAATGCTTTGGAAAAAATGAATTTTGCTTTTATAAAAGATAATAAAATGGAGGAAGGGTTAATGTCATTAAGTAATTTGATTACTTTAGGTAATCAAATTACTAAAAATACGGCTCTTCTAAATAAATTATACATACCGGAAATATTAGAAAATCCATGTATTACAGATGAAACGTTTAGCGTTTAAAGGATAGAAATGAATTTACAAGAATTAAATAATAATGTTAGAATATTATTATCAAACACTTGGAGTGTATTAAATTTTTTAAAAGAATATACTTCGGAAAATAAAGATGTTGAAATAGTATATATTTCAGAAGATCATACTACGGTAAAGCAAACCTTTCCTAGTATCCAGAAAACGGTTGAAAGATTTTCGGATATAGATAATTTTATAGGACCTAAAGGAGATAAAGGGGATAAAGGAGATAAAGGTATACAAGGAAATAAAGGAGATACTGGTCCTATGGGTCCTGCCGGAAGCGGAGGAAGCGGAGGAAGTGGTTCTAGAGGACCACAAGGTATACAAGGGCCTATTGGTCCAAGAGGAGCAAAAGGATTAAATGGAGACATTGGTCCAACTGGACCTGCTGGAACTAACGGTAACGATGGAACACCTGGAAGCACAGGAGCTCGTGGAAGTACCGGTGCACGAGGAAGTACTGGAGAGGTTGGCCCAAGAGGAGAAAGAGGAATCCAAGGACCTAAAGGTAATTCTGGACCAGAAGGTCCTCAAGGTCCTCAGGGTTTAACAGGAGATACTGGTCCTATTGGCCCAACTGGAGCGGATGGTAATGATGGTTCCAGAGGACCTCAAGGTCCAAAAGGAGAAGATGGTTCGAATGGTTTAATGGGTCATAAAGGAGATATAGGAGATAGAGGTCCTAAAGGAGATAAAGGAGATAGAGGTCCTAAAGGAGATTCTTCAACATTATCTCAAAATTCAGAAAAATTAGAAGGTTATGTAGCAGATGACTTTTTAAAAAAAGAAGAATTAAACGATTTAAATTTAGATATTTTATCAGTAAGTGCTGAGCAAATAGTATTATCTTCAAGTGAACCAAATTTAGTATTAATAAACGATTATACCGAAAAACATATAGCTTTTCAAAATAAAGATGATATCGAATTAGTAGGATTTGAATTAGACGATAATGATAATTTTGTAAATTTTGTAAATTTTTTAAAATTTACAAAAGATACTAATAAATGTTATATCTATAATAAAGAAATTGCTTATTTAGATAATATAACTTCGGAAGAGACTAGAGCTAAAGAAGTAGAAGCAACTCTTCAAGATAATATAACTTCGGAAGAGACTAGAGCTAAAGAAGTAGAAGCAACTCTTCAAGATAGTATAACTTCGGAAGAGACTAGAGCTAAAGAAGTAGAAGCAACTCTTCAAGATAGTATAACTTCGGAAGAGACTAGAGCTAAAGAAGTAGAAGCATTACTACTTACAAAAATAAACTACGATCAATTTAAAGATGCGTATACAGACGCATTAAGTTAAGGATTAGAAAATGTCAGATAATTTCATAACAAAAACGGAAGATAATAAAAATTATTTTTATGGTTGGAAGCAAAATGATGAATATGGTTACTCAGGATTATTCTGGGAAAGTAAAAATACTGGTAATGGGCCAGAAATATCTCCAATAAGAGAAGATGAAAAATATACTAGGTTTCTAAAATCTACGACGCAAGAAGATTCATCAAAAGTAACAGAAATAACGGAAGTAATAAACAAGGAATATATAAAACAAACGATCGAAGGTGATATGGGTTTCGTTAATAAAGATGGTTCTTGGAATGTTAGAGTTAACGAAGATAAAGATTTTTTTGTTTATAATAATTTAATAGTTTCCAATGATATTAAAGCAAAGACCATATCGGGCAATGGTCAGAATTTATTTAATTTAGATGCATCTAAATTAAATGGAGTAATAAATACAGTTAATATTCCAAAAAATATTAATGCTGAAAATTTAGGGAATTCGTTCACTAGTACTTCTTTAAAGGATTCTTTTAAAATTATTTTAAGTGGTGAAGTACAAGGAGAAATTTCTTTAAATGGTAGTAACGATGTAACATTAATGACTAAAATAGTTTCTGGTAATCATTATACTAAAATGGATACAAATAAAACTTTTTTATTTAAGGATGAAACGGCTGAAAATTCTTTAAAATTAAATGGTTTTAAAGAAGAATTCTTTGCAAAACAATCAGATCTTGATAATCAAAAAAAATTATTGGAAGATATGTTATCTTTAAGTTCTAAAGATAAAGATTCATTTAAAGAAATTGTGGATTTTATTAATTCAATAGATTTGGAAAATGATAAATCGTTAGCTAAAGCAAATACAGAATTAAGAAAAAAAATAGAAATTGAAAAAGATAGAGCATCTTTACAAGAAAAATATTTAGAAGATAATATAACTTCTTTAGCTAAAAAAGAAGTTTTAGATATTAAAAAATTAAATAATGACTTTTCTAATAAAATAAATATTTTAAAAGAAGATGATATTAAATTAATTGAACATATAGATAATTCTATAATTAATGTTAATGATAGTATTAAATTAACTAATTACGAATTAAATAAAGAAACAGAACGTTCTATAACAAATGAAACTTTATTACAAACTCATATAAATGAAACCTTAGAAGAATTGGAAAACAGTAAAAGAATATTAAATGGTAAAATAGCCACGGAAACTTTACGAGCAAATACGGCAGAAGCAGATTTAAATACTAAACTATTCCAAGAAGCTACTCGTGCTAAAGAAACGGAAATTAATACTAATATTAAATTAGATAAAGAAATAGAAAGAAGTACAAAAGAAGAAAATGATTTAAAAATTAAATTAAATGAAGAAAGAGCAAGAGCAGTTAACGAAGAAAATAAAATCAATAAAGAATTAAATGATAGAATTAATGAACAACATGAAAGAATTAATGATATACTTCGATTAAGTACAGAGGATAAAGATTCATTTGCTGAAATTGTGGATTTAATAAACAAAGTTGATACCGAAAATGATGATACCTTTGGAGCATTCGTTTTAGAAACAACTTCTAAAATAAAAGATATTGATTTGATTATAGATAATAATATTAAAAAATTTGATACAGTAATTAATAATATTAATAATAATTTATACTCTGAAATAGCTAGAGCAAAATTAAAAGAAACAGAACTACAAAAATTAGTAACAACAGAAACTAAAAGAAGCACAGAAAACGATTTAATATTAACCGACAATATTAAAGAAGAAACTAAAAGAGCAGTTCAATATGAAAACGATTTAGATTTAAAAATAAATAATGAAATAATTAGAAGTACTGATGAAGATAAAGCATTATTAAAATTAAATAATGATAATTATTCAAAAATACTTAAAGCTGCATCTGCATTAGAAGCCAATTTATTATTAAAAATAAATAATGAAAATAGTTTTGGTATAAAACAAGACGAGCTTTTAAATACAAACTTAAGTAATTTAATTCAAGAGGAAGAAAAACGAGCTATAAACAATGAAAACGATTTGGATTTAAAAATAAATAATAATTATTTAAAAGTATCCGATGAATTAAATAATGAAATAGCATTAAGAAAATCAGAAGATATTGAATTAAATACTAAATTAGAAACAGAAATAAAAAATGAAAGTGATAGAGCAGAGGACGTTGAAAAAGATCTTCAAGATCAAATTACTGAAAATAAAGATAAAATTGATAAGTGTTGTAAAATAATAAATGATGATATATTAAATATAGAAACAGAACTTGAATTTACAAATAATAATATTAATTCAGAAACCAAAAGAGCTATTAAAAGAGAAGACGAATTAGAAGATAAAATAAATAATAATTTGAATAATTTTAATTCCGTTTTTGGTTCTTTAAAAGACTCCGATTTAGATCTAACCGAATTAAGTAAATTATTAAGTTCTCTTGAAAATTTAGATATTGATAAAATTAATTCTATCGAACAAGATATTAAAAATATACAAATTGATTATATTGATCAGAAAACATTTGATAATTTATTAAAAACTATTAAAAAAAGTAATAATGATTTCACGAAGAGAATAAACGAGGTTAAAAAAGATTTATTACAAGAAATATTATTAGTAAATAATAAATTAAAAAATTACAATACTAAAAGTGAAAGTAATGATTTATTTTTATTAAAAGAGGAAACTTCTAAAAATTCATTAGCATTGGATAATGAAAATATGGATGATTTTAAAGACGCTTATTTAAAAGCTGTTGGTAGTGAGTTAGTATTCCCAGGCACGGTTTCAATTCAAGCAACAATAACAAAAGATATTTTAAAATCATATTTTGATGAAATTAATAATATCAATTATACATTATTATCTAAAATACCAGTTGGTGATATTATATCAATAAATGTCGAATTAGCTAATGGCGAACATATTTCTCTAGATGGAAAATTTAATCAATCCGGTAAAAGAATAGAATTTTTAAAAGATGAAAATATTAAAAATAGTTCTGTTTTTGTAACTTATTTAGCTAGTATATAAGGATATCATTATGTTACCGAGAAGATATTTTAGAACTGGTGAAAATATAAATATGGAGCTCAAAGAAGAGCTCCATAACGATTTAGAAGATTTTAAAGAAGAGCTCCAAAATGATTTAGAAGAATCTCAAGAAATTATTTTAAACGCAATAAATAAAGAGATATCTGAAAAAGAAATATCTGAAAAAGAGATATCTGAAAAAGAAATTATTTTAAACGCAATAAATAAAGAGATATCTGAAAAAGAGATATCTGAAAAAGAGATATCTGAAAAAGAGATATCTGAAAAAGAGATATCTGAAAAAGAGATATCTGAAAAAGAGATATCTGAAAAAGAGATATCTGAAAAAGAGATATCTGAAAATAATTACAATTATAATTGGCAAGATTGGATTACTGGGATTATTAAACCAGAAGGAAATACAATTATAAATATAATAGTAATAGATAAAGATCAAGCAAATAAAGTAGTTAAAAATTTAATCAAGTAAAACAATAATAATTTTTTTCACTTTATTTATTTAACTAATCTATAGCAAAATAATATTTAATATTATTTTCAAATTTTAAAAACAGGAGTCAATTATGGCTATTAATAAAATCAGACAGTACGGTGCGAGAACAATCCCTACTATTAAAGATAAGGTAACTTATTCAGACATCATTAACGATACTGAAACTGGTGGTACTGCTAAACCAGCATCTGCTGAAATGGTTAAACAACTTAAAAAAGAAGCTAATATTGAAATCGCTGATCGTGTAAAAGCATTGGAAGATTTAATCGGTGGTGCAACGAGTAAAGGTAATACCTTAAAGAAACTTGAGAATTCTCAAGAAGAAGGTGTTAAAAATAATAATACTAAAATAGCAGAAGAATCTGAAAAAAGAGATCAAGCAATTTCTGCTGAATCTTTAAGAGCTTCTACCGAAGAATCAATTCTAAAAATGGGTTTATCTAAAGAAGTTATTGATAGAAAATCGGCATTCGATCAATTAAACGATATGTTTGCTACTGGTATGAAAACAATTTCTTCTAAAATAGGAGAATCTGAAGATGCTATGAATAGTTCTTTTGGTAATTTAAATGGTTCTGAAGAACAAGATGGTTCAGTAGATGCTAAAATTAAAAAAGAAACTAATAGAGCTAAAGCAGAAGAAGCTAGAATTGAAAAAGCATTACAATCTGAAATTACTGCTCGTACAGAAGGAACTGCACTTAAATCATTCGTTGAAGAAACTGTAGCTACTGCTAGTACAAAAGCTGCTAATGACAATGCTTTAAATACACAATCTATTAATGAAGAAGCAATTGCTAGAGCGGCTGATATAGCAAAAGTAGATGCTAATATAGTGGATATGAATGCGTTAATTAGTTCTAATAAAACTTCTAATGTGAATGCTATTAAAAATGAAGCTACTGCTCGTATGAATGCTGATACTTCATTATCTGATAGATTAAATGCAGTTGAGGGTACTTTAACATCTGGTGTTGCTTGGAAAGGTTCTGTTCAGAATCTTGACGAATTAGACAAAATGAATGAGAATTCAATTATCGCTGGTCAAGCTTATTATGTTCATGATGAAAAAGATGTTTATGTTGTTTTAGAAGGCACTGATGGAGATTATAAACCAACTGCTTATACTAAAAAATCTTTTTTAAAGATTGCTGATTTTACAGAACTTTCTGGTTTAGTTGCTGCTGAAAAGAATAGAGCACTTGCTTCTGAAGCTGCATTAAATGCTAGTATCGATACTGAAATTGATATGAGAGGCGAAGAAATTTCTAGAGTTGAAAATATTATTAAATCTGAAGTTGCAAAACTAAATAATAATAATACAAATATTGATGCGAAAGCAGATAGAAATAAAGCAGATCTTAAAAATTTAATTACTTTAAATCAAGAAGAAAATATCAATAGTATTAAAAATGTTAATACTAAAATCGATACGGAAATAGTTAAAGTTACTAAAAATACAGATACTAAAATCGAGTCTTTAAATACAAATACTGATGTAAAATTAGAAGCTATTAAATCTAATTTAAATACAACTAATACTAAAATCGATGTTTTAAATGCCGATGCTGGAACTGCTGGCTCAGTTGCTTCTAAAGTAAAAGTTGAATCGGATAGAGCTACTGCTTCTGAAAAAGTATTAGATACTAAAATTTCTAATGAAACTGCGGATAGAAAAGCTGATATTGATTCTGAAGAAGCAAGAGCAACAAATGCTGAAAAAGTATTAGATGATAAAATAATTAAAGAAGTTTCTGATAGAAATTCTGCAATTGCAATAGAAACAACTAATAGAAAAGAAAATGAATTAAAAACAATTCAAGCAATTGATGTTTTAAATGCTGATAAATTAACAAGTGGTTCAATCGCAAAAGCTCAATTTGATGCTCAAGCTTTCGCAATTGCTCATACACCATCTATGAAATTAGAAGGTATGGACGGAAATTTAAAAGTTCAAGATGATAAAGTAATCGTTATGATGGTACCAATGCAAGACAGTATTGTATTTGGAGAAGTTATCGTTTATAATAATAATGGTGAAGCTATCGCAGTTAATGTGGCTAGTTACGCAGGTAAAGAAATTACTTTAGATGTTACTGAAGCTGGTGAATTTGATGGATATTCTGCTAAAATTCAATATATGCATAGAGACGTGGATCAAGAAAATGATTCTAGTACAAGTTCAAAGGATTCTAGTACAAGTTCAAATGATTCTAGTACAAGTTCAAATGATGCTAACACAAGTTCAAATGATGCTAACACAAGTTCAAATGCTTCTTATTCTAATGAAGATGGAGCAGGTCAAGGTAAAGCTGGAATGGGCGGAGCTGGAGACTAATTTAAAAATAATATATGTGGGAAACCACATATATTCTCCTGTCATTTAAATTCGAACAAACTATTAAATAATATAAGGAATTTTATATGTCAGAAACGTTAAGCACTATCGGTAAAATGATAGGGGAAGATATTAAAGAGTTAAGAAATTCAAAGATCGCTGAGAGTACCGCAAATGAACGATTTATAAGAAATGATACATCAAGTGGTACCCAAACGATAAAAACAAACCTCGAAGTTAATGGAGATTTAGAAGCTAAATCAGTTACCGAAACTTCAGCACGAAAATTTAAAAAAGATATAACAGAAATAACAGGAGCAATGAATTTAATCAATGGTCTTACTGGCGTTTCGTATAAATGGAAAAATAACGACGAACCTGATATAGGCTTTATAGCTGAAGATTTTCAAAAAGTTGTTCCAGAATTAGTAAAAACAGATAACTCAGGAGAAGTAATAGGAATTAATTATTCTAAAGTTACTGCTTTATTAGTAAATGCTGTTAAAGAACTTCAACTAGAAATTCAAGGATTAAAAGAATACAAAAGAATGCATTTAAGATAAAGGTTTTCTTATGGAAGACGAAGATAAAATAAAATATAGAAGAAAAACAAATGACACTATTTTATATTTAGTAATCTGTATGGCGATAGCCGCGGTCATATTAGCATTTATGGGAATTTTAACTTCCGAATTTAATATGGCTTTGGCAGCTATTTTAGGATATGCCGGAAATTATACTTATCAAAATTACAGAACTTCTCCAACTACTATAAATAAAGAAATCATCAAACCTAAATAAGGTTTGATGATTTCCTGTCGTTAAATTTCAGATATCTATTTTAGAGATAACTAAGAGTACCACGTACTATGAATAGTTATTTCGAGAAAAATATTTAGACCTTACACGGATTTTAGAAAATATAATATTTTCAAGAATACCAAAGCCCTAAAAATAGGGCTTTAAACACCCTTGTTAAGATTATATTAATACTTGTTATAAAATTCTTCAACTATTAATAGTTATCTATTTTAGAGATAACTAAGAGTACCACATACTATGAATAGTTATTTCGAGAAAAATATTTAGACCTTACACGGATTTTAGAAAATATAATATTTTCAAGAATACTTGTTATATAATTCTTCAACTATTAATAATTCGAACTAAATATTAATTAATTAAAAGGAAAAAAATGAAAGTACCTGAAGAAATATTTGATATATTACCACAGGTTGATAATATATTAGAGCATCGAGGACTTGGCGCTCAATTCTCATCATTTCAAAATAATTCTAAATTCAGTTTAAGTATTACTTTTAAAATAAATCATGATGCTTATTACGAAGATAAATTATTAATTATTAATGATAAAAAATTAAATTATGATAATATTGGTGATATGGTTCTTCTTAATTATGGGAGTACTGGAAAATTATCTGATGTAACATTAACACATACCTTTACAGAAGCTATGATGCCAACGAATATGGCAGAAATGGAAAATCAATTATTAGAGGCTTTTGCTCAAGTAAAGGATGGTAATATACCACCAGCAGAAGATTGTCCGGAACCAACAAAAGAAGATATTCAAACAATAAACGATGCGAATATAAAAACAATTGATATAAAAAATTCGGATGGCGTTGTTATACAAACAGTTACTGCTAATTTAGAAAATAATTCAATAGTATGTGATAACGTATCTGGTTTAAGTAAAACACTTAAAGCATCATTCTTAAATTCTTTACCGACAATAGATCCAGGTAATAATATAGAACCAACCGTTGCGGATCCAATTTGTGCATTACCAGATTCATCTTTAAAAGATACTTTAAAAATAAAACAACAGGAACTTAATTTAAGTACAGAAACAATCGCTAGTTACAATGAAGATTTATTAAATTCACCAAGTGGTTTAACAACGATAGTTCAAAATCAACTAAAGGTATTAAATTCTAGAACTGGTTCAGAGGATGTCGTAGACCCAGATACGATTAAAGAAATAGTAGAGGATATTACTAAAAACACCTCTCCTAAATTTGGAATACCTTTGGTTACTATAAATCCTAATCAAAATATAATCATTCAAATACAAAATGATCAGATCGAAGTTTTAAATATAGATAAAATCCCATCTAGAAGCGATGGTATAATTGAGAAACCAACGGACGATGAAAATTTAAATAATTCAATTCCAGATATTGGAAAAAATAAATTAATTATACCAGCATCTGATTTAAAAATACTTCCAGAAGTAGTTTACGTTTTAGTATATACTAGAAATAATAATTTTCATAAATTGGAAGTTAAAAAACTTTATGATGATGAAACTTTTTCGAATGAAATAATATCCCCTGCGGATACAGGAGTATATTATTTAGGAATGGATAAAAGTGGTTTAAAGCAATTTTGCGGTATTTTTTATGATGTACACTTAGCAAAAGATGAAATAGATATTAATGGAGTATCGTTTAATCAAGATTCTTTGCCAACTCAATACGGGGCTTTGGCTTATTATGATTTCTATAATAAAAATGAAGATGATACTAGAGTAATACATAATAGAGCTTATGCTTATAAATCAGTCGGTAAACCATTAGCAATTAGAGGAAAACATTGGTTCTTAGAAGATAGATTAAATGGAAATTATACTTTTCCAAATCACTGTTATATAGATGATATGTTTTGTAAAAATAAATTTACTAATAAAAGCTTTGCTGTTATTTTATATTTTAAAAAGAATGCCAAAATGAATGAGGAGAAATATGATTCTTTTAATAAGGAATATGTTCCAAACAAACAAGTGTTTTTATCGGATCCGGTAAATAATAATTTATTTTATTATGATGAAATAGAAATGACTTTCAATATTGATTTTCACGGATATAAAGATATCTTAGATATTAATATAGTTCCTGATAAATGGTACCAATTATCAATTAGATATAATTATGAGGAGCAGTTATTGACAACAGATATATATTGTAAAAATTTACTTGGTTTAGATAAGTTTGCTTATTTAGATAATTCAAGTACAACTAAAATTTCAAAGACTACTTTATTAGATGGAGATTTAGAGACCGCTCGAAAAAAACTATTTATGATAAATAGTTTATATGGGGAATATTCATTCGAAGATAAAGAATATCAATATTTATTTGATACTGTTGTTGGACCAATAGCATTATTTGATAATAAATTATATGATTCTACCGTAAATAATTTCTTCGAAGGGTTTTATCCAGTGTTAAATAATTATAAAGAGATTGGAAGCGATAATACAGAATTTGGAATACTTCCAAATTATGAATAAAGGAAAAATATGTTAGTTACTCGAATAGGAGATTTAGCTTTTGGTATATGTTTTTGGCCACCACCACCAGCAGGACCAGGACCTTTACCAGCAGTCGGAATAGTTATAACAGGTAAACCAACTATTTTGGACGGTGGTTTACCAATAAGTACCATTGGTGATTCAGTTGTATTCCCTTGTGGAATTGCTATGATAACTGGAGGTTCCCCAATGGAATTAAGCACAGGAATGCCTACTTGCGTATTAGGTACTCCTGTAATAGGACCATTATCTTTTGGTTCTATAATTACTGGAAATCCAACTCATTTAACAGTTTAAAAGGAAAAATATGATAAATTTTAAAAACCCAGAATATGAAACACATAAGCTAACATTTGATCTATCAAGTGATTGGATAATGGTAAAACATTTTAAAAAATACCAAGAGAATTTAAATCATTTAAATTACACCTTAGATTTTATAATTGATCAAACAGATAGTATATTAAAGGAAGATTGTGGTTTTGAAAGTTATTATTGGAATAGCTTTAAAAATCATTATTATGATAACCAACTAAAAGATTTGGTAAAAGATATAACTGATGATTTAATACACTGTGAACAATGTTTTTTAGGAACTGTTAATCCAAGGGTAATTGCAGATCCAACTCTTGGTAAACAAGATGGTATATTTGCTAAAATGGTAAATGTTTTGGATTCTGGAGTAGGTAATTTTCTACAGAATTATACTATGGCTACTCAAATAGCTAAATTCGAATGTGGTTTTATGGATACCTTTAGAAATGTAATACAAGTTCAGGAATTAATTAAAAGTGGAAAAATAATGTATTATTTTGATAAACTGTATATTGAATTTAAAGCTCGATCGGATGAATTTTTAAATTATATAAATATGGATGATACTGATTATTGTGCTATAAAAATAAGAACATCAGACGCTTATTCAAATGGTGTTTCTAGTATAAATAGTGGTTTTCCATTTAAAAGAATAATCGATAAGTACAAAGATGATATGAAAGATGGTTTAAAAGACCTAAATGATATTATAGAATCCTTAGATGGTTTCTTCGATGAAATATATGTTGGTGTAAAAGTACTTGGAGCACTTAATATTATTTTTTATGCCGCTCCAGAAGATCAGAAAATGTTAGCAGCTGAAAGTGAAAGTACATTTTCTGCTATGACTCCTCCAACAGGAACTGATTTCACACCACAAGAACATAAAATATTATTACAAAGAAGAACTTTATGGGCAATGGCAACAAGCGTTCCTATAGCTATAGAAGCATCCTCTTTGGTAAATAATGCTCGTACTAATCAAGCCTCTATTTTTGGTTCTGCTGTTTTGGCAACTTTTCAATCAATTGGATTTAAAGATAGATTAAGAAACTTAAATAGAGTACTTGTACAGCAAATTTAAAGGAAAAATTAATGACAAGAGATGATATAAAAAACGGTCAAGATAATTATCATTACGAAAACTTTATAGAAAATTCATTTAAATATAATGCTATGAATTTAGGAAAACCAAATGGGTGGTTAGTTATGGATACTTGGAATAATCCATTTTGGAAGATGGAATTATTCCAAGTAGATACTCTTGGTTTTAATACTTCTAAACTTCAAGATTACTTTCATGAATATTATGGTGGTTCAAAAAGGGATTTATTTTTACCGTGGCATTTTATAGTAGAAGTAGTAGATGAAAAACCATATATTATTAATACTCGTCCATTTATGTATAAATCATTAATACCAGGATTCGAAGAACATCTTAGCATAATGATTATAGGGAATTCGGAATTAGATATATATCCAGGAAAATTTTATAAACAGATTGCTCATGGTATAATGAATCAATTTAAATACATGCGCGGTTACAGAATTGATCCAACCGTAAAAAATATTACTTATTTTACAGGCAAAGGTTTTAGAAAACAAGAATTAGAAAAAGAACTTCATTAAGGATTAAAAATGGCAGATATATTACCACAGGAAGAAATCGATGCTTTATTGGATATAGTCGATAGTGAGACTGTTTTAACAGAACGAGAACTAGAACAAGCAAATAGATTTAACAGAATCGAAAATGAAATAAACGATATATTTAATACAGATTATGAAAGGATAGTTATGTCTTCTAATAGAATAAATGAATTATTAGATACACCAGAAGATTTAATTAGATCGTATGAGGATTATAGAAGTGATTATTTAAATAATGGTATTCGTTATAAAAGCTCACGCTATCGAGACGAGGAACGGGAACGAATAAATAAATTTAACAGAATCGAAAAGGAAATCGAAAAGGAAATCGAAAAAAATAGAATTATCGTTTTAAGAAATGAAGATTTATCCAAGAAAAATTCTGAATTGCAAGAAAAAATAAAGGAATTACAAAAAGCAATGCTTGTACTAGCAAAAGAAAAACCAACTATAACATTCGCTTAAATATTCTTATTATTCAAAAGGAAACAAAAACTTATAAAAATAAAGGATAATTATGTCTTCTAAAGAAATAAATTTAATTCAAGAGGAATCAGCTCCGAATATAAATTATAATATGTATAGTGAAAACTTAGGAGCTCAGACATCAGCAATTCAGGAAAAAATAAATAACCACGAATTAAAATTGGTAGATTTAGAAATGAAAGAGCAGATGTTAAATAGAATAATTATGAGAACTAATGCGATACTTGAAAACATTGAACCATCTAACTTTAAATGGATTGGTCAAACACAAGCTAACTTAATGAAACAAATTGAAAATTTAGGATTATTAAAAGATATTATTATTAAATACGAAGATATGATTTTTAAATACAGAAGAGTACTTTTAGAAAACAATGAAAAAGATCTCGGAAATAGATTAAAAATAAATACAGTATTAAAAGAAGAAGAAGTTAAAGAAGATAGCGTAACAACTGTATTAAATGACTTACAATTATTATTAAAAAACAATGCCGTTTCGGAAACAATGGAAAATGATAATGGCAATGCTTTAATTAATGAATTAAAACAAGAATTATTAAACAACGATTATTAAAAGGTAATTAAATGGCTTATACTCATAAAGGATTTTATAATCCGGCAACCGAAGAAAAATTTAAAAAGGTTGCCCAATACGAATACTCAAAATTAATTAAAAATAAAGAATTAATTTTTGAAAATACTATGGGAAACTATAATTTAGATGATAATAAATTATTTGAAGAATTTTATTTTAATAAACAATTCGGATATGGAAAATATTTATCAATTGAAGAATCTCAACAAACCAATTTTATAAAAAATTATTTATTTGAACATACTATTTTACCTGCTTTCGAACAATTTGAAAATAGTTTAACTACTAAAAAATTTAAATCGTTAGAAGAAAGTACTTCTTTTGATTTGGATTTTAGTAGTTCTATAAAATATGAAAACACTGCTAGATTTTTATTGGAAAATCATGTTTTTAAAGATTTTCCAAAAGAACAGAGACTTGAATTAACTGAAAATATTATGTTCGCCACACAAATACAATTGGAAGAAAGTTTAGATTCTTATAGAAGTAATCCAAATAAACTAGGAGAAACTTTCGATAAGGTCGAGGAGTTCATGCATAAATTTTTTATTGGAAATACTATTGGTTTAGCAAGAACTTTAAAAGAAACTTTATTACTTGGTGTAGTTGCTTTTTATAGTCCGTATCAACTTATAGGAAGTTCTAATGTAAAATATAAAATGTTAGGTAGAAGCGGTATTTCTAAACCAGGAAAAGCTTTAGAATTAATTTCTCCAACGAGAGCAATCGGAGAGATGTTATTAAAACCTTATTCCAGCGTTGGAGAAATATTAAAGAAAACTAATGAATTGGATGATGAATCAATTAAAGATTTCATTAAAGAAATTCAAGAAAAAGAACATACTAGAGAAAGTATTATAAATGATTGTTGGACAAAGAATGCTAGAATTAATTCAACCGATAATCAAAACTTTAAATGGTCTTTTCAAACATTAGCTAATATTATTAAAACTGGTAGAATGCAATATATTGGAAATCCTCAAGATACTGGTTCAGGTTTACTAGGATTTTTATTTGATATTGATGCAAGTGATCCAAGTTTTCAAAAAAGCTTTTTCGAATTTAGAAAATGTACTTATGATCATGTATTTGATTTAATGTTAGGATATGCTAAAGTTTCTATGGCACATGATATAACAAGCACTGATATTTTAGAAAAAGTAAAAGTTGCTTCAAGAAGAAAAGACTATACCATTTTTAATCAAATTAAAGCAGATGGTAAAGATATAAATGATTTAATGTATAAGGTAGGAAAGGTTCTTCTCAGTATTGATGAGATTGCAGAAAAACTTAAAGAAAATAAACAAGAATTATTTCAAGATAAATATTTGGATCAGTTCTATATGTATCTAAAGCAAAAAATTAAACAAGCTTATTTAGATTTAGACGAAGCTGCTGAAAAACAAAGAGCAACTATAGATGATAATAAATTAAAAGATAATATTGCTAGAGGTGAAGAACCAAAATACGAAGAATCTTGGAAAGATCATAAACTTAAAAATGTTAGAGAATATGAAAAAGGTAATTCAAGTAGAAAAAAAATTAAAAGTATATATGATTAAAGGAAAAAATCAATGCCTATAGATATGACCAAAAGTACAAAAATACTTAAAGAAATTCAAAAAGAATTAAAAACATCCGAAACGGTAAATAATATAATTGAAGAATCATCTAAAGAATTATCTAAAGATGAATTATCAATTATAGAGGAAGCTACTTCCAGTGGTATGCAAATGCGTTCTTATGAAAGTAAGAAAGCTGCTGCAATTGGAGCAATCGCAGTATCCTTAGCAAAGAAACATAAAGATCCCCTATATGATAGATTAAAACATTTTAGAGGTGCTTGGAAAGATTCAAAAGATCAGATACTTCAAAGATATTATTCTCAAGCTACTATGCAATGGCAACAAGGTCAAAATAAATAAAAGGAAAATTAATGAAATTGATAAAATTCGGTTCATTTCCATTAGTACAAATACAAAAAAAAGAACATGAATGCTTAGATAAATATTTATTAAAACATTTCTCTGATAATATTTCATTTTCTGAAGCAATAACTAATCTTAGTTTAACTAGAGATACTTTTTATATAACTCCAGCTAAAATTATTCAAAATATGACTCAAAATAATTCAAGTAATGTTACCGTTGGAGGTAAACAAGGTATATTTACTCCTAATAATTCAAGTAATGCTTTAGGAAGTTTAAGAAAAGCAAATAAAACATTAGAAGATCAAGACGGAGATGAAAATAATTATATAGATAGTTCAAAAAGAGCTTTTAGAATATTAAAAACATTTTACTTGAAATTATCAACGGCTCCTTTTTATAAAGGAATGGTTTATTATCCTATTTATATGGAAAAGTTTACTGGTAATCAAATAAAAGGAAAGGAGATTAGCATGCAATATAAATTTAATTTTATTTTACTTACTAATAATCTTTTACCAAGTACAACACATGAAATGGATATAGATGAGAACGCTGTTATAAACGTTCTCTATATTTTTATTCATTTATTTAAATCTGATACATTGTTTGGAAATGAAACAACTAAAAAGAATTTAACTGATTTTAAAAAAGAAGATTTGATAGTAGTAATGAAATTTTATAAGTTAATTCAGAAATTTGATTTAAATCCAAGTTCTGTATTCCTAGCAGTATATGATATTATATCATTTGCAAATAAAAAAGAAAACTTAGATAATTTTACAGACAGTGTTGCTAGCAACTACTCAAGATCTTCTGGTTCATCAGGGACTAGATTATCAAGTAAAAGTTCTAAAAAGTTTGATCCAGATAATACGGCATTTAGAGGAATAATTAAAAAGGTAGCTGGTGTAGTTAAATTAGAAATGATTAGATTAAGAACATCATCAAATTCTACTCAGAGTTCAAATATAATGCTTAAAGTAATTCAAGAAATTCTTGATCATAATGAAATTTATGATTTTATAGAAAATTTAAATGAAAAAAGATTTTCAAGAGATGCCAGAATGGAAGCAGTTGCTGATTTTAATCATTATCAATCAATTATTAAAATGTTTGAAGAATTAGTAAAATATAATTCCTTAGAATTAAGAGATATAATTCAAGATCACGATATTAACTTTAGTAAAGATTTAATAATTACTAAAAATAATGATGTTAATGGAACTAGTTTAAAAGGTGTTATTGATAGACCACTGTTTGATAATTCCTATTCAAATTTTCAAACTCATTCTTTAAACGTAATTTCTAATATGATGAAAAATTTAATAGAAGCTCAATTTACTAAAGCTAATAATATATTTCATGACTTTAAGAACGATCCTAATTATAAGAATTTAATTCAAGAAAAGTTGGAAGCAGAGGATGTTTTAATACAAGCTCAACAAGCCAGACAAATAGCGGAGAATGAATTAGCAGTTGCTCAACAAGCATTAAACGCTAACCGGACAGATGCTAATTTAAATAGAGCCTTTTTAATTGTTCAAAATAAAAGAGATGTTCTTGCTCAAACAGTAAATGAAAAATCGGGTATAGCTAATGCTTCGAAAAGCAAAGTCGACGATTTAGAAAAGGGTATAAAAGCAAACAGAAAATTTATTAAAGATAAAATTATAGATGGTATTGCTTCGGACACTAAAAATCTAATACACTCATTTGGAAATATTTACGAAGATCTTTCTAATATTTTTTTAAATCCATTATTATTAAATTTATTTATAATTAATCCAGATTTAAATAAAGCGTTTGATTTAAGTTCCATGAATTTAAATTGCAGTACATTAAGAAAACTTATCGAAGAGGTTGGAACAGATAAATTCAGAACATCTTCATCGAACGAAGAACAATCGATCAGTATTCTTAAAAGCATGTTCTCTCAATTAAATACAGATATTAACTTTTTACTGGATATGTATTTAAATAATATAGAAACTGGTTTAAACATAAATAAGGTGGATAATTATAATAGTCTTGCTAATGGTAATGAGTTCAATAATCAAAAAAATAATATGATGGATTCTTCAATAGATAGATTAAAATCGTACAATACAGTTACAATTAAAGATAAATTATCAATTAAAGATTATGAACAATTAACAGAAACATTTTTAAATCAAATATATAAATTTTTATGTACTGATGTTTTTAAACCAATGTTTTTAAAAATTGCTAGAGTAAAAACAGTTACTGATACAGGAGCACTGTACTCTAATGAACTTAACGAAATGCATCCATTACTAGGGAAAATGTCTAGAAATATAAATAATTTTAAATCGTTTATATTCGGAGTAACTACTTTAGAAACATTATATGATTTAATAGTTCATACAAAAGAACAATTATTTTATACTAATTTATTAAGTAAACCTATTGTTAAATTAGCTTCTCCAGAAGCCAAAATTAAATATGTAATTGAACATGTTCTTGGTCTTAATCAAAATGCTGTTTGGATTATTGGAAATGGTAAAGTAAGATTAAATATGCCAGATTATTTAAGTATAACTGGAATTCCTTTTATGTCTAGTATAAAACAATCTGAGTTAAGGGGAGTATGTAAAATAGATTATAAAAAATGGTGGTCCGAGCAACATATGGGTTCACAGTATAATCATTCTGGTATTAATAATAAAAGAGAAGTTGAGGCTCTTGATAAAGCTCAGAAAAAATATAAAACTGATAAAACCCCAAGTAATTTAAAAATATTAAACGATGCAAGAAAGGCATTGAACGAAATCAATTCTAAAATGGAAAGTTCTCAAGGCGAGGATATTGGAAATATAGGATTAAATATTACTAAGGAAGCTAAGAGAACTTTTGAAACTTCTGGTTTTAAAGATGAAGTAGAAAAAGTCACTGTAAATATTTTAGACCCTAAACTATTTAATAAACAAGAAGAAGAATTAATAAACCAACACGGAGAAGATTCTTTAGAAGTAGAAAATTTTAGAAAATCTAATACAGTTACAGAAAATGGAAGAACTGTTCCTAGTCAACAAAGAGCCGATTTTCAACAGCAACCAAATAGATATCCAGATCAATTTCAACAACAGATGGGAATGTATCCTCCTCAGGGAATGTATCCTCAGCCTAATCAATATCAAAATTATCAAAACCAATATGGTATACCTACCAGATAAGGACTAAAAATGCGTACTAAAAAATTAAATATAGATAGAGCCAATATTCTTGGCTCTAATGAGTTATTAAACTTTGGTCATTCTATTCAGGAATCATCTAGATTAGCTTTAAAAAAGATTAAAGAAAAAGAAACTATTTTAGAAGAATCTAAAGTACAAAAAGAAGGCAATGTTGTAAAACACGATGCAGATTTTATATTTGAAAATGCTAATAAAGCTAAAAAATTTAATATTGTCGAAGAAGCTAAAACATTCTTAAGCACTGATAAATACAGTGTAAATAAATTAAAAGAAAAATTTAAAATAGATTTACCTTATTTAAAATCATTAGAAGAAAATTTTAAAAACGAAAATACTAAAGCAACTTATAATAGAATATTAGAAGAAACTTTTGTACTAACAGCAGACTTATATAAAGAGACTAATACTACTCCAAGAATGATGTCTTTGGCGTTAGATAATACATTAACTGAATCCGAAGCAAACTCTATTTATAAAAATGCTTTAAAATCTTCTTTAGAAGAAAACTTCAGAATGAAATTATTAAATGGTACTTTACTTCAAGAAAATGAAGAACCTGTACAAAAAATAATGAAAGTTTCTATAACTAAAGGACTCGATGATCTAGGAGAAGTTGATCCATCAGAACTTGGAACAGTACTTGGATATAATAATGTTCTTAAAGATCATATCACCGATACTTTAATTCCGGAAGGAGCTATGAATAAGATGGATTCTTTTATGGATAATCAAGGAAGTGATTACCCTAAAATGGAAGGAAATGCTATTGATCTTATTAATAAACTTAATGAAAAAGTTGATAACTTAACTACATTATTAAGTGGTCCAACGTTTAACAATAATGTTGATTTAGGAGAAGATATAGATGCTGGAAAATATTCCGCTGTGGCAGCAATATGTTCTAAATCAGAAGAGGAAGAAGGAACTTGTTCTGCAGGTGTAACCACTCCAGATGATATAGAACCATTACCAGCAGATGATAAAGCAGATGCTGAAGAAATTATTCCAAATGATCCAAGCGATGATTCGGATGGAACTATAGAAGGAGAACCAGATACGGAATTAGCTAATGATTTAGAAGCATCTAACGATGATGAAGTAATGGATGCTCTTGAATTGCACGATGGAGCTGATATAGCAAAAGATGATATCAAAAATGCTGATAAAGAAGTTTCTGATGTAAAAGATACGGAAACTGAATTAAAAGGCAAAAAAGAAATAGAAGATAAAAACGAAAACTAATATACAGCTTCGGCTGTATATTATTCCTGTCGTTCAAAAAACATGAGATAACTATTAATAGTTATCTCTAAAATAGTTATTTTAACGAAAACAATAGATATCTCTAAAATAGCTATAATAGATATATTAGACAATAATAAAAAGTTAACTAAGGAATTAAACAATGTCAACTTATAAAACTAATCCAGTTCATTTAGATAGATCCAATCTAAGTCCAACGATTATAGCAATTCTAGATAAATTTAAAACTGATAAACAAGCATATACTTTATTAAAAGATGGGTATCTAAAATTGTCGGCACATAAAATAATGCAGGATAGTATGCAACATACTTCGTTTTGTGATTACTTCCCTATTTCTAAAAAACTTCCTGATTTATTATTAAAGTTGTATGGTTTAAATGAAAGAGAATTAGTTCATGAAATGGAACAATTCTCACTCACCGGAAGTATAGTTTACACTAAATCATATTACATTACCTTATTAATGGCTTATTTAATTGGATTAGATAATAATGATGAGGAAATCAGACAATTTTCATTATTATTAATTAGTGTATTAATTTGGAATTATTATAAACTTAGATTCTTTCCAAGTATATGTGATCCAAAAGTTAGTCAGTATGTAATGAATTACGAACTTCAAGGTAATCATAGTTTCAAAGGCGCTGGTACTCCATTAAATTATATTATGAAAATAACCTTACCTGCTTTAGAAGCAAAATACCCTAAAGAAATAGCTGGTAATCCAACAGAAAGATATGCAGGTTTAAAAAGAGTTATAACAACGATCCGTTCAAGATATAATCAATTATTTAAAAACCTCGCTAGTAATTATTATAAAGCTATTGAAAAAGGTAAAATGGAAAGTGTTCATGAATTACATAGCACATCGTATGAAAATTCAGGCGAAATGGTAGAAAAGAAAGAACACTTTAATAACATAATAGATAGACTAAGCGATAAAATTATCAAGAATGGTTTATTAAAAAATAATATTCTTGAGAAGACTCCAGTTAAAGATATATTATATAAAAAATTCTTTTTAAGTAATACAGTTCTTCAAAAAATAGATAAATATTTGGATGCTGATGAAAATAAAGAAGATTTAAAATATTATATAGAATTATTATTAAATGGATTAAAATTAAAGAATGAAGAAGATTTATGTTCTCTTGATATGGAAGTTCTAGCAAATAGAATTACAAGTTCTAGAAAAGATGAATACTTTGATAAACTTAAAAAATTCAATGCTAGTTTAGCTATTAATATATTACATTTACCAAACGAAAGTGCCGGTCATATAAGTACTCAAAATCAATATAGATATAGTAAAATAATGATTACAAGTATATTATTATATATTAAATTTTTAAATTGTAAACATGTATAATAACTATTAATAGATAACTAAGAGTACCACGCACTATGAATAGTTATCTCTAATTTTAAAAGGAATAAAAATGGAAAATGGAAAATTTATAGTAATAGAAGGGTTGGATGGTTCTGGAAAGGATACTCAAGCAGAATTACTTCATAAAAAATTAACTAATTCTTTTCTTGGTTTCGCACCAACGCGAAAAGGAGCATTGCAGGAAATCATTAGAAAGGAATTATCAAATGCTAGTTTAGATAAAGAACATGAAGAAAACTTACTTTCTTATTTAATGCATGCCGATAGGATATTTCAGACCTGGAATAATAATGACGGTATTTTCAAAACAATATTTAAAGATAAAAAAGATTATATTAGCGTTCGATATGATTTAAGTTCTAAAGTTTATAATTCAAAAATATTAACAACAACGAATGAATTATTAAAACCAGATATACAATTTTTTTTAGATTTAAAACCAGAAGAAAGTCTTAAAAGAATACACTCCAGAAATATAAATGATAATATAAGTATTGAAAGATATGAAAATTTAGAAAAATTAACTTCAGTAAGAGAAAAATATTTAAAAGAAATTAAAATATTAAAAGAAGAAAATTATAAAATTATAATTTTAGATGCTTCTAAAGATATAAAGGAATTACATAATATTATTTTAAAGGAATTAGAAAATGAGTTATAAAGAAATGGAAGAAGAAATGGAAACGAATAGCATTGTTCAAGAGGAAGTATTACCATATTTAACTTTGGAAAGTAAACCAAGTAAGGTAAATTTTCAGAGGACTTTAGGTTTCGTTGGTTTTGGTATTGTTAATCAAGGTATTTATTTAAACTTAAAAGAAGATATGAAAGAGAATGTTATTATTTATTCTCTGGAACCAAAATATAAAAATAATTTAGAAGAAACTTTAAGTACTAAAGTTAATATAGTAACTATAAATACTAATTATGATGAAGAAGGAAGTCTTAAATCTTTAAACGGATTAATAGAATTAATTACATTTTATGCAAAAAATTCTTATAGTGGAATACTAGTTATTAAAAGTACAGTAATGCCAAAATTGTTATTTAATTATTTAGACGATAACGATATTAATTATTCGGAACTTCGTATAATTTTTTGGCCAGAATTTTTAAATGCCAGAACAGCTAAAGAAGATTTTGCTATAGAAATTCCATTGTTTGGTGGAGATGTACAGGACATCGAAGAATTGGTAAAATACTTAAATATTTTTTTTATTAGAAGTTTTAATAATTATCAATTTGGTACTTGGACAGAAGTCATGGAATACAAATATTTTAGAAATATGTTATTAATGAATCATTTTAATTTTTTAAATACAGTACCGGAATTATTTGAAACCGATATAAGAAGATTTAATAATTTTCAAAATAAACATTCATTTGATTTTAATTCTTTTAGCGTATCTAATGATGGCAAACCTGGAGTAGGTGGAGCATGTTTACCAAAAGATATGGCTAATTTTATACAATACCAATATAATATTAAAACCTTAACCGATACAACAGAACCATTAAAATTTAATAATAAATTAAATACAAATATAAATTTATTAAAAGCAGTACAAAAACATAATAACGAAATCAGAGGGTTATAACCCTCTGATTTCCTGTCGTTAATTTTCAGGTAAACAAAGACTTATAAAAATAAAGGAATATTTATGTCAGGAATTGAAAAACGAGCAACCATTATAGATAAAGATGATAACTCCATCTTAACAGATTATAAAAGAATTATTATTAAAGATGGTATTGATAATACAACAATACCTGACAGCAAAACAAGAAAGTTCACTAAAAAATGGATTAATGATAATTTAAAAAAATTTCTTACTTCTCTTACCTGTAATTACGGTAGTGATTATTCAGATTTCGATCCCTTTATAAGTGGTAATTATGGAGTATTTATGCAGCACGGTACTTGGTTTGAAACATTAAAATCTTATAATATTGATATACCTGCTCCAGTAAAAAATTATATAAGTTTAATGGATGGAGATTATTTAAAAAATATTAATTTAAATGATAGTATCTATGGTAAAGAAACTGAAAATATTTTAAAATTTAGCCAATTGATTACCGATATCCAGGTACCAGAACCGAGTAAAGAATATATGGCAATAAGTACTCGACAAAAGAATTCCTTTATAAATACTAGAGATTATGTTGGTTCTGATTTTAGTATAAATGCTTTAGATAATAAAAAATTAGAACTTATGAAATATATGGAAGCTTGGCATAAAAGTATTGATTTAATAAGAGAAGGTTTATTTTTCAATGACGAAGCTTTAAAAAAGTATTTGAAAAATATAGAAAGTGAAGATTATTTGATAAATAACCCATATTGTAATACTATTTGGATCGCTTTATTTGATTCAAAAGGTATTGAATTAAAAGGTATTATAGCATTATTTGGTGTAATGCCTGTAAATCTTCCTTTAAAGAATATGATTGGTGACAGAGGTTCTCCTAAAATAACAACATATTCTTTAAATTTTAAATTTATGGATTTACAATATAAATTTATAGATGGTTGGGAACAATTAAATGATATTGCAGGTGATGATATTGCAGGGAATCTTCTAGCCAAAAAATTTAGAAATTTTTTAGCTTATAGTTCAGATACAGATACAGATACAAATAAAGGAAACTAATGCAGACGTTAGAATTAACTCAATTAGAGTTTAGAAATATAATTCAAAAAAAATTAAATATTACTAATCCAGTGCTTTTAAAATCAGGAGCCCTTGGAGTAATTACAGAATACTTAGCAAATATAAAATACGATATGGCAAATTATTATTCTGGTTTATTTAGAGAAATGAATCAGAGTTTAGCTAGAGATTTTAATAGTATGTTATTTCATAGTTCTGTTTATGATACTCCATTACAGTATGCAAAACCATCTGTATTTAATGTTAGTTTCATTATACCAGAAATAGCTATAAATAATGTAAAATTTTTAGAATTTGAAATACCTAAAAATTTCAAATTTATTAATGAAGCGAATATTGATTTTTTAATACCGGATAAAATACAAATAATTCAAAGTGCCAATAATGTTACAGCGTATGCATATAATAAACATAAAAGGAATCAATTATTTGTAACAACTGCTCCAGATCCAATAAAACCAAATAAAAATATTTTTTTAGTACATTATGATAATGTTGTTCAATTGAAAAGAACTTATAAAAAGGTAGTTGTACCTAATTATCCAGTTGGTGAAAATTTTAAATTTGGTATCAATGTATCTGATTATAAAAATATCAAATCTATAAGTACTTGGTTAAATCGACATGATAAACCAAGATTACAAATGGATATAGTAGATGATATAGATCCTAATGAATTACACGAACTTATGGATATAGAAAGATTTAATAATAAATTTTTTAAATTTAAAAGTAATCGTTTAAGTATGGATTTATTCATGGATATTTTTAATACTAATATATCTTTTGAAGCAGGTGATGGAAGAATAGGTAAACATTTAGCAACAAACGATGAAATAATTATATGCTTAGAAGAATCTTTAGGAGAATCCGGAAATCTAAATAATTTATCCTTTTTATTAGAAGATATTCAAACTAAGATAACTTCTAATTTAAATGCAGTCGATTTAACAAAAATGTCTATTAACGGTATTAGTATTGATGGTGGTAAGGATGGTTCTAATATCCAAAGTGTTGAAGAAATGCGAGAGGATATATTTAATAAAATATCATATAGACAGAGTCTTACTAGTATAAACGATTTTGAAATTTATTTTTCAAAAAATAAAATAAAACCATTCGTCGATTGTAAATTTTTAGATGGACAGAATTTCGTATATATTTATAATGCTTTAGAAACTAAACAACAAAACAATTCTGTTATTTTAGATACTTATTCATACAATATGAAAGAATCCGATATTGCTAAAAATCCTTTTTATCCAGAAATAGTTATTAATGGTAAAAAGTTAGTATCACCGTTTTATTATAAATTTTTAAGCACTAATGAAACGGAAATGTTTTTAGTGAATCCAAAAATATATATTGATTTATCACCTGATTTATCAAATAATGATAATGAGGAATTAGTTTTTTCATTAAATTATAATTTTGAAACTAATAAAAGTTTTTTTGTTTTAGAGCAAGGTGCTGAAGCAGATAAGTCATATATAGTTAATACTGATCATTTTGCATTTACTTTAGATTTTGCAAATAATTATACATACGAGGTTAATACTTTACATACAGATGAGTTCTGTATAGTTAAATATCCAATTGAAGATTTATCTTTAACTGTTAAAGATATTAATAATAATTTAGGTAATAAATTTTATTATAATCATGGAATATATCAGTTAATTCCTAAACAAGTAGCTTTTAAATATTATTATAGAAACGAGACTGATTTTGATACTGCTGGTTCGGTGGTTGATTTAGATAAAATTTCTTTAGGTTATTTAGATAATGAACTAAGAGAAATTTTAACAGAAGCAGATAAAATATTACATCCATATGCGAATAAAGAAACTTCTTATTTATTAAAATTACCATTTATAGAAGAATCTTTTGTTCATAGGGATTTCACGGAACAATACACATTACTAGATGAATTCTTTAAAGTAAAAGAGATTAATAATTTAGTTAATTTTAATACTAGAGTTTTCCAATGTTTTTATAATACTATTTATTTAGACAGTGATTATAATAATGCGGTATATAAAAAAGATAATAATATTAGTCATGATTTGAAAAAAGCAGTTTCGGCTGAATTACATATAGATAAAAAATATTTTGATATAAGTACACAATATGAAACATTATCTGAACTAAAATTAAGTATAGAAATTGATATTATTAATTTCTTTAAACGAAAAAGAGGTTTCGAAATGAGATATTTTGAAAGTGAATTAGAAAATATAATTTATCAAAAATATAATACTAATTCGGATTACCCGTACGTAAAAAATATAGAAATAGTCGAACCATCTTCTTTTATAATAAATGATTCTGATACCATTTATTATAAACTTAAAGATAATATGGATTTAGACGGTATTTTAGATTTTTGTCCACCCTTTTTTCAATTCGATTTACAAAATATAAATATACATTTAACTTTTTAACAATAAAAATAACAAGGATACTTCATGTCAATAGAAAATAATGAAAATAATATAAATTTATTACAAACAAAACTTTCTTTTTTAAGTAGAGAACTTTCTCAAAATACAAATGATATAAATAGTACTAGTTCTCGAATGGAAACTAGTATTTTTAATATTCAAAACTCTATTATTAATTTAAATAAATTAATGTTATCTTCGGCAGACTCTGATTTAAAAGTAACAATAGAAAATGATAGAAAATTAGCTAATTCAAATATACAATTACTCGATTCTAAAATAGAAAATATTAATACAGATGTGTTTTCAGTACTTGAAACTAAGGCTTCTAATACTAATGTAAATATGAAAGTAAGTAATATTAAAACAGAAGCGGATATTAAAATTAATAATAATTTCACTCAATTAATAAATACAATTTCTGATTTAAAAGTAGATTTATTAAACCAAGAAACTAAATTATCTTATTTAATTTTAAATAAGGATGAATTAAATTCTAAATTAAATATTATTGCTAGTATTACTAATCTTGGAACTAAAGAAAATCTAGATATTATTAATGATATTAAAAATAAAAATAAAGCTACTAATGATAGTGTAACTCAATTAAATAATTATTTTTCTAAGTTAAAGATTAATCTAGATATTCAAATTAAAACTCTAGAAGATATTTTAGCAGCTCAAGATGAAAAATTAATTAATGAATTAACAGAAAGAAAATTCGATGTAAAACATTTACAGCAAGATATGTCCAAAATTGAAATTAGAGTTTCTGGTACTTTAGAAGCTTTAAGAAAAGAAATGGATGAATTTACTACAATCTTAGATAAAAAAGAAACTGCTATAAATATAAGATTTGATGAAATTATTAAAATAGTAAATACAAATTATACAAAAATTAATGATTTTGTAATTAATGAATCTAAGAATAGAATTAATTCTAATAATAATTTAGATATTAAAATATCCAATTTTGTAACTCAATTTAATACTGATTTAAATAAAATTAATTATGATAAAGAAATAATTACTCTTCAGAATAATTTAGATAAAAATATTGAAAAAATAGATGAATTAAATTTAGATAATTTAAATAATTTTTCAAAATTATTTAAAGATTTAAAACTTAATCAAAGAAGTACCGAGGTACTTCAAGAAAATCTTTTAGCAAAAATGTCTAATGTTGAAATAGCTTTAACTGATAATTACGAAGCTTTAACTGATAAATTAGAAACAGTAACTGACAATACTGAAAATAAATTAACTAAGCTTAGTAAGTTCGTTAGTAAGTTAGAAGATAAATTAATTACTTTGGAAATATCTTCTAGAGTTCCTGGGTCAACTGATAAGTTAACAAACGTTATAGAATCAAATATCTTAAACGATCAAATATCTTCAATTCAAGATAAGGTAAGTGAGTTATTGGTAAGTATTGATAAAACAAATGCAGATATGATATCCAATAAAGCACATAATTTAACGTTAATTAATAATAAGAATTTAAGAATTTCTAATAAAGTAAGCGAGGCTATGTTAATAGCAGAAACTGCTTTAAAAAATGTTAGTACGAATAATGTTAATCTAGAATCTTATATAAATACTATTCAGAATCAAATAATTGATATTATGGGTGGAGCTAATTTAGATATTGTTGATTTACAAAAATTAAATACTAAAGTAACTACATTAAATACTAAGTTAATAAACGATTTAGATAATTTAACGAATCAATTAAATATTTCAAATGCTGGTATTGATTTAAGATTTATTAACTTAGAAAGAGATTTAGAATTTATAAAAGATAATTTAATAACTAAAACAGAAGAAACTGATACTAAGCTACAAAACATAATTAAAGAATTTTCTGAAAATATAGTATTTACAGGAAATGAATTAAATACTATTAAAAACAATATCGATACTAATATTACTTTAATTACAAATAATGCAATTAAAGATGCTAATACTTTAAAATTGTTAGCTGAAGAAATGCGTCAAAAAGATAACTTACTTCAAAATAATATAGAATCTAGTGCTGCTACACTTAGTGAAGATATTAATGCAAATACTATTTTAGTTAATAATATTTCTGACCGATTTAGCGAAGTACAGAAACAATTATCAAATGATTTAAATTACGAAGCTAATACAAGAAACACGGAAGTTGAAAATTTAAATGATTTAATAAATAAAGAAATTATTGATCGTCAAGATAATTGCACTGATTTATTAAATAAAATAACAGTTCAACGTAAAAAATTAGAAAGTGTATTAGATAACAGTTCGGAAGCTTTTGATTCTCTAAAAGAAATTATGGATTATATAAATAAATTATCTGGTGAAAAAGAAAACATGTTTACTAATTTAGTAAATACTGTTAGTAACCTAGAGACAAATTTAAATAAATCTTTAGAAGAAGAAGTAAAAAATAGAAAGGAAGATACTGAAAAAACTTTAAAAGTTATTTCGAATGAATCTTCGGCGAGAATAGAAAATGTTAAAAAATTAACAAATTCTTTAAATGAAGAAGTAAAAAATAGATTAAACGATATCCAAGTTGTTCAATCAAATATTGATAAACAAGAAATTAATTTTAACAATACAATAGATTCTGTAAATAATACTATAGTTGAATTGGAAAAAGCTGGAGAAGATACCACTAAAGTTTTAGAAAATGATTTAAATAAATTAGGTACTACTTTAAATGAAAAAGTTCTGGAATTAAAAACAGATACATTAAATTTAAAAAATGAATTGATAAGTACTATTGATACTTTAACTTCGGTTGTTGGAGATAATTTAAATACCAATAATATCAATAATAAAAATAGAATTAATGATATAAAAATTATTAATTCAACGTTAGATCAATTTTTTGGAAATTATCCAAAAGGTTCTAATACTATGGCGGATATGTATAATTCTTTAGACGTAGTTAATAATTCTTTAACCGAAAAAATTAAAGAAGAATCTATTAAAGCTATCAATGATAATAATATTTTGGAAAAAGAAACTAAAAATTTAGTAAAGGTATTAAATGAAAGAATAGATACAAATATTGATAATATCAATATTGAAGAAGCTTCTAGAATTTCATCCGATAAGAAAATAGAAAATGATTTAAATAGTACAAATAATACTATTACTAAATTAGATTCTGTAATAACTGGTAAAATTAATACAGAAACTCAAGAAAGAAAAAATAATGATAATATTTTAACAAATTCTTTAAATACTGAAATTAGTACCAGATCTAATCAAAATAAAAGTGCTTTAGAAAAAATAGAATTAGTAAATAAATCTTTAAATTCTAAAACAGATAAAATAAATAAAACTATAAAAGAGATATCTGAAAAAGAGATATCTGATTATAATAATAATTTATTAAAAATAGATAACGAAATCACAGATAGAAAAAATTATGATGCGGTTATAGATAAAAAATTAGCTGATGAAATAAATAGAAGTATTACTAAAGATATAGAATTAGAAGCATTAAGTACTAAAAATGAAAAAGATATTTCTAGAATTTTACAAGATTCTGATTCAAGTATTGATTCATTTAAAGAAGTACAAGATACAATTATTGAAAAAGATAAAGCTATTAATAGTAAACTAGAATCAACAAATGCTAAATTTGCAGAAGAAAATAAAATAATTACTGATAAATTAGATATGGGAATTAGTACTAGAATAACCGAAGTACAAGATTTAAATACTTTAGTAAATACTGAAATTCATGATAGAAAAGTATCTATTGATAATGTATCTAAAAATTTAAATGATTTTGTAATAAAACAAGAAGTTGAAAATACAAACATAAGTAATAAAATTAATATTGAAGTACAAGAACGTCTTAATAATGAAAAAGATATTAGAGAAGATATTAATAAAGAAGTTGGTGCTCGAGCTAAAGCAGATCAAGATATTAAAAATACTTTAAATAAAGAAACTTCTGATCGTATTAAAAACGAAGGTGATTTATCTTTAAGAATACAATCTGTATCAAAAGCAACTGAATCTTTTGTTCAGGATCTTAAAAATGAAAAAGATGAAAGAATATCTAAAGATGGTATAATAGCTAAAGATTTAAAAGAACTTACTGAAAATATTGATAAAATATTCGAAGGAAGTACTGAAGATTTAAATTCCTTTAAAGAAATAGTTAATTTGATTAAAAGTACTGATTTCGGTAATGATAATAATTTAATTAATTTTAGTAAAACTGTATATACAAGTATTGATAATTTACATTCTTTATTATCTAAAGAAGAAAGTGTTCGTTCGGCAAACGATAATATAATTCAAACTAAACTCAATAATGAAATTAGAGAAAGATTATATAGTTTACAAGAAATTGTAAATAAATTTGAAGATAATAAAGTTCAAGTATCATTATTAAATTCAACATTTAAAGATGATGTGGTAAAGGTTATCGATAAAGCTAATAAAGAAACTGATAATATAATTTCTGGATTAAATTCGGAATTTAATAATATTAAAAATTTAATAAGCGCTGTAAATAAAAATATAGGAACTGAAATTCAGGACAGAATATTTTACACAACTGAACTTAGAAATGATCTAGAATTATTTATTAAAAACAGTACTGAGCGTTATGGAATAATTACTGATAATTTAACAAATGCTATCCATAAAATTGAATCTAATGAAATCCTTTTAGAAAATGATTTAGAAAATAAAATTCAAGATCAGAATAAGGCGATTCATTTAACAGAGCAAAAAATAATTAATAATACCGATTTAGTAAATAATAAAACAGATGAGAATAAATCTTTAATTAAAGTTGAAAGTAATCAAAGGGTTAATGAAGATACTAAATTAAGTAATGAAATTAATTTAAATCATAATAAGATTTTAAATATTACTAATAGTCTAGATACAGATATTAAAAATTTAGATGAGAGAGTTCAAAAAATATTAGATGGTAGTTCTGTAGACTTAGAAGAATTCCAAAAAATAGTAAATGTTTTAAATACAATTGATCCAAATACAGATATCATTAGAAATATAAAAGATGATATTAATTTTAAAATAGCTATTGTTAATTCAGATAAATTAAAAGATAAAATTTTATTAGAAACCGAAATTAGAAATATAAAAGATATTGCTTTAGGTTTAATAAATACTCAAGAGGAAAGATATTCACATTCATTTAATAAATTAAGAAATGAATTATTAAGTTCTTTAAGAAATACTAGAAATATTAATAAATTGGATATTGATACATTAAATGTTAAATTAGAAAATGAAATAACTTCTAAAAAAGATTTCTATAAAGCGGTTTCATCTTATATGAATATTAAATTACAAAATGAAAAAACTTTAAGAGTTTCGGAAGATAATAATTTAAATCTTAGAATGATTAAAGAAACCAGTACTCGACAAGAAGAACTTCTTACTCTTAGAAAAGAACTTAATACAAATATTGAATTACAGGAAGCTAGTACAGCTGATAAGTTTATTACTTTAAGTAATACAATAACTAAAGAAATTAATAATAGAACCTTTGTTACTAG
>Ga0256837_1000257_pt1 | contig 47162 bp, 45 predicted proteins | sample 4562384metaG_FD_185976 | JGI IMG/M metagenome (GOLD analysis project Ga0256837, IMG submission 185976) | Hydrothermal vent microbial communities from Guaymas Basin, Mexico - 4561-384 | ecosystem: Environmental > Aquatic > Marine > Hydrothermal vents | place: Mexico: Guaymas Basin | collected... | reverse complement strand
ATGAAGAGGTGGGGAGTGAATCTACTTCTGGAGCAGGTGGTAGCTTTTTAGAAAATACACTTAGAAGATTCTATAAAGATTATGATGAGTATATGGAGATGATAAGAACTTCCATAATGATTTCAGCAGATAATGCCCATGCTATCCACCCAAATTTTCCATCAAAACACGATTCTAAACATACACCATACATAAACAAAGGTAGTGTTATAAAGATAAATGCGAACCAAAGATATGCTTCAAATTCTACAACAATCTCAAGATTTATGAATGTAGCGAACAAAATAAATGAACCTTACCAAGAGTTTGTAACAAGAAGCGATATGGGTTGTGGCTCAACTATAGGTCCTATAACTGCGACAAGATTAGGGATTGAAACTTTAGATGTAGGGCTTCCAACATTTGCTATGCACTCGATTCGTGAACTTTGTGGAAGTGATGATGCTCACTCTTTGTATAAGATTTTAGTTGGGTTTGGTAAAAGTTAAATATGGCAAAAGTAACACCAGAAGAGTTAAATCTTTTAATAGAGCAGACTTATAAGGTTGAGAATGATTTTAATGAACTCAAAACATCTTATGCTCATCTTCAAGATACTGTTGAAAAAGTTGTTGAATTTTTACCGAATCCTATTTGGGTTTTGAATGATGATAATAGTATATTCTTACAAAATTCTCATGCTAGTGAATTGGATGATTTATTAGTATTCTTGAAGATAAAGAATGATGATTATGAGGTTAAATATAATTCCCGTTCATACCTTATAAAAAGTTCATCTTATCAAGACAAGTTTATGCTTAGTGCTACTGATATAACAGAACAAAAAAGGAAAGAAAATCTCGCAACTATGGGACAGATGGCTGCTCATTTATCTCACGAGATAAGAAACCCTATAGGATCTATATCACTTTTAAGTTCAACATTAAAAAAACGGGTTAAGAGTGAAAATATTGCTATTGTTGAGGAGATTCAAAAATCTGTTTATAGGATAGATAGAATCATAAAAGCTACATTGATGTTTTCAAAAGGTGTTGAAGCAACAAAAAGAGAGTTTTTATGGGATGATTTAAAAGAATCTATAGATATGGCAATAGATTACTATGCTTATTCTAAGGATATTACATTTATTTTCCCTAAAAAAGAGTTTACTCTTAATGCTGATAAAGATTTATTAGAGATGTTATTTTCAAATTTTATAATTAATGCGATAGATGCGATAGAACTTGATGATGAAGATGATGGAGTTATAGAAATAGTGTATGATTCTGATGAAAAATATCATAAGTTTTTTATTTATGATTCTGGAATTGAAATTGAAAATAAAAAAGATTTATTTGAAGCATTTGCTAGTACAAAAGTGAAAGGTAATGGTCTTGGTTTAGTTTTATCTCGTCAAATTGCGCAATCTCATGGTGGGAATGTAACACTTTTAGATGAAGATAGAAAAGGGTTTGAGATTAAATTATTAAAAAAATAAGGAATTTTAATGGATAAAGAGTTAATTGAAGTACCAAATGCAACATTAGATTTTTATAAATATAAAAAAGACAATTTAACTTACTATGAGTTTGATGCAATTGAGTGTACACCTCCTGAACCTATGGTAAATAGTATGTGTGGCTTGATGATGTTAAAAAATGAAAATGATAGATTAGTGGGAAAGTTTTTTCATGAACCTTTCCCACTTTATCAAAAAATAGCTACTAAATTTGATATTGAATCCAAAGAGTTGAAAAATGGAGATTTTATCGTCATATTTAAAATTTTAAAGTAGAACTTTTATTTATATTATGATAAGATGGTGTTAATTATTTTATTTAATAGGGGGTTCTGAAATGTCTAATTTATCAATAGGTAAAAAGATTCATGTACCATTAGTTATTTCGATATTAATAGGGTTTGTTATAATAATGGTAAATTATTTTTATTCTATTACTGAAATGAAAAAAGATGTTTATACTTCTGAAGCTAAAGCACTTCGTTCTGTTTATAGAGAAGCTATTGGTGGAAAAGAGAGTATAGGTTTAACAAATGCAATTAATCTTTCAAAGAACTATAGTGTTGTTAGAGCTTTAAAAGAAAATGATAGAGCTATCGCAGTATCTGGTCTAAAATCAATTTCTAGTGAGTTTAAAGCAAATACTAAATATAAAAATATAAAAGTTCATATTCATGATGCTAATGTACATAGTTTTTTAAGAGCTTGGAAACCAACTAAATTTGGTGATGATTTAAGTGGTTTTAGAAAAACTGTTTTAGCTGTAAAAAGATCTCATAAACCACTTGTAGCGATAGAATTAGGTCGTGCAGGTTTAGTTCTTCGTGGATTATCTCCGATTATAGATAATGGCAAATATCTTGGTTCAGTTGAATTTATGCAAGGTCTTAACTCTGTAGTGAAGAATGCTAAAAAAGTTTATGGTTATGAGATGGCTATAGTTATGAAAAATGAATATTTATCTACAGCTACACTTATGGGAGAAGCTCCAAAAATAGGAAACTATACACTTGCAGTGAAAGAAAATATTATAAATAAAGACTTTTTTAATGATTTGAAAAATATAGATATATCAAATTCAAAAGAGTATCAAGTAACAGAAAAATATTTTACTGTATCTGAAGAGATAAGAGATTTTTCAGGTTCTATTGTTGGATATGCAATTATTGGAAATAAAATACCAAATGTTGAAAATGTATTGAGACAATCAGATAGTTTTATAGTAAATCAAGTATATATTATAGCTTTTATAGATTTCTTTATACTTGTATTTTTAATGCTTGTGATAAAAAGAGCAGTTGTAACTCCAATAGAAAGACTTGATAAAGTTGCTCGTGAATTAGCTCAAGGTGATGCAGATTTATCAAAAAGATTACCAGTAATTTCAAATGATGAGATAGGGGAAGCTAGTAAGAGTTTTAATCGCTTTTTGGAAAAAGTTGAAGCACTTGCAAATCAAGCAAAAGAAGAAAGTTTAAAAGTTAAAGAATCTGCTAAATATATTGAAGAAAGTATGAAAAAGAATGAGTTAACTTTAACACTTTCTCATGGTATGATAGATGGTTCTATTAATAATGCTAATAATCTCAGAGATAGTATGAATGAAAATGTTGTAAATATAAATAAAGTAAATGATTTAAATGCAAATACGGAAGTTGTTATAGAAAAAGTTACACATTTTACAGGTGAAATTATTTCAACTATCGCAAATATTACAGAGATGATTAGTGATAACAGAGGTTCTTCTGATCAATTAAACTCTAATGTGGAAGAGATATTTAATGTTATAGCACTTATAAAAGATATTTCAGATCAAACAAATTTACTTGCTTTAAATGCTGCCATAGAAGCTGCTCGTGCTGGTGAACATGGACGAGGTTTTGCAGTTGTTGCTGATGAGGTTAGAAAACTTGCTGAAAGAACACAAAAAGCTACAAGTGAAGTTGAAGCAAATATAAGTGTTTTAAAACAAAACTCTATGAGTATGAGTGAAAATAGTGAACAGATAGAGAAACATTCTGTTTCATCACAAGAAAAATTAGATGATTTTAAAACTATTCTTTATGAATTAGTTGATAATGCAAGTAAAATAACTAAAGATAATAGTGTAATTGGTCATGAGCTTTTTGCAAATATGGCTAAATTAGATCATATGATTTATAAAAACAACACTTACTCTTCAATTTTTGATGGTAGAGTAGATACAAATATAACTACACATACTTCTTGTAATCTTGGTCAATGGTATTCAAATGAAGGTAAGGAACAATTTTCTAAATGTAATTCTTATTCATCATTAACTATACCACATAAAAGAGTACATGACAATGTTGCAAAAGTTATGAGTTTGATTAAATCAGGTGAAAGCAAAAATAATTCAGCTCAAATTATAGAGCTATTTAAAGATACTGAATTAGCATCACAAGAGTTATTTGATTTATTAGATCGTATTGTAAAAGAGTAAGAATCTATTATCTTAATTAGACTAAAATACCTTTTTTAAATAAAAGGTATTAACTATGAAACAAATTTTATCAATTTTAGGTTCTATAAAAAGTATGGCAATTTTGATGCTTATTTTTGCATTTACTATTGGGTATGCAACATTTATTGAAAATGATTATGGAACCATTACAGCAAAAGCAGATGTTTATAATGCAAAGTGGTTTGAAATATTACTTTGGTTACTTACTTTAAATCTTATACTAAACATATATAAATATAAAATGTTTACAATCAAAAAAGCTCCTATCTTTATATTTCATATAGCTTTTATAATTATCATTTTTGGTGCAGCTGTTACTCGTTATGTTGGGTATGAGGGTAGTATGCATATTCGTGAGGGTGATAGTGCTTCAACTATGATTAGTACATCTACTTACTTTACTGTTAGTGCTAAGGTGTCTAATGAAAATATTGAAGATACTCAAACTTTATTTTTATCTAAAAGAAGTTCAAATAGTTTATCATCGTCTTTAGAAATTGCAGGAAAAAAAGTTGATGTTGAACTTATAGAGTATATTCCAGATGCAATGGAAAATATAGTTGCAAATGAGAATGGTAAAGCAGTAGCTCAAATGATGGTTACAGGTTCAGGTCAAGGTGAGCAAATCACTTTAAATGAGGGTGATTTTTATGAGACAAATACTTTTATATTAGATTTTAATTCAGGAAAAAAGTTTAATAAACAAGTTATAAAACTTTTTGTAAAAGATGATAAGTTTTTTATAAACCATAATATACCTTTATCATATTTAAAAATGGATGATGGTTCAAAAGGTAATTTAGAGGTTAATGAAAATGAGCCTTTTACAACAAGAACACTGTTTAGTTTTGAGGGTGCAGGGTTTGTGCTTCGTAAATTCTTACCACATGCTGGAATTGAAATAGTATCTAATCCAAATTCATCTCCAATGAGACCAGCTTATGATGCTCTTCGTTTTAAAGTTAGTGTTGCGGATGTTTCTAAAAATATTCTTATCTACGGTAAAGTTGGAACAATAGCAAAAGAGTATCATCATATTATCAATGGGGTAGATATAGATTTATCTTATGGTTCAAAAATGCTTCAACTTCCATTTTCGATTCATCTTAAAGATTTTCAGCTTGATCGTTATCCTGGTTCTATGTCACCAGCTTCTTATGCTAGTGAAGTTGTTTTAATAGATAAAGAACAAAATATTGAGATGCCATATAGGATTTTTATGAATAATATTTTAGAACATCGTGGGTTTAGATTCTTTCAAGCTTCTTATGATGAAGATGAAAAAGGGACAATTCTTTCAGTAAATAATGATCCAGGGACTTTACCATCTTATATAGGTTATTTTTTACTTGCAGTTGGGATGTTTTGGTCACTTTTTTCAAGAAAAAATAGATTTGAGCAGTTAAAAAATAAAGCTAAAAAAGCACATGAAAAACAAGCTTTAAGTCTTTTAACTGTAATTGGATTATTATCTACTGTTGCACCAAGTTATGCACAAGATTTGAATCCAACTATAAAAACTATACTATCATTTGATAAAAATCATGCAGATAAATTCGGTCAGTTAGTTATTCAAGATAGTGGTGGTAGAATGAAGCCATTAGATACTTTATCTACAGAGATTTTAGCTAAGATTTATAGAGGTTCAATTGTAAAAGTTGGTGATACAAAATTAACATCAAATCAAGTTGTTTTAGGGATGATGATTAAACCAAATCTTTATAGAGATATAAAAATTATTCGCACAAAAGATAAAGCTGTAAATAAACTAATAGGTGTAAAATCAGATACGACTCATGCCTCTTTTGCTCAATTTTTTGATGATGCTGTAAATATGAGAGGCTATAAATTAGCACAAGCTGTTGATAGTGCTGTACGAAAAGAGGCAAAGTATAGAGATAAATTTGATAAAGCTGTATTAAAAGTTGATGAAAGAGTAAATATTTGTTATATGGTTTATACTGGATCACTCATAAAAATATGGCCAAAACCAAATGATGTTAATAATAAATGGTTTGCTACTATAGATGCTTTAGAAACTTTTAATCAAGAAAATGGTGATAGATTAAGAACTATTGCAGTTAATTATTTTAGTTCAATAGATGAAGCTTTAAGTAATGGTAATTGGAGTAAAGCAAATAATGCTGTAGATGAAATAGCAAAGTATCAAAAATTTTATGGCTCAGAAGTTTATCCTAGTGAAAATAGAATTTTAGCAGAGGTTTTTTATAATAAAGCTAAGATTTTTGAAACAATATATCCATTATATTTATTAGTTGGGTTTATATTATTGATATTAAGTTTTGCAAAAATATTAAGACCTAGTTTTAATATAACTTTATACACTAAAACAACTTTTGTGCTTTTAATTTTATTTTTTATAGCTCATACAGTTGGTCTTGCAAATAGATGGTATATTTCAGGTCATGCTCCTTGGTCAGATGGTTATGAATCTATGATTTATATAGCTTGGGCAACAGTTTTAGCAGGTTTTATTTTCTCTAAAAGATCACCTATGACTATGGCATCTACTGGAATTTTATCTGGACTGATTTTATTTGTAGCACATTTAAACTGGATGGATCCACAAGTTACAAATCTTGTTCCTGTTCTTAACTCTTACTGGTTGAGTATTCATGTTTCTATGATTACTGCTAGTTATGGTTTTTTAGGTTTAGGTTCATTACTTGGGTTTATAGTTGTATTGTTATTTATATTTAAAACTAAAACAAATGAAAAGCAGATTTCATTATCTATAAAAGAGTTAAACTCTATAAATGAGATGAGCTTAATGGTAGGTCTTGTTCTTCTTACTATTGGTAATTTTTTAGGTGGAGTTTGGGCAAATGAATCTTGGGGTAGATACTGGGGTTGGGATCCAAAAGAGACATGGGCATTGGTAACTATTTTAGTTTATGCCGTAGTTTTACACCTTAGATTCATTAAATCACTTTATAGTGAATTTAATTTTGCTGTTATATCATTGTTATCTTATTCTGTAGTTTTAATGACTTATTTTGGAGTAAACTTTTATCTTGCAGGTATGCACTCTTATGCAAAAGGTGACCCCGTACCTGTACCTGATTTTGTACCTATAAGTTATACTATTTTATTTATAGTGATTGTGTTAGCTTTTAGAAATAGAAAATTAACATAAGGCTATTATATGGAATTTAAAGGTTTTAGTAAAAAAACACTACCATTTTTAGAATCTATCCGTAACAATAACAACAAAGAGTGGTTTGAGCTACACAGAGATGAGTATGAGAACTACATACTAGAGCCATCTCGTGCTTTCGTAGAAGAGTTTGGAGAGCATCTCCAAGCTTTAGAACCCACTATAAACTTCTCCCCAAAAATTAATAAATCTCTTTTTAGAATCTACCGTGATACCAGAAGAATGGGTGCTATAAAAATTCCTCTTAAACATAGAATAGGTGTGATTTTTTGGCAAGGTAATGGTAGTAGAATGCAAACATCATCATTTTATTTACACTTTTCACCTTATGAACTTTTTGTAGCAGTTGGTGTGAGATGGTTTGAAAAACCTATGCTTGATGCTTACAGAGAGTATATCAAAGATGATAAAAGAAGAATTGAGTTAGATAAACTTTTAAAAGATTTAGAATCTAAAGGTTATAAAACGATAGAAAAGGGTTACAAAAGATTCCCTAGAGGTTTTACAAAAGAGATGGATAGTGTTGAGCTTAGTTTATATAAAGGGATGGCAACTTACAAAATTTTAGAACCTAAGCTTATAGAAAATGGTGATAAACTTATAGATACACTTTATAAAATATATGAAGAGATGTTACCATTACAACAAGTGGTTTATGAGATTAGTTTAAGAGTTAAAGAGGATTAACACTATTTACAACCGTTAAAATAAGGGGATAAATAGTGTATATTACAATTTATGATAAATATAGAACTATTTACAAACTTTGGTTTTAAATGGCTCTTTGGAAGAGAAGAGAATAAAGAGATTAAAAATTTATAATGAGAAATAAAATGCCAAATAATAAAGAAGCAGTGATTTTACTAAATATGGGTGGACCTAACAATCTTGATGAAGTTGAGATGTTTTTAAAAAATATGTTTGCTGATAAAAACATACTTACTATGAAAAGTGGTTTACTTAGAAAGTTTATAGGTGGTATGATAGTATTTAATCGTACTGAATCTTCACAAGAGATATATAGAGAATTAGGTGGTAAATCACCGATAGTTGGGCATACTAAGAATCTAGTAAAGAAACTTCAATCAAAGCTTGGTGATGATGTTTTAGTAGATTTTGCTATGAGATATACACCACCATTTGCTGATGAAGTTATAGAAAGGTTAAATAAAGAGGATATAAAAAAGATATATTTAATTCCATTGTATCCTCAACAATCAACTACAACTACTAAATCATCGTTAGAAGATTTTGAGGAGGTTTACCATAAAGATGGTGGTGAAGCTATTTTGATTGAGATAAAACACTTCTTTCAAAACTACACTTACAATAAAGCAATCATTCAAAGAATCAAAGAGAGAGTAGGGGATGATGATTATAAAGATTTTGATATAATTTTTTCTGCTCATGGACTTCCTCAAAAGATAGTAGATGCTGGAGATGTTTATCAAAAACATATAGAGAAGCATACTGAGATTCTAAAAGAGATGCTTAAAGATGAAAAGATGAATTTTCATCAAGTTCACTTAGCTTACCAATCAAAAGTTGGACCTATGGAGTGGTTAAAGCCATCGTTAGAAGATAAGTTACAGACTGTACGAAATAGGGGAGTGATTATCTTCCCTTTAGCTTTTACCATAGATAACTCTGAAACAGATTTTGAACTTGAAATAGAGTATAGAGAGATAGCTGAAGAGTTAGGTTTTAAAGATTATAGAGTATGTAGATGTCCAAATGATAGTGAATTATTTGTAGATGCTCTATGTGAAATTTATGAAAAGATGAAGTAGTTTAGAAAGAGAGGTAGATTTATTTAAAATCTACCTTATCGGAGAGGAACTTTTAATTTTAGTCGTGTTGTTGTCTTAAATAAGCAGGAATATCAAGATAATCACTATCTAAATCACCACCTACAACCATTTTTGGACGAAGAACAGTCTTTTTAGGAGTATTCATTGGAGTTTCACTTACAAAGTCTTTATTGTTAGTTAAATCTTTTTCAAACCCTGTAGCGATAATAGTTATTTTTACATAATCTAATGGAAGAGTATCATCTGTTGTTGTACCCCAAATAACATTAGCATCATCATCAGCACTCTCTTCAACTACAACCATAGCTTCTGAAGTATCCATAAATGAAAATTCTGGGTGAATTTTAAAGTGAACTAAAACACCCATTGCACCATTGATTGACATATTATCTAGTAATGGAGATTCTATAGCTGCTTTAACTGCTTCATAAGCTGCATTTTCACCCTCATATTCACCAACACCCATTAGAGCCATACCTTTATGATCCATAACAGTTTTTAAATCGGCAAAGTCAAGGTTGATGTCATTTTCACCATTTGATAAAATGATACCAGCAGTACCATTAACTGCTTGAGCTAAAACACTATCAACAATTTTGAAACTATCTTTCATTCCAAGTTTTCTATCAATAATAGATAAAAGCTTATCATTAGGGATAACTACAATTGAATCACTCTCTTTTTTAAGTTCTTCAAGACCAATCTCTGCTAATTTAAGTCTTTTTTTACCCTCAAATTTGAATGGTTTAGTAACTACAGAAACAGTTAATGCACCAAGCTCTTTAGCTATTTGTGCTACAACAGGAGCAGCACCAGTACCAGTACCACCACCAAGTCCAGCAGAGATGAATACTATATCAGCACCATCAAGAGCAGATTTAATCTCTTCATAACTCTCAAGAGCAGAATCTCTACCAACTTCTGGTCTCATACCAGCACCAAGACCTTTTGTTAACTTAGTTCCGATTTGAATCTTAGCTGCTGCACTCTCTTCTGCTAATACTTGAGCATCAGTATTAACCATAATCATCTCAATACCAGTGATGTTTTCTTTTAACATATGACCGATCATGTTTCCACCACCGCCACCAACACCAACAGCTATTATTCTAGCTCCGTTTATATTGTTTGATTCTTCTACTACAAATGGTTCCATCTCACACTCCTTTAAAATAACTGGTTAGCCCAGTTCCAAAATTTATTCATAACACCAGCTTCATTACCACTTTTTTTATCTTTAGATGGTAATTGAACCATTTTCGCTACTTCTTTTTCATCACTTTCATCTTTAGATGCAATCGAAATATTTTGTGGGTTAGTAAAGTTTACACTAATATTTTCAGTTGGTAGTTCATTTTTATGTCTAACTTTTTTGTTTACATCTATCTCATAAGGTGTATAAGAGTTAGCAGCATACATAACTAAACCTACAGCACCAGAAAATTCAGGTCCTCTAAGATTATCAAATAGACCATCCATTACTATAGGTTTTGCTAAACGGATAGGGATAGATCCAAAAGTAGCTATAGCTAAATCTCTAATACCTTCCATTTTAGAAAAGCCACCAGTTAAAACAACACCAGCACCGATTTGATCTTTTAGTCCACTTTTTTCAATAAATTGAGCTAGTATCATTAATGTCTCTTCAACTCTAGCAAAAACTACATTGTGTACCACTTCTATAGATACTTCATGAGTATTTTTATCATCACCTATAACTGGAATTTCAATTAAATCATTAGTAGGTGTTAGTAATGATCCATATTGTAATTTTACACTATCTGCGATATTTAAAGGTGTATGTAGAGCCATTGATAAATCACTTGTTATATGATTCGAGCCAACACCTAAAAAATCATTATATCTGATAGAATTACCAGAAAAGATAGAGATATTACTAGAGTTTCCACCCATATCTATTACAGCTGCACCTAACTCTTTTTCATCATCATTTAAAACTGCTATAGAAGAAGCATAAGAACTAAGTACAACATTTTCTACTTCTATTCCAGCACCTTTAACAGCTCTTTTTAGGTTATTAAGGTTTGATTTTTGAGTTGTTATAATATGTGTTTCAACTTCAAGTCTTGAAGCATTCATACCTAATGGATCTTCAATAAAATCTTGATCATCTACTCTAAAATTATATGGAAGAGTATGTAGAGCTTCATATTCATTAGAAATATTTGCATAATGTAAAGAGTTTCGCATAACTTGTTCAATCTCTTTATAGCTAATCTCTTTAGTTTGAATATTTATAACACCATTAGAGTTTAAGCTTTTTGTATAAGCACCAGATATTGAAACAATAGCTTTTTTTATATCAGTTCCCGCAACTCTTTGAGCATCAGATACGGCAGTTTTTATAGATTTAGAAGCTAACTCTATATTAGTGATACTCCCTTTTCTTAAACCATTTGCTTTACCTATCCCAGCACCAATAATAGATATAGAATCATCATCTTGTATGGTAGCGATTATGGCACATATTTTAGTAGAACCAATATCTATGGCTAATATATTTTTACTCAAAATTAGAGTCCTTCTATAAATATCTCAGTTTTATATCTGTTTTGTAAGTTTTTGATAAGACCTTCATTAAACATAGAACTTTTTAATCTAGTAATAGAATCGTCTTTCATATCTTTTTTACCTAAAAGCAATTTTTGTTCCAAGATAGTATAAAGAACAATATTTCCATCATCTAAATTTATAAATCCTTTTTTATTTTGACTCATAAAAAGCTGTTGTAAAAAAATGTTTGCTTGAGCAAGAGTTAAATCTTTTATCATAATAGCATCATCACTTGTGATAAAATCAGTTGTTTTACCATTAAAAGTAGATACTGAATCTTGTGCTAATTTTAAAAGTTTTTCTTGTTTCTTTTGAGCAATAAAAAGAGGTAAAATCTCAGATTTAACTTCATTAAAAGTTTTTGCTTCTGATGGATTTGTTTTGATTAGTTCAAATATAAGATATTCTTCTCCAACTTTTACTGGTTTCATAAAAGGAGATGTTAAAGATAGGTTAGTGATTTTTTCTAAGCTTTCTTGATTAAATGGGTTATTAGATTCTGAGATAGTTGCTGTCTCAATTTTTACATCAGATTCTAATTTACCTTTTTTATAAGCTATATAAGTTCTTAATGCTGTATCTTTTGTTGATTTAGCATTAAGCTCATCTATAACCTTATCTTTAGCATCACTTAAAGATAAAATTTTACCATCTTCATTTTTAAAGTGAGTTCTATTCTCTTTATAATAATCAGATATTTTATTTTCAGTGTATTTTTTTGATACTTTAGATTGAGTAATATATCTAACTTCATAACTTACATCACTCATAAAATTTGATTTTTGATTTTCCCAAAAAGGTTTAAGCTCTTTATCTGAACTATCTATCTCTATTTGTTTATCATTTAATACTTTATAGTTTATTTTATCTGCAATACTTTTGATATTATCAATAATAGCTACTTCAGATTTATTTTTACTAATAGGTAATAACTTAAGAGTTTTTCTTATTAGTAACTCTTTTTTTAAATTTGCTTCATACTCTTTAAGGCTAAGATTATTTGTAGAAAGAACTTGTTTATAAGTTTCTTTGTCAAATACACCATTTTTAAAGAAATACTCTTGAGTTTTTAGTTCATTTATAAGTTCTTTATTACTTACTTCTAAATCATAAGATTTAGCTAAATTTAAGATAAGTGCTTGATTTGTAAGTTGTTTAAGTGCTTGTTCTTTTAAACCAAAGCTTTTTGCTTTCTCTTCATCAAAGTTTCCTTGAAATACTTGGTTGTACTGAGCATATAAAGATGAGTAACTTTTTTGTAGTTCACCCATTGTTATCTCAACATCTCCAACTTTAGCTATAGAACCTGCTTTATCACCATAATTGTATTGTCCCCAGCCAACAAAACCAGCTCCAACAAAAGCGATCGTAGAGATCCAGATAGTTATAATGAGATATTTTCTATGTCTTTGCATCCATGTAATCATTTGTTAAAAACCTTATATATTAATATTTTCGTAATTCTATGTAAAATCGCATTAAAGCTTGATAAAAAGAACTATTTTCTAGTACCTATCTTCCAATTCATTCATCTGGGAATCATCATAAGGATCCATATGTATAAGTACATGTGTTTTTTTATCTTGAAAAAGTGATTTTATTTTATCTTCTATCCTATCTGAAACGGTATGTGCATCGTAAAGAGATATACTTACATTAAAAACGATATGAACAGATATAAAAATGTTTGATCCAGCTTCTCTAGTTTGTAAAAAATGGTAATCTGTAGCTACATCTTCATTCATGATTACATTTTGTATTTTTTCTATATCTTCAGGTTCAAGTGCTGCATCAAGAAGCATTAAAACACCCTCTTTAATAATAGGAATAGCTGAATAAATCATATAAAATGCTATACCAACACCAAGAATTGGGTCTATTAAATCTTCAGTTGTGTAAGATATAAGAACTAAAGCAATTAAAACAGCACCATTTGAGAAAAGGTCTGTTTTATAGTGAAGTGCATCAGCTTTTATAACCATATTTTTTGTTTTTTTTGCTACATAATTTAAAAATATCACTAAAAATGCAGTAATAATAAATGATGTAATCATAACCATAATACTTTCACTCATATGAACCATCTCTCTAGGGTGTAGAATCTTTACAAGTGCTTCATAAAGAATAAATAGAGCAGATAAAGAGATAACCACACCCTCTATAACAGCAGCTAATGGCTCCATCTTTCCTCTACCAAAATGGAACTGATCATCAGGATCTTTTTCAGCAGTATGGAGTGCAAAGTAGTTAAAAAGTGATACTGTTAAATCTAAAAAAGAATCTATAGCAGATGCTAATACAGCGATAGAACCACTAAGGATTCCAACTGTCATTTTCATTAAAACAAGTAAAGCTGCTACTGAAGTTGAAACAAGTGTTGCTTTTTTTTCTAATCTCATAATATACCTTGGGTTTAAATTAGGGTACAATTATATTCAAATTTGGATAGATAAAGAATAAAATGAACATAGAAAACTTAAAAATAGAACGACAAAAATGGATGACTTGGAAAAATATAGTTCCACTAAGAGAAGCGATAGATAGTTTAGATGATGTTTCATCAGAGATAGAGCTTGGTGATACTGTTAAAATTAGTGCAGATTGTGATGAAAAAAAAGTTTATGATGTAGCAAAACTTTTAATGCCTTGGAGAAAAGGACCATTTGATGTTTGTAATACTTTTATAGATACCGAGTGGAAAAGTAATATAAAATATAATTTATTAAGACCACATTTTAATCTAAAAGATAAAAGAGTAGCTGATATTGGGTGTAATAATGGGTATTATTTATTTCGTATGCAAGAGGATTTTCCAAAGTTATTAGTTGGATTTGATCCATCACCATTATATAAAACACAGTTTGATTTTATAAACCATTTTGTAAAGAGTGAAATAGTATATGAGCTTTTGGGTGTTGAGCATTTAGAATTTTATAATGAAAAATTTGACACCATATTTTGTTTAGGTGTACTTTACCATAGAAGTGATCCAGTAGCAATGTTAAAATCGTTGTATAAAGGGTTAGATAAAAAAGGTGAAGTTATTTTAGATACTTTTTATATCGAAGGTGAAGATGAGATCTGTTTAACTCCAAAATCTTCTTATTCTAAAATACCAAATATATATTTTGTACCAACGATTCCAGCATTGAAAAATTGGTGTTTAAGAGCAGGGTTTAGTAGCTTTGAAGTTTTAGAAACTTCAGTAACAGATGCTAGTGAACAAAGAAAAACTGAGTGGATTGAGGGTCAATCTTTAGAAGATTTCTTAGATCCTAATGATAATACTAAAACAGTTGAGGGCTATCCAGCACCAGCAAGAGTTTATGTTAGATTAATAAAGGATAAAAAATGATGGAAATTTCTGAAGAGGAAGAAGATTTAGAACTAGATTATCTTCAAGAAGAAGCACCTCTTATTTTAAAAACACATGAAAAGATAAATAGACATTTAGCAGGTGAAATTATTACATTTAAAGAGGGTTATGTTGAAGTAAGATTAACAACTGTTCCTGAGATGTTAGCTGATGATGTTGGTTTAATTCATGGTGGGTATATCTTTTCAGCTGCTGATTTTGCTGTTATGGCAGCAGTAAATGAAAAGAATGTTGTTTTAGTTGCTAGTAATTGTCAATTTTTATCACCTGTTAAACTTCATGATGAGATAAATTTTGTAGCAAGAGTTCGTCATACTGAGGGTAGAAAAAGAAATGTTAATGTAACTGGTCATGTACTAGATATAAAAGTTTTTGAGGGTGAATTTAAAACAGTTATAACAGAAAGACATGTATTAAAGTTGAAGTTAACTGATGGTGGAGAGAGTATTAACCCATAATCTTATAGTAAATTATTTTTCATAACTATCTTAGTAGTTATGAAAAAAATTATTTATATGCAGTAAGTAAAAGTACACCAAAATCTTTATGAGGTTTGTTGATGGTGTTAATATTTTCAATAGTTATATTTTTAAATCCTATTTTTGATACTATACTTGATAATTCATTTTCATCAAATCCAAAATGAAAAACACTATCATTATTTGAATGAAATGTTCCATCTTCTGATTCTAAGTCAGCAATAGCTATAAAACTGTTTTCATTTAAGTTTTTGTAAATAGTTTGAAAAAATAGTTCTAAATTTTCAATATGATGAAGTGTCATAGATGAGATAATACCATCAAATTTTTCATCTAACGGATTTTTAACTATATCACCTAAATATGGTCTAATATTTAACTCTTTTGTATTTTTATCTTTAAGTTTTTTAAGCATATTTTCAGATGTATCAACCCCTACTACTTCATCAACTAAATTTGCTATCTCAAACCCTAAAAGACCTGTACCTACCCCAAAATCCATAATTTTCATAGTAGAGTTTAAAGCTATTTTTTTCATTATAGAATCTGCTATAACTTTAGCACCTCTAACACGAAGAGAGCCTTGATCCCACTCCGAAGCTCTATCTTTAAAGTGATCTTTCATTATATATTTTCCACCCAATAATCAACATACTCTTGCTCTTGTTTTATAGTTGTTGTTCCACCATGCCCAGGGTAAACAGTTTTGTCAAAATCTAACTCTTTGAATCTTTTTAGTGAATCTTTCATATCATCAGGTGAAGAGTATGGAAAATCAGTTCTACCGATAGACTTTTCAAAAATAAAATCACCACTAAACATAGCACCACCAACTTCTATAGTTGAACACCCCGGACAATGCCCTGGAAAATGACGAAATTTAACTTTTACACCATCAAAATTAAACTCTTGATTTGGCTCAACTTCCACATCTGGAGTAGATGGTGGAAGATCAGGCATCCATGAACTCTCTTTTAAAAGCATAACATCACCTTTTGGAGTATATAAAGGGATATTTAACTTTTTTTGAAGCTCATCATTTGACCACACATGATCAAAATGTCCATGTGTATTTAAAATAGCAACAGGGTTAGTAACATTTTGTAAAACCCACTCAGTAGCCCCAACTCCCGGATCAATAATAAAATCTTTTCCATCTTCAGTAACGATATAACAATTTGTTTGGTAAACACCCATAGGTTTAGATTTAATGCTCATAGAATCTCTTTTTTATTGAATTTTAGCATTAAAAAGATAACTTATTGATATAATATTATATGAATTTTTATAAACAACTAGAGATAATTTTACAAACTGCAAAGCCAAAAGAAAAAATAGAGTTATTTAATAAACTATATAATACATATAAACAGAACGATGTATCATTTGATTCTGATAGTGATATATGCTTTTTTAAAATACCATCTTACCAAAATATATGTAAAATAGTTCCACCACAAGATGTTCCTAAAAGGAGAAATTTAACTACAGAAGAGGGGCAGATATTTTTGCTTCATGCTATTGCTCATATAGAGTATTCTGCTATAGATTTAGCACTTGATGCTGTTTATAGGTTTCGTGGATTACCTAAAGAGTATTATGATGATTGGTTAGAGGTGGCTGATGATGAGATAAGACATTTTTTGATGTTAGAAAAACTTTTAATTGAGTTAGATTCCTCTTATGGAGATGTTGAGGTACACAACTCACTTTTTGAGGCTTCTCAAAATACTCAAACTCTTTTAGAGAGGATGGCAGTTGTTCCCCGTTACTTAGAAGCTAATGGACTTGATGCTACACCTATGATTTTATCAAAGCTAAAAAGGTTACCAAAAAATGAGATGATAGATAAGTTGGTATCATCATTAGAGGTTATTTTAGCAGAAGAGATAGACCATGTAAAAAAGGGTGATGTTTGGTTTAACTATGCTTGTGAAAAAGATGGTGTATCTCCTAGTATATATTTTGAGATAATAGATAAGTATTATCCTCAAGGATTTTTAAGAGCTAAGAATCTAAATGTAGATGGTCGAAAAGAAGCTGGTTTTTCTTGTAGTGAATTAAAAAAGATGGCACATAAAGATGTTTGTTAAAGGTGTATAGATGCAAGTAGTTACAGAAAAATTGTTAGAGCTAGGGATGGATGCAGATTCTAAAGTAAATGAATCTCAACTGATACTTTTAGATATAAAAGATATAGATGATGTTAAATTAGGTAAAGAGCTTTCAGATGCTAGAGCTGAACTTTTTGTTTTACTTAGTGGAGTTGAAGATAAAGAGATTCAAGAAAAGATAATCACAAACTATAAAGCTTTACAAAAGTTTAGAAAAGAAGATAATGAACCAACAGAACAACCAATAATCAAAGAGAAAATAGGTGATGTGGTTATTTACTGTGATGGTGGATGTACTCCAAATCCTGGTAAATCTGGTTCTGGTGTTGCTGTTTATAGAGCAGGGGAGTTAGCTGAACTTTGGTATGGACTTTATGAGCCTATGGGAACAAACAATACAGCAGAACTTGGAGCTTTACATCAGTCATTACTTATGGCTCAACAAAAGATAGAAAATGGCAATAAAGTAGAGATAAAGTGTGATTCTATGTATAGTATAAACTGTATAAAAACTTGGGCAATTTCGTGGGAGAAAAAGAACTGGACAAAAAAAGGTGGAGAGATAAAAAATCTTGAAATTATAAAAGAGTGTTATTACCTTTTTAATAAAATCAAATCTAAAATGGAACTATCACACATAAAAGCTCATGCTGGATTAGAGGGAAATGAACTTGCTGATAGAATGACAATGTATGCTATAGAGCAAAAAGATAAAGAGTTTGTTAAATATACAAAAAAGATAAAAATAGATGAAATTTTAAGCATGAGAGCAGGTTAAAAAGTTAACTAAACTTTGATATAATCTTTTAAAATAATCTAAATCAAACAAGGTTTATAAAAAATAATGAGTAAATATTCACAAATAACTGAGTACCTAGAACATTTTTTAGATAATGAAGTTCGTAAAACTGGCATAAAAAAAGTTGTGATTGGACTTAGTGGGGGTCTTGATTCTGCTGTTGTAGCAGTTTTAGCTCAAAGAGTTTTTAAAGATGATTTACTTTGTGTAAAGATGCCATCTCATTATTCATCTCAAAGTTCACTTGATGATGCTGATGAATTGTGTAGAGATTTTAATCTAAATTCTGAAACAGCATCTATAGAACCGATGTTAAGAGCTTATGAAAATATGAATCCAAATCTTGATAATTTAAGAAAAGGCAATTTTTCATCCCGTATGAGAATGTCAACACTTTTTGATATATCTGCTCGTGAAAATGCTTTAGTTTTAGGAACAAGTAATAAAAGTGAACTTATGCTTGGTTATGGAACTCTTTATGGTGATTTAGCAAGTGCTATTAACCCTATCGGAGATCTGTATAAAAGTGAAGTGTTTGAGTTAGCAGAGTATTTGAATGTTTCAAAAAGCATCATAAAAAAACCACCATCAGCTGATCTATGGGATGGTCAAAGTGATGAAGATGATTTAGGTTATACCTATGCTCAATTAGATGAAGCTATGAAGCTTTATGTAGAAGATAGACTTAGTCGGGATGAGATAGTAGCTAAAGGTATAGATTCTAAAATGTTAGATATGATAATTCAAAGAATTTTTCGTAACCATTTTAAAAGAAAAATGCCTGTTATTGCAAAGTTAACATCAAGAACAGTTAACCATGATTTTAATTATCCACGAGATATAAGACTTTAAACAAAGGAAAGTATGATGAAAGTACCTTTTAGTAAATTTGAAAACGGTGTAGATGTACACTCTAATGTTAGTGATGTTTTAGATGGTGAGAATATTAATCAAGTTGAGATGTTAGAATCTGAATTTGCATCTTATATTGGTTCTGATTATGCACTAGCTACTTCACATGGTACAGATGCTCTTCATCTTGCTATGTTAGCTCTTGATTTGAAGAGGGGCGATAAGATACTATGTTCAGTAAATGCTCATCCAAATGTTCCAGAGGTTGTTCGCCATTTTGATGCTGAACCAGTTTTTTTAGATATAGATGAAAAAACATATAACTTAAATCTTGACCATTTAGAGGCATATTTAGAAGATAATAAATCTAAAAAATTAAAAGCAGTTATCATAACGCATATAGCAGGAAATACTGTTGATTTAGATAAATTATATAGTATTGCTAAAAATTATAATATTAAAGTTGTTGAAGATGCTTCAGATGCTCTTGGTGCAACATTTAAGGGTAAAAAAATAGGCTCAACTGGTGCAGATATAACTTGTTTTGATTTCTCTTCACACCTTAAAAAGAATGTATGTAACGGTGGTGTATTGGTTACAAATGATAGTGAAATTATGAAAAGAGCAAGACTTCTACATAATCACGGTATGGAGATGAATAACGGTCTATTAGAGTATGTTTATGAGGTTGTAGATATTGGGAATGATTACTCTATGAGTGAACTAAATGCTGCCTATATAAGAGCTCAAATTAGTCATCAAGATGATAATATAAAAAGACAAAAAGAGATAGCATCTATTTACAATAAAGCACTTAAATCTGTTGAACATATTACAACTCCAGAGATTGAAGATAATGAGCATCCATTTTCTCTTTATATTATAAAAATAGATAAAAATCGTGATTCTTTTGCTGTTGAGCTTAAAGAGAGTGGAGTTGAAACAGCTCTTCACTATATACCGTTACATCTTTTAACTTACTACAAAGCAAAATACTCACTTCGTGTAAATGACTATCCAGTTGCACTTAGAACTTATCAGCAGGTTTTATCTCTTCCTATTTACCCTAGTATGGATGATAAAGAGATTAAATTTGTTTGTGATAAAATTAAAAAAATTGCTTCAAATAGAGTTTAAAATATATTGAAAAAAAATTTAGTATTTTGGGTTGAGAGCTACTTCTACAACCCAACTCTATTGCAAAAACTCTTATCTGCTTTTCTCCTCCCACTTAGTTGGCTTTATTGTTTTGGTATGTTTATCCGTTATAAATCTAAAAAAAATGAAGATTTTAATATAGATATTATAAGTGTTGGAAACTTAAATGTTGGTGGGAGTGGTAAAACACCATTAATTAGTGCATTGGCATTAAAGTATGAAAATGTAGCGATTATTCTTCGTGGTTATGGTCGTAACTCTAAAGGTCTTTATGTTGTAAAAAATAGAGATAAAATTTTATGTGATGTAGAGATTAGTGGTGATGAAGCTATGATTTATAGCCATAAAGTTAAAGATTCTATCGTTATAGTTAGTGAAGATAGAAAAAAAGGGATTTTAAAAGCTAAAGAGTTAGGTGCTAAAATTATATTTTTAGATGATGCTTACTCAAAGCATGATATAAAAAAACTTGACCTACTTATAGAGCTAGATACTCCAAACAAAAACTGTTTACCAGCTGGTGCTTTTCGTGAGAGAATTTGGAGTGGTAAAAATGTTGAGATTCTAAGAGATGGTCTTGATTTTAAGAGAGTAGTTGAGCTTAAAGAGAAATGTGATAAAATGTCACTTGTTACAGCTATCGCTAGACCTCAAAGGCTAGATAAGTTTTTACCTGAAGTTTTTAGTAAAAACTATTTTGAAGATCATCATACATTTACAAAAAATGAATTAGATGATATTTTGAAAAAAGATGGCTCAGATTCTATTTTAGTAACTTACAAAGATTTAGTTAAAATAGAATCGTATAATCTTCCACTATCACTATTAGATTTAGAGATGGAAGTTGATAAAAAAGTATTTAAAATAATAGATAATTATATAGGAAAGAATAGTGCAAAAAAAAATAGAAACAGTTAAAACACTCCTTGATGCCTTACCGTTTATAAAAGAGTTCAATAAAGAGATAGTAGTTATAAAGTATGGTGGTTCAGCTCAAACATCACCACAATTAAAAGAGAAATTTGCTGAAGATATTTTACTTATGTATCTAGTTGGAATCCGTCCTGTTATTGTTCATGGGGGTGGTTCTAAAATTACTGAAATGTTAGATGCTTTAAATATAGAAACAAAGTTTATAGAGGGGCAAAGAGTAACTTCTAAAGAGGTTATGAGAATCGCTGAGATGATTCTTAGTGGTGAGATAAATAAAGAGATAGTTTCACTTTTAAATTCTCATGGTGCTAAGGCTATAGGTGTTAGTGGAAAAGATGCTCATTTTATTACAGCAAAAGCAAAAGATTTTGCAAAATGGGGTTTAACTGGAAATATCACAAATGTTAAATCTGATGTTATCACAAATCTTATGGATGAAAAATTTATCCCTGTTATTGCACCTATTGCTGCTGGTGAAGAGATGGGACATCCTGGTTATAATATAAATGCTGATCTATGTGCTTCTTATGTAGCAAAAGCTATAGGGGCAAATAAAATTATATTTTTAACAGATACAGCAGGTGTTTTAAACAACGATAAAGAGTTATTAGATACTTTAACAATGGCTGATGTTGAATCTTTAAAAGCTGATGGTACAATTCATGGTGGTATGGTTCCAAAAGTAGATGCTTGTTTAGAAGCTATAAATGGTGGAGTACAAAAAGCCCATATTATAGATGGAAGATTAGAACACTCAATGTTACTTGAGCTTTTTACATCAGAGGGTGTAGGTACACAAATCATTAAGTAAACTAAGATATAATCGCAAAATTAATAAACAAGGAATTATAAAATGTCAAAATATAGTGCTTTATTTGAAGATGAAGATGATGTATTCTTAGGGTCACCAGTTAGTAAATTAATGGATATCGTTTTTAATGCTAATAACGATGTTGTTAGATTTGATTTAGAAAATTTTATCAGAAGAAGAGCTGCATTAGAGATGTTACTTGAAGGGCAACTTGGTGTGGATTATGGTGATATAGTAGATAAATTTATGGTTGAGAATCGTGATGATGTTGAAACTAAAATGAAAAGTTTAAGTATTGAACTTATGGGTGAAATTGTTTCAAAAAGTGAATAATTGAAACTCATTTTACAATTAATTTTCTTTATACTCGTTTTAAATAGTAGTTTACCTGCTATTGATTTTAGAGATATGCAAAAAATATCTTTAAAAAAGGATGAGCAAAAGAAAATTCTTGTAAAATACGGAAAAGTTGAAAAACTTTTTAAATTTAGCTGGACATTATATACCAATGGTGGGCTTGTTGTTTTTAGGTCTTACGATAAAATAGTATCGCAAAATATTTTGTATTTAAGATATAAAAATAATAGTTTTAGATTCTATTTAAAGCCACAAGGAACTGATTTTCAGTATACACCATACATACTAGTTAAATTTAAAGAGTTTGATTATGATACTCAAGAGGCACATTTTGAGTTATTTATATCTGATAAAAAAATGCAGATACTTTTAGAATATTTAGAAAATGGTTAAAGAGAGATTATGCAAAGAGTTGAAAAAGAGATAGCAAGGTTAATTGAAGAGATTGATTATGATGAGGTAACTCGTTTGTTTGATATGCTCTCTGGTGGGAAAAGACTTAGAGCGAAGCTTATACTAAAAATCGCACCAAATCATAAAGAAGCACCACTTCTAGCAGCGGTAGTAGAGCTAATTCATGCGGCTAGTTTATTACATGATGATGTAATTGATGAAGCAACACTAAGAAGAGGTGTCGCTTCTGTAAATGCTACTGATGGTAGTAAAACAGCAGTTATGCTTGGTGATATTTTATATTCAAAAGCTTTTACGGAACTTGTTAGTTTTGATAAAGATGTAGCAAAAGTTGTAGCATCGTCAGTAACAGCACTCTCAAAAGGTGAGATGCAAGATGTGAAAATGGCTGAAAAGTTTAACTCTGATGAGAAAATTTATTTAGATATGCTTTATTTAAAAACAGCAACATTAATAGAAGCAGCATCAGAAGCTAGTGCTATACTTGCAGGAAAAGATTCTAAAAAATATGCTATTTATGGTAGAAACTTAGGTTTATCTTTTCAAATTATAGATGATATTTTAGATATTACTGCTGATGCAAAAACATTAGGTAAACCATCTATGAATGATTTTGTTGAGGGTAAATGTACTTTACCTTATATCTATTTATATGAAGCATTAGATTCTGAAGATAAAAAGAAGCTTGTAAGTTTTCATGCTAAACAGATAGATGAAGATGATTCTAATTGGATAAAAATGAAGATGAAAGAGTATAGTTCTGTAGAAAAATCATTTGTTTTGGCAAAAGAGCTTTCAAATGAAGCTATGAATGCTGTAAAAGATGATGCTGAACTTGTATCTATTTTACAAACTATGATTCAAAGAAGTTATTGATGCATTATTTAAACATAAGTTTTTCACATAAAAATTCTACTATTGAGATAAGAGAAAAATTATCATACTCAAATGATTCTAGTATAGATGGTTGTCTTAAAAGATTATCATCTTCAGATTTTATAAATGAGGTGATTTTAATTTCTACCTGTAATAGAATGGAAATTCTAGCTAATTGTGTTGATATTGTGGAAGCAACTAAATTTATATTTGATAAATTAAGTATGCATTCTGGAATCAGTGTTGAGGAGTTAGAGGGTAGGGCAGATGTATATGATGATAGTAGTGCTATTCATCATATTTTTACTGTTGCTGCTTCTTTAGATTCTATGGTTATTGGGGAAACTCAAATAGCAGGTCAATTAAAAGATGCTTTTAGATTCTCTTATGATAATGGTTTTTGTAGTAAAAAACTAGCTCAAGTAATAAAAAGTGCTTTTAAATGTGCTGCTAATGTTAGAAATACAACAGATATATCATCTAAACCAGTTTCAATGGCGAGTGTTGCAGTATCAAAACTTAAATCAGTTATAGATACTTTAGAGAATAAAAAAGCTTTAGTTATCGGTGTTGGTGAGATGTCTGAGATAACAGCAAAACATTTGATTAATGCTGGAGTTGATGTTTATGTTATGAACAGAACAAAGCATAAAGCAGAAGCATTAGCAAAAAAATGTTCTACAAAAGTTATAGATTTTGAACAACTACCAACAGCTATCAATGAGTTTGATATTTTATTTACAGCTACCTCTTCACCTGAGCCTATTATTACAGATACTATTATTAAAGCTTGTAGTTTTGATAGATATTGGTTCGATTTAGCTCTTCCTAGAGATATTAACTATAATAAAGGTGAAAAAATAAATTTATATATTATTGATGATTTAAAGATAATTGTTGATGAAAATATGAGTTTAAGAAAAGATGGAGCTAGAGATGCTCATAGAATTATAGGTAGAAGTGTAGTTGAGTTTTTTGAATCTATAAATGCACTAGATGTTGAACCAATTATAAAAGATATTTATAAAAAAGCTTTCTTATCGGCAAAAGAAGAGAGTGCTAGAGTTATAGCAAAAGGGTTTATTCCAAAAGAGTACGAAGAAGAATCAAAAAAAATGTGTGAACAAGCTATCAAAAGATTTTTACATGATATTACATTAGAGATGAGAAATAAATCTGATAATTTAGAATCTGATATTTCTGTAAATATGATGAAAATTTTTGGTAAAAATAGAGAAAATTAAACAAGGAAGCTAACTATGAGAAGAACTAGATCATTTATACCAACAACAAAAGAGATACCATCAGATGCGACATTACCATCACATCAGTTTCTTGTTAGAGGTGGTTTTATAAATCAGCAAGGTGCTGGACTTTATAACTTCTTACCATTAGGTAAAATTGTATTAGAAAAGATTAGAAGAGTTGTTAAAGAGGAGTTAGATAAAGCTGGTTGTAATGAAGTGCAACTTAGTTTTGTAACACCTATGAGTTTATGGGACAGAAGTGGTCGTGCTGATAGCATGGGTAAAGAGATGCTTAGAATCAAAGATAGACATGAAAATGAGTTTGTACTTAGCCCAACAAATGAAGAGGCTATGGTTGAGCTTGTTAAAAATCGAGTTACATCATACAAAGATTTACCAGTTAATTTATACCAAATAAATACAAAATTTCGTGATGAAGCTAGACCTAGATATGGACTTTTAAGAGGTCGTGAGTTTCTTATGAAAGATGGTTACTCTTTTCATGCTAACAAAGAAGATATGGTTAGAGAGTTTAACCTAATGGAAGAAACTTATAAAAAAATCTTTACTAGATTAGGATTAGATTTTAGAGTTGTTCAAGCAGATTCTGGAGCTATCGGTGGTGATGGTAGTAAAGAGTTTCATGTTTTAGCAGATAGTGGTGAAGATACTATTGTAGTTTGTGATAGTTGTGATTATGGTGCAAATATTGAAACTATGTTTGAATCTGAAGAGGAAGTTGATGCTTTAAATGAAAAATCTTATGAAGAACTTTCATCTCAAAAACTAGAAGAAAAATGTTCTTGTGGTGGTGAATTAAGCTTTAAAAAGGGAATCGAAGTTGGTCATATTTTCCAACTTGGAGATAGATATACTTCAGCACTTGAGGCAACTTTTAATGATGAAAATGGGAAACCAAAACCTTTTGAGATGGCAACATTTGGAATCGGAGTTAGCCGTTTAGTTGCTTCTGTAATTGAGCAAAATCATGATGAGAGTGGTTGTATTTGGACAAAATCGACAGCTCCATATATGGTAAATATTATGATTTCAAATATTAAAGATGAGGAACAAGTTAGAGTTGCTGAAGAGTTATACTCTAAACTTCAAGATTCTAATGTTGAAGTTATCTTAGATGATAGAAAAGAAAGATTTGGTTTCAAAATGAAAGATGCTGAACTTATCGGTTTTCCTTATACTATAATCATAGGAAAAGAGTTGGCTAATGGTAGTGTTCAAATTTTTGATAGAGCTACAAAAGAGAAAACAGCTGTAAGCACTGATGAGATTTTTACAAAAGTGATGGAACTTTTATAAGATGAAATATTTTGTAATCTATCTTTTTTTAGAGGTATTAATATCTGTTAATATCTCCTCTTATCTTGGTGGATTAACAACATTTTTAGAGATAATTGCTAGTGCTTTGTTAGGTATAGCTATTTTATCAAATTTTAAAAATACTCTGATGGAAAATCTTAAAGCAGTATCATTTAATCATATAGATTTACAAGAGTTTCAAAAACTAAATTTATTTACACTTATTGGGGCTATTTTACTTATTATCCCCGGTTTTTTTACAGATATATTAGGTATCGTTTTACAATTTAGTGTTATTACTACTATGTTTGTTAACCGTTATTCTGTAAAATCAAATGATTGTAAAACTTCTTACAATGAAAACAATATAAAAAAGGATTCAGATGTCATTGATGTTGAAATTATTACTGAACGCACTACTATTAAGTAGTTTTCTTTATGCAGATAAAAATACGAAAATAGTAGAAGAGTTTTTAGAGGATGCTATTTCTGATAATAGAAATATTGATAATGTAGAGATAAAAGTTGTAGATACAATAAAAGTTGAACAATTAGAAAATTGGAATGCTTATGTGGTAGATATAGAAGCTACACTAAAAAAAGACAAAAGAAAAGTTAAACAAAAAATGGTTTGGTTTTCAGATGGAAAAGTTATCACAAAAGAGTTAAATATGCTTTTAAGTGGAGATAGTTTAAGTGATTTAATTAAACCATCTTTTAAAGAAGAGTATTATAAAAAAGAGAACCTTATCTATGGTAATGCAGATGCTAAATATAAAATAGCAATTTTTTCAGATCCATTATGCCCATTTTGTAGAAGATTTGTTCCTAATGCTATAAAAGAGATGAAAGAGCAACCTGAGCAATTTGCTATTTACTATTATCATTTTCCACTTCCTGCTATCCATCCTGCTGCTGTAACTTTAGTAAAAGCTGCGATTGCTGCTGAACTAAAAGGGCATAAAGATGTAGTTTTAAACCTTTATAATGTAAAAGTGAAATCAAAAGAGAAAAATGTTGCTGTTATACTAAAAGCATTTAATAAAACGATGGATACAAATATAAAATCTGCTGATTTAAAAGAGAAAGAGGTTTTAAAACATTATGAAAGTGATTTAGATATTGCCAATAATCTTATGGTTGGTGGAACTCCAACAATGTTTTTTAATGGTGTTTTAGATAAAACAAAAAAGAAATATCAAAAGGTTAAATAGTGATGACTAAATTAACAATAGCTACAAGAGTTTCAGATTTAGCACTATGGCAAGCTTACCATATTAAAGATAGAATCGAAAAATCTTACCCTGAGATTACAGTTGAATTAAATAAAATAGTAAGTAATGGTGATAAAATTTTAGATAAACCATTAGCACTTATAGGTGGAAAAGGGCATTTTACAAAAGAGCTTGAAGATGAGATGTTAGCTGGAAATGCTGATATAGCAGTTCATAGTTTAAAAGATGTTCCCACTTATATACCTGATGGTTTAGAGTTAGTTTCTGTAACTCAAAGACAAGATCAAAGTGATGTTTTTTTATCACATAACTATGCTTCTCTTGATGATTTACCACAAGGTGCTGTTGTAGGGACTACAAGTCTTAGAAGAAGGATGCAACTTCTTCAAAAAAGACCAGATTTAAAAGTTAAAGATTTAAGAGGAAATGTAAACACTAGACTTAGAAAACTTCAAGAGGGTCAGTATGATGCTATCATACTAGCTTATATAGGGCTTTTTAGATTAGATCTACTAAAAGATATACCATTTACTCAAAAACTTTCACTAGATATGATGATACCACCAATGGGTCAAGCAGCACTTGGAATCGAGATAGTTTGCAAAGATGAAAAAGTAAGAGAGATAGCTCAGAGTTTAAATGATGAAAACACTTTTATCTGTACTCAAATAGAGAGAGATTTCATCTCTAAAATAGGAGCAGGGTGTTCAGCTCCTGTTGCTTGTAATGCTGTTATAGATGATAGTAAAATCACTTTTAGAGTGATGTTAGGTTTCCCAGATGGTACAAACATCATGGAGAAAAAAGTTATAGTAGATGTTAATGAATCTAAAGATTTAGGTTCTAAAATAGCTAAAGAGATGATAGATAACGGTGCTTTAGAACTTTTAGCAAATGCTGAAAAGATAGCATTTAAAGATGAGATGCCACAAAGGTTATAAAAATAAAAAAGTAAAGATTTAAGAATCTTTACTTTTTAAATCTAAAAATTCTTTAAAATAGTGTTTTAATAAACTTTCTTTCTCATCTTTTTTCATTCTTTTAGCAACAGTTTTTAGCCTAGTAGAAAATATATATTTTTCTATAATATTCAGATTTTCTAGTTTTTTATAGATATTTAATGAAAATTGGTTACTTTGTTTCTCTACTTTAAAACTCTCATTTATATATGTAAGATGTAGATTCTCTATATCTTGTAAAATTTTCAACTCTAAATTTAAAGAGTTAATATAATTAATCTCTCTATACTCAAATAATTTTACAATTTCTGCTGTTTTTATATATGTTTCTAAGAAAATATTTACTTCTCTGTATTTTTCGTACTGGTCGTTTGAGTTTGCTAAATACTCATAAATTTTTGGTCGTTCTTTCTTCCAGCCATAAAGAGTAGTTTTTGGAATATCAAACTTTTCAGCTATTTCTTTTATTGATAACATACGAATATCGTCCTTTTTAACAAAAAAAGATTATATTAGTACGGTAATAATAAAACTATCAATAATAAATAAAGATTAATACACTATAATCATAAAATATTTAAAATAATTCAATTATTGGCTATATATATACTATAATCGTTATTTATTAGAAATAATTTTTATAGTAATACCTATATAGTATTATTAAAAGGAGAATAAAAATGGGCATAGTTGAGATTATCAAGGAAGCTTTATCAAATCAAATAAACTTAGTGTTTGTTATTATCATCTTGATATTAGCTTTTTTAGATTTAAGGAATAAGAAAGATTTAAAAAGTCAGATTGTTAGTATTGGTGTTCTTGGTACATTTGTTGGTATCTTTATTGGATTACAAGATTTTAATCCTGCTGATATGAAAAATAGTATCAATAATATTTTAGTTGGACTAAAAACAGCTTTCTTTACATCAATAGTTGGAATGGTTACGGCTATTGGTTTAGGTGTGTTTCAAAGATTAAGTGATAAAACAATTGATGATGAAAATAATGGAGAGAAAATTTTACTTGAAATTTCACAAAAGTTAAATAAATTAGAAGATTTAGAAAACTCACAAAATACAGATAAGATAATAGGTGAACTTGAAAGGATTAGAACAGTACAAAGTGATACAAGAGATGAAACTAAAAAAATATCTGTATCTATCAATGAATTGAGAGATAATTCAAACAAAGAGAATCAAGAGTTAATAAAGATTCTGAATACTAATTTTGATAAGATGAATAATTCTTTAGAGATAGCGATAGAAAAATTATCAAAAGGTGCTACTGAAGAGATTATAAATGCTTTAAAACAAGTTATAGAGGAGTTTAACCAAGAGTTACAAACACAATTTGGTGAGAACTTTGTAAAACTTAATGAATCTGTTATTAATCTTGTAGAGTGGCAAAATAATTATAAAACTCATATTGAAACTTTAGAGGAAAAATTACAACTATCATCTTTATCTATTGAAAAATCAAAAGAGAGTTTAGAGATAATATCTTCCAAAAATGAGGATATTTTAAATGTATATCAAGAATTAAAACATATTATAGATATTTATGATAGACAAATAAAAGAGTTGAACCAACATTTAGAAACTTATGCTTCTTTGAGTAATAGTGCTAAAAGTATGTTCTCAGAGATTTCTAATTCTACACAAGGTATAAAAACATCTTATTCAGATTTAACAGAGCATATTAAATCTGAGCATACAAAACAAAAAGAAAATTCAAAACAGATTAGTAAAGATATAGCTAATGATATAAAACTAAAAACTGATGAGATTAAAATGAATTTTGATACTTTAACTAATAGTTTTGATAAAAATAGAAAAGAGTTAGATTTAGTTTCAAATCACTTTAAAAATTTAGGTGAGCAAATCCCTAAAGCACTTCAAATTTCACTTGATGAGTTAAATAGAGGTTTAACATCTCTTACAACACAATTTCAAAAAGATTATAAAAATGTTATGGATAAATATAGAGGAAATAACTAATGAAATCAGATAGTAGTGAGTGGATGAGCATATCTGATATGATGTCAGGGTTAATGCTTGTTTTTATGTTTATCGCTATAAGCTTTATGATACAAGTCCAAATAGATAAAGATAAAATGAAAGAGATAGCAAAAACTTATGAAAAAGATAAAGCTGAACTAAACAAAGATTTACACATAGAGTTTTCTAATGATTTAGCAAAATGGGATGCTGAGATAACAAAAGATAATGTTATCGTTTTTAATTCTCCAAATGTTTTGTTTAAAATAGGTAAGAGTAATATTAAAAAGGAGTTTAGAGATATTTTAAACAATTTTTTTCCTAGATATATAAAAATTTTATCATCAAGTAAATATAAAAATGAGATTGATGAGATAAGAGTTGAAGGGCATACCTCTGATGGTTGGAGTGGTGCTATATCAAAACAAAATATATATTTAAAAAATATGAGATTATCACAAGATAGGGCGAATAATGTTTTATCATTTTGTTACAAAGTAGATAATAATCTAGTAAAAAAGAATAGGGAGTGGTTAGAGAAACATTTTAGAGCAAATGGTATGGCATTCGCAAAATTAAAATATAAAGATGAAAATAAAACAATTAAAGATATTGTAAAATCAAGAAGAGTTGAGTTTAAAGTTCAGATGAAAACAGAAGAAAAAATATATAAAATTTTGGAAGCTTCAAGTTAATGGATAGTTTAAAGTTTACAAATTTCAACTCATTTTTAAATGCTGTTCAGTCTATCACAAAAGAGGATTTAAAAAGAGCTAAACAGCTTTTACAAACTACTGGTAAAAATATAGAGACTCTTGATGATATTTTTGTCAATAACAATAATGAGCTATTTGAATTATTACCAGATGGTAGTTTAGTAAGGGTTAATTTATATATTGCTACAAAAGAGGTAGATAAATACTCTTATGATTTAGATAATATTGATATATCTAGTTTATATAAATATCATATCTATAAATGTACCACAATCTCAAATATGTTTAATAGTGGAAGAAAACATAGATATAAAATAAATAATAGAGATAATGGTACATTTCACTATATTTTTACAGATTCTAATGGTTTAGTGTTAAAAACAGATGAGAATCAAAAACTAAATATTTGTAAAAATTGTTTAAAGAAATTTTTACAGATACAGTTTGCTTCTGATAGTGATGTAAATCGTTTTAAATTAGAAAGTTTCCATAAACAAAATCATAGTTTTTTTGAAAATATTGATGTTTCAAATATGGAAAAAGGTGAATATGCTAAGGCTAATGTTTACTCAAAATTATGGGATCAAATTTCAAGACAAATCAAAACTCATAGAAATTACTGTTGTGAGAAGTGTGGATACATCCCAAAAACTGATTATGAAAAAAGATTTATACATACACACCATAAAAATGGTGATAAACAAAATAATGGTGAAGATAATTTACAGGTTTTATGTATCAAATGTCATTCAGAAGTAGATAGGTTTCATACTAGAATAAAGGGTTCAAGTAGTTATAAGGAATTTATTTTACTAAATAATTTATAATCAAATTAGATTTTTATAGTATAATTTTGGCAAATCAAATATGATAGGCTTGATATGCAAAATACGATAGACCTTCTAAAGAAAAATGATGAATTAAAAGTTATAGATGATGAGTTAGATATTTATCTTGAGATTCCACATTTAGCTTATGCTGAAGTTAAGAAAAAAGATGGTGGTAAGGCACTTCTGTTTACAAATGTTGTAGATAAAAAAAGTGGTGCTAAGTTTGATGAGCCTGTATTTATGAATATTTTTGGTTCATACAAAAGGTGTGAACTTCTTTTTGGTCGTACTATAGAATCTGTAGCTGATGAGATAACAAACTTACTACACATGAAACCACCAGCTGGTTTTATGGATAAAATCTCTATGGCTTCACAACTTTTTTCTCTTAAAAATATTTTTCCTAAAAGATTAAAAGGTGAGGGTAGTTGTCAAGAGTTAAAATATCTTAAGGATGATATAGACTTAACAAAACTACCAGTTTTAACAACTTGGGAACAAGATGGTGGTCCATTTATAACTATGGGGCAAGTTTATACTCAGTCATTAGATGGTGAGATGGTGAATCTTGGGATGTATAGACTTCAAGTTTATGATAAAAATCATTTAGGTATGCATTGGCAGATTCATAAAGATAGTTCACACTTTTTTGACCAGTACCAAAAAGCTGGAAAAAAGATGCCTGTATCTATCGCAATAGGTGGTAATCCACTCTATACTTGGTGTGCTACTGCTCCACTACCTTATGGTGTAAATGAACTTTTAATGTATGGGCTTATCACAAAAGAACCAGCAAGACTTGTTAAATCTTTAACAACTCCACTCTACATTCCTGAAGATGTTGATTATGTTATAGAGGGTTGGGTTGATACTGATGAGATGAAGATAGAGGGTCCTTTTGGAGATCATACAGGTTACTACACTTTAGAAGAGCCGTATCCAGTTTTAGAAGTTAGTGCTATCACAACTAAAAAAGATAAAGTATTTTTAGCTACTGTTGTTGGTAAGCCACCTTTAGAAGATAAATATATGGGTTGGGCAACAGGTAAAATATTTTTCCCACTTTTAAAAACAACTGTTCCAGATTTACTAGATTATCATATGCCTGAAAATGCTGGTTTTCATAATCTGATTTTAGCAAAAATGCAACCACTATATAAAGGTCATGCTAAACAGTTTATGCATGCTTTTTGGGGTGCTGGACAGATGAGTTTTGTAAAACATGCTATATTTGTAGATGAGAAAGCTCCAAAACTAGAGAATTATGAAGCTTTTACTACCTATATATTAGATAGGTTTACACCAAAGTCCCTTTTTATATCTGAGGGTATTTTAGATGCTCTTGATCACTCTTCACCTGAGACATTAGTGGGTGGAAAACTTGGGCTTGATTCTACTCTAGCACATAAAGTTGAAGCTCCTCAGCTTTTAGGTGATGAGGAGTTGTTTGAAAAAGTAAAAGAGTTAATTCCTGATGTAACAGGTTTAATTCAGTATATGAGAAGAGCTAAAAACCCTGTAACAGTTATATCTGTAAATAAAACTAAAACTGTAAAAGAGTACTTTGATGCTTTAGTATCTCTTAGTCCAAACATAAGAATCGTTGTGTTTGTAGATGATAAGAAGAATGATATAGAGAATCCATATATGTTAGTTTGGAGAGTGACAAATAACATAGATGCTCAAAGAGATGTTTTCATATCTGGTCTTATGGTTGGTGTAGATGGTACAAACAAAACACCATTAGATGGTTTTAACAGAGAGTGGCCAGATGATGTTGATTGTACTTTATCTGTTGTAGAATCTCTAAAGAAAAGAAAAATCTGGGATTTAACAGATAAAGAATATAACGATTATCAATTATAATAAAATTTAATAAAAGAGGAAATAATTATGGATAAAATGTGGTCAGGTCGCTTTAGTGCGAGTGCTTCTAGTTTACTAGATCAGTTTAATGCTTCGATAATGTACGATAGAAAATTATACAGAGAAGATATAGAGGGTTCTTTAGCTCATGCTGCTATGCTTGCTAAACAAGGCATCTTAACTACTGAGGAACTTCGTCAGATAACTGATGGACTAAATCAAGTTAGAACAGAGATAGAATCTGGTGAGTTTGAGTGGAAAATATCTGATGAAGATTTACATATGGGAATCGAAAAAAGATTAACTGCTTTAATCGGTGATGCTGGTAAAAAACTTCATACTGCTAGAAGTAGAAATGATCAAGTAGCTGTAGATTTTCGCCGTTATGTGATTCGTAAAAATGGTGAGATAGTAGATGCGATTAAACTTCTTATGGAGGAGATAATCGTAGTAGCTGATAAACATACTGAAACTATGATTCCAGGTATGACACACCTACAACATGCTCAACCAATCAACTTTGCATTTCATTTAGGTGCTTATCTTTCTATGTTTATAAGAGATATTCAAAGATTTGAAGATTCTAAAAAAAGAAACAATGTATCTCCACTTGGTTGTGCTGCATTAGCTGGAACACCACATAATGTAGATAGAGATATGACAGCAGAGATTTTAGGGTTTGATTCTGTAAGTGTAAACTGTTTAGATACAGTAAGTGACAGAGATTTTGCACTAGAGATTCTTTTCAATATCTCAACTATGATGATGCACATATCTCGTTTAAGTGAAGAGCTTGTTATGTGGTCATCTTATGAGTTTGGTTTTGTAGAACTTAGTGATGAATACTCAACTGGTAGTTCAATTATGCCACAAAAGAAAAATCCAGATGTTCCTGAACTTCTTCGTGGTAAAACAGGTCGTGTTTATGGTTCTCTTATGGGACTTTTAACAGTTATGAAAGGTCTTCCATTAGCTTATAACAAAGATACTCAAGAAGATAAAGAGGGTGTTTTTGATGCGATAGAAACTGCTGAAATATCTTTAGAGATTCTAAAAGAAGCTATTAAAACTATGGAGGTAAAATCTCACAATATGGAATCTGCTTGTGCAGTTGGGCATTTATCTGCAACTGACCTAGCTGATTATTTAGTTGAAAAATGTGATATACCTTTTAGAGAAGCTCATTTTATTACAGGTCGTGCTGTTGCTAAAGGTGAAGAGATAAATGTAGATTTATCTAAGATGGATTTTAAATACCTTAAAGAGATAGATGAAAGAATCAACGAAGATGTAATTGAATACCTAGGTTTAAGACACTCAATGGATGCAAGAACATCAGCAGGTGGAACTTCAACTGTAAGAACTTTAGAGCAATTAGAGTATTTTAAAGATTATTTAAAGGATTAATTTGAAAAATTTAATATTTTTGTTGATCCTATTTCATATCAACTTATTTGCTATAACAATAACAGAAGATACTACCCTTACAGAAAACACAACATATAATGAAGATGTTGTGTTAGATGGAAAGATTTTAAACCTAAACGGCTATACATTAACAGTAAATGGTAATTTTAAGACAACAGGAAGTTATGCAAGATTACAGATGTTAAAAAGTGATGATAAGTTGATAGTAAAAGGTGATGTAACATTTGCAGGAGCATCAACATATAATGATTTAACTAAAGGTGTAATTGAATTAACGGGTGATTTTTATCAAAAAGGTACTAAAAGTGATAGAAGTAGTTATCATACTGATTACTTAAATGGAACATATTCTGGAAAGGGTAATAAATATTCTTCAGATAATGCTTATTCATTTTATCCAACTGGAGAACATAAAGTAGTTTTTAATGGTAGCGAAAAACAAACTATTAGCTTGGATTCTCCTAGATATTCAAGATTTATGAATATTGAAATTGATAATAGTTCAAGTGATGGTGTAGAGTTTGAAGAATTAAATATAGTTGGTGAATTAATTAGAAATAATAATAATATTTCAATACAACATATTGAAAATTGGATTTTGACAGAAAATATTGTAGTTCCAAATGATTTAGATGTTTATGAAGCTTTAAACCTAAACGGCTATACATTAACAGTAAATGGTAATTTTAAGACAACAGGAAGTTATGCAAGATTACAGATGTTAAAAAGTGATGATAAGTTGATAGTAAAAGGTGATGTAACATTTGCAGGAGCATCAACATATAATGATTTAACTAAAGGTGTAATTGAATTAACGGGTGATTTTTATCAAAAAGGTACTAAAAGTGATAGAAGTAGTTATCATACTGATTACTTAAATGGAACATATTCTGGAAAGGGTAATAAATATTCTTCAGATAATGCTTATTCATTTTATCCAACTGGAGAACATAAAGTAGTTTTTAATGGTAGCGAAAAACAAACTATTAGCTTGGATTCTCCTAGATATTCAAGATTTATGAATATTGAAATTGATAATAATATTCAGTTTGAACAATCTATTTCCGCTTTAGGAACTCTATATACAACACAAGAGTTATATAATTCCACATACATAAATTCAACTAAACTAACTTATGTTAATTACCTAGATAGTTTATACTACTACTTAGATATACAAGCAGGGATGAATCTAATAGCACTACCAAATAATGTAGATTTAACTTTAGAAGATATAAAAACTATTTTTAAAAATAATATTACAACTGTATGGGCTTATGATGGTAGTACAACTAAGTGGAGAGGATTTAGTGAGCAGAGTGATAAATTGGAAAAAATCAATGAACTTGAATTAGTATCATTAGAATCTATATCTAAAGGTCAAGGTATAATTGTTAATTCTTTAGTAGAGCAAACTTTACTATTTCCTAAAGGTGATGATTATAATATTGCTAATTTAAATATTTTAGAAAACCTATCTGCTGGTTGGCATATGGTTGGTACAAATAGAGCTATATCTATATCTGAAATAGAGAAGCTAAATGAAAATATTGTTTCTATTTGGAGTTATGATGGTACAAATTGGTTTGCTAATGCAACTGATAATGATTTTATTCTTAATATTGAAAAAAGAGGTATCAAATCATTAACAAGTATAGAGTCAAACAGAGCTTTTTGGATTTTTGTAAAATAAAGGAGAATATATGAAGCAAATATTATTTGTATGTATAACAATGATTTTAGTGTTGTTTAGTGGGTGTGGTGCAGAAGATAAAGTTAAAGATGCTGTTGCTAATACTTTAAAAGATGATAAGACAACTTTATCTTCTGAAACAGTTAGTAATTTTGATGAATCATTGAGAGGTGAATGGATATATGTTCATAATGGTGAAAAAGTTTATATTGATGAAAACTTTGAAGAATCTATTGTAAAAATTGATGATAAATTATTGGAAATAGAAAAAGATGGTGTTATAAATCATCTTATTAGATATGGTGTTAATGATACAACTGTTAAAGGTAATCTTTATCAAGAGGAAGACACTAAAAGATCTATATCAAGAGCATTAAATAAAGTTGGTAATATTAATGTTATATTGAAACATCATATGGATCATAAAAATGATAAAACTCAAATATTAAGAGATAGTGGAGAGTTTGAATTTACCGATGTGAAAACAGGAAAGTACATACTTCAAGCTTCAACAGAAGATAATATATCAGTTGAGGCTGAAGTAGATATCTATGGTGAAGAGATAAGTCTTGGTGGATTTAAACTAGTAAGTGATGATGGTTATAATTTTAAAACAGAATTTATCATAAACAATAGTAAAGGTGGTTACCTTTTTGGAGATCAAAATACTTATAATGGTACAATTTTAATTAAAAATATTGGAACTAAAAAGGGAAGAGGGCTAAATTATACATTTAATAGTGATAGTCCATATATAGCAAATATAAGTAGTGAAATAGTCTTAGGTACAGTAGATGTAAATAAAAGTATAGAGATACCTTTTAGTGTTACATTTAATATACTAGATAAAACTACTGTTAGTATCCCTTTAAATGTAACTATTAAAGATGCTAATGGTAATGAATGGCTAGATACAATATTTTTACATGTTTACCAAACACCAATGTATGTTAATATAACTACAAAAGAAGCAAATGTTAAGGGTTATATTATTGAGAATGCTCATGAATTAAAACAGATAAATACAAGTAATTCTAGTATTGTTTTACCATATAAGGCTGGTGAGAGTTATTATTTAGTGTTGTCTAATCCTAATATTGATAGTGAAACACCATATTCTATTGGTGTAGATGTAGAAACATTACCTTTTGATACATTTAGAGATACATCTGCACATGAACCCAATAACAAAGAGATAGATGCAAAATCTATAAAAGTTGGTGAAAGTACAATCTCTTATCTTCACGAAAGTGATATAGATTATTTTATAATTGATATGAGTAATAGTGATGATGTAGGATTATTTTCTCCACCTCAAATGCCATTTAAATAAAAGGATAAGTAAAATGAATAAAAAAATCAAAGCTATTGTACCGATGATGTTGTTAGTTACATCGTTAAATGCACAAGACACAACTCTTACAGATATATCATTTAATATGGATGATGATGGAAACCTAAATCCATCATTATTTATCCCTGTATATTATGGTAATTCGAATGAGTTTTATTCAGCCATAGGCTTCACATCTAGTAATTCAAAAGAGGTAGAAGTTCTTGATTCTTTTAGTGATAGTAAAAATGCATCAATAAGTAGTTCTAATGATTTAACAATAAATTACATTACATATAAAAGTTCTTTAGTTGGGTTTGATGTATCTATTGGTTTAGAATCAACTATATCTGATGTTATAAATAATGAATTTGGATATATTCACGATGCAAGTAATTCATTTGGACAGGGAAGTGATTATTATATTGCTTTTGACAATGAGATAGAACTAGATATAAAAAGACATGCAATCAAAGCAGATATAGTATTACCTATGGGAGAATATATAACATCAAGATTATCTACTAGTATATCTCCATATACTACTATTGGTGTTGAACAATCAACTATGTTTAAGCCATTAGTAAAAGAAAAAGGAACTAGTAGCAGTTCAAATACTCAGAGTTTAGCATACAGTTTTAAATATGAGATGGAGATTAAAACAGGAAGTTTAATAGATATTGGTTTAATGGCTAGTTATAATAATCAACCATTAAAATATGATATTGCACAACTAGGTATGAATAAGAATGATTATGTGTTTAATACAAATACAATTGATGCAAATGAGATTACAACTAGCTATATGGTTAAAATTTTATTTAACAAAGAAGTTCTTGGTGGACTAAAACCACTTATAGGCTATGGTATAGAGAAGCTTGATTCTAAAGACAATATTAGTGGTGTAACTACTTCTAGTGATAAAAGTATCATTAGTATTGGTTTTGAAAGAATGTTTTAATATAAGAATATAATATATTTCTAATTTTTCACCCTCGAATAAGTTCGAGGTTTTGAAGAGGTACTAAAGATAACCCCATTCTTGAAACTTTTTTTGAAAACTACTATCATTTTCAAATGTTTTAAAATAAAGATATTCAGGGGCTAAATCTAAATTATCATCCCACTTTAATGTATAATCAACTTTAAATTGTTTAAATTTTTCTATATTTTTTAACTCTTTAAATGGTTTGATTTTTCCATTAAAAATAAACTCTTTTAAGTCAACTTCACCTTTTTTATGGTCACTAAATTCTAACAATATTTTATAGTCATTAGTATAATTAGCATTTAATATACTTAACATTTTTACCCCTTAAACCAAAGGATCTATTTTACGATACTCACCAGTTGTTTTAATATCTTCCCAGTTTTGTAATAATTCATCTTGGTGGTCTTCTGCCCACTCTACAACAAGACCGAGAACTTTAGATGGTACTTTACCTTCCATTACACCAAATGTTTTAATATTTATAGAAGCTTTATACTCATTATATTCTACATGAAAATGTGGAGGATTATGTTCGTTAAAGTACATAAAGATTTTTATACCCAAAAATCTGCTTATCTCTGGCATGAATATTCCTTGTAATTTTAATATTTGTGATTATATCAGAATTTGTCAATTTATACTTTGTTAATAATTTTTGATATTTAATGATTCCATTTATAAATAAACAAGTAAAGAAAGATATAATTTTCAAAAAAGAGAGTAAAAAATGAAAGTAAGTATAAAACACCAAGATGGTATGAAGTTTGAAGCTACAACTGCTAAGAGTAGTTTTATTATAGATTGTCCAACTATTTCGCCTGTTGAGTATTTTTTAGCTGGTCTTATCACTTGTAGTGCTACAGATATTATTTTAATTCCTAAAAATCAAGGTAAAACTGTTACAGATTTAGAGGTTGATGGTGAGGTTATGAGAGCTGAATCTCATCCTTGTAAATTTAACACTCTACACTTAACTTATAGTTTTAATTCTGATGGTGATGATGTTACTGCTGGTCGTTGGGTTATGGCTTCTGTTGAAACATATTGTTCAACTATAAATACTATCCGTGATACGACTAAAATCACTTACTCTATAACTCATAATGGTAAGTTAATAAAAGAGAATGAAGAGATGATTTCTGGTGGTGGTTCGGCTATTGATATGGGTGATATACAAGGTTGCCCTGCATAATCTGTTGAGAATCTAAAAGCTTTTTAGCTTTTAGAACTCTTTTTATATCCCATACACTTTTTTGTATTGACTCATTCTTTTAGATACTTTTTTAAGGTAGTGTTTTGGTTCGTCCCATCTTAAATCTTTCATCAATTTAGCATAAACTTGTTTAGGTGTCATAGCATTAATAAGTGGTGCTGCTTTATTCATGTTGTACTTTTTAGTAAAAGCATAAGCTATATTTCCAGCTCCGGTATTATAAGCAGCTATGGTACAGTAAAGTCTGCTATCTGGATTTTTGATTTTTCTTAGGTAACGATAGTATAAAATATGTAGGTAAGCAGTCCCCATTTTTATGTTGTTTGTACTGTTGTAAAGATAAGAACCAGTAACTAGCTTTTTCTTTTTATATAGATAGTTATAAGAATCTATACCTGCTGTTTTAGGAACAATTTGCATCAGTCCAAAAGCTGGAATATGAGATCTTGCTCTTGGGTTAAAATTACTCTCAGAGTGCATAATTGCAAAAACTAAAGGCATCGGTAGTTTTTGAACTTTTGAGTTCTCTTTTATCTCTTTATAATAGATTTTAGATCTTTTTACCATAGAATTCTTAGGTAATTTAACTGAAACACTATAAACATTTGAGTGCTTAACTTTATTTGACTTTTTGACTTGTATTTTTTTGTCTTGTATATGTTTATTTACATATTTTTTTACACTATCTCTTGTTGGTGGCTTGTTAAACACAACAGTAGATAAAATTGGTTCAGCTTTTACTTTTGAACTAACTACACCATCTGGTTTTTTAATTTTAGATATGATTTTTTCTAAAGGGTCATTTTCTTGAACACTTTTAGTATCTATAGTTACAGCCTTAGCTAATGCTACTTGAAGTTTTTGCATCGCTTCTTTTTTAGATGATGCTATGGTTTGAACAACAATTGTCTCTTTTTCAAAGTTAACATTTGTTTTTGTTTTTTTATCTTTAGCATAAGAAACCCAAGTTTTTTTACTTGACATTTCAGGATTATCCCAAAACTTTCCAAGCTCTTTTTTATAATCATTAAAAGCTTTCTCTTGCTCTTTTTGATAAGATTTAAAACCATCTTCTTGTGATTTTTTATAAACCTTAAAATCTTGTGTTTGTTGATTTTTAAACTCTTGAAGAGTTTGACCTAGCAACAAACATGATAATGATGTTGCTATAAGTAAATGTTTTAACATTTAGAATCCTTAAAAATGACCTTTAGTATCGGCATCACTAAAGTGACCCCATTTTAGTTTTGCACCACCTAACACATGAAAATGTAAATGCTCAACCTCTTGACCACCATTTTCACCAATATTTGTGATAACTCTATAACCACTTTTTTCTATATTTACCTCTTTAGCAACATTTTGAATAAATGGTGTCATTTTTGACATAACTTCGGCAGTAACATCGTTGAAGCTGTTAAAATGAGTTTTTGGAATCACTAAAATATGGATTGGAGCTTTTGGATTTATATCATGGAATGCTAAAAAATCATCATCTTCTAGTATAATATTTGATGGAATCTCTTTATTTATAATTTTACAAAATAGACACATTTTAATTTCCTTTTTATTGTTATATTTAGATAATTGTAGCATATAAATTTAACTATGAAGCTATTTATAATACTAATTCTTATATAATCGTTCAAAATTTTACAATATATGGGTGATTCTATTGAAAGAATGGTACGATAAAATAGATAAAGCACAGAATGTAGAAACTCTTGAAGAGATTCGTTTATCTGTGTTTGGGAAAAAAGGTGTTTTAGCACAAGAGTTTGCTAAAATGAAGACTGCCCCAAATGATCAAAAAGCACAAATAGCTAAAGATTTAAACACACATAAATCTACTCTTATGAATGAGTTTACGGCTAAGAAAATAACATTACAAACATTAGCATTACAAGAAGCTATGAAAGCAGAAGCTATAGATGTTTCACTTTATAGTTCTAAAAGTCAAGCTGGTGCATTACATCCAGTTATGGAAACTATGGACAGAATTGTTGAGTATTTTTCTGCTATGAATTTTGCTGTTAAAACTGGTGGTATGGTTGAGGATGATTTCAACAATTTTGAAGCATTAAATCTACCAAAATATCATCCAGCAAGAGATATGCAAGATACATTTTATTTTAAAGATGAGATGCTTCTTCGTACTCACACTTCACCAGTTCAAATAAGAACTATGATGAATACAAAACCACCTATTCGTATGATAGCTCCTGGTGCTGTTTTTCGTCGTGATTATGATATTACTCATACTCCTATGTTTCATCAAATTGAGGGTTTACTTGTAGATGAAGAGGGAAAAGTTTCATTTGCTAATTTAAAATATATTTTAGAAGATTTCTTAAAATATATGTTTGGTGATATTGAAGTTCGTTTCCGTCCATCATTTTTCCCTTTTACAGAACCATCAGCAGAGGTTGATATCTCTTGTGTTTTCTGTTCAGGAAAAGGTTGTAGAGTATGTTCTAAAACTGGATGGTTAGAGGTTTTAGGCTGTGGAATCGTTGATCCTAATGTATTTGAAGCTGTTAAGTATGAGAATGTAAGTGGTTATGCTTTTGGTTTAGGTGTTGAGAGATTTGCGATGTTAATTCATCAGATTGGAGATCTTCGTTCTTTATTTGAGGGAGATATTAAATTACTGGAGCAGTTTCAATGATAATAACTAGAAGTTGGTTAAATGAGTGGATTGATTTAAGTGATATTTCAACAGAAGATTTAGCAAAAACATTTAACTCTATCGGTTTAGAAGTTGATAGAATTAAATCGTATAATATTCCAGAAAAGATTGTTTTTGGTAAAGTTATCGAGTGTGAAAAACATCCTGATGCTGATAAATTAAATATTTGTAAAGTGGATATTGGTAGTAGTGTTCGTCAAATAGTATGTGGAGCTTCAAATGTTCGTGAGGGACTTGAGGTTGTTGTTGCTACTATCGGTGCTAAAATGCCATCAGGCTTAGTTATCAAACCAGTTAAGCTTAGAGGTGTTGATAGTGAGGGTATGATCTGTTCTGCTGGTGAAATTGGTCTTGAGGATTGTCAAGATGGAATCTTAGAATTAGATTCAAGTATGGGTAAGTATGAGCTAGGTCAAGAAGTTTCACAAAATCCTATGTTTAATGATGATTTAATTGAGATTGAATTAACAGCAAATAGAGGGGATTGTTTAAGTGTTCGTGGTGTTGCTAGAGATTTAAGTGCTGCTTATGATAGACCAATTCTGAAAAATAATTTCAACGATAATGTAGAAAGAAGAGTAGGAATCGGTAGAATATTATCTATTTCACATGATAAAGTTTTAGATGTAGATCTTCGTTATAGAGCTATTGACCTTAAAGAGTTAAATCTTCCACTAATTGTTAAACTTCGTCTAGCTCAAATAGAGGAAAAAAGAGATACAGATATAGAATCTATTATGCTTTATACAACACAAAGTAGTGGTGTAATTCTTAGAGCTTATGATTATAAATTTTTCTGTGCTGAAAATGAAACTGTTGCAAAAATAAAATTACAAGAAGATGAAAATGGTTATGCTGTTATAGCATCTGATCAAAAAGCATCTACTATTGGAATTATTCAAGAAGATATATCTAAAGTTACTTATGATAAGGGTATTGTTTTACTTGAAGCTAGTTATATTCCACCAGATATTATCTCTAAAAAAATGTCTATTAATAAAATAGAATCTGGACCAATGTTTTATAAAACTTCAAGAGGTAGTGAACCAGAATTAAATCAAGGTATAGATTTTTGTTTAAGTTTAATTGAAAATAATTCAAACTCTTCTGTATTTGGTGGTACTATTGAAGTTTGTAATAAACAAGATGAGAAAATTGTTTCTATAACAAAAAATGAGATAGATTTAATTATTGGTGCAGAGATAGATAAAATTAGAATTGGTAAAATTTTAAAAAATCTAGGTTTTGATACATCTAAATCATTGTCTGATAGTATTGTAGTAACTGTACCTCAGTATCGCCATGATATAGTAAACAAACAAGATATAGTTGAAGAGATAGTTCGTTTAGTTGGTATAGATAATATCCCTTCAAAACCTTTTGTATTAACAGAGAAAAATAAACTTGAAGATGATTATTTTGAGTACAAGAAAAAATCTATTTATAGACATCGTACGGCTCAAAGTGGCTTTTTTGAGTCTATACATTTTGTATTTGATGAGGAAAAAACACTTAAAAAATACGGTTTTAAAACTATTGGTGAAGATATAGGACTTTTAAATCCTATTGTAAATACACTTGATACTTTAAGACCTACACTTTTAACAGGTTTATTAAAAGCTGCTTCTTTAAATAAGAAAAATGGTTATTCATCAATTAAGCTTTTTGAAGTTGGTTCTGTTTTTGATTCTAAAAGAGCTGAATCTATGAAAATAGCAATGCTTTGGAGTGGAGATAAAGAGAAAGAAAATTTATCTAACTCAGGAAAACCTTCTAAAGTTGATTTTGCTATGTTTACACAAAGTGTAGCTGATGTAATAGGTGATTTTGAATTAAAAGAGTATAAAACATCTCATAGTTTATCTCATACTTATCAATCAGCAGAGGTTATTGTATCTGGTGAATCTATTGGTGAGCTTTTTAGAGTTCATCCAAATGTTGAAGATGATTATGATTTAGATGTGACATATCTTTGTGAATTAGATTTTTCAAAACTACCTTTTGCACTTAAAACAGCTAAACAAAGCTCAAAGTATCAAATCTCTTTTAGAGATTTAAGTATCATTATGCCAAAAGATATGAAATACTCTAAACTTAAAGAAGTTATTGAAAAAAATGCTACTAAAGAGTTAATAAACTTTTATCCTGTTGATAGATATAGTGATGATAGCTTAGGTGATAATATAAGTTTATCTATAAGATTCGCTTTACAATCAGATTCTAAAACATTAGAAGAGGAAGATATTACGACAACTATGGATACTATTTTAAGTTCACTTAATGATGAATTGGGGATAGGGCTTAGATGAGTTTAGTTGAAGTTTTACCATCTACTAAGTTTTCATTGAAAATTTCAGAGATAGCACCAGATAAGTCTATCTCTCACCGTAGTGTGATGTTTTCTATGTTAGCAAAAGGTACAAGTGAAATAACAAATTTTTTAAGAGCAGAAGATACTTTAAACTCTTTAGAGATAGTTAAAAATCTTGGTGCTAAAGTTGAAGATGATGGTGAGGTTATACGAATCTCATCAGATGGAATCAAAGAGCCTTTTGAGATTTTAGATTGTGGTAATTCTGGAACAGGTATGAGACTTTTTTGTGGGCTTCTTAGTTCAGCAAATGGTCATTTTGTTCTAACAGGTGATAAATATCTTCGTTCTCGACCTATGAAAAGAGTTACTCAACCACTTCGTGATATTGGTGCAAAATTTGATGGTAGAGATGATTCTAATTTAGCTCCGTTAAGTATTAGAGGTTCATCTCTTAATGCTTTTGATTATGAATCTAAAATCGCTTCTGCTCAAGTTAAATCTTGTATGATTTTAGCAGCATTAAGATCTAATGGGGTTTGTAAATATACAGAGCCTGAACTATCTCGTGATCATACTGAGAGGATGTTAAAAGGGATGGGTGCTGATATAAAAGTTGATGGACTTCAAACAACTATCACACCTATGAAAGAGCTTTTATCTCCACTTACTATTAGAGTTCCTGCTGATCCATCTAGTGCTTTTTTCTTTGCAGTTGCTGCTGCTATCACTCCAGATTCTGATGTTATTTTAGAGGGTGTTACACTTAATGAAACAAGAATTGAAGCATTTAAAGCATTGGAGAGAATGGGTGCTGATATAACTTATGAATTAACAAGTGATAAGTATGAACCTATAGGTGATATTAGAGTTAAATATGCTCCATTAAAAGCTATAACTGTTGATGACAATATCTCATGGCTAATAGATGAACTTCCAGCTTTATCTATCGCTTTTGCTTGTGCAGATGGGGTTAGTATTGTTAAAAATGCTGAAGAACTTCGTGTAAAAGAGAGTGATAGAATCTCTACTGTTGTAGATGGTTTAGAAGCTTGTGGAATCGAGATAACAGAGTATAAAGATGGTTACACTGTAAAAGGTGGAACGCTTAAAAAAGCTACAATAGATAGTGATGGAGATCATAGAATCGCTATGAGTTTCATCATAGCTGGGCTTAGATGTGGTATGAAAGTTACTGATTTAGATTGTATAAATACATCTTTTCCAAATTTCTTTGAGATACTTGAGAAAATAACTAAATTAGAGTTTATAAAATGATAATTGAACTTGCTGAGAGTTATGGATTTTGTTTTGGTGTTAAAAGAGCTATAAAAATAGCTGAAGAAAATAAAGATTCAGCAACTTACGGACCACTAATTCATAACTCAAAAGAGATAGAAAGATTAGAAAAAGATTTTAAAGTTGGTTTGACTAATGATTATAAAACTTTTAATGCTGGTGATAAAGCTATAGTTCGTACTCATGGAATACCTAAAAATGAGTTAAGTGAATTAAAAGAAAATAGTGTAAATGTTGTTGATGCTACTTGCCCCTATGTAACAAAGCCACAACAAATTTGTCAAGAGATGAGTGAAGCTGGATACTCTATAGTTATTTTTGGT
>Ga0256837_1000255_pt1 | contig 47394 bp, 67 predicted proteins | sample 4562384metaG_FD_185976 | JGI IMG/M metagenome (GOLD analysis project Ga0256837, IMG submission 185976) | Hydrothermal vent microbial communities from Guaymas Basin, Mexico - 4561-384 | ecosystem: Environmental > Aquatic > Marine > Hydrothermal vents | place: Mexico: Guaymas Basin | collected... | reverse complement strand
TATATATTAAGTAAAAGTTTGTTATAATACAACTTGATAAATAGATATAGTATATATTAAGTAAAAGTTTGTTATAATACAACTTGATAAATAGATATAGTATATATTAAGTAAAAGTTTGTTATAATACAACTTGATAAATAGATATAGTAGATATAGTATATATAAATAATACTATAAAACAAATTAAAAAGGAGACAATATTATGAAAGATATTAGGCAAAACATAATTATTAATAGTTCAAATAAGCAAAATAATATTGCTCCGTCTGCATATGTCATTGCCAATTATGAACAAGCAGAGATTAATGAACAGTATAATAGGTTCCTAGTTGATTAGATAGATATTTTATATTTACTAAGCCAAACTAGGAATTAATTTTCCTAGTTTGGCTTTTTTTTTGGCAAAGAGATTCGTTAAATACTCTTATTGTTTTAATAAGGCTATAAGGTAAAGGCTGTTATAATTATTACAGTTAAAGAGATAAACAAAAAGATTTAGAAAGACTTTTAGAATTAATAATAATTTAAGTAAAGTTATGTTATAATTAATAAGAGAAGTAGTTCATTAAAAACATATTGTTAATAACTATAAAATTGTCTAAAGAAGATTAATATTCAAACAATTAGTATAGACTATATTTTTATTCAACCGTTGGTCGGTTGTGTGGTTCGAAACCACAAAGTATAATAACCAAAAACTTCTAGTTGGTCCTAGTAAAAGGTTCGAATCCTTGAATAAAAATATAATCTTTACTAATTGTTTGAAGAAGATTAGAGATAACAATTTTATTATGAATGTTGAAAGATTGCCTATTTGGTAACATAGAAAGATACTGAATAGTAAACTTAATTCATTAGTAAGCGTTTATAATAAAATTGTTTAAATACTGATCATATTTAAACAATTAGTAAAGATTATATTTTTATTCAACCGTTGGTCGGAAATGTGGTTCGATTCCACAAAGTATAATAGCCAAAAACTTCTAGCTGGGTCCTAGTAAAAGGTTCGAGTCCTTGTAATAAATATATAAAAAACTTTGAAAACTTAAATTCGCGGTTTAAGTAAGTAAAAGGCTTTACGAAACTTCAATGATTAAGTAACACTGAGTAATTTCGTCTAGTGTAGGACACCAGCGAAGGCCGGAAACCTGGGTTCAAATCCCAGTTTTACTCACAGTGAACAATCAAAGATTTAGATTTGCAACATTAATTCGCTTTCCCGTAGCGCAAATCGTAAGTAAATTTAAGGTGATAAAGACCTTATATTGAAACTAGGAAATTAATAACACAGTATATTAGTGAACGAAACAATAAGTCAAAAAAGCTAGATATATAGTTGAATTTACTGCTCTAAGCATGCGGCGGTTTATTCAATGACAAGAAACATTCGACTATCGGTAGGTCAGCATACTTTCAATTTGCAGAGACGGGTTCAACTCCCGTATGTTTCACCATTAAATATTGCGATGTCGTCTAATGGTAGGACAACGGCCTTTGAAGTCGTGAATGTTGGTTCGATCCCAACCATCGCATTACCAACTATTATAACTTGTCCTTATGAGATATTAAGTATAAGTAAAATGAAATATATATTATAGAAACAAAGATGACTCGTTCGAATATCGGTTAGTTCAACAGGTTTTCATCCTGTAGAGAAGGGTTCAACTCCCTTACGAGTCACCATTAAATATTCCGAAGTAGCTCAGTGGTAGTAGCAACTCCCTGTTAAGGAGAAAGTCGTAGGTTCAATCCCTACCTTCGGAGCATCCAGTAATTATAACTCGCTTTTTCGTAGCACTGGGTATAAGTAATCAGTAATGATAAAACTAAGAGGTTATAACTTTATATTTATAAGAAATTTCGGTTTCCTTTTATATAAAGGCTTAAAAATCATAGGATTTAAAAAACTATGTTGAGGTTTATCTCAGATAAATGTAGGTAACTGCATTAAGGATTAATTGATTATTAATCGCTGTTTAATTACAGTCCATATAAACAAGCTGACTAATGATAACATTGATTGTGTTATGATTCCTGCAATGGGATATATCAGTGAAGTACAAGAACTCGAGGTAATAATCAACCTTATGTGAGGGCTTTCGGCTGTAGCATAATGAGAGTAGGGATACTTGAAGAGTTCATCCAAATTGTACGAATTGAGATTTTAGAACAGTAGAATATTTGTTTGAGTGGAAACATAAAGGCTTATATTCAATATTAGAGGTTTGTGTTCATAAGGCATGAATTTTAAAATATGGTGGGAGTAGAAATACCAACACAAGGAAAGTAAAGTATTTTGTATCTCAAAAGGATATGAAGCTTTAGGCAGACGCTTTTCTATCACAACAAAAATTGCAAGGTAGCAGTTTCTTTTTTGTAAAGAAATTTAAATGGTTCAAATCCATCAGGAAAGTTCTGCTTCGTAAATAATGAAAGTGGTTTAAGACTTTGGTTCTTAGGAACAACAAAGTGCTATAGAAGCTCCCAAGGCGGACATAGTTTAGTTGGATTCACATCATTAAGTTAGCACTTATTCAGAACCCGCAAGGTTCAGAGGTCGATGAAGACTGAGTAGTTATTTATTAGATACCAAAAGCTAGGTATAAAAACAAAGCAACCACGATGAATACTATTTTGTATGCTTGCATTAAAATAGTGGATAAAGTCAGAACTATATTAGGGATAATATAGGTAATGGAACTAAAGGTCATCATAAAAAACTTTAATCTCAAGTTTTTTAAAATACTATTTCAAAAACAATGGTAGGTAAACAAGTATTTTTTAAGTAACGCTTGTCAGTCCAGAAAACAGAGAAACTCATTTTAATATTTGCCTGAAAAGGAGTTAGTTACTAGAATAGGTGCTATTTGGCACAAATATTAAAATATTTAGACAATTATTTAAATGCAGAGTAGAGTACTGGTAACTCGCCTGGCTCATAACCAGGAGAATGTTGGTTCAAATCCAACCTCCGCGACCAAAAAAGACGCGTCCATAGCATAACTGGAGAATGCAAAACCCTTCTAAGGTTTAGATTATAGGTTCAAATCCTATTGGGCGTACCAAAATAAAATGGAGATAGCATGCAAGGTGCATAAAGCGGTTGCTAACCGCTGGGCTGTAAAAGGCTGATGGGTTCGATTCCCATTATCTCCTCCAGTATAAAGACATTGTATGTAGTGTCTAGGTAAAGGTATGATGGTGAGCCGCTTGGTATGGGACCAAGAGATTGTGGGTTCGACTCCCACTACTTAGACAGTGCATACAATATGTTTATAAATTGCAGGTGTGGCCAAATGGTAAGGCAGTGGATTGCAAATCCGAAGATTGCTGGTTCAAATCCAGTCATCTGCTCCAATACTTTCAAAAAATATGCCTTCTCTAAAAGATTAGACTCTGGGTTTCGACTCCGGATGGAAGGTTTCAATTACCTTAGAGGGCTCCAATAAAAATATTAATATTCTTTTAAAATTTAAACTTATTTTAAGATTAACCTGTTATAATTATATTAATAAAAAGGTTATTTAAATTAACATTGTTAATATTAAGTTAAATAAAGATATAAACTCTATCTTACTCATACCATAATTATTTAGATTTTGGTTAGAAGTAAACTATCGTATTTTATATCTTTATTTAGTTTAATATTATTTTAATATAACTTATGTTATAATTATATTAATAAAAAGGTTATTTAACTTAATATTAACAATGTTAATTTAAATAAAGATATAAACTCTATCTTACTCATACCATAATTTATTTGGAACAAGTTAGTAGTAACTTGGACAGCGTAGGAACTTGTATTAATTTCTTTTTAAAGTATTTAATCTCAATAAGATTTCTTAGGAAGTTTTATTGAGGGTAAAGATAAGACAAGCTCACCCAGAACAAAAAAGAGGCTCAAGTTAAGGACCAGTGAAAGTCTGGAAGATTTTGGAAACAATAAATCGATGAGAAGAATAGACTGTTAAACTTATAAAATTTAACAAGAGTATCGTTGAATCCTCGGAAGACCTGGAGATTATATTTCAGGAAGAATGAGGATCTAGGTACAAACTTATATAGTGACACCAATTAAACATAATGAAGAGAAAGGTAAACCAAGAGGTACGCCAAGAAACAGGCCTGTTCATTTAATGTTTATTCTTGCTTTAATAGTCAGTAGGAATTAAAACTAAACTAAATGATTATAGAAAATAACTCAAGCAGAATTTAATAGTCTGTATTTTTAAAAAAGTCCTTATGGAGATAAGGCAAAAAGACTGAAAGAAATATTTAAATTATTATTGTTAAAAATGTTAATTCAATGATATTGCTAATCTCTAGTAAAGACTATGGAACTTTTAAGTAAAAATAGAAGTACTGAAGTAAGTTAGACTATTTAATAAAATAAACATCGAATTGATATTTTTAACTATAATAATTTAATTAGACTTCCTTTATGTTAGCCAAAAGGCAAGCCTGAAGCGTAGGCTGCAAGTTGTTAAATAAACAAAAGGACATAATTGAAAACGATTAAAGGGTTTATGAAACACTAAATTTACTCTAAAATAAATATATTTTGAATTTATGCAAATTGGAGGCTACAATGAAAGGACTTTGGAAAGAATTAATATCAGGTTGGAATCATAAAGATTCTAAAAGAAAAAAACAAACTAGAAATAACACGCTTAAAGATAATGGTTGTTATATAATTAGAACATATGATGGACATAAAAATTCCAATAAAAAAGTTAATCCAGAAGTTTTTAGAAATGAAACCGAAACTTCTAAAACTTTTGCAGGTGGTTATGTTGAAACTAAACCTATTGTAACAGAAGTAAAAATTTATAAAGCATTGGTCACTTGGAGAAAAGTTGATGAAAACAATAATTTTATTAAATCCTGCATAACTTGTTCAGGGTTTGAGGAAAGTTGGAAGGAAACTTTAATATATACTGATGAAAATTCTAGAAGAAGTATATACATTGATACTAATAATGTTTATTCTGCTATTACAAACGAAAGTATAGGTGATTTTCTTAGTATTAACAAAAAACAAACTTGGTCTTTAAAAATATCCAATAAAAAATGCACTGATAGAACAATTGTTCTCCCTAAAGATCTTATTAAAAAGGCAATAGAAAGAAAAAATAAGATAACAGTTGAAGATTTTCAAAAAGATGGCAGTTTTATTTATGGTAAACCTTTATCAAGTTGGAAAATGATGACTTTTTTTAATGATGGTAAAAGAAGAAAATTTGCACAAAATAGAGCAAATAGAATGGATAGAAGAAATATCAAAACTTGGTTAAACAAACACGATATTTCTCTTGAAGTTAAAACACACACTTTAAGCAAGTCTATTGCCTGGGAACTTTAGTAAGAGGAAATAAGTTTCTTCCGGAAGTTCCCGTTTTACTATTTAAAGAAAGAAGAGTGGCATAAGCTTTCCCCTTTAATATCTATACAGAAAACAGTGCTAACTCTGTAATAAATCCTCCAATCCCAGCACTAAAATAAACTTCACAATCAAATTTATCTGATAAAATAATCTTTAATAGGTTAATATTTTTCTTTTTAACCAACATGAAGCATATCTCATCAAAGAACATTTCCATTTCCTTTTCATTTAATTCTACTGGTGAAAACCACCTGCTTTCTTTAATGCTGTGGTAAAATATGCTTGGCACTCTTTTTGTAGAGGACTTAATTTCGTCTCGTTAATTAAACTTTATTGCGTTGTATTTACTAAATGTTTTCAATTTGTATCTCCTTGCTTAATTTGACCAACTAGAATCCTGCTTTATAAATAATATAAATTAAGCAAGGAGATACAGATGAATTTTAAAGATTATATGAAAAGTAGACTAGAAGAACAAGTTGTTTTAAACGAAGTTAAGTTTAGTGAAAAGAATTTATCAAAAGTTGCAGGACTTTATGGTAAAATTATGGGCAAAAGAATGGGTGGCTCTTTTGGAGAATTGGGCATTGAAACCTTTAATAGAAAAACTGGTGCTGGTACTGGTATTAGAATGATTAACGAAAAAGGTGTCCAACTTAGATTTAACTGGGATAAGAAAAAAGCGAAAAAAGCACAATATGATTTAACCAGCATAGATTATTGGGATCACAACAATATTGATTTTACCAAACCCACTAGAACAGTAATGTTCGCTTCAGATTTAAATGTTATACAAGTGCTTGGTAAAATTACAGAAGCTCTTTTAGTAGGGACTATTACGGAAGCTCAAACTACGATAGATACAGCAAATAGTATGCTATTAGAAGGGAGAACTAAACAAGAAAAAATAGATTGGTTAGAAAATAACGGTCTAAGAAGAAGTAGAGCAGGTTCTGTAAAAAATATGCGAGCTGCAGCTAAAGAAGCCGGATTATCTGCTGAGTTAGAAATATTTTTAGGACAACAAGAAACAAACTCTCTAGAAGATGAATTAGTTAAATCTGATAAACTATTAGATAAAACATTATATGCTGACCCTGAAACAATTTTTGGTGAACTTGAAGATTTAGCAGGAATGGTTGCTAGTAAATTTACAAAATCTCTAGTTGTTACAGGTATGGGTGGTATTGGAAAGACGTTTCATGTCGATAAGATAATGAAAGCAGAATTAGGTAAAGCTGGTGGAGATTGGGAAATGATTACTGCACCAAAAGCAAGTATGACTAACTTTTATAAAGATTGTTACTTAATGAGAGATAAAATTATAGTTTGGGATAAAAATATTTGTCCAGTTGCTGCGTAAACAGCTTCTAAAGAAATCTATTGAATTGCTGGGACATCTTGTTAGATATAGTGCACTACAATAATCAAGAAATTAGATTATGAAAGTTAGAAAAGTTACTATATAGAGAAAATCAGCAGCCAAGCTACTAAGTTCTAAAGTAGAATATGTAGAAGGTTCAACGACTATTCCGAAAGGAAGTAGGTACCAAGTGGTATCGAAGTGGTAGACATCCTATTATTAAGTTAAGGATGAAGATATAGTCTATTCTTTATGGAGACATAAAGCAGTTGTTTATTTTTATATTTCGAATTGAGACCTCGAAATATAAATAAAAAATAAGAGATATTATATATGATATTCACTCTAGCGGGTCTTGAATATCATATATAATGTAGGCCCGCTAAATCTACACTCTTATAAAATTAATTATAGGAGGAATTCAGAGATGAAAATTCCACAAACAAAAAGATACAGCATATATAAAAAATTAGTTCTTCAAGATAAAAGAAGTGAAAAGTTAATATTTGAAAATAAACATATAGGACTATATTATGTATATAGAGTCACTGATTTAGAAGACAACGAATATTATTATGGCTCAAGAATATCCAAACAAGAAGATGTTCTTAAAGATTTCTGGAATTATTGTACATCTAGCAAAAAGAAAGAATTAATTAAAAAATATAAAGAAAAAAGATTTAAGGTAAAGATAATGAAGGTTTTTAATAATCCGGGGGATATGATTATATATGAATCTTTTCTTCACCAATATTTTAATGTTAAAGATAATGAAGTGTTTTTTAATAAGAATATTCAGAACCCAACCAATCCTAATTTTTCTGGGATGGTGGTTACTAATAATAAAGAAAAACGATGGGTAAGTAAAGATACATTCATCAAACTAAAAATGAAAGGGCACTCAACTGGTAAAACTACTTATATAGTAGATGGAAAAGTAAAAGTTTTAGATATCAAAAACCCTATAATATTTAATAAAGGGTATGCGGGAGTACAGAAAGGTAAATCCAATTTTTGGAAAGACGGACACTTAATTAATATAAGCATAGTTGATGCCGAAAAAGAAGGTTTACAAGGGAGAAATAAAGGCTATACTCCCGTTGTTAATAAAGAGGGAGTAACTAAACTATTATCCAAAAATTCAGACTTAATTAAAAGTGGAGAATTTTATCATCCCACCAAAAATAAAGTAAACGGGCTTAATATTAATACACGAACTCGCGTAACTATATCCAAAGAGGAATTTGACAATAACCCTAATATTGTTGGTATAAGAAAAAATTTGGAAATAAGTTTTCAAAATAGAACACTAAAAATTAGAGCTAATGATTTTCTTAAAAATATAAATAACTATATAGATTATAAGGTCTCAATCTTATAATATAATCTATTAACAACGGGTACATATTAACGATATGTATTGAATATAAAAGGAATGCGACGATTTATTTAATAATAGTGATATTATGACAGCTCTTAAAGGTGCTCTTGATACAAGTGGCGCAAACTATATGACTTATTCTCCAGGTAATGCTCCTATGGTCGGCAAAACTGATGAAGAAGTGGATGATTATATTGCAGAAGTAGATATGGAAATTGCTGATGGGAAACAAATTGGTCCAGGAAAAGGTGAAGTTCGATTACCAAGTAAATTTAGATTTACTGGTGCAATGGTTTTTATTAGTAATATGCCTATTGCTAAATTTAGAAAAGTGGATTCGGGTGGAGCATTAATGTCAAGAAGTTTATTTATTGATATTTTCTTAGAAAGTACAGATGTTATCAGAAGAATCAAAACTATCGGACATGCTATGGCACCAAGTAGTTATTTTACTGCTGAAGATGTTGATGAAGTTGTAGATGCTTTAAATGAAGCAGAAGCAGAAACAGATATTTTAGTAAGAAATGGTATTCAATATGCTACAGCTGGAGACGCAAGAAGAATAAAAGGTGTTACAGTAAGAGCGATGGTTACAGCACTTAAATTAAAAGTATTAGCTAAAAAACCTAATTGGAAAATACTAGCTCAAAAATTCGCTTAGTATTAAGTAATTAAATACTATAATAGTATTAAGGATAATACTATGGAAAAAGAAATCAGAAAACTTATTTCGGAGAGTGGAAAAATAAACCCTCTCCGTTTAAAACAACTTGGCATTACAGCCGAGCAGGCTTACAATATTTTAAATACTGGTAACCATCAATGTGAGGGAAATAACAAACTTAAATTTATTTCGTTCCCTAAAGGGTATGCTGACTACTGTAGTGACCCAAAATGTATCTGCAACACTAAAAGGAAACAGAAGAGATATTCTAAACAAGCTAAAAGCTTAAGTGAAAGCAGAAAAAAAGAAACTGAGAAAGAAAAAGCCAGGAGACTTAACAATTTTAGAAAGACCTTAGAGTCTAAGACTAACCAAGACAGAGAAAATATTAAAAATAAAAAAATGGAAAAATGGAAAAACAAAACAACAGAAGAGTTATCTACTATTGTTTCCAAGAAACAAGAATCTTGGCGCCAAAAAATTCCAAAAGAAAAAAGAAAAATAGTAAGTAAAAGAGAAGAGACTAAAGAGAAAAAATACAACGATAAAAATTATAACAACCCACTAAAAATTTCTTATACTATTAATTCCAATTATGGTGTTAAATCCGCTTCTTCTATTCATATACTCAATAAACAATCGTTAAATAGTCATGGTTTTAAAAACTTTATAAAAAACGGTTATTTTAATAAGGAGGGATGTATGTCGTTCTATAATATTAAAAGTGATAAAGTTAATGTTTTGAAGCGTGAATACAATATCACCACTAAAAATATACCTTCTAAAGAGACAGTCGAAATAAAAATCAACAACGAGTTTAACAACATTTTCTATATAAATGATAGAAAATTAATAAAACCACTAGAGATAGATCTTTTAAATGAAGAATATAAAATAGGAATAGAATATAACGGTCTAATGTGGCATTCATTCGGTATTTCTAAGCATTCTATGTTTAATAAACCTACAGAAGATAAAAATAGACATCTAAATAAAACATTACTGTTGGAGGAAAAAGGCTATACACTATTACATATATTTGAAAATGAATGGTTAGATAAAAATAAAAAATCTATATGGGTTTCTATAATAGAAGATAAATTAAATAAAAATATTAAAATAGGTGCCAGAAAATGCATTATTAAAGAAGTAGAAACTAAGGAAGCTAGAAAATTTGTTGATGAAAATCATCTACAAGGATACTGCAACTCTTCTATAAAAATAGGATTATATTATAGAGACAACCTAATGTCTATAATGACTTTTGGCAAATCTAGATTTAATAAAGATATAGAATATGAGCTTATTAGATTTTGTACTAAAAAAAGCTATACTTTACAGGGAGGCGGTTCTAAGATGCTTAATTACTTCGAGAAAACTTATAAACCTAAGAGTTTAATATCATATGCTAATAGAAGATGGTCTAAAGGCAACTTCTATATAAAATCGGGTTTTACTTTTAGTCATGATACAAAACCCAATTATTTCTATTTTCACCCTAAAGAAAATATACTATGGTCTAGAAATAAGTTTCAAAAACATAAGTTAAAAGGGTTATTGGCAACCTTTAATCCAAAAGATACCGAAACAATAAATATGTTTAACAACAATTATAGAAAAATATATGATAGTGGTAATAAAGTTTTTATTAAAAGGTACTTTTAAGGTAATATATGTTATAATTAAGTAATAAAGGAAAAATATGAAATTTAATATAACAGAGCCCAACTATTTGGGGAATACAACAGATAGCACTAAAACTTCTGTGGATGGATTTTTAGTGGAGGGGTCTATTTACTTAGTATATAAGATAGGCACTAAAGATGAATATAGTGTCAATGAAGAGTTGAGTAAAGTTTTAGCCTATGAAGATGAATATATGTGGACTCCTTATGCAGTGTTTTCTTATAAAGCAGATTTATTAAGTAAAACTTTAGTATAATATAAGAAACATAAAAAGATAATTACTTCTAAATTGCAATAAGATTAAGTAGTCTTTTGATCTTGTAGTGTAAGCCGCCTCTCCATTTATTATGAAGAGGAGGAAAATTAGTTTTATAAAATTAAGTAAAACTTTGTTATAATTGTATAACAAAAAGATAAATATCTTAATAAAATAAACATAAGGTCCCATATATAATTTTCGTTACTTCTAAAAAATTATTTAAGTAAAAAATGGAATCGTCGTAAGACAGGGAACGATAACCGATTAGTTTATTTTATTAAGATATTTGAACATAAGAGAACCGAAATAAAACAAGTTACTTCTAAAAAATAAATAAGTATCGTAAGATACCCAGTCTTTAATAGAAGCCCAAGCAAAATGCCTCAGGGTGCTGAGCAAGGATGGGATACGGCTAAGCAGAATACTTAGATAGGAATTACTCCGAAAAGTAATTAAGGTTTACACTTGTCTCATTTAGTTCAAATTCTTTACAAACACTTAACAAACACTTAACAAGTAGATTATTTTATAAAGAAAACATTATATAAAAGTTACTTCTAACAATTTTACAAAAAATCACTATTATAGATTAGTTTTCTTTATAAAATAATTTTATTTAACTCAATATATCTAACCATAACTCAAAAGGATTAATATGGAAAATACTCAATTAAGTAACAAAGGTCAAATCAGATTAGCGGTAACGGTTCCTAAAGGATATGTAGTATCTTATAGAGGTACAGGTAAAAATAGTAACTTGAAAGGTGTTACTAAGATGCTTAAAAGAGCTGAGAAAAATAATCTTTTGTTATCAAAAGAATTAGTACAGAACTTATGTACTATGGAAGCGGTAGATTTTAAAACAATTAAAGAACAATTTGATACAATTTACGCTTCTATGCAGGGGCAAATCTTTAGAAGTGTTTTTGCTACTGGTGAAGAAATTGAAGATGAAGCATTTACTTCTGAAGATTTTGTTGAACAAATTCAACACTATTTTATTTCTTATAATTTAGGTGAAATTGATTATGAGGTATTTGAAATTGATGAAAAAAGAAAAATACAAATTTCTAATGTATCTAAAAGAAAAGATAAACAAGATTTAAATAATACATTTAGGATTATTGACACCAAAACTGTTGCAGACTTTAGAAATGATGTAAAAGTTATTTTAGAATCTCCTATTGTTTTTGGTGAGCAACAAGTTGAATTTATTCAAGAAGCAAATAGATCAGAAGAATTAAGTGAAGTTTTATCAAATGTTTCTAGTATTAAAGTAAAAGAAAATTTATTTAAGTTAATTGAAATTACTGGTAAAGAATTCGTTAAACATAACGATGTTCTTAAAACTGCTACAGATATACTTCGTTATTGTTATTTCGTTTCAGGTTTTGAGGTACAGAATTTATTCACTGGTGTCAAATTCAAATTATCTACAGCAGATAAAAAAATTGTTATGGGATCTTTAGATAAATTAGCAAGGAAAAATTTAGGAAACTTAATCGGTGATATGAAGCCATATAAATCACAATGGTTGGGTATTGCTACAAATTTACATCCAGGTTCAGCAAAATTTAAAAGATTTAGCGGAGCACAAGAAGTATTTGAATATTTAAGAAATGGTGGTAAAATCGAAACTTTTAATTCCAGAACTCAAAAAATGATTAACTTGGGCGATTATAAAGCATTAGTTGGCCATTTATCAGATAAACCTGGCGAACTTTTAAGAAGTTTAGATATGATAATTAGGAAGGGCGATAAACCAGCAAGGAAAAAGTTAGTAGTAAAATTATCTGAAATTAAGTTAAATCCGAAATTAACAATTCAAGTTAAAAAATGGCTTGAGTTTAGAATTAAAAATGGTTTTAAAGAAAGAACATTTAATATTAAAGGAACTCCTAAAACAGTTCTAAAATCCCTAGAGCCACTTAAAGAAAAAAGAACTAAGAAAGTTGTAAAAACTCTTAGAAATACAGTGATTAAACATTTAGCTGGTAAGGATTTATTTCCTTCAGTAGTTGAAGATATTCAAGAACAAGAATTAAGAGAAGGAAAATAATATGAGAAAAGTTTATATAGATAATAAATTAAAAGGTTATGTAGTTCCGTCAGAAATGAGAAATAATTCAAAAGCAGAAAATAAAATATTTACACCTGGGACTAGAATTCCTTTAAGTAAAGATATTAAATTTGTAAGGTTATTTACTGCTTGGGCGACTAAAAGCGGAAAAGAAGGTGATATTGATGTAGATTTAGGATGTTTAGGTATAACAGATAAGGATAATATTTTAATGGGTACTCCGTTAGCATTTTACAATCAGGATACTGATTTTGGGGTACATTCGGGTGACTTTACTTCTTGCAGAGCATATGAGCCATTAGATGGGAAGATAACTGCAGAATTTTGTGATATAGATATTAATAAAGCAAAAAAAGATGGTTATCGTTACATACTTACGGCTGAATTTATTTATTCAGGAGCAGCAGATTATGATGACATGCAAGCGTGGTCAGGTGTTCAATTACTAGATGAATTAAGAACAGAAAAGACACAATTTATTAATTTAAATGATTCTTTATTTAAGATAAAAATAGGCGGAAATTTTCAAAGTCATTCTGCTGTTGCAATTGATCTAGAAACTATGGAAATTGTTATGATTGATCAATATTCAGAAGAACAACAAGGTATTAATATCGATTCTATGGCAAGAAAAATGGAAAAATATAAAAAATTAGTATTTAATGCTATTGATTATAAAGAAAATATGTTTGATTTACTTTCTATGTATTGTGAAGCAAATGAATTCTTAATTACAACTGATATAGATTCAGCTGATATAATCTGTTCTTATAACGATTATGAAGGTATTAATGCAAATCAAACTATGTTTAATATTTCAGATAATTTAGAAAATATAGTTAATTTACTAAATTAACTATTAAACTCACCTTAAAAATAGAAGTTAATTCTATTTTTAAGGTTCATCTTTTACAAGAATTATGCAGGCATTTTTATTTCGTAAACAATAACATCACCAGCTTCTAATGGGAAGTTAAAACTAACTTCAGTAGTAGAAGCTTCGCTATAATCACCAGTATCACCTGAATTGTTATCATCCGCTACTGCATCTGAAATAAGAGCAGCACCATTAACATAAACGCTCATAGCATCTTTATTAGTATTAAGGTATGTTTTAGATTTGGGAATAGTAACATTTGTTCCTTCTTCTACATCTTCTGTTACTATACTAATAACTTTATCAGAACTTGCATTTGCAGCAGCATCAGCATTAGCTTTTGCTTGAGCATCAAGTTTAGTTAAAGCAGTATATAATGTATCGCCATCTTCCATATACGAATCTTCATTATCTGTTTTAAATTTAGTTGTGAAAGTAGCACTATCAATACCAGAAACAGCAGAAACATTATCTCCAAGATTTTTATCATCGATACCTATAGCAGCAATTTTATTAATAGTTTTAGTAATATCTTCATCATCAACAAAACCGTAAGTAGCAGTAGCACCATCATTTAGTAAACCATCTTTCCATGCTCTATCACCTATTTCAAAAGCACCAACTTGACCAGCAAAACCTGCATTAACCATAGCAAAACCTTCATTGACATCTACTAATTTTTCTCTACTTGGTAGTATAGATTCGAAATCAACTGTACCTTCTAATGTAGCAGCAGTATATGTACCATCAACATCTGTAAAGAATTTTAATTGAACTTTATCATTTCCATCATTATATGCAACCGCAAATATTTGATTTTCATCTGCATCCACAAGAGGCATATTTGTTGCTTTACCTCTAAGTGCAACATACGCTTTTGTTCCTGGAGCGGGTGAATCCGAATCTGTTACAACATACCCTAAGTCTTCAGTAGCAGTAGTATTAGCTACACCTGCAACAGCATCTAAATCCGTAACAACATTATCTGCATCTGTAACAGAACCAGAGTATTGAATAGGTTGTAAAATTAATTTATTATTTGTGCCTGCTGCATCTTTTAGTGTAACAGCAGGTATATCAGACCATTTAGTCTCACCTGTAATGTCTAAGATCATTGATCTTAGATTGTTTAAATCTCCTTCTAAGAATGATTCACCCTCAACAAGGGTGCTTCTGTCTGCATTATCTGCACCAAGTGCTACATCTGTGTGCGAGACAGATGCTTTGATCTGTCTCGCTTGGCTTAATAAACTTTTAACTGCCATTTTATTTCTCCTCTCGTCTTTTATCAAAGACTATTTTATTGATAGGAATACACCTATCTTATCATTATTTATATATTAGATTTCTAATTCAAAACATATATAGCCCCAATAATATTTATACCTTATATAATAATGTATCAGGGTCTAATTTGTAAGGAACAAGACTAGTTTCACCTTCTACCTCAGTTGGCGAAAAACCTAAAGATTTTAAAGTGTCATAGTAAGTATAGTTATTAATAATATATTTAATCATCTCTTTAAAATTTTCGGCAGTTCCTACAGTTCTTACAAATTCAAATACTTCTTTTCTCATAATCATAAGTTCAGCCCTATTAACCATATATTTAAGTTTCATTTCTTTATAAAAATTAGTTGTATTTCTTAAAATAGACTCTTCTTCTGTTGTAATAAAAGGCCAGTCTTTGGGTTTTGTTTTTTTATATTTATAAATATTTCCAATATTTTGGGAAGATAAAATATTTTTTTCTATTTCGAGTATGAAATTATTAATAGCCTTTTTTGCGCCGTCACTTTTAATAATAACTTCAATACCGTAATCATCATGCTGTCTTGTTTCCATCAACATTTGCATTATTTCGTTATTATCTATTTCTAACCCTTCTTTTAATGCTTTATATCTATGTTGGAGTTCTTTAGTAGATGTTCTTTTTTTGCTCATATTATTCCCCCTCTGGAAAAATATCAGTATAATCCAACGGCGAGTATTGTTTTAAATGTTCCTTACAATATTTAGCCCCTAAGATTACTTTGCAGTCACAACTAAATTTTTTCTTTCCGCCTGGTCTTTTTAATGCACATTTACCACTATCTACCCTAAGTTGTACATCTGGACTATATTTTCTTTTGTTTTCTTTTACTGTATTAAGTATATCTAAACTTGTAAGAGAATTTTCTACATCATTTGATAATAAGTTAAATATATTTTCGGTAGCTTTCATAATATTTAATTCGTTTCTAGCAGTTTTAATTTTACTATTTAATAATCGATAAAATTTATGAATATCTTTTGAATATTTCGGGCCGTCGGTGTCTATATTAAATTTTTTCATTGCGTTTTCAATACCTTTAAAACTTTTAAGTTTTTCTTTTGCTTGAAGGTATTTCGCTTCCATTACACTTTTATATAAATGAAGTAAATCAGTATATCCTTTTATTTCCCCTTCTTTCATTAATCTTTCTACGTAACTTTGATTTTTATGTAGATCAAAAGCTAATATTTGTTTTTCTAGCAATTTATCGTAATCAGTCATTTAACATCCTTTTATTTTATAAATATTTATAAAATAAAAACAGGAGGTATACCGTTATCCCCCAAAAGTTCTTGAGGGAATATTTGAAGTTAAAAACGAAGTATATTTTCACCCAACAAATTAATAAGAGTTAATAATGTAGATTATCTGGAAGTACAGGTTGATATTTTATCAACCTTGGGAAGAAAGGGTAACATTTAATGTAATTGGTGGAGAAGAAGTTTCAATTGGCAACAAATTGCTAATTACTTTTTTCTTATTAATGGACGGAAAATGATAGCATTTCCCAGAAACCACAAGTTAGAGATAGATGGAACACTACTTATTGAAGGTGGTATACCAGTATTTTTACCGAATCCGGAAGGATACAGTATATCAATGAAATATACAATTCCGATGCAGTCTGAATTCCAAGGATTGGAAATTATTAATAGAAAATTTTGATGGTACTAATTTATTAATTAAATTAGAAGAAATAATAAAACTTTTGGATTAGATGAAGAACAGCATGAAAAATTAATGCAGTTAGTTGACTATAATGATAATCAATTAAAAAATTTGGCCCATGCAATTTAGGGGCTAATTATTAGGAGGTATAGTAATGAAAGAATTTAAAATAATTTCATATTTTAAATTTACACCGTCTTGGACATTAAAAGAGAGAATCTCAGGATGGGCAGTATCTCTTTGGACAAATAGTAAGTATTTTCATACAGAAATACTCATTGATGGTAAAAGAATAACTTCACATACTAAAAATGGTGTAAGTAGTAAAGAAGAACTATTAAGAAAAGATATTGAAAAATATGCTAATATTATAGAAATAGAAGTATCGGAAGAGAATTTTGAAAAAGGAATAATATTTGCTAATAAACAAATAGGAAAAGCTTATGATTGGAAAGGTATATTTTTAACTCAATTTATAAACATACATAAAGAAAATCCGGATAAATATTTTTGTACTGAAATATGTGCTGAAATTTTAAAAATAATGGGAGTGTCAAAATTAACTAAAAATAGTAATGAATATAATCCAGGAAGTTTTGACAAACTTTTATTATGTTAATGAGGCAAATAGCTGACTATCAGGCTAAATTATTAAATATAGAAACCAAAAATCATGTTGAAAATGTTTCAGATATGTCTGTTTTTATAGCAAGAAAATTTAGTTTTACAGATAAAGAACTTTATCTTTTAAAAATTATGGCAAAATTTCATGATATAGGTAAAACAATTATTCCTATACATATATTAGAACGAAATGGACCTTTAACAGATGAAGAATTACTATTAGTAAGAAAACATCCTGAAGAAGGTTTAAGAATAATGAGAAATTTTGGTTTTTTGGATGAAGAAACAAAAGTTATTATTCAACATCACGAAAAACCTAATGGAAAAGGTTATCCTAAAGGTTTAAAAGGTGACGAAATTGATTTTGCTGCTAGTATTGTTAGTGTAGTAGATGTGATGGATGCTCTATTATCTGATAGGGCATATAAAACAAGATGGTCACCTGAAAAGGTAAAAGACTTTTTTATTGACAATGATGAATATTTTCATCAAGAAGTGGTAGATATGGTTTTAATAAATTTTAGACAATTATTAGGATTAAGAAAATTTTAGGGAGTAAATAATGAATTTTAAAGAATATATAGGAACAGTAGTAGAGGCAAACTCATCAGATAGCATTTTTTCAAAAATAAAAAGTGGAGATATTCCATTATCTCCCAAGGTATTGGAAGGAATATTTGAAATAAAAAATGAAGAATATTATCATTTAACTGATTTGAGTTTTAAACCCAAGATGGAAAAATTACAAGGAAGTAGAAAAACAATATCCTGTTTTAACAAATGGAATCGTAGTGATATTTTTAATGGAGCAGCAGGAATTGAATATGATTTTAACGCTTTATTTATCCTTCAAGGAAATTATACATTTAAAATGCCTGAGGACTTCTATACAGATTTTGACAAACAAGGAAGACGATGGATACAATGGTATGAAATTGGTTATAACAAGATGATGTCTTTTTACGAGAACCTATCTGATAAAATTAAAGACGATTTTATGTCTCAAGATTTTGGAGTTATGACAAGCAAAGAAGTGAGTGAAAAAATTTATAGTGTTCAATGGGATAGTATCGACGGAAAGACTAAAGCTATTATAATTAAAAATTACTTAGATAGTACTGAAAAAGTTCTCAAAAAGTACAAAAAGAAAATAAATGAATTTATGAGTGAAGAGACAGAATATTATAACGAAATACTTGGATACAATTTTAAAATAAAGGGCATCAAAATGCAAGGTGAGGATTTTTTTAATTATTTACTTGACGACCAATTTGAATTTGAAGATGGAGCCGAAGAATTTGATAAAGATTATGAGGAATTCGAAGACGATTTATTTGGTAAGAAAGAATTACAAGTTTCCAAACAGTTATTAAGGGAAGCGAATAAAATGGGAATAACATTATATCAAGATTTAAATAGTTTAATACAATCTTTGAAATAGTCAGAATTTTAAGGTGGTTTTAAGGTACTTATGTTATAATTATACATAAACATAAGGATAACTAAATGAAAAAATTAACTTTAACTTTAATGACTGTATTAGTAATATTTACAGGATGTGATGAAATACAAAAACCACAAGAAACTTCAAATAACAGGATTTCAACTAAATGTGGCATAAATATTTATTGTAATAAAGAGACTAATGTTGAATATTTAATTTATAAAAGCCATAGAAGTAGTGGATTAAGTGTTAGATACAACTTAGACGGTTCTATAAGAAGTTGTAAATAATGAATAGCATTTTATTGATTATAGGAATATTTGTTTTTATCTTCTTATATAACTTTATTTTAAGTTTTTTCAAAATAGTTATTTTTAAGTTTAGCACTGGAGCTAAAGGTTCGTTATTTAAGATGATTATAGCATATATGCTAGGAAAGTCAGAACTTCAAGGGTTAGTTAAAGGAATAAAATGAGATTAATTTTTGGTTCACAAGCAATGGCATATTGGTTTAATGACTCAAGAGAATCAAAAGATTTGGATATAATAGATTCAAATATTAAAAATCAAGAACATAATACAAAAGCAATTCAATATTATTGGGTAAATAGTTTTCAATATATAATTGATAATAACAAAGATGCTAAATATGTAGATGCCGATTTTCTTTATACAATTAAAATGTCACATGTTGCCTGGAATATTAAATGGGACAAAACAATGAAAGATATTTTATTTCTTAGGAATAAAGGTTGTAAACTTGATAAAATATTATTTGATATGCTTTATAAAGAATGGGTTATACTACACGGAAAAAAGAAAGTTAAAATGAATGTAGAAAATGATGAGTTCTTTAAAGGTAATATTAAAAGAAAATATAATCATGAATGGTTACACGAACAATTTATGTTTAATGACAGGCCTTTAAATGAGAAAATTAGAGAAGATTTAAACTCTCCATTATGCTCTGAGGCACTTTGGAATAAATTAACTAAAATTCAACAAATAAAATGTGCTGTAGAAGAATTAATGGTTCTTACAGCTGAAAGATATATTTTCATAGATAAGCCTATACCATTACAAATAGCAAAAACAAAAATGCTTAAAAAAATGATAACAAGTACAACATCAGGTTGGTTTAATTTGTGGTTAGTTCTACATTTTGAAGAAATAAGAACAATGTATAGCGAACATTTTAAGCAAAGAATCGATATTATAAAACAATTAAATAAAGGAAAAGAATGGAGAATATAGAATTAATTGACGCAGTAGCACAAGTTATGAGTGATGACTATTCTGAGGATATTTATAATTTTAAAATGCAGCCTATAGATAGTATTATTGAAACATTGACAAAACTTGGTTTTGAAGTTGAAAAAGATAAAATCGATACAAATGGATGGCAAGTAGATTTTTGGATGTATTGTTTTAAAGATGGTGTTAAATATTTAATAGACGGGTCTTGGTATTATGGTGATTATAAATTCAGAAAAGTTTAACAAAATTAAGAAGGAAAGAAAATGGAAATGACGAAGGCACAGAAAATTAAGTTAATTGAAGAAATTGTACCTGATTTAATATTAGAGTCTGCAATGGGGTATGAATGGTTCAGCGAAGATAAGAGGGTAATTAATGATATTAAGTCTTTTAATGGCGATAGATTTAAAGAATATATTGATAACAAATTTGAAAATAACAAATATATTTTAGAAAAAAAAGATACTTTTAAAGGATATGAAGGTGCAGGAGAAGAGATGTGGGTAGTTTATTCTTTAACCTCAAAAGTTGATAACTCAATTGTTTATTTTAAAATGAACGGTTGGTATAATTCTTGGGACTCAAATGAATGGGAAGGTATTGATATTGTTGAACCGAAAGAAGTTAAAAAAATTGAATGGGAAAATATTTAATGTTAAAAATGTTAAGAAACGGATAATTTAAATTTAGTTTAATATTAATCCGTTATAATTAACAAATAAAGGAAAGAAGGACAAAAAATGATAGAAATGACAAAAGAACAGAAGAAAGAGTTAGTAAAAAGAATTGTACCAGAAATGATTCTAAAGGTAGCGAAAGAAAGTAAAAATTTTCACTATTCAGAACAAGAATCCATTGAAAATTTTAATGGTGATACTTTTCAAGAATATGTAGATAACAAAATTGAGAATGAAAATTATATTTTAAAAACAAAAGAAAGTTATGGTGGATATGAAGGCACTGAAGAGGTAATAAAGTTAGTTTATTCTTTAACTTCAAAAGTAGATAATTCAAAAATTTATTTTAGAATAAACGGTTGGTATAATGTTTGGAATAATAACGAATGGTCTGGATTTGATATTGTTGAACCGAAAGAAGTGCGAAAAATTGAATGGATTAAACAATAATGGGTTATTATACAGATTTTAAAATAAATGTTGAACCAACATTTCCGGATAATTTCGAAGAAAAGTTTAATGAAATAACGGATTATTCTTTAGAAAATTATGAACTTAATGGTAAATAGTATAATTGGAAAGAAAATATGATAATTTTTTCTAAGATATTTCCAAATACTTTATTTACAGTGGATGGTGAAAGAGAGGAAAACGGAGATGTTTGGAGGGCTTATTTTAAAAATGGCGAAAGTAAAACAGTCGAACTTATTATGTCTTGACCGGAAGTAGATTTAACAGAATTTGGAAAATACATTTAAAATACAAAAAGGATGATAATGTTTAATAAAACAGTAAAAGATGAGAAAGTGCGAGATATTAAAAGTGTCGATATTTCAAAAGTAGCAAAAGACACTTCAAAAGTAATTATTGAAGAAGGAGTTGAAACTGTTAAATCAGGGATCTTTTCGGTAGTGGATGGAATTTTAATTAAAATAGTTGTAAGTGTTACTTTAATTGTTTTAATCACTGTTAGTGGTTGTGTTGGAACAAATGTAATAATCGATAAAATGACAAACTCAACAATAGAAAAGATTAAATAATGCAAGAAGAATTAAACATTTTAAAAGATGAAATCAAACAAATTAAAATTGATATTAAAGAACAAACAAAGTCACTTCAAGCCAATTTAAAAATTAAAGAAGCAGAAGCAAAAGTTCTTAAGCTAAAAATAAAAGATCAAGAAACTATGGAAATGAATGATAAAAGTAAACATATTATGGACAGATTCGCACTTTGGATAAATTCAACTGAAAAATGTAAATCAGATTGGATTATTGATGATGGACCAATGAGAAATTTGGTATTTAGTGATATGAATAGATATGAAACTATCGATTATGTCGAAGATATGCTTATTGATTATATTTATGGTGAAATTGATGATTATACCCATTTTGAAGATATTGAAAAAGATAAAAAAGCATTTGATGCTTTGGAAAATGATACTCAAAAAGAGTTAAAAGGGCTTATGGAAGATGCAATAGAACAAAATGTGTATTCTTTTAAAGCAGATTGGTAAGAGGAACAAATGTTTAAAGCAATGGGAATATTTTTTATATTAGGAATTATTATGTTAGCAATAGCTAATATTGGTGGAATCGGATACGGTTTATATTTATGGGGTGGAACAGGAATGGCATTTGCACTTGCTGCTTGGACAGCTTTTAGATTTTGGTTATTATGGATTGGTTTGGGATTAGTTTCTTTAGCAATTGGATATTTTGGAATGTAGGAAAAGTAAAATTTATGTAGATATTTAAAAAATTTAAACTTAGTTTAATATTAACCTGTTATAATTATATTAATAAAAACAAATAAAGGAAAAAGATGAAAAGATTTATAAGTATGGGTTCAATCCCCCAATTTAGAGAAGTTGTTAAAAATTTACAATATCAAATTAGATATGATGGTTTAGATGAAGATGGTAATGCTGTTTATACTGATAGAAAAATGCCTACAATTAAAGTACAAGCAACAGAAAAAATTCATGGTTGTTTTGAAAAAAATAGCTTAGTAACATTGGCAAATGGGGAACAAATACCAATTAGTCAAATTACTGAAGGCTCATATATACTTTCGTATAATCACAAAACAAAAAAACAAGAAGCAAAGAAGGTTATTAAAAGTATTAACCAAAAACTCAACAAAGGATGGTTAAAATTGATTTTTGATAAGACTGAAATTATATGTACAAAAGACCACAAGATCTGGACGGATAATAGAGGATATGTGGAGGCTCAATATTTAACCTCAGAAGATATTTTTCAAACTACTTAATTAGTACCATATATACTTTTTAACCTTTTATAAATAATATAAAAGGAGTTATTATGATATTAAAACATTCTCATAGTAAATTAAAGTTCACAAAAAAAGGCAAATTACATAATAGTTGTAAATTAGCAAAGCCCATTTACGAGGTAAAATGTGATAAATGCAATAAAGTATTTGAAGATAAGAGCATAGTCTTTGAAAGGAGGATAGATTTAATAGATAAGGAATATTGTGGTAAATGCTCAAGACCATTTATGGCCTCAAGAGCAGGAATAAAGGGAACATATAATGAGGATGGGACACTTAAATACAATAAAGGTCATTTTAGTCGGGAAAGAGTAGATGCCATGACAGATGAAGAATATAATATTTTTAAGAAGCAGAGACAAAATGCATCTAAGAATTTTCATAAAATGTTAAATGATAATCCTACACTGAAAGAGGAACATTATAAGAAAATTTTCAAAAATTCAACAATAGGTTATATATCTAAAGCACAACAAGAAATAGGAAATATACTAGCTGTAGATGGTTTTTTAGTAGAACAATTTGTTGAAGGTATGATGTGTGATATAGTTAATTATGAAAAGAAAATTATAATTGAATATAATGGAGATTTATTTCATGCCAACCCTAGAATATATAAACCAACTGATTATATTGAGATGATTAAAATGACAGCGGAGGAGAAATGGAAAAAAGACAGGGCAAAAAATTTCAGGCTGAGAGGCTTTGGCTGGCAAGTTATTGTTATTTGGGAAAACGAATGGAATAATAATAGGAAAAATGTTTTAGATAAGTTTGAAACTTTTAAGAATAAAGATTGGGATTTACCCAAATGGTGGGAAGTAGGAGAGAGTGGGAAATCTAAGATGATGAAAAATATTAGATTGGACAAAAATAAATATGTTAAATTATCAGAAGTGGATGAATATCTATCCAACGGATGGGAATATGGAACAATTTCGAGAAAAGGAAAGAAATGAAATTATTGAGAATAGAAGAAATAGAAAATCAAAATGAATATTGGGATTTAGAAATAGAGGATAATCATAACTTTTATGTTAATAATATTCTTGTGCATAATAGCAACGGCTCTGTGTGTTTTTCAGAACCTGATGGTTTTTGGGTCCAAAGCAGAAAAAATATTATTACACCAGAAAAAGATAATGCTGCTTGTGCATTTGCAGCAATGGCTAATGAAAAAGAATGGATGGAAATTATTTCTAGTTTATCAGACGAACATAATATTGATTTAGATAAAGAAATTATTACAGTTTATTTTGAATGGTGTGGGGGTAATATTCAGAAAAATGCTTGTGTTTCTGGTTTAGACAAAATGGCAGTTATTTTTAAATATTTTAAAGTTTCTCCTATTGAACCACAAACAGAAGATAATGGTAGAGAAGTCGCCGCAAGATGGTTAGAAACTAATGGTATTTGTAATGAAGAAAAAAATATTTTTAATGTAACAAAGTTTCCTTCCGTGGAATTAGAAATTGATTTTAATGAACCACAAATGGCAATTAATAAAATGATTAAATTAACAGAAGATGTTGAAAATAATTCAGGAATTGCTAAAGCATTTAATGTACCAGATAATATAGGTGAGGGTTTCGTATGGACTTTTGTTTTAGATGAAAATAGATTTATTTGGAAAACAAAAGGGGAAAAGCATGCGGGGAAATCTAAAGTAAAAGTGTTAAAACCCGTAGATGAAGCAAAAGAAAAAATTAAGATTGATTTTGTTAATAATGTTGCTTGTCAGACATTTAGATTAGACCAAATGTTTAGTGAAGTAAAAAATTCTGAATACAATGGTGATGTTATGAAAATGTCAATGAAAGATATGGGTACTTACTTAAGATTAATTCATAGAGATGTTATCAAAGAACATACTGACGAATTAATGGAAAAAGGTTTAGAACCCAAACAAATTAACGGAATGATTAGTAAAGTTGCAAAAGATTATTTCATTAATAGACTTAATGAAGAGCAAATGTAAAATGGAAAAGTTCATAACCCATACTAAGGAATACTGTCCTGAAGCATTTGAATGGGTTATGGAAAATATGGAAAAAAATAGTATGTTCTATGTAAATGGTGAAAATCATAAAGAACAATTTGGGGAAATGATATAGGAAAGAAAGATGCAAACTAAAGTAATAATGGAAAAAGGTTACACACTATCTGTAACATCTTGGGAAAATGATGGAGACAATTATCAAACAAAAAGAAAAACTTATCAAAGTAAAGAACAGGCATTAGAAATTCAAAAAATGTGTAAAGCAATTTTCATAAGTTCTTGTAATGGTGAAAAAGGAATTGGAAATTTAATGAAAGATGATTATACACAAGCAAGAGGTGTTATTGTTGCTTATTTAATTGAAAATCCAGCTATATTTGGTGCACTTAAAATTCCAGGATTAAAACTAACAGATTTGCGAGATAAAGTAATTCGAGCGTATAAAAATGAGCAAGGTTTTAAAGCTAATAAATGGGCTGATTGGCTAAATGATTATATAGAAGAAAATAAAGACCTTGGTGAAGGTTGGGCTGAATATGTTATGGAAGAAAATCACGACTTAATGGGTGGTTCAGATTTTTATTATTCAAGAGTTTATGAAAATTCAGAAATATTTTATTGCGAATTAGATTTAAAATGTGAAGTATTATAATGGGAAAATATATCGATAGTAAATTTAAATGCGGTGCAAAAGCAGAAAGTATTCAAAGTGCACTAATGGGTTGTAGGTATAGAAGTCCAAAATGCGGAACTTTAAAGAAGTTTATAAAAAAAAGGAAAAATAAATGTTTGGGATAGAAGTAGGAATGGCATTTCTCACTGGATTAATTTGGTGGGAACTTGTGCTATTTAGTATTTTAGTATTTGAAATTGGTGCCTCATTATATAAAGAGAGTGCTTTAGGTTTTGTTATTGGAATTAGTATTTTAACTTTTGTTAATTGGAGTGGTATGGGTTCAATATGGGCTACTATGACTTTAACGGGATTATTATATTACGGGGTAGTTTTTATAATCATAGGAATCGGATGGAGTTTATTTAAATGGAAATTAATAGTCCAAAATGAAATAGAAAAAGGTAAACTTTACAATAGCCCAAAAGATGAAGTAAAAAGAGAAATTAACTATAGAAAAGATTATGATACTATCGCATATTGGATTCTTTTATGGCCTTTTAGTTTACTTGGATATGTAGTTAATGACTTTATTTGTAACGCTATGAAAAAATTAATTAATAAAATTAACACCCTATATGACAGAATTACAGATAGATTACTAAGTGATTATCAAAAACTAGAAAGCGGTGCAAGTTATAGATAAAAGGACAGAACAAGAAATGATAATATCAGGATTAGCACAACTACACTCTAAAATGGGAAATATGTTATACGATGAGTTTTACAAAAATGAAACAAATGTTTTGCAAGAAATTCTAAAATTAGAAAAATTACAAATTTGATTAATCAAAGACCAAATCAAGGTTATGAGATATTCCAAAGACAGATATAATGTTTTAGTAATGCATTTTAGTAAAAAGTAGGTTACAATTATTATGAATTATCAAATTATTTGAGAAAGGAAGGATTAAAATTATGTTAGTTTTTATATACGGAACTTTAAAAAAAGATATGAACAATCATCATATTTTAGAACAAGTAGATGCTGAGTTTATTTCTCCAGTTAAAACTATATTGAAATATCCAATGTTTAAATTAAATGATCCATTCCCATATTTACAAAATAATCCCGGATTTGGGATGATAGTTCGAGGTGAATTATGGGAAATAGAAGATAAGCACAAGGATAAATTGGACCAGTTTGAAGGTGTGCCTAGTCTTTATATAAATGGAAAGATTGACGTTGAATGTGATAATAAAGTTTATTGTAGTGTAAATGTTTATTTTAAAGCAAAAAGATACTCATTAGACTACCTCAGTTTATTTTCACTTATAGACGAATGGTCATGAAGTTAAGTAGATATAGTATATAATGTAGAAAACATCAAAGACCGAGATTGTCCAAAAACTAGCTAACTAAATTTAGGGAAAGGAACGGTATGAACACAGAAAAAATACAAGAGATTGCAAGTGCCCTTGAGGAAATGTTGAAAGAAGTTGAGAACGGGGATATGGAAGTTCGGGAGTTAAAAAATGCAATTGACAAATTTAGAATTCAACTAGATTTGGTATTTAAAATGTTGGAAGCTTTTAATAATAGTAAAGCAATTGAAAGTATTTCCGAATTGCAAAGAATCACAATAAATAATCAAGTTCAAGATGAGATAATAAACTTTGATTATAAAAAACAAAAACGAACAATTATAACTACATTGAAAAAGTTACAAGAAATGGATGAAAGAATCGGTGATGAAATCTTTTTACCTTTTTTCCAAGAAATAATGGTAAAACTTGAGCCAATCATAACAAAACAACATCCTAATGCCGGCAAGGCTATGAGAAAAGCCTGCAAAAAATTCAAGAAAAGTAATAAAAATAAACCAGAAGGGAAATAAATGAAGTTTATAAGTTTTAAACAGGAGAAAATAGTAAATTTAGAAAATGTGTCAAATATTTATATAGATAATAAAGATGGGCAAGGTAAAGTAATTTTTAATATGAATTATAGTGTTAAAATATTTGATAACAAATTTACACCTGATTATGTTTATTGGAGTTTTAATTCTGATAATGACTTAGAATGTATTAAAAGTAAAATTATTCTTTTAATAGAAGACTGGATTCAACCAGTAGAAGATGGGCAACGGTATATTAATACAACTTGTATATCAAGCATAGGTATAGACGACTATAAAAATAGAGTTATCTTTAATCTTAATTACAATGTTACGCATCCGAAGGACTATAACAAATTAACATCGGACTTTGTTTTCTTTAACTTTAAAGATAGAGAAAATTTTACAAACTTTAAAAACGCATTGGGGGCAAAATTATGGAAGAATTAGATGTAATATTAAATGATATTGATACGGGTGTTATCAAAAAGGTAAAAACAGTACAGGAAACAGAAAATACATCCGTAAAAACTGAAGCAATAGTTAGCCAGAAGCAAATGGTAGATGTGCAAGAAGAGTTCCTTATTAATAGAGACGCAGAAGAAACTAAATTAACATTAGAATATGCTAGAAGAATTATAGCATTAGAAATGGAAGTCAAAGCTATAAAAGATGATATGGCTGCTATTAAAAAGGAATACAAGGATGATGGCGTTTCTGTTGGGAAGGTTAATAAAGCAATTAGAAATATTAAAATGGCGGCAAAACTTAATGATTTAGACGCTACTGAAATTGAAATGATTCAAACTGTTTTAAGTGCAGATGTTGATATCAGAACAGAGATTGCTCTGTTAATTAAAAAAGCAGACTAAGTGAAAATAGGAGATAAAGCATTTGTCCAAGTTTCAACCTTATTTGATATAAGAGAAGTAGAAATACTAGATGTGACCCCCAAGTTTTATAAGTTTAAAATTCCTGAAATAGATAAAGTTATCAGAAGAGGAAAATCCAAATTTAATAAGAGCCGAATAGTATTAATAGAGCGCAATTATAATTTACTGGTAGCCTTTTTGAAAACTTGGGGAACAACTCCTGAAGAAGTTATGAAAGTTTTCAAAATGATAGATGAAGAACATCCAGAATTATTGCTATAATTAATTTTATCCTAAGGTTGTTATGTTATAATATATTTACAAATAGAACAACTCTTAAAAGGAAGAAATATGAAGTATTCACCATATTCAGTAAGTAAATTAGGATGTCATTCTCATTGTCCTAAACAATTTAAATTAAAGTATATAGATAAAATTAAAGTACCTTTTACAATGAATCCAGCTTTGTACAAAGGTAATTACATACATTCTATCTTAGAAAATAACTACAATTATGAAATAGAATTTAAAACTAACGATATCTTTACTCCTGAGAGAAAAGAAACAGCTAAAGAAATAATTAAAAAATTTGAATCTTCATATTTGGGTAAATTATATAAAAGTAAAGCACAAGATAAAAATATAATTTCTCTCCACGAAGAAAAGTTTGGAATAAAAGTACAAGATGGCAAAGTTGTTTTATGTGGTTATTGGGATAAAGAATGTTGGATTCGTGGAGCATTAGATTTCCAATATAGTGAAGGTGGCATAGTTCATAACATTGATTGGAAATCAGGTAAATGCCATAAAGATGAGGATGATTTCGGTATTACTCAAAGTATGGCGTATAGTATCTTTTTAATGTTAAAGTATCCTAAAATAGATACTTTTATTTCTAAATTTGTATTTGTGGAACACGGAACTGAAAAAGAAATAGTTTACACCCGTGATAAGTTTAAAGATTATGTTAAATATTTTTATAATTTAACTAAGACTGTGGAAAATGACAAATTTTATCCAGAAAAAACCAGTGCACTGTGCGATTATTGTGATTTTCAAAAATTTGGTCATTGTTCTGCTGTTAAAGACTTAGAAGAAATCTCTAAGTCAGTTATGAAAGAAAAGGTTTCTTTAGATTTTTAAAAAATTTCTTTTTTATAATGAAGGTAAACTATTAAGTGCAAAAGATTTACCCAAATATATTTCAATGAGTTGGTGAGAAGTAGAAGCTTAAAGAAATATAAAACTAATTAGACTTACTAAAAATCTTTTCAGCAAAAGTAGTTATTGGGCCTCTTAATACTTTTGTTAATTCTATACCGAATAAATTTACTTCTTTATGTTCTTGTTTAGTGGCATTTAAAAGTGAGGATAATCCATTGGTATGTTTAGTGATATAAGCATTATCAATTTGTCTATTTGAACCCAAAACTACTACCTTGCATGAAGCGTCTATTCTAGTTAATGTTAGTTGTAATGTTGAGTTGCTCATATTTTGTGCTTCATCTATAATCACTACTGCATTTGATATAGTTCTTCCGCGAAGTGCTCCAGTCCACATAGTTTCAATTTGGTATTTATCTACTAGGTTTTGGACTTTTTCTGATATTAGTTCTTCGGTAATAAACTTGCCTTTTCCAGGTTTATTCTCTTTAGATTTATTAATCATATTTGAAGCTATATATCCTAAAGTGTCAAATAAAGGATGATTGAAGACAGCAAATTTCTCATCATTTCCAGATAAATACCCAACATCTTCACCTTTTGCAAGTGATTCAACAGAGTTTCTAATATATACTATTCTTTGGAAATCTTTTCTTTTAATAAGTTCAAATGCTGCTGAGATTGCCAACAATGTTTTACCTGAATTATGAGAACTAAAACCATCCAAATAATATTGATGTTTAACAGAATTTACTGTTAAATCATATACTTCATTTTTACCTATATATTTTCTATTAATTATATAAGCTATTCCTCCATCAGTCAATAATGGCGTATTGAAATCAATATCTTCAGCTAACAACCAATTACCATTTAAGTCTTCAAACAAATGGTTATAAGAAACTCTTAAAATTGAGTTATTACTAAAGGCTATTTCATAGCAGTTTTCAAATTTTGTAGGTATATTATTAAAATCTATATACCCAGAATCTGTTTTTATTTTACCTTGATATTTATCCAAATTACATACATCTATTTTCATTATTTAATTCCTTCTATAAAATCTATACATTTTCTAACATTTTCTTCTATTGATATATCGTCCCAAATAACCAAAACATTAAAACCGTGTCTTTCGGCTTTAGCTATTTTAAGTTTATCATTATTTAACGCTTCTTCATACGTTATATTTGAATGTATGCTTGTCCAATCCTGCTGTCCCTCTTTTGGGTGCCAAGCACAACCATTAAATTCTATAATTATTTTTTTCTTTGGTAAAGTAAAATCATAGAAATTAATTTTACTTTCTTTATCACTAATATAAAACTCTTTGTTGCCTTCAATACCCATATAGTAACCTTCTAAATTTAATGTATTTATTACTTTATCGAAAACTAATAGAGAGCTTTTTGAGGCTTTTGATAAATTTACCATTTTTCTTCTGTTAATATCTTCGAGTTCTTCTTTAGTTTTACAATTTAATGATTTCTGCCATTTTGCCTGCCTTTTATTAAAAACTATAGTACCTTCTTCTAATCCATATTTTTTAATACATATTTCTAAAGAAAATGTTGTTTGTCTTTCTTTTACTTTAAGTTTTGCCTCTTCTTCTGTAAATCCTAACTTAATCCAATATCTAGTTTGATTCTTATATAAATTATTGTATTTTTCTGGACTTTCTTTTCTTTTCAGTCCATATTTTAAGCCATTATTTCTTTGAATATCTTCTATCCTATATCTCGCTTCTTCTTCACTCCATCCTCTAAAAAACCAATATTCTAAAGTAGTATTATTGTTTGAGTAAGTTAATAATTCCTTCAATAAGGTAATATTTCTATCTAGTTGAATAAATTGACTTTGAATATCAGCTATAGTTTTCTTAAAATTATTAGGATTATAGTTAGTGAAGTTTTCTAGTTCAGGTGTTTCAAAAAATTTACTATATTTTCTAATACTTTTAACCTTCTTTAATGCGTACTCTAAATCAGTAAATCCCAACCAATAAGATAGCTTACAATATTTAGAATTATAATTACTATCCATATTTAATGTTCTATTATCGTTGGCTCTCATTTTGGATTCAAGCATTTTTAATAAGTTATATTTTATACTATTTTTATTATATAAGAAGATTTTATTAGTTTCTTTCTTAAAATCTATATATCCTTGTTTCCTAATATATGCAATCTCTTTAATATCAATATATTCTTTTAACTCCTCTTTATAAATCCATATAGGTTCTAATTCAATATCAACATTAGAACCTGGTAAAGAACATCCAGCTTTTGCTTCTGCTACGATAATTTTATAGTGATTGTCAAGTAATGAATGACTAAAAAATAATTGTTCAGTATTCATAGGATTAACATTTTGCTTTCTTAATTCTTTTTCGTCTATAAATTCTATACTATTATTTTTAATAACAGCTAATTGTTTTCTACCATCTTTTTCAAAAATATAACTAAAATTATCAGGTTGATGAAAATCATCGTATAATTTTATATTGTTGCCATTGTTTAACTCTATACCGGTTTCATTTAAATCTATTTCTTTTACAAATTCAAAATTATTATCTGTTGCACCTAAGTCCATTGCCTCAGTTGGGATACCCAAAGAAATCGCTCTTGTTCTAGCCATTACATCTAACGAAATAAAGGTCATTTCTTTATAATCTTCAATTTTCATTAAATCTTGTGTAATCTCTAATATTTTTCTATCATTTCTAATGCTTCCTGATACTGTATCAGAATCGGCTGCATATACTTGTTTAGAAATAATGCATATAGTAGTATTTTGAACTGAAGTTTCAACAACTATAATCTCATCATAAGATTTTTTGGTTTTAATTTCTGCATCGTATAAAAGTCTGGCAAAAGAACGAGCCTGAAAATTAATTTCCTCAAATCCTGATTTTTTAGAATCTATTTCATCTAAAACTGTTTCAGGAAGAACTATTAAATTTTTTCCATCTTCCGATAATGTTACAAGATTATAAGCGTTATCTAAAATTATATTCGTGTCTAAGATGAAGATCTTGTCAAATTGGTTTATCATTTTGTGCCCTTATGTTAAGTTATAAATATTTATAAAAAGAGGTATTTTTAATGAAATCATTTAAAGAAATGGCTGAACATTATCAAAAAGAAATAAACGAAGGAGCCAAACTTAAAAAGAAAAAGACTTGGGTTCCTGATGAAAATGGGAAACTTAAAAAGGTTCTCAAAAAGATGTGCGTTAATACAGAAGGTTCTAAAGCAGCAGGATATAAAGTTGTAGATGGGAAAAAATGTGAAAAAATGAATCCTAGTGAAATCAAAGACAAATCTAGAGCTGCAAGAAAGGCACAAATAACTAAATCTAAACATTCTACTAAAATAGAAAAAAAGGCGTTAAAAGTGTACAAACAAAAATTAGCGAAAGGCTTAGTTGAGCCTAAGCCTGAAGATGTAGTTGAGTAATGACTGGAATATCAAGCTTAGGTTCGGCACCTATGGTAAAAATAAGTACTAAACCTGAGAGACGAATTAAAAAGAAAAAATTAACTTTTAAAGAATATTTTTGGAATAAATTTAACATTGAAGCAGACTCCAAAAATAAAGTAAAAGACTAGAGGTAAAAATGAAATCATTTAGAGAAATAGTAGTTTTGGCTGAATCTCCAGTCGGAAAAGTAGGCAGAACAAAAGATAGTGAAGCATTAGCGCACATTGAAAGTTCTGATGTAGCAAAAAGATTTAGAAAAATAGTAAGAGAGCTTGGGGGAGTTTCAGTTGCAACTCAATTATTAAACCAATATAAGTTGGATGGGAGAAAACCTATTGTTGTAACTGAAGAAACCGAATTAAAAATAAATGCAACTTATGCAAAGAAAAAAGATTCGACTGATAAAGTAGATATTAAAGATATCAGCCCAAAAGAAGTAACTTTTTATAGTCTAAAGAAAAAAAGAAAAGATACACTTAAAACAAATATATTTTTAAGTCAGTATATTTTAGTTGAAGGCAAAATGCCCAAGACAATGTCAGCTTCTAGATTTTTAACTGATTTAGGATATAAAATCAAAAAAGAAAATTTTGATAAATATAGTTTTAATTTGGAATTTTTTAACGATAAAGACGCAAGAGAAGCGTACAATGACCTTTGTGACGAAGGATTTTTAGAGTTGTATAATATGACAAAAGTAGGTTCTATTATAGGATTTGAAGAAAAATAATTTATAAACCGAGTTCTCGCTCGGTAATTATTTTAAAATCCCACCCTTTTTCTTCACAAAGCACACGAGTTGCTTCCCATTTTGCTTGATTTACTACAAAAGTTTTAATAGCCTTTTCATAGTATTGTTTTGCTTTCTCAGGATTCTTGGCATTACTTCTTGGTGGTTTGGGTGGTTGTGTTTCAGCAAATGGTTTAACTTCTACTAACGATATCCCACCTTTTGTCTCTACCATAAAATCCATATAATATTTGTGCATTTTATTATCTATAGGACTAAGATAAGAGATTACCATTCCTTCCGAATTGCATTTTAAGATATTATTGTTGTAATCACAGAATCTCATAAATTTTAATTCCCAAGAACTTCTATATTTAATACCTGCTTTACCTTTACTGTCAAATGCTTCGGTTATTATCCACTTTTCTGGGTTAATCGGTTGATACATTCCGGTTTTAACTCCCCTTTTAAATCCTGCCATTATAATATATCTTCAAGTTTTTCTTTTAATGTTTTTACTTCAAAAGGTCTGACAATATATGAACTTACTCCTGCTTTAAGAGCTTTAATCACTTCTGTTCTGCCGCTTTCTGTTGTTATCATTACAATTGGTACAGCTTTATTTAATTTTCTCATTTCTTTTACAAGTGTAAGTCCATCCATCCCCGGCATGTTACGGTCCGTAAGAACAACATTAAATTCTTCTTTCCTAAATAACTCTAATGCTTCTTGTCCGTTTTCTGCACTTTTTGATATCTCTACTCCAATTTGTTTTACAGCATTACCTATAATCCTTAGCATTGTTTTACTATTATCCACTATAAGAATCTTTAGATCTTCAAAATTACTCATTATTTTTTTGCCTTTCTTTTTTTCTTCTGTTTTACAGCCATTTCCCAAGCTTTTTCAGAACTAATACCAATAAAATTTTCTGCTCGCAAATTAATTACTTTGTAATACTGATATGAACTTAAAGAAACTCCTTTTGGAGAGATCCGTCTATTAATATATAATCTGATTACAGGACCTAACCCTTTAATAATTTTTTTAATTGTATTGTAATCTATTTCGATATCTTTACCTTTGTCTATATTTTTCCTGTTCTTTTTTATTATAAAATCAAGGACTTTCTCCCTCATGGCAGGTGGAGTCCAGTTAATGCTCCACGCGAGTGTGTATTTGCTACTTCTCCTAAGTACCATTACCATAGGTGACATATCGTAAGGGTTTTTATCGTATTTTGCAGCATAGGAATATAAAAGGATCTTACCTGGTTTAAAATCAGAACTTTTTAATTTGATAGGTTTCTTTATTAAGTTTTTCATCATAATATAAGATTCTTTTTCGTTTTCTTTTTTTGCTTTTATTTGTTGTAAAGTCAAATGAATACCCTTTTATAAATATTTATAAAGGAGAGTCTATGAGACCTATTTATATAACTTTTGATAGATATTATAATGTAGAAACTTATAATAGTTTTCTACAAGCTTCTAAAAATAATGGCATAGAGCTTGAAGAATACATAAGGATTCGCGCCCCTTTTACAAGATTTATTAAATTAAAAAGCAAAAGGGATTTGCCGTCTTTTGTAAATTACGATTTTGCCACTTCAACAGATATAAATTGGATGGTTTCAGTTGTTAAGCCTGTACAACCTAATGAGGCATATTTACTTAAAAGAAGAGAGGGAAAAGATGACACTTATTGGGATTATATTATTCCAAAAGAACTAACGAATGCGCATAAAGAAGAATATATTATAGTTTTTTCTGCCCAGGGTTTTACTGAAGTTTCGGAAATTTCTAAAAAGCTCGGAAGTACAAAAATATTTAAGTGGGGGAGAGCAAAAGAAAAAAATTATAAGATTTATTATTGTTTTAATCCTTATATTAAAGGTCTCATAGCTACAAGAAATGTACTAATGGAATACGGTAAAGAAGCGAAATTGTCAAATGCTATTAATCATAATGTTAATGTTCCCAATATTAGAGGTGATTTGGAATATAATCTTAATCATTTTGTTCTAGTTAAAGAAAAATTAGAAGATAAAACTTATGAAGCAGAGTATTGGGAAAACGGTAAAATCTTTCCTCTTAAAAGAGAAACTTTCCTCTAGAATTAATGTTATCTTAAGGTTATTAAGTTATAATTAACTATATCTAAAAAAGGTGTAAAATGGATAATATTAAAAAATGCTTTAGCAAAAAAGTATTAGCGGGTTCAATAATTGCGGCAAGTGTTATAATGAGCGGTGGGGTCGTTATCGGTTCTAAATATTTAAATAAGTCTCAAAGTGAGTTCGAAATTATTAAAAAAGAACTAAAAAAGCGAGAAATAAAACTTACTAATGTTTCTTTAGAAAAAGAACAACTAGAAAAACGCATATTAACCCTAAATACTAAAATTAAAAATATTAACTCTTGGAAAGATAAAAAGTCTTTTATTCTTATTAATAAAAGTTTATTAGAAGCGAACTTAAAATTATATACGAAGTTGTCTCCTAGAATTCAAAAAATAATTATAGAAAATGTTATAGAAACAGCGAAAAAATATAATATTAATCCTTTAATTGTTTACAGTTTACTGCATGTTGAAAGTACAATGAGGTTTCAAATTGAACATAGTAGAGTTCTCATAACAATTAAAGGTAAGAAAAAATATGTAAGGGCTGTTGGGCTTGGAGGAATCGTTTGGGAATGGTGGGGAGAAGCACTTAAAAAAGAAGGAATAGCTCAAACTCGTTCAGATTTATTTTTACCTGATGTAAACATTAAAGCAGTTGGTTTTGTATTAAATGAAATGTATAAAAAGCCAACACTAAAAGGCTGTAAATCAAAAGATGAAAGTATGCTAAGACGATTTTTTGGTGGGAACTTTAAAAATTATAGTGACAAAATTGACGCAAAAGTTATGTCAATAGTTAAACCTAATCTTTATAGATATTAGGATTAATTTAATTTTAGCTTAATATTAACCTGTTATAATTATATTAACAAAAACAAAAAGTACTAATGTAAAAGCATTAGAATTAAAATAAGGAAAGAAAGATGGAACGATTTATTATAACAGGTAAAGCAATTTATGGTGGAAAAGAATATAAAGGTTTTTACACTGGATTTAGCTTTCAAAAACAAAATCCAAAAGAGTTTGCTAAAATAGAAACGGCAGAAAAACATATTAATATAATTAAAGAAAAACCTTATAATTTCGGAACTGTAACAGATATTAAAATAGTTAAAATTATAGTTTCTGATAAAGAAATTAAAAGAAGAAAAGATAGTAAAGAGTTTTTCAAAAAAATTAAAAATAAAGTTTCTGTAAAAGAAGCTATAAAACAACATAAAGGAAAATAAAATGACAGCAATGGATAGAAAAATAAATGAGTTAAACGAGAAAATGGGTAGAAAAACGGACATTGATTTTAAAAATGTAGCCGTTCAATTAAGTAAAGATTTATATCAAAATAAACCGGCTTATTTTGGAACAGTTGCAGGAATAACAGCATTTGTATTTACATCTGCAGGATTTATAGTTGCACCTTTAATTGGTTTTGGGGTAGCTTATGGTTACAAAGTAGTCGAATCTAATTTGGCTGTTTAATGATGGTACTAAAATTAGTATTAGCAACCACTTTAATCGCCAGTTTATTTGCTGGTTGTGGTTCAACAGAAGATGAAAGATCATTCAAAAGAGTTCAAGTTTATTGTGACAAAGAAAAAAATATTGAATATTTATTTTCAAAAGGTAAATATGCGGGTGAATTTTCGGTAAGATATGACACAGATGGTTTTATTTCAAAATGTCAGTAGAAGATATAAAAGAAGAGTTCCAATCATTCTTTGAATATATTGAAAATGAGGTTAAAGGACAATAGGTTCTTGATTATACAGAATTGGTAGTACGCCAGATAGAACATTAAGAATATTATTTAATAAAGTAGTTCAAAGTTTAAGAGATTTTGTAAAATGCATAAATTTAAAGGCAGAAGAAGATGTATAAAGTAATTTTAACAGTTGGAGATTGTGAATATAATTCTGATACAGAAATAGAATGCGAAACAATTAAAGAAGCTGAAGATATAGTTTATGTATTAGAAAAATGTAGTGCAAATGTTTTTTGTACAAATATAGAAAAAATCGAAGAAAGATAAGGAAAGAAAGAATGAGCAAGACAACAAAAGTGATTTTAGGTGTAGTATTAAGTTTTATGTTATTAATTGGAGGAACAGTTGGATATGTAGTATCAGCAAAGTTTACAGCAGAAAAATACGAACAGGCAATTTATGCACAAGATGAAAGTATGCAAAATACTTGGGGTATGATGGAACAGCAATTAAAATTAAGTGGTATAACAGTTAAAAATTATGGTGAAACATTTATTAAGTCTTTAGAAGCAAATGCTAAAAGATATGAAAATGACAAAAATGCAATGATGAAGTTTGTACAAGAAGCAAGAAGCCAGATGTCACCTGATTTACATAAAACACTTATGAAAACTATTGAGAAAGTTTATGCTAAAAAAGAAGCAAGACAATTAAGTAAAATCTCGGTAACACAGGAATATAGAACATATTTAAAAACAACTTTAAAAGGTACAGTTGCAAGTGGAATATTTAGTTATCCAACACCAAAAGCAACAAAAATTATGGATAGAATAATCTCAACCAAAGGCACTAAGAAAACTTGGAAAACGGGTGAAGATGAAACACCGGAACTTTTTTAAAAAAATTAAAAAGGAATAAAATGCTTGAACACAGACGAGAAATGTATGAGGAAGTTGAAAATAAATTTTTAATACAAGGTCGAAAATATTCTGTTTATGTTAAAAATGAACAAGAAATAAATGAACTTATTATGTATCTTAAATATGATTTTGTAAATCATGAAACCCAAAAAGGTCCGAGTATTAGCAGAATACAAGATACAGAATTTGTTGTATCTTGTCAATATAAATTATCATTAATTGCATGTTATCCAAGTGATTATATGAATGGTTTGATACCAAGTGGTGATAATATGTTTCGAGAGTTAAAGGAAGGGGCACTTCCTCTTTTTGTTTTCACGGATAAACAGAATACAATGAAATATCCAGAATATTTCATTTAATTTTTCTTTAAGGTTATTATGTTATAATTATAATATATAAAAAGAAGGATAGAAAGATGAAAAATTATAAAGATATAGTAAAGTCATTTAGTAAAATTTTTAAAGTAACTTTAAAAGATGGGAATGTTACCGTTTACGGTGTTATAAATAATAGTTCTACTTCAAGAACTTTTGAATATAAGCACACTGAAGTTGCTAAAGAAGTAGCAACAAAGATAGAATATTTTAAAGGATTATAAATGTTATTTGATATTATAGTTAGTAATTGGGGTTTTATCCTGAACTTAAGTATTCCAATAATTATAGCATTGTATTTGGTTTTAACAAATAGAGAATATATCTGGAAAGAGTTTGGAATTCAGACAGCAGCAACTTTAGCTTATGTAAGTATTGTATTTTTTGCGGCATTTTCATTTAGTACAGAAATTTGGGACACAAATTATTACAACGGAAAAGTGAAGTCAAGTACATATTATGAAGAATGGACAGAATTAGTTCATTATACAGAAAGTTATCCTTGTGGTACTTCTAAAGCTCCTAGAACTTGTACCAGACCAAAAACAAGAAGAGATTATCATAGTCCATATTATCAGATTAAAACAGATTTAGGTGAAACCATTTCTATCAGACGAGGTGATTATTTAAAAACTTCAAGAGAGTTTGGCTCTAAAGAAGTATATCTTCATAGAAGCGGACAAGTTTCGTTTGGAGATGGTAATAAATTTGTATCATATCCAAATAAAGCTATAGCAACATCTGTAGGACATAGTTATGAAAATGTAGTTGCTGCAGCAAAAGGAAATGTAATTCATTTAAAAGTACCTAAAGAAAATATAGCACAACTTGTTAAAATAGGAATTTTGAGAGAATATCCGTCACTTTATAAGGGTAAATATGGTGAAACAAAATTAAACAGAATAATTGATACAACTGGTAAGGTTGATTTAAATACAATGTTACATTTAACAAATAAACTTTCTACAAGAGTCGGTGAAACTAAACAAGCAAATCCAATAATATATATTGTATCAGCAGATAAATTTGACAGAAGTTTTAAGGATGCTTTATCACAACATTGGTCAATGGGTAAGAAAAATGATATAACTTTAGTATTAGGGATTGATGAAAATAAAAAGATTCAATGGTCAGATGTGATTTGTTTCACTAATAATACAGATTTTATAGTAGATATGCAAAATAATTTTGATGGAAAAGAAGTTAATCCATTAATACTAGCAGAATTTGAAAAATTGATAAACTCAGAATATATTAGAAAACCGATGGCTGAATTTGCATACCTTAAAGAGAATATAACATTAGATTGGAAATGGCAATTATTAATTCTTTTAGGAAATATAATTATAAGTGGATTTATTGCATATAAATTCCTTAATAACCAGGAAAGAAAAAGATAATGGCTTATAAACTACCCGCAAAAGTAATTAGAAATATATTGGTTTGGGGCGAAGGACATAGTTATGGGTATGGAGCATTTATTAAAACTATTAGGAAGAAGGATTTAATAAAATTTTATAATTTTTATAAATGTAACGGCAGAGAATTGAAACCCGGAAATAAAGATTTTATATTTAAACAAATTGAAAAATGTTTTAATTCACGGAGACAATAACAAAAATTAATACTCTTTTAAGTATACTTTATTGCCTGAATCATAAATTTTTCTATAACCGTTGTTAAACATATTTATGGTTTCAGTAACATCTGGATTAAAGGTTTCTAATAAACCTTTTAACTTATGTTTTTGGAACTTATTTCTAGACCATAGTATGTTTTCTTTAGGATGAAAATAGAAATAATTGGGTAGAGTATTATGACTAAATGTGAAGCCTGATTTTATATAGAAATTACCTGTACTCCATCTTCTATTAGCATATGATATCAAACTCTTAGGTTTATATGTTCTTTCAAAGTACTTAAGCAACTTAGAACCTCCACCTTGTATAGTATATCCTTTCTTAGTACAAAACCTAATAAGTTCATATTCTATATTTTTATTAAATCTAGACTTCCCAAAAGTCATTATAGACATTAGCTCTTCTTCATAATATAAACCTATTCTTATAGAAGAGTTAGAGTATCCTTGCATATGGTTATCATCTATGAATTCTTTAGCTTCCTTATTAAGAACTTCTTTTATTATACATTTTCTAGCACCAACTTTTTTATTTTTATTTAATTTATCCTCTATTATAGAAATCCATATACTTTTTTTATTTTTATTTAACATTCATTTTCAAATATATGAAATAATTGTATTCCTTTTCCTTCCGCTAAATTGGTTTTATTTATGTGTTTATTTTTAAATTCTCTTTCATTTAAGTTATTGAATTTGCTATGTTCTGATTTGCCTAAACTATGCCATATAAGACCATTGTATTCTATACCAAACTTATTTTCTTCATTTATTAAATCTATTTCCAAAGGCTTTATAAAGATTCTATCGTTTATTGTGAATATGTTATTGAATTCTTTGTTAATTCTTTGTTCTATAGTATCTTTTGTAGGCTTATTAGGGATTAAAATACTGAAAAACTTTTTGGTTTTATCTATATACGATGCACTACATTTATGATAATTGATGCACTGTTCTTTATCAAATAAATTGTTTTCTATAAAATTTATTGTCCAGTACTCTCTATTGACATCTGTAGGGTTATCTACAGACATGCCAATTTTGTAACCTTGATCTAGTTCTTTATGATATCTGTTTAAATTAGATATTTCTTTTCGTATTTTCTCTTTTTTAGTGTTAATTTCTTTAGTTTTAAGCTTATTTTGTTCTCTTACCATTTCATAGTTCTTATTGTTTTTAGTCTTAAGACGAGCTGTTTTATAAGCACATTCTTTAGCTCCACAACTATTCAAATAATTCCCTCGAATAAACTTTCTGTTGCGCCCACAAATGCATAAGGGAGTAGAATCAAGGTTATTAATTATTTTATAAAAATCTTCGACTTTAACTTTATACTTTTTAAGCTTAAGAGAATTGATATTTCCGTTTTTCTTTAAAAAAAGTCTTTGTTATCTAATAGGTATTGTTTGGTCATTTGTTTTGCTCCATTTAAGATAACAGAACCTAGCGGGGTTTCTTACCTTTTTAATTTATTTATATTTTTATATGTACTATATCTAAACCCCGCTAAAAGAAAAATATAGTACATATAAAAATATAAAAGGTAAGAAACTTAATTCTTACCTTTATTTTACTTAATCAATAGTCTTAAAATATTATTTTAAGAAACTATCTGAAAAATTACTCCCTTTTTTGATATTATCTAATGCAGGTATCATTTCTAAATTTTTTATATCTGCTATAATATAAGGCAAGATACAATTATCAAAGCCATATTTTATTGGGGTTTTATGATCTAGATGATAAGCTCCTTCTTTATCTACTGTTCCTCTTTTATTAAAATTTTCTAATAAATGTATTGGTTGCTTTTCTGTTAGTTTTCTTGTTATTTTTGAATATAACTTAAAGTCTGAAACATCTTCTTCTTTTACCCATTTGCCAGATGCTTCATTTGTTTTTCTTAATGTTTTTCTAACTTTCATTTTTATGTCTTCGGAACAATTGGGTGCTAATCCACCATATCTTAAAATATTTGTTTGTTTTCTTTTTTCCTTGAAAGATTCTATATGCTTAGGTACCTCAAAATAATTGTTATAACCATAATTTAATAAACAAGTTGCCTTATATGTCGTTTTCCAATTATCCCAAAAATCTTTATATTCTTGTTCAGATAAATTAGCATAAAATTTCTTGTTTCCTTCTGAGATTTGTTTCTTTCTAATAGCTCTTTCTTTAGAACTAAGATTTTCCCAAGACTTTTTTATACCATTACTTAGTTTTACTATAAAATCAGCATCCTTTGCTTTATAATTATTGGAACATTTCACAGAACAAAACTTTCCTGTTTTAGAAGCAAATGTCTTGTTACATTCAATACATTTTTTAGCAAATATTTTATTGTAAAAATATTCTGTTGAACTTTTGTTGTCTTTAAATATTTTTGATTTTATATTAAAGAATTTTATGAATGTATGTATTTGGTTTCTTCTCTTTTTATATAACCAATAAAAGGCAGTTTCTTCACTGTATCTATTGTAAAAATACCAAAATTTTAGTTTATTTATTACAGATTTTTTATATGCTTTATTTGTATTTAATTTATCATAATTAATTTTATTATGTTTATATTGTAGTAGCTTCATAATTTGCCCCGTTTAAGATAACAGAACCTAGCGGGATTTGTATCTTTTTTATTTATATTTTTATATGTACTATATCTAAACCCCGCTAAAAGAAAAATATAGTACATATAAAAATATAAAAGGTAAGAAACTTAATTCTTACCTTTATTTTACTTAATCAATAGTCTTAAAATATTATTTTAAGAAACTATCTGAAAAATTAACTGCAAACGATCTTGCATAACAAGATTCAGCTGAGTTCATTGGATTTTCTTTAATACCGTATCGCGTATTTAAAATTATTGCAGGCTGTCCTGACTCTGGATGTACTACTCTTGTAAAAGAAACTGGTACATAAGGGGCAAAGTATCCAATTGCATCTCTTCTATCATTACCTTTGTATAAAACTGTACAATAGTCAGATTCTGCAAAAGCATCCATAACAACTTTCATTTTGTTAAATGTTCCGATAACAGAAACACCAACAGCAGTAGCATCAACACTTGAAAGATTTTCAATTGCTTTATAACCTTTAACTTGTTCTAAAACTGTAGCAACTTTTGGTGAAACAAGTAAAATATTACCCGCCCCTCTTCTTGTTAATCTAGCAATTTCTCTTGACTCGTTAGCAATTTTTAAGCTTAAGTGAGCCATATTTTCAAGTTCAAATCTAGTTGAACCTGATGCATCAGTACCACCAATTTTAAAATCGGCTGCAACAGAAGCCCAACTATTAACTTTATCTACAATTTCTCTATCAAGTTCATTTTGAATTTCAACAGCCATAATATTCATCAATTCTTCATCAGCATTAAGTCCATGCATAGATTTTAAATCTTGGTACATTTCAACAGTATATTCAGCTTTAAGTTTTCTAGATTCAACACCAATTTGTGTTTGTTTGATTTCGAAACCGATCTCAGACATATCATAACCTAATAACTCTGCTTGTGAAGTTGGTAAAGAACCAGTATAACCTTTAAGTATCTTTCTGAAAGCTAACTCATTTGAGAAAGAAGCCGAAATAGTACCGATTTCATTAGCATCAGTTGTGTTATCTGTTAAAGTAGCACCTGCAGATCCAATTTTAGCATCAATTAAAAATGTTGATTCTTCAACATAAATTACAGTTGCAGAAGCGTCTCCAACTTTAACAACATCACCTTTAACTGGTGCAGTACCTGTAACAGCAACATCAATTATTTGTCCGCCAGCTACTGGTGATAATCTTCCACTTGTTCTGTCTTGAGCATTTGCACCTTTTCCAGTATATCTGAAAGCAAGTGAGTAAATAAATCCAGTAGGACTTGTTAATGGTTGTACACCAACTAATTCATTAGCAATTAATGCTGGTTGAATTCTTCTTGCAAGAGGCATAAATATTGGAGTAAATTGTGCAACATCACCTGCAACAGTTCCCTCAGACATTAATCTCGCCTCTTCGTTTGCTTGGTTTTCAAGCAAAAGAGCAATATTTGACTTTTCACTAGCTTTAATTGCTGGCATTTTATCTGACTCTAAAAGATCAGAATATTTTTCTGTTAATAAAATTTCATTCATTTTTGTATTCTCCTATTTTTTTGTATTTTAATTATTTATATTATATATATAGTGTGTTCTTAGAATAAGTGACTAGCAGATGACACATATTTTGTGTTTTCTACAATCAATTTTTCTCCAACTTTCTCTGATACTTTTTCAGTAACAACTTTTTCACCTTTAACGGCTTCTACTAAAGTATCCATTTTTTCAATGAAATCTACTGGTGCAGATGCTTTAAATTCAACTACTCTTGCCAATTTTAAGAATTTATCTCTTTGAACTACTGTCATATCTTCAGCAGATTCTTTTACAAGACCTGTTTTTAACAATTCAGCATTTCTTTCTTTAAGTTCTATATTTTCAGCCATTAATTTGTCAGCTAAAATCTCAGCAGACTCATTTGTTTCTTCTTCAACTTCTTCTTTTGCCTCTGCTATTTGAGCAATTTCTACACCTGTAGCAATCATTAAAGAATTGAATCCTTCAAGAACAGCATCATATTTTTCAGATTTAACTGATTCGTCAATAGCAAATGTATTGTCTTCTACGAATTGTTCAACTACTTTTTCTAAGTAAGCGTCAAGTGTATCTTCTAATTCAGACTTCATTTCTGTCATTTGAGCTAGCATATATTCTTCATAAGCTTCTTCTTTAGATTCCGCGAGTATAACTGCTTCTTTTAAAACTGCAGCGTCAAAAGACTCTTGTAATGCAACTTTAGTTTCTTCAGCTACTTCTAAACTTTCTAAAATTTGTTTCATATTTATTTTCTCCCTTGTTTTTTTAATTTTTATCGATAAAAATTAGATAGTTTTAATGACATTTCGGTCAATGTCCAAAAAGGACCTAATTTTTATATATACTATATTAATTAATAATATTTATAAGTTTTATTGATTATTAAAGACTTTGTTTTTTAGTCTTGCCATTAAGTCTGACTCAACTATTTCTTCTTTATCCAAACAAGCCTTACAAAATTTTTCGTCTTCTTCAACTTCTTTACCACATTCGGCACATTTTCCTACTGTTGAATCCTTATTGTCTTCATCTTTTTTAGCGCCATCTTTAGATTTTTCTTCTTTAGCTCTTAGTGCTTCTAAAAGTTTATCAGCAAAATTATCTTTTTTCTTTTTAGATTCTACTATTTCAACGTCTGATAATTTAGAAAATTCTAGTTCTTTTTCATCATCGTTTTGATCCATTACATAAACAGTACCGTTTTCTAAATCCTGAATAGAACACCAAATACCATTATTATAAGTAGCGTTTACTATTTTTCCAGCTTTTAAAGCTTTTTCAACATCTTTGATTTTTAGAGCTTTTTCGTTTACTGGTTTGGAATTTAAAAAATCTGAAATACCTTCTATAAGTTGAACTCTTTCTGTCTCTATTTCTTTAAAAGACTCCTGTAAATAAGCATCGATATTATCATATATTTCTTCTTTAGCTTTTGTAACTGCTTCAGTAATTTTTTCCTGTATAGGACAAGGTTTATTACTTTCGTTTGCTTCGGCTATTTGTGTACTTGCTAAAGAACAAGCTTCACCGATACAACCGTTTTCGTCAATTTGATATTCTTTGTCTTGTGCTATACCATTTAAGAATTGTACACCTTCAACAACGCCATTTAATTCCGAACCATAATTTGATGGCATATCTACTAAATCTGCTGTTATCATTTTATATTCTTCAACAACGCCTGTAGCAGAAACTTTACCTACACCTCTCGTGCTAATTCCTATCTTAATTCCTTCTTTAATAAGGCCCTTAATGGCATTTGTGGCTTCGCTGTTATTATTAAGAATCTTACATTTACCCCAAACTTGTCCGTCTTCTTTGAAGCCCATTTCAACTATTCTTATTACTGCTTTCATGGGGTCTACATTTGAGCGAGGGGGATGCTGCCACTCCCCTAAACTATTTACTGTCTTATTAACAATTTCAGTCTGGTAAGCCTTTACCTCTTTTTCCCATATCGCTCTCGAATAAACTCTACCATTACGGTTTTTAGTATCAGGAGAGCTGAAAACACCACTTAAATAATAGTTTCTTTCATTTGCACCCGACGCCTCGTTTAACTCATCTTCAATTGAACCTTCCAACATTAGCGGCTCGTCAATTAATAATTTCATATATACCTCCTTATTTGCATAATCAGTTTTCTGTAATATCTCTACTAATTCTATATTTATTGTCAGAATTAGATGCAGATGGTACAGAAATCCCTTCTTTGTAGTATTTATAAATTATGTTATAAACAATATTATTAGCCTTGCAAAAGTATTTTTAATTCTTTTAGTATTTTAACTGTATAAACTTTGTTTTGAGGTCAGTCAAAGTGAACACTTTTGCCCTACTTTTTTTCATTCCGTTTAAACTTTTTTATTGTTTACGATAATCATCTCTTCTTTTGTTTTTCTTTCATCCATTTAGTAGAATTTATTTAATGAATTTCTTTTAACTCTTCAGACATATTTTCTCTCCTAAGTTTGACTACTTTACCTATGTTTATGTCTTGTATATACTTCTCTTTTTCTGATAATTTTTCATATTTACTTTTTCTTGTTGAGATTTTATATTAATATCTGAATTCTTAAACTCTTGTAGTATTCTGTATTTTTTAAATACTAATATAATAGCAAAGAAATATAAATTTATTTAAAGAATATAAATCTATATAATAGTATAAAAAGTTATACTATCCTTATTTACTGCTTCTAAGTAACTTCTATAGAACAATTTCTATAGTGGTATAAGAACTCCACAGTCATTAATTTTTTATACTGGTT
>Ga0256837_1000254_pt1 | contig 47456 bp, 58 predicted proteins | sample 4562384metaG_FD_185976 | JGI IMG/M metagenome (GOLD analysis project Ga0256837, IMG submission 185976) | Hydrothermal vent microbial communities from Guaymas Basin, Mexico - 4561-384 | ecosystem: Environmental > Aquatic > Marine > Hydrothermal vents | place: Mexico: Guaymas Basin | collected... | reverse complement strand
AAAAAAGAATTCTTGAGAAAATTTAAAAAAGAAAATAAAACTAAAAAAACACCTAAATCCTTTAGAGAGGGTAATTTATTATTCTTTAGATATAATGCTATTCACGATAAACATAAATTCGATAAAAATCCTCTTATAATATGTTTAGGACACTCTAAACAAAATAACAAACATATATTAGGTCTCAACGTTCATTGGATGCCTGAAAATCAGAGAGTTCTTTTAGCTTCTTTAGTAGTAGAAATGAGAAAAAAGAAAAAAGATTTAGTATATGAAGATATAAAACCTCTTATGAAAAGATTTGAAGGTTCGCCGATATTAAGAAGATATGCTATTAGAAGAATATCAAATTCTATAATTCAGATGGATGAGGAGGAATATTTAGCTGCCGCTAGTATTAGCTTTCCTGAATGGTCATCAACGTCTAAAGTATTATAAAGGAGAATAAATGGCGATTTCTAGAGCAGGTAGATATCAAGCTAAAAGAAGAAGATATAGAACTAATAAAGAAGGTGGTAGAAGTCGTTATGAGAGAGGTTTTTATAAGCCTATAAATGAAGATAAATATAAAAAACCGCTCAATACTTATATGAATAAGCAAGAGTTTCCTGAATATAGAAGTTCGTGGGAAAAGAAATTTATGAAATGGTGTGATTTAAATTCAGAAATAGAATATTGGACTGCTGAACCTTTTGCTATAGAATATATAAGCCCTAAAGATAATAAAAAACATAGATATTTTCCTGATTTTTTAATAAAATTTAAAGATGGTAAAAAGAGATTAATTGAGATAAAACCGCAATCACAATGGAATGATCCTATAAATGTGGCTAAGTGGGAAAGTGCTAGAAAGTTTTGTAAGTTTCACAACCTAGAATTTGTAGTTCTAGGTCAAAAAGAGTTAGGTGTATAGAAGGTATAATGAGTAGGAGATTAGATACCCTCAATTCCTTCAACCATAATGCTATTTCCTGAAATTTTAGAAGTATCAGCCATTTTTGCCGCTTCTTTAGCATCATTAGGATTAAAAAAATCTACCTGAAATCCAAACTTTGTAGGTACGATAGATTTAATTTTTAATTTTTTTCTAATTTCGGAGATAGTTTTATCTATCTCTTTTTCGGTTTTTTCTTCTACTTTTTGTAAAGGCGTTTGAATTTTCTCTTCTTTAAAATATTGTTTAAACATCTATTTCCTTTAAATTTTTCTCAATAAATTTATTCCATTTTCTAATACCCATACTATCTCCATAATGAGGAGCCGATCTTCCATCGTTTAAATTAGTTAAATCATGTAGTACATAATAAACGGTTTCATTATCTATTCCCTCATCAGTAATAGCGTCAAATTTTAAAGATGCTTTAGTTCCATTAGGAGATATAATTTCAATTTCATATCCTATAGTCCATTTACGACCTGATGTACTCATAGCATATCTACCCTTACTAGTCATAGCATTGCCACGCTTAATTTCTTTAAAATCATATCCTAATTTTAATAAAAATTTATAAAAAGCACCCGTTACCCAACTACTTAAATTCTTAGATTTTAAATCTTTATATTTTTCTATATATTTAGATGCTATAGAACTAGCTTCATTAAAAGCCTTTTTAAAGTCTTCTTCAGTAGCTCCTAATTCTATAGATCTTTCATAAAAATAATCTACAGGTCTACTATATTTTGTTCTATTGTATGTAAAATCTCCGGTAACTAATTGTAAATCTAAGATAGCTCCAGCAACGTATCTATAGATTGCTTTATTCTTATCTTTTATCTTGGCTGCTACACCCTTACCTTTTTCATCATTTTTATCCGTCAGCAGAGACATCATTCTCTCAAAATCTTTTCCAGTTATTTTATTAGCCTCAGTAAATAATTCTTTAAACATCTATTTCCTTTATATGAAAAGATTAGGTCTCTTCTCTTTTAGAGTATTTATAATTAAATTTATAATATGTTCGTGAATATCTATTTTATCAGATTCTCTCAAAAATGAAATATCTATACTTTCTTTAATATATATACTATCGCTTTTTAGGCAAATTATCATACTCTCCATAAAAGGGTCGTTATCCAAATCATCTGTGGTAAAAAATACCTCAAAATTCTGACCAGTCTTCCTCTTTAATAGTCTCTGAATGTGTGCGTGAAATACTTGAATATTACTAATTCTTCTCATAACTTCATAATTTTTCAATTTTGATCTCTTATACAATGATCTCTATATTCACACCAATTACAGAGAGGACCTTCAATTTTATCGAAAGAGTTATCATTTTCTATAGACTTAATATTATTAAGAAGAACTTTAAGATATAAGTCTAACTTATCTCTAACTAACTTAATAGAACTTGAAGTTCCGTGTTCTACAAAGATATATTCTAATTCTAATTCGTCCACCGGAAAGTTATGAAAGTACCAAGCCGCGTAATAAATTAATTGATCGGGTTTTTGTTTATAAGGTCCTTCAGATTTATCTTTACCTGTCTTCCAGTCTATAACATAAACTTTATCATTTTCTTTATCTACACAAATATAATCTATTTTACCTCTGAATAAACAACCAGGATCTAAAAAATCACAAGTCTGAATCTTACCACCTTGAATCTTTAAACCAATCTCTAATTCTGTTCCTAAAGGTAAATATGAAAATATTTTTTTACCTAAATCAGAATCTACAAATTTTTTATAAATTTTTTTAGATTCTTGAACTATCTCATTAGGAATTTTTTCTCTAGAAATCTCTTTTAATAATCTTTCCTTTCCTAAATTAGCAGTATGATTTTCTAAAAAAAGGTGAGTACAAAATCCTTTCTTAAGAGGTGTATCATCTCTAGGTTCTTTAGGAATTTTATCTATATAGTTATATTTAAATTTCCTAGGACAAGAATTCCATAAAGAAATTCTAGAAGCTGAATAAGGAGCATATTTTAAACCCATTAGTTAGCCTCTTCTCTCACCATCCCGTAAAGAGTAGGATCTTTTTGAATCATATTTTTAACACTCTCTATTAAAACGGCATCCTGAGAATCTTCTTTTAATTCTGAAACCATTTCTTTAAAAGCTTTATCAACTGCGGTAATTTTGATACCCTCATCTTTCATCTCTTCTTTAAGATCTTTAAGTTCACTCTTTAGTGCTTTTATTTCTTCATTAATTCTGTGTCTTTCTGTCAAATATTCTCTTACACTGCCTTGAATATCTGCTATATATTCTTCTAGATATTTGTCAGGATCTTCTGTCTTTTTTGCTTCTTTTGATGCTTTTTCGATAGTTTTATCAAATACTATATTTTTAATATCTTCAACTGTAGGTTTCTCTACCTCTGATTTCTCTATCTCTGGTTCACCTTGTTCACCTAAATCATTTAATAATTCATCTAAGTCTAATTCATCCATTTTATCTCCTTTATGATATTGTTGGTATAGAATTGATAGCGTTTGTTAAACTATATTCATCTGGAAAATCATAATACACAGCATTAGAGGTAATCGTATTAGAATCTCTTAATGTATTGCTTACACATAAATTAAAAATCAATCTATATTTATTTTTTTCAGGTTTAATATATTCTTTAATAAAAGAAACATTATCTAAGTTAACTAAGTTAAAATAATTATCAGATTCTTTGAAAGAAATGAAATTATTTTCTTCTAAGATTTTTCTAATCTCATTTCTATCAGCATATGATTTTACATAAATATATGAATAATCCGGTGATACCGAATTTCCGTCTAAAGAAATATTATAATTATAATTAAAAATAATTTTCTTATCCTCTAACTTTACGCTTACAACATTTTTTAAATTAATTGTTAAATTCTCATAATTAATAAACACCTTTTCTCCTTTTAAAATGGGTTAATTTCTAGTAATTTATTTTGTATTTTTGAATACATTTTAAAGACAACTCTTTCAACGTCTGTACTATCTCTCATTTCATCTTTATCAAATAATTGAACATTGAGATCTTTTATATCATCATTAAGAATATTATATGAATATAATGCTTCTTTCAATATAACTAGTTCTTTATGAGATAGTTTAATACGAATATCATTCATCTCATCTTTTATTTTTATCTTCATCTTCTCTCCTATTCATATATTATTATATAATAAAAACACTTACGTACTTATTAAATTTTTTTAGATTTTAATTTAACAATAGCTATCATACCTTCAGAAATATTAGAATTGATAGTCTTTTGAATATCTTCTCTAGAAATTCCCGAACATAATACCTCATTCATATCTTTAAAATCATCCCATTCTTTAGGCCAAATAAAAACTCTATTGTTATTTTCAACCTCTTTAATGGATTTATTTCTACCAGTTTCATCATTATCGAATACAAATATAGGTTTTTCTATTTTTTCTAAAACTTCTTCACTAAGATCAGCCGATAACATAGCTATTACGTGTTCGAATCCGGAACTTAAAGCGTCAAAAATACCTTCAAAGATATAATAGGTGTGTTCTTTAGTTAATATAGAGTCAGAACTCCAAAACTTTTCTCTATTAGGAAAAAGAATAGTACTAAATCTCTTTTCTTCTATTGAACGAGTATAAAATCCTGAAAGTTTATTATTTTGTATAATAGGTATGAATAAGTAATTAAGAACGAAATATTTTTTATCTAATACACTAATAAATGCTTCTTTAGAAAAATACCAGTTTTTATATATTTCTTCAGAAACACACCTATTTTCAACATACTCTCTAGCCTTGGGTACTTCTTTCAATAATACCAATTTACCAAAAGCATCCGGAAGATTTATATTTTCTTCTTTAATAGGTTCAGCTTTTTTAGTTTTCTCGTCTTTCTTGTCACCTAATAAGCTATTTAAATTATCGTTGCTATTTAAATTTTTATTAAATTTTTCTCTTCTATATCTTTCATATAATGTTACATTAGCTAATTTTAAAAAGGCAGGAAACGGTAACGCATGATCGTTTAGAACGCAACCTGCATTAAAACAGCGACAAACACCAACCTCATCATTAACAGCACTTAAAGATAATCTATTTTTCTTATCACCACACATTATACAATTACATGTGATTCTGCTAGGTGATTCTGATTTCTTATTTTTAGTAGCTAGTTTAAAATATTTTTTAGAAAGCTCATCTAAAACCACCTTTTCTCCTTCATTAATTTATTAATGATTAGACATATCTAACTTTTTAACAGTTTTATCAAAAAATTTCTCGTCTCTAATATCTAAACCCTCTATAATATAATAAAATTTTTCAAAGTTACGATTAAATTTTTTCAATTCATCCATATTGACTTCAAAAATAAGACCTGTTAAATCGCCGGTCTCTTTATTACCTTCGTAAATTTTTACTTTATCATCTTTATTAATCATTCTCTTCTCCTTTTAAAAATTTAATCTCCTCTATCAAGTCAAAAATTATTTTCCATAATCTATCCTCTACATTTGAGTTTTCACTAATATTTTTAGTAGAATCACTCACCTCTACAGAACTAAAAGGTGATTTCATATCTACACCTTGTTCTAATGCTATTTTCTCGTTTCTCTTAATAGCCTCATCTAATTCATCTGGATTTCCGAACATATAATCAGTGCTCATCTTTTTTCCTTTCTAGGTCTGTCAACATTTCTTGCAGTTCATTAATTTGGTTTTGAATATCTTCCACATCTTTTTTAAACTCATCACCTAATCTAAACTTAGAAATTAATTGATATAAAACTGATAATTCATTCAGAATATCTTCTCTACTTAAATCCATCTATTCTCCTTATAATATATAATATATGATATTTCTTAAATAAAAATAAATGGATAATTTTTATATATGGATTTATATAATTTAGTAGATAGAGATAAAAGATAACTGATATTTCTCTTTGCTCTACCTTTACGAATTTTATCTTTTTTTATTATGAAATAATTGCCTGTTGAGTATATATCTAAAACATCTTCGATAAAATCAGCCAAATTGTCTCTTCTAAGATTATTTTCGTCTTCTTTTAAATCAATTTCTCTTTTACCGAATATGACATTCATAATTTCTTTTTCAACCAATTCTGATACTGGAACTTTTTTCATTTTTTCTATAGCATTTTTTCGAGATTTTATAGCTTCGCTCAGTTCTACTTTATCAATTTCTGAAAACGTTTTAGCTCGCTCACCTCTATGAATGATTTTTTCAAGACCTAAAGGTATAAACATACCGTTAGAATATAATGATAATCTAAAAGCTCTTTCTTTTTTATAGCTATTTTCTATTAGGATTCTATTAATTTCATCATCATAAAGAGTGACGCCGTGATACGTTTTTGAAAAAGAATAAATTGTTAAAACTTCATAACCTAACTTTTCAATAATATCCGTTGTTCTAATAGGAATGTATGAATCGCTTTCTTCTATTCTATCTTCCCATTTTTTTAGAGTGCTTATATCTTCTATAACTTTCATTTTTCTATCCTAAAACGATTTTAATTAACATAAAAGCACCACCTAAAGCCCAAGGATTCACATAAGTTCCAACTACAGGAACCATTAAGATTATTAGCCACGCTAAACCTACAAACACTAAATAACTCATTGTGACTAATAATACTACCGCAAATAACCATATTATGAAACCATAAATTTTCATCTTTCTATCCTTTTCTCTTTATATAATATATTATAGTATAATTTAACTTAAAAACAAATAAATTTATAAAGTCCTCCGAAGAGGACTCTAAAATCTATTCAGATACAATAGAAATAAGTTTTTTAGGTTTTTCTTTCTTAGTGATTGAAATTCCTAAAATTCCGTTTTTATAAGTAGCAGAAATATCTCCACTTACAAAGTCAGGATGGAGTTTGATTTTTCTTTCGAAAGATTCTGAACTAATATGTTTTTGAACAAATTGACGATCTTCATCAACTTTTTCTTCAGATTTTTTACCTGTAATGATTAGAGTATCTCCCTCTAATTCAATATCAATATCATCAGGTCCAAAACCAGCTACGGCTACGTCTACAAAAACTTTATTGTCGTCGTAACTAATATTAGTTAACGGATATCTTCTTGGTTCCTTACCTGCAGGAACATCAAATAACCATTCCAAATCTTTCATTAAATCTTGTGTTGTAAGCATCTCACTTACCTCCTTAAAAATATTTTCGGCAAGCTTCATCTCGAAACTCTTTACCAAACTCTTGAAGAGTGGCCGATTGTTTAAAAATCATCAAATCCGATATCAATTGAAGGTTTACTTCTTTTATTAGGACCTTGCGGAGTAGTTTCTTCTTTTAGATTATCTGTATTGCTTACCGCATCATTGAGATCTACAATTTTAGAAATATCTTCTGAAGGATTACCTGTAAGGCTTTTAAAATATTCTGTTTTAGAAATTGCAATGATTCCTAAATTGATTAAAGAATTTCTATGAACTCCGTCAACTTGTTTTAAAATATTCAAACTAATATCATCTAATTCTACGTTCGTGCTTTTTGCCATTTTGCTTCCTTTTATGTTAATCCTTATCATCTCTTAAATGCATTCCTAAATGCAAACTAGGAGAGAATTTTAATAAATTATTCTTTGCTTACCATATATCCTCTAACATTTGCAAATACAGGTTCTTCTACCTTAAATACGTTCGAAGGGAAATTTACATCTTCTAATAAAAGGCTACCACCGCCTGCTAGAAGAACTACATCACTCATTCCCATAATCTTTTTATCATTAACTAAAACACTATTAAATAGTTTTTTAATAAATTGGGATTTAATTTCTGTAATTTTTTCACTTACATCTTCTTGTAACTCACCATTATATCTAAAAGTACCTTTTTGGAAAATTCCAATAGCTTCTTGTTCTGAAAAACTTAAAGAGAATTTATTTTCTAAAAATTTTGTAAATGGTTTAAGAATGCTAGTCACACCATGACCAGGATATCCATTAATCTCATTTCTAATAGGTTTACCGTTTTTATAGCTTAAAAAATTAATAGTATTATGACCAATATCTACAGCAGAGATTCTTTCAGGAAAACTACCACCATTCTGATTATACACATAATCTAAAATTACCCCCGCACCTTGAGGAATTAATGATACTTTTAATTCTACCGATTCACCATTAATTTCAAAATTAGAAATTCTTTCTTTAAATTCTTCTCTCTTATCCCAATCAGTAATAGCTAAACCTGTTACTACCTCTACAGGTTTAGATAGATTATGTTCATCAAACTTTTTAAGAATGTGATAAATTATTAAAGGAGCAAACTTATATAAGAATTTATAATCAGTAGTACTAAAAGTTTCCTGACCTACAGCATCCTTTCCTACGTAATATTTATCACCTTCAAATTCATACACATCCTCTTCTCCGAAGGACGTACCTACATCTGTAGCAAAACAAATGGCTGTTGGAAACCTCACATTCTTTTCATTATATCTAACTTTTGTAGAACTATATCCCACATCAATACCTATTGGTAAATTCATTAATTTCTCCTTTATAAAAATTGCATCATTTCTGTTAGACATGCCATAACATTGATAACTCTATCTCTTACTAAACTATCATAAGATTGATATTTAGCTAATGTTAAAACTACTCCGGGCCTTTTAGATTTTTCAAACTCATCTAAATGATCGTAAAAATTAGAAAATATTAATGAAGGATCTGAAATTTCAGTTATCAATTCTCTAATCTTTTCAAAATCTTTCGATACAACTAATTTTCTAATATCAGCTAAAACGCCATCAATATTCATTTCAGAACGGTTAATTTTTAAAATACCATTAGTAGTAAATTGTTGAAGTTTCATTATGATACTTCTTTGAGAAGGAAAATAATGTTTAACTAAATATTTTAAATCTTCTTTATTATGTTCGATATTTTCTTCTTCTAAAATAGATTCGCATCTTAAATAGATATCTTTAATAAGAGTTTTATTTTCATTGAACATTTTATCAAAATCATAATCCATTAACCTATCTTGTAAAGGTTCTATAATTTTGTTTTTATTGTTTGCTGTTAATATAAACCTAGCACTTTTAGAGAATTCTTCAATAAAGGCTCTAAGAGCAGGTTGAGTAGTTCTTTCATTAAGTCCGTCCGCTTCGTCAAGAACTACAATTTTAGGTCTATTATCCCATCCTGCAGTAGTTACAAACCCTTTAATAGATTCTCTTAATAAATCAATATTGCTTTCTAAAGACGCATTGATAAATTTAATCTCGGCATCTAATTCGTTAGCTATAACATGAGCTAATGATGTTTTTCCTAATCCAGGAGTTTTAGATATTAATAATAAGTTAGGAATTTGACCTTCTTTTTTCCATTCTAAAAGAGATTCTTTCATTTCTTTCGGTAAAACTATATCTTTTATAGTTTTAGGTCTATATCTTTCTACAAATATTTTCTCATTTTCATTTTTAGAAATCGGTGTCTTTTGCATTCATTCTCCTATAGTAAAATTATATTATATAAATCTTAATTAAAAATTAAAAAAAGATCTAAGAACTTTAGATTTAGATACATCTTTTTTTCCAATTATTCCTACCGAATTTTTAGAAATATTTAAAGAACCTAAAGTAAGAGGATGTATTAATTTTTTCTTATACGCTTCATAAGGTTCTATATCTATAGTCTTAAGAGTATCTGTATCTTTTTTAAAAATGTAATGATAACTTTCTATATCTCCTTTAAATTTTCTAAATTCCATAATATCTTCTTCTTTTAAAGAATTTAAAATTTTGAGAAAAGAAATTTTAGAAGAAGGCATATTTTTCCACATTTCATAAATTATAAGAATTTTGAAATTAGATAAGGTGTAATTTTGAAACTTATTAGGATTTAAAAATAATTTATTTCTTTCTAATTCTTTTTGTGTAAAAGGATTTTCTTCATTTACTTTTTTACCAATATGGAAAGATTTAAAAACATTAGAGATTATTCTATATTGTTGAGTCCACGTTATCAATTTTTATCTCCAAACTTTTCTTTATGTAATTTATCCGCATATTCGATTATTCTAAAATTATAAAAATCTAAAAATTGTTCTAATTTTGAATTCATTAATTCTTTAAATTCTTCTTCATTATATTCTTTTTTAGATAATAAATACATATCTTCTATAATGTCCGAAGCTTGCTCTTTAATTGAATTTTTTAATATACCTTTCATCTTTCTATCCTTTTCTCTTTATATATTATAAAATCAAACAAAATATTGATTGATTTTAGATTTAAAATATTAATTGCTCTCGTTTTCGTTGAAATCTGAATCAATATCTTCGGAACAATACGGATATCCTTCTAATGAAGATATCAAGTTATCTGAACAATAAAAACTTCCACCGATTTTCTCTGGAGCACCTTCTAATGAAGTTATCTCACACTCACTAACATCAAAATCTTCACCATATATGAAATCATAATATTCAGTATTGTTAAATCTCATTTTCATCTTTCTATCCTTTTCTCTTTATATAATATATTATAGTATAATAAGACTTAAGATCAAATAAAATAACCTACCATTCCTCGATATTTTCCGTTCTATTTAATATCTTTTTATATTTAGGATCATTAATTATGTTATTATTGACACAATCGTCATATAATAATTGTTTGAATTCTTTATTTTCTTCTAAAATATCACCTATTTCTTGAACGTCTTTATTGAATGTTTCACAATAGTCTAGAATTTTTTCTAATAGGCTATTTCCTTCCATTTTACTAATATCATTAAATAATTTTAAAAAATCGTTACTTTCCATTATCTCTCTCTAACTAAACTTAAATTTAAATCGTTTTCTTTAGAAAATTCTGTGATTGATTTATATTCTTTCATATCTACTCTATAATTTTTAGGATATTCTACTAATATATCTTTTTGATCCAGAGAAATCTTTTTAATTTCGTCTATTAATTTGTTTTTAATATTTACTAATTTAACTTTCTTTCCTATTTCTGAATGGTCTGGAATTATTTTTGAAGATTTTACTGTAGAGTATTTAAATTTTTGAGTTTCTAAAAAATCATCTTTAGATTTTTTAGATTCTTTATTTTGAGAATTGATAGTTGCTACGAAAGCATTAAAAGAAATAGTACTAATGTACGTAAATGCTGATACATATTGTCCGGAAATTTTAGATTGTTTATACGGAGCAAATCTCCAAGTATATTTTAAAATATGTTCTATGGCTAAAGATTTCATTTCATTCTTATACGAATATCCTGAAAAGTTAGGCCTAGTAAGTATATTATTAATAATTATCAAAACCATCTCTCCAAAAATATTAGGATCTCTATAAATGAAAGTAGCAGAGCTTAAATCTTTTATTCTATCTCTAATATATCTTTTTTTCTTTTGTAAACCTTTTTCTATAGATCTTTCTAAGTCACTATACTCATCTCTCAAATTCTCTATTTCTTGTATATATTCATCATTATATTTAGGAATAGATTTTAAAAAAGTAAATTTAGTATATAAATTTGGTAGTTTTTCCGTAGGTATCTTTTTTTCATTTTTAGAAGCATTTATTAAACCGTACGGTGTAGAATTCTTCATTAATTTATTAATATTATATTTTCTTATATTTTTGATTATTTTAGAGTTGTTGAAAAGTATTAATTCTGAATTTATGATAGGTTCAGGTAGATAGCTATTTAATCTTTTTTCTAAATCTTTTTCTAATTCCTCGATAGAGGTTTTATCTATCATTACGTTTCCTTATTTCATATTATATAATTTATTATATATGAAATTACTTAATTTAACCTTAAATTAAGCTTAATAATATATAATGCAGACATATAAATAATATAAAGGGAGATAAATAAATAAATAAAAGCGTTTAAAAGATATTCTACAGAAGGAAAAAACATTAAGGTTGATGTTTCTGAATTAATTGATGCGTACTCGGATGGTGGAGAGCAAGAGCAAGATGATTTTTTCTATTTCTTAAACTCTTCAAAACAATTTGGTTTAAAAGATAAAGATTGGAGTTGATTAGATGATATTATGATTGAACTTCCTGCTAAGTTTAAGAAATTTATTAAAAGCTGGAATGTAGAAGTAGTAAACTAATTAGAATATTTAGATTTATAAATAATTAGTTAGAGATTTAAATAAAAAGCATGAATATTTTATATAAACTACAAATTGTTAAATTAGAAAAGCAACTTAAAAAAACTAAAGGAAGTATAATAATGAAATTTACAGAATTATTTAACGAATCAAAGACAAATTTTAATAAAATTGAAAATATTTTATTAAAAGCGGAAAAATCCAAAGACGAAATAACTTTTCTTAATAATATGATAGAAATATTGAAAGCAACAACAAACGATGATATTTTAAATGGAGTGAAACTTATGATATTATCTGCAGATAAAAACGGTAAAAATGATGAAATTATATTGAATTTTAGAAAATTATTATCATCATATCAAAATTATAGAGATGTATATGGTGATTTTAGAAAATAAGTTTTCTTATTTTAATAAAATTGTTTATAAGGATCAAAATTAATTTATTAATATTATATTTTTTATATTTTTAATTATTTTAGAGTTATTGAAAAGTATCAATTCGGAATTAATAATATATAATACAGACATATAAATAAAATAAAAAGGTTCATTATGAGTCAATTTAATAATTCTCTATCTACTTCAACGGATCTTAGATGGGGTTCTAACGTATTGAAAAATGTTTTTTATCTAGCACAATCGTTCAATATACCGGGTTTATCTTTTAGCAATCCTCAATTAGGTACAAGAAGTGGAGTGAGAGAAAAATTAGGTGGAGATACTGTAGAATTCTCTACTTTGAATTTAGACATTTTAATAGATAGAGATTGGAACGTATATGATGAAATATTCAATAATTTCATAGAAACTATAAATGTTAAGGAGGGTAAATTCTCTAATAAAAAATCTTTTGATGTATGGTTAGAAGTTTATGATAATTTAAATAAAAAATCAATTAAAAAATTTTGGTTTAGGGATTGTAGAGTTCAATCTATTGGTGACGTGGAAATGGATATTAGAGATAGTGAAGATAATTCTATATCTATGTTAGTTTCTTTAGAATTTAACTATATGGAAATGGTAGATTAAAGCTCAAAGAGCTTTAAAAATCCTACCAAGTGCCTCCGTTATATTTAGTATCTCCCATATCCGAGACACCTGTAATAACCTTCCAAGTTGTAGCCGAACTCCAACCTCTTTCTCGATCTGTTTTACCTTGTTCAGCCGTAGTATCAAATAAGTTTACCTGACACCATTGTGCGGATCTAGCTAATTTAGAAGGATCTCCTACAATATCATTATATTTGTTATCGTTAATAATATATGCGTTTATCCCACCATCAGGAAGATTGATAGTATCTTGTCCTCCGGAAGCCCAATTCCATAATTCGTTAAGTTCTAATTTTGCTTGGTGTACTGCTTTATTAAGAGCATCTTTAGAGCCCATATAACCGTTTCTTACTTCATAATAATCAACAAATTGTTGTAGTGTAGTTCTTGCCATTTATTCTCCTTAGAATGTAATTCGCCACGTTATTCTAAACGTAGTTGTAGGTTCTTTAATTTTTGCTGGAAAAGTTCTCATAGCGAATATTTTTCCGTTTTTAGGTGTTCCGATCGGTGCTGTACCTGATTCATATTCTGAAGATTCGTCTCTCTTAGTAAATAGAGCAGCTTCAGTCCATGCTTGAACTCCATCAGGTCCGTTAGCATTAGCCGGATCTATTTCTATTTGATATTCTATAGTACTTACATTAATTATTTTAGCCCATACTCTAGCTCTGTTAGTAGTGACTACAGATTTAGTAGCAATTCCTTCGTGATATGCTTCGTATTGGATATCGCTTATAAATCCTTCTCCATCTTTTATTAAAGAATTAAATACTATAACGTAAGTATTTCCTAATTCTTCCTCAGCAAAAAGTTTTTCTCTTTGGTATCCGAAATCTCTACCTATTAATAAGTTTCCTGTTCCTACGTCGTGACCTCTATCACCTAAAACTATTTTATTAATATAATCTACAGGAGGGTATGCTCCTACAGTTGAATTGGCTACTGAAGGTTTAGAGTTGAACATAATCATATTTTTCTGTTCAAAAACGTCAATAACTTCGCCTTTTTCATTCAAACATTCTAATTTAAAATATCCTTCAGTAGGCTTATTAGCTAAATCTTCTATTTTCATTTTCTTCCTTTAATTAGAGTATTTATATTTTTTTATTAAAAACTTTTACATCAAAATATGTAACTTTGCCTCTAAAAGTAGGAGAAGCAGTAAAATATATTTTATCACCTATTTTATATTTTCCACCCCACTCTATTTGAGTACTATTGGATATCCTTATAGGATTGTTTACTTCTTCTTCAGTCCATAAATTTTCATCTGAAAAATCCTCCCAAGCTAAATTTATAGAGTTTCTATCCGTTTTAGAAATGTATCTTCTTCTCTCTCTATTTGACCAGTAATTATCTTGAATAACATCAACAGTCATTCCTACGCTAACATCAGTCACGTAATTATTATCATTAGATTTATACGTATAATCTGGTACATTATCCGCATTTGGCATCAAAGTCCAATTATTAGAATCTGTGAAATCCTCATCTTTTAAATTAATCTCACCTCTATCTAAGACAGATTCGTATTGATTTTCAGATACTAAAATTCCATTTTTATATTTTTGATAAGTAACTAAATTTCCTATGTTGATAGTTGTCCAGAAATCTTCATCTTCTTTGTATCTATACGTTATATCACCTTCTTGACCTATAGTAAGTTCTATCCAGTTATCAATATCGTTATAATCATATTGAAAGTCTATCAGTGTAGTTAGTTTTATTATTTCATCATTGAGAATAGTGTCCGTATCTATCTCTCTAGATAAATATGAATCAACGGTTCTCCTATATTTTTTCCATTTAGGAGAAGATATAAAATCTTCCTTATTAATATCTATAATACCTCTATTTTCTAGAGATTCGTAAGTATGATATTTATGTCCAAAAGGTGATGTATTATCTGTATCCGGTCCTTGAACAGACTCTATATACTCTATAAGAGTACCAACTTGAACATCTACTAATTGTTCACTACCTGTAGTTTGTATAGTATTCCTTGGTTTTATTTCGGCATAATTAGATTCAGTATTGAAGAATTCTTCTATTCTCCAATCAGACGTCATAAACCATTTAGATGGATTAGCAAATGATATATCATCTATACCTTGGATCCACTCAGCCTCGAAATCTCTTTCTATACTTAACTCTTCTACCATATATGTAGTATCATCTGAACCTTTAGGAATAACTAAACCTGTTGGATTAGAATTTTTATCTCCTATTCTAAAAGCGCCTTCACTAGTAATACCTTCATCAATATCTAATTTATAATTGATATTATTAACTAATATTCTCCAATTATTAGTATCTGTAAAATCCTCATAAAGCAAATCTCTTAATCCAAGATCTCTAGTAGCCTCATATCTAGTTCTAATAGTACCTGCACCTAATGTTGGCATAAAATAATCTACAGTCATATGTTTTACAACATCAACTATCTGTTCATATCCTGACGTTTCAACATCTGCTCTACCATAATGATATTCATTTATTATCATATTTTTACCTATGATAGGATATTTATCTTCATCAGATATGTGATTATAATATAACTCATTCATATCCTCATTAAGAGATATCTCAGTTTTAATAATCATTTCATCATGAGTAAATAAGTTTAATATAGGATTATCTAGATTAATTATATATATATCACTTTGATCTATATCGTTGTTATAAGTTTTACTAGGTTCATTTATAAAAATATTGACATATTCTAATTTAAAATTTGTAGATATTATATTTGAAGCGAATATTTTAATCTCTTCTCCACCATATCCTGTATATCCTAAATTATATTCTATATTTTCTGTTAGTAACCACTCATCATATACTACATCAGTAACTAAACCGTTATCGTCGTATACTTTTCTCTCATTTATTCTAAAAGTTACCTTATCTTCATGAGATAGACCAGATATTTTTAATATTATTTCATATTTTTTATCTTTTTCTAAAGATATAGGTTGAGAAAGTATATCATAGTCACTTTCAAGTACAGGCCAAAACGTTGTTCGTATTTCATCGCTAGTTAAAAATCTAGCATAAGAAGGCATATTATACACGTTACCTATATCGTACCCGAGAGCTAATTCATATACACCTGATTGATAAATCGTATATCCTGCTTCATCAGAAGCATCCATATCTACATACCCTGTTGCTATTAATATATATTTACCTGAAGGTATATTACCTACTAGCCTAGCATCTGAATAATTACCGTAGTCGTCATTCATTAATATAGAATTATTATAGTTACCGTTATTTAGATTGTCTTCTTCAGATATAGGAAATAAAAATAAATATGTATCGAACATATCTACTCCATACATGAATATATCTATCACGCCACCAGGAAAATCAAAATAATACCAATCTTCTTGATTTTCATTCAAGGAATTATTAGACCTAATCATACCACCTTCTACATAACTATTAAATGAAGCCTTACCATCAGATATAGTCCAATGTGTATTTTCCTTCATCTGCCAATCATACCACTCATCAAATGAAGGATTTTTAACATAATTATAAGATCTATTTAGGTTGATATCGTAATATTTTATAACTTGTTCTACCTTTCCAAGAGGAGGAGCATAAGTGTATTGTATTAAATAATTATCGTTATCAAATATATATTTTTCATAATCCCAATTAGCATACGTACCTTGTATCATTATACCTTTTTCAATATGTTTTAATTGAGATTTAGATATTCCTCCTCCAGCAGAAATAATTTTACCATCATCATCATAAATAGCTCTAACTCCGTAAATTTCAGTTAAAGTATCTGTACAATCTCCATCAACACAAAGACTTCTTACTCCAATTTCATCACATCTGTAAATATATTCTAAATTAAAATAATCTTCAAAAGCCATAGAAGTAATTTTTCTATAGATGTAATTAAATCCTATAGGATGAGCTAAAGGAATAACAAAAGCTTCAAAAAACTCAGGAAACAAAGATCCTTCTATTTGATATGTAAATTTAGTACAAGAATCGTGAGATACCGTATCAGAAATAGTAAAAGTTCCTATTCTAGAAGCAGAAGCATCGCTACACAGAATAGGAGTTTCGTCCGGAAGAGGCCAGATAGTAGGAAATAAATCTTTCTCTTCTTGTGTAGGTTCTGGTGGTAGAGGATCTGATAATGAATCTCCACAGATAATAAATCCTTCAGAAAGCCCTAGACAAGCTTGAGATTGTATATCGAAAAAATAAGCATCTCTAAGAGGTCCTTCGATTCCTGATAACCAAGCTAACTTATAAGCGTATTCAATAGCTACTTCAGTACCTTTTTTTTCATTAAAGGTTTTAGCCATCATATATCTATCAGAAGTATACATCTCTTCTTCATTTTCGAAAAAGTTTACAAAAGATTTTTTTCTATCTATTTCTATACCTATACTAGAATATTTTTTAAGAAGATTATCTATTTTATTTTTTAATCTAAAATCAGTTTTGGCTTTATTCCAAACTGTATAAAAATTGTTTAAATAAACCTCTGCAAATTGTTTCTGAACGGCATCTAAACTCTCTATGCTTTTATCTTTATTAAATATATCCATTATATTAATAGATATAGGAGATTCTTCTACTAGGATATCTACAAAAGCATCAATTAATTCTTTATTTTCTTTAAATATTTTTTCAGGCGTAATAGCTTCTACTACGCTTCTAAAAACTTTATCTTCTTTAATTCTTATTGAATTGAGTGTGTAATCACCTGATACACCGACAATATCATTCATTCAAATCTCCTATAAAAATTTTACTTGTCTTAATCTAGGCATAGTATTAGCAGTAAAAGGCATGTTATCTGAACTAACCTCAACCTCATTAGGATATGCTAAATTTAGATATCCAAATCCATAATCTGTAAAAGTAAGATTTGCTGGAATTTTTTCATTACCTATAACTACACCTTCAGAAACCTCATCTTCGAACTCTAGGTGTACTTCTATGTGTTGATATCTTCCGTTTCTAATGATATATTTTCCTACTTCTATATCAGGTATTAACGAATCATTAACATCACCTATATAAATAGGAATCTCTATTTCTTTATCTACCGTCCTAAAAGTACTAGGTACATCATAATCACCATCTACATTTTTCTTTACATATAAATTTAAAGGTTTTAATAGAATAGGGTCATCATTAACATCTTTAAAACTGAATTCAGTTTCCCATTTTGAAGAATCATATCCTCCATTTATGCTATCTAATACGTAATATAGATTAACCTTAATCATATCCTCATTTACGTATAAGTATTCATAATCTGAAGAGCCTTTTCTAAGAACTTTTACGGTATCTCTTCTAATAATATCTATTTCATCATTTAAATCTATCCACTTAGAATCATCTTCAAAATTTTCAGTATCTATGGATATGGAAGGTCTGTCACTTAGAGTTTTATAATACTTATATACAGATCCATCTTGAACCATTACTACCTCGCCAACATTAAGAGATATACTTGTACCGCTTCCTAGAGTAACAGATTCTGTAGGTTCCTCGACGATGAATTTTGTTTTTCCTAAAATGAAATTATCAGTATCAATGTTTGGTAGAACCTTATAGCCATCAAAATCTAATCCGTTACTAAACATATTTTCAAAAGGAAAAGCTAACTTAGTTATTATTTTATTCATATTTTGAGAATACAATAACGATGTAAATGGATCATACATTATTCTATGCAAGCTTAGATCTGTCGTTAGATCAATTTCTACACCTGTAGAATCACCTACTATCTCATCCACTCTTCTTTTAAGGTTAGATGAATAATACTCTACATCTAATTTTTCTATATAATTTTTAAAGTAATTATTAATAGTATCGAAAATAGCTTGATTAGTTTCTGCTATTTCTTTACCTAATTCATAATTAATAACTCTTACCTTAAAATCGAAATTACAGTATACAGGTTGTCTATAAACATGATTCATAGTCATGACTCTATATTTTTCTAAAGAAGAAAATATAGAGCCGTCATCCTCACCTATTTTAGTATTCTGATTTTTGTAAATTTCATCATCTCTTAAGTACCAGTTATCTAATAGTGAGTCTTGTTCTTTTTTATTTTCATTATATCTATCTACACTGTCCAGGTAATCTTCATAATTTAAAACATCTTGTTGTTGATTAAAATCTAATGAATTGAACCAAGTAATATATTCAATACCATCTTCAGAATTTAAAAATTCTAAATATTCTTGAAATTCGTTTCTATTACTTTCCCATTTAGTATATTCAGCTAGAGACGTTCTATAAAGGTAGTCTTCTTTTAACCAAGTTATATACTCTATAACTTCAGGTTTTTGTAACCATTTTTTATATAATGTACCTTCTCCTGCATTTCCTCCAAATGAACCACCTGCAGCATTATCATCTAAACCGTGAGTTTCTTCATCATCATACCAAGCCTGATCATTATTAATATAAATCGCAGCATTTGCAGAATTTATAGTTTTAATGTAATCATTAAATATTTTAACAAAAGTTTCGTCTTGTATTAATTCTAAACCTGGTTCAGGATTAATTCCGTCGAAAGTTCCTGAAATGTTAGGATTTTCTATCCAGTTACTCGGAAGTTGATCTTGAACTCCTCCGCCTGCGGTAGGATCAGCAAAATAATTAGCTCTTTCTGGAGGATATTGAATAGCTGGTTTTTCTCCAGGATTTGGACTTACTTCTGGAGGAGGAGGTAAAACACCACCACTAGCATAATCATCCCATCCATCAGGTTTATCTATATATCCTACAGGTCTAGGAATATAATTTATAGGTCTTGTAATAGGATTAGTAGTAGGATCTGCTAAAAAATTTATTACAGGTCTTCTAGGCATATATTGAAGATCAAATTGAAATTTGTAAGCGTCATACTCATCTTTATTATTATAATCTTTATTTACGTCTGTAGGAATTAGATTTCTAATAGTTCTTTGTGGAAATAAACTAAATAAAATATTACCAGGTAGAAAAGCATCATAATGTTCTTCTTCTGACCCCCATACAGTACCGTATCTTACAGATTCATGATTTTTAACAATAGCCTTATAATCTAGTGCAGTAATTGCTCTATTAGCACTATTGTGGTATATCATAGCATTTTCTTTTATTTCTTCTATAGATTCAGACTCAGTACCATAATGTACGATATCTTCCATATAAACGGATATTTGATTTTTTAATGCTTCCTCTGTTTCAAAATTTTCTCCGGCTTCACCTTTACTTCCTTTTGAAACTAATACGTTAGCTTGTATTAAAGTATTAATTCTTACAGGATTACCTATCCCTCCTATTTCAAAAAATACAGAAGGCATCTCTAAAAAGATATTTTCTAATGTAATAAATTTCTTTTGAACTTCTCTGAAAGAACTATCAATCATTATTGAATCATATCTCTCCCATTTTTCTTTTTCAATAAGAGTACCATAATCATCAATATAAGTTAAAAATAATTCAATACCGTCTTCTTCTACATCTCTATAAGGTATCATATAGTTTTGTTTTGTAAATGCTCCAGAATCTGTTATTTCCGAATATGCTCTAATATTTAATAATTCTTCATCTTCGTATTTGTGTAGTGTACCTTCTTTTACTTCTATTGTAAAAGACTTATCAAATCTATTTTGATTAGTAATACCTTCTACAATAATAGGATCACCTAAGTAATAATAATCATTACCATTGCTTGTAAATTTTGTATACTTATTTAAAACGAAATTATAAGATTGAGTATCAGATATATTTTCTTTCTTTTTAAAATTAATTTTTAAGTTATATCTATAAGATGTTTTTCTTTTAGCTTCATAACCTAAATGTCTAGCGGAAAATAATACATTAGATTTTTTAGTGGCTAGAGGTAGTAAAACTTCTTGTAAATTTATAGCCGTATTAGTATTTAATACGTGTACTAAATATATCATAATATCAGAGATTTGACTAATATTAGATCCAGGATAATTTATATCTTTAAAACCTTTAGATATTAAAATTTCTTTTACTTTTTGTTCAATCTCATCATAAGTGAACGGTATAATTTCTTGTAAAGTACCTGAATCACTAGTAAAATCGTTAGCCATATTTTTCCTTTATATTCTTTGAGCTATTGATGTCATATTATTATGTGAATATTTAAATTTTAAATCTTCAAAAACTTCCTGACTACCTAACAGTGTATAATAACCGATATTAATTTCCATAGAATTAGTATCGTCTTCCATTTTTACATAAACATAGTCTATTTCCACTCTAGGTTCATATAAACTAAGAGTATTTCTAATAGAGATTTCTATAGATCTTTGTTCGAAATATCCTATATTATCAAATAAGTAAAAAGAAAGAGGATTACCTAACCAAGGCTTTCCAGGAACCTCTCCAAGTTCTATAGAAAATAAATTCATTATGGAATTATTGATAGCATCTATATCATAATCTCTTTCGTAATACACGGAGCCGTAAGAATTTTTCGGAGAAGATATATCTACATATTTATTATTTATCATTTATGCTCCTTAATTTATATATTTATAAAGGAGTCCCTGTCCACACGAATTTAGTCTTAGGATCCGGAGTTTCTGGAGAATTAGGTATTACAGTAGGAGTAGGATCGCCTGAACCAGGTTTATATAAATGAGTATGTGAGTTAAAAGTAGATACATTTGCATCATGCTGTTGTCTCAATGAATCAAGAGTTCCCATCTTATCCGAGATATCTCCAGTACATTCAATACTTCCTACTACTTTAAAGTCTCCTTCAAATATTATATTACCATCAGCACCTAAAGCAAATAATCCAGGAGTTTCTACCCATAAGTTTCCTTTATCTGAAGCCTGTATAGTTATATCACCCTTAGTAGAAATTTCCACTCTGGCTCCTGATGAATGTTGAATTCTAATTCTAGGATTACCTTTAGTACCATCAATCTCTACTATATTTCCTTCATAATCTTCGTAAACTTTATTATTAGGATATGTAGCCTTGTCAGCCGTATCTTTTTGCTCTGAAAAAGAATCTACTTTTACTCTGTCTCTTGTAATATCAGGATTGAGTTTTTTACCGTACATTAAAGGATTATCAGGTATTCCTTTTCTAATAGGAAACTGACCTGAAGGATCCTTGAATCCTATTTCATCACCATCGATATCTTTAGTAGTTACAGAATTAAAAATACCTTTAGATGTTCCGATGAATAAAAATTCAGTATCAGATTCATTTAAGGAAAAACACCATCCCCAAGTACCTACTTTAATATTAGTAGAAGTACCAAAAGTATTTCCTTGATCTAAAGGATGAAGACATCTACTCCAAGGCAATTCTTCAGTTTTAACATCTTTTAATTTAGGATTATGAACACCTAAGACTCTTAACTTTACTCTTCCAAGGTAGTCAGGATCTTTATTATCTTCTACTACACATTCATATAATTTCATATCCATCCTCTATTTTTCAATATTTATATTAATCTTTAAAATTTTTGTTCTCCAAAATCTGAAGATCTTAAATGTAATATTTGGAAATATCTACCCGACATTATTTTATCAATGACTTTATATACCACAAATTTACCACTAAATACGGAATCTAAAGAATTATCTTTTAGAACTTTAGCTCTAGGAATATCTAATCTAATAGCACCATACATTCTAATACCTAACACGCCCTGAACTGCTACACTTATATCTTGAGTTTTCTTTATGTGTTCCCTAAAGTCTTCGTCATCACCTAATATAGGCGTATGGAAGGTATGATTTATCTGTTTTTTACCAATATTATTTAATATATCTGGAATCTCTTTTTCGGAAATACCAGAATGACCGTTTAGTTTTTGAGAGTTGTATAATTCTTTAATTGTAATTTCATTAGAATCATATTTTAAATCTTTAATATTTGGATTAGTTAAAGAAGAATTTACACATTTTCTTAATTCTGTGATATTGGATATTTTACCTTTATATTCTAAAATCTTCCAGAACGGTTTTTTATTTGTAAAGCTAAAAGCATCTTCCGGTAATAATTTAATTTCGGAAAAATCGAAATCATCTCTAGGAGCAAAAACCCAACCCATTCGATCTACAAAAAAATCAAAATCAGATATCTTAGATTGAGCAGATATAAAATCATAGACCGATATATTTCCAGGAGTTACAAAATATTCATATTTTAAAGATTTGTCTTTATTATTAAATTCTGCTTCTATTTCTAATTCTTGAAATATTTTTTCCAGAATTTCTAAAATAGAAGAGTTTTTAAAAGATTTAGATACGTATGAGTTTTTTAATTTATATGTATCCATCTCTTCAAATTCTAAATCGATATTAATAATATTACTCTTAGCTCTAATAGTTTCTGCTTTAGTTATTACGTATTTTTTAGATTGTTTAGATTTTAATTTATCTATAAGAAGAATTTCTAAAACACCAAAAGTTAGAGGAGCTAATTCCACTATTCCTAAGTTATCTACAAAAGATAGAAACCCTCTTTCCTCTTTTCCATAATTCATTTGAAAATCTATTATTTCAAATTCTCTAATTTCCAATCCATTCACATAGATTTTAAATTCTTCATATCCGTTAAAATTATCTATTTCGGGCGTAAGATCAAATCCGTTAGCTGAAAATTCATCTATCATTATATAACCTCATCAGATAGTTTTCTTGCTTCATCTTCAGTCAATTTTTTATTTAAGTTATATTTATCTCTATATTTTTCAATCAGTGATATAACTGTAGAAAGATATTCGGGACGAGGTAGCAATATATTTCTTTTTAAACTGTTACCCTCTTCAATACCGTCTTTAGCTAATTTTTCTATTTTTTCTTTCTCTACAGTATTAATACCTAATAAATCGGCTGAATTTAATAGTATCTTAATTAATAATTCTGCTTGATTATTATTAACATCTTGATTATAAGGAACATTCCACAAAAACACATCTTCATTTATAGCTAAAATTAGATCAGCATAATCTACGCTTTTATAAAATTTATATGAAATATTTTCCATTTTTTCATCATCTTCGACGTTATAAGAGAAAAAATATTCAGGATATTGTTGAAGATATTTGCTAAGATATCCATAATATCTACTAGTATAATCTTTCACGTTATAATCATACCTATCAAAAGTATCGTATGTGTAAACTTTATTAATCATTTTAATATCCTAATTCTCTTATTTTCTTTTGAGTATCATAAGATTCTTTCTCATATTTGCTTTTTTCTAATTGAGATTTTTTATCATCAGACCAATCTTGCTTAGTATTAATTTTAAGTTCTACTAGTGAAATGCTAAGTGTTATTTCTTTAATCATTCCATCATAAAACATCTCCATATTTCCACCAGAACCAAATTCTATGCTTACGCTGTTAATAGCCATATTATGATATCTCTGTATATCATTCAATGTAGGATTACTTAAAACCACATTAACCAGAGAAGGTTGCATCAAAAATAACCTAGAGATGCTAGCATCTGGACTAGAGTATTTTTTAATCATTTTAATCATTCTAATAACGTTATTTCTTTCTTTAACGTTTTGAGGTATAAGCATCCAAGACAAGCTTAGAGTCCTTAAATTAGAACCTTTATAGACCTGATTTAGGTCAGAATTAAAAATTATATTTTTAGCACCTACACTATTGGAAATTTCATTAAATGAATTTGATACCGAACTACTATTTATTTTAGTTACCAAAGAGGAAATGGCTCCCGAACTTTCTTGATACCTATTTTGAGAAGTATCGTTCAAAGAATTAGGTAAAGGTAAATATAAAATACCTTTTAAGACTTTTTCTTTAAAAGCGCTTCTTTCTCCACTTAAAATATTATTAGCTGCAGTCTTAATAACTTTAGAGGTTTTATCTCCCACATTACTAAAAGCTTTTGCTACTTCGGCAACATTAGATTTATTTTTTCCATCCGCAGTACTAAAAAGACTTATACCTGCTTTCTTCATAGCCTCTAATAGATTAGATATATTTTGAATATTAGCAGGATCGAAAAATTCTAAACTTATAAATCTATTAGGAGATAGATCTTCAGGATATTTTATTACCTCTATTTTATCTGATTCAGGTTTTGGGTTTGTGTTTTCAGCCATCTTATGCCTCTCTTATAGATTCGTGTATAGTTGAAGTTACTTTACTCGATTTAACTTCATCTATCTTCTTATTAAGTTGATGAATTGCTTTGCTTACGTTAGCATTATCCGCAACGACTTCATTATTTACCTTTTTAGCACCTTTAATAGATACGTTTTTAGTTTTCATCTCATTTTTCACTAAAGTTTCATTATTTTCATATTTTAGACTATTGAAATATGTTAAAGGGTCCATTGTTTTTCCATTCTTTTTAACAGAAATATGAATATGAGAAGTCATAACTCTTCCGTCTGGAGTCTTACCTGGTGAATTTCCTGCTTTAGCTATTACTTGTCCTCTAGAAATCCTATCACCGACCTTGACTAAAACTTTACTAAGATGCATATATAGAGTTCTAACTCCGTCTTTTCCTTTTATAGAAAGAACTAAGCCTCCTCTCTTATCGTGTGGTTGAATGCTATCAACTACACCTTCAGTAATTGAAGTAATAGGATCTCCTTTTTTAGCTCTAAAATCTACACCTGAATGTCCTTCTCCATTTCGAACAGATTCAGATACTCCATATTGTGATGTTATAACCTTCATCCACGATTGAGAATTATTACCAATGTATGTGAATCTATTTTTTTCTTTAGTAGGTTTAATAAGATTCTGACTAGTATTAATATACTTTTTATGCTTATGTTCTATTTTAGACATATTTTTAGAATATTGTTTATAAATTCCTAGTTTTTCTTTATTATATTGACTTTTTGTGCTTTTTCTTCTCTCGTTATAATCATTTAAAGCTTTTTGTCTAGCTTCTTCTTCTTTTTTATCTTCTTCTAATCTTGATTCTTTTCGCTGTAAAATCAGTTTATCTTGCTCGGCTCTAGCTATTTGAATATCTTTTATAGATCTTCCGCCCAGTAGTGCTTCTTTTAACCAATCATACATTGAGGATTCTATAATAAAATCCTCCCACCATCTTTGGATTTTAATAGTCAAATACTCTAAAAATCCGCCAGAGTCATTTACTTCATTCCACCAATCGATCATTTCAGAGACAGCACTGTCTCCTAAAATCATTTTAGCAACATCATTTATTGAGTTCTTAATAATTTCTAATATGTATTTCGTAATACCGATATCTTGAACGTATTTCCACCAATCGGAAAGTTGTTGACCGTAATTATCCCACCAAGCTTCTAACAATCCAAATTTTAATTTCCACCATTCTAATGATTTTTTCCAGGTAGTACCAAATAAAAACTCGCCTACCTTATCTGCTATCCAAAGCACCATCTCTGCAGTTTCTTTTATTTGAGCCCATATAAATTGAGGCCATCCTCCGTATTCTTTATCAACTAGCTCCTGAAAATTATTCCAAAAAGTTCCTATATTATCTTTGATCCAAGGAATAAAACCTCCGGCATCTGCAATAGATCCTAAAAGATCCTGAATTATTTCCCATATACTTCCTACAGCTAAGAATAAAGTTGCAAACATATCACTTTTATTAGAATTTACTTTTTTGCTTATATCCGAAATAGAGCTAGATATAAAAGTTCCTGCACCTTTAAATTTATTTTTTAAAGATCTTTTACTAGAATTTTTCTCCTCTTCCTTCTCACTCTCATCATCTTTAACTTCATCTTTAATTTCTTCTAAAATTTCTATAGATTTATCTCTAAATTTAGCTCTAGCTATAGATTCTTGTCTTTGATCCGCTTTAGTACCGCCTGTACCTCCACTAATATCTACTAAATTTAGCAATTTTCCTAATTTATCTAGAGTTTCGTCTTTTAGAGATATTTGTTTATTATTATTTTTAGAATCATTATCTGATGAAGTGATTTCACTAATCTCGTTTCGATATTCTATTTCATTAGGAGATATTTTTTGATTTTCTTGATTTGAAGGAGATGATTTTTTAGATTTAAATTTAGTTTTAATTCTTTTTTTGATGTTCTTCTTGACACCAGTTTTAGTCATTTTAGATACTGTTGAAAGAGATTCACCTATTTTAGAAAAAGATTTTTTAGAACTCTTAAGAGCTACTTTTCCAATAGTTTTAGCAATACCTAAAATCACTTAGTCTCCTAGTTTTTAAGTATTTATATTTTAAACAGAATCTTTTTCATCCTCTTTTTTCTGTATTAATCCAATAAATATTTCTCTTTCAAACGGATACATATTATCTACATCAGATTTATTCATATGAGAATAATAAGTAATATCGGAATATTGTTCATATAAGTTAGATATAGAGAATTTAGAAATAAACTTCAGAGGTTCTATTTTAGTTTGATATTTATATTTACAAGATAAACAATTAATTTCAACTACATTATCAAAAATATTTTTATTATTGCTCTCTAATTTATTTTCTAATTCATTATATTTATCCAGTTCTAAATCTTCCAAACCTTCAATATCTACTTCCGATAAATCCTTATAAATGCCCTCAGGTATTTTTGAATCAATTTCTCCTTTGAAAAACATAGAAGGTATATCAACGCTAGTCATATTAATATAATCACAATTAGGACAAGAACTAGTTAATTCAATAGATTCTGAAACGGAAATTTCTCTAGCTTTCATAATAAGAGCCTCAGCTTCTAATTTATTAACCGGAGATAGACCTAAAATTTTTGAGGTATTAATTATATCAATACTATCTTCATCTAATATAGATAATAGTGCTTCTTTTTCTTGAAATGAATTATATCTTTTTACTTTTTTTAATTTATCTCTGAAACACATAATAAATATTACTCTTTAGGTAAAAGAGGATCAAAAAACGAAGGTATAACATCAAATAAATAGACTGTCTTAGATTTACAATGAGGGCATTCTAATTCTTGATATATTTCAAATTTTGAAGAAACTTCCTTCCATCTGGTTTCGATATTATCGACCTCATCCATACTCATATCATCATAAATCTCTATAAATTTTTCAACAGAATCTATTTCAACTCCGTTATAGTTTTTTATATTCATAGCCATGTTAATTATGCTAGGTGGTTCTTCAGAGAATTTTTTTAAATTATTTTCTAATTCTTCTAACGACGAAACTTCTTTCCATTCAATATTATCATCTTTTATAGGTATTAGAGTTTCTTTATAGTGTACTAAATTATCTATGTTAGTTTCTACATCAAACTCTTTTGTACATTTATCACAAGTAAGAATAAACTCAATATTTTGATCTTTTATCGAAATCTTTCTTAATTCAGTTAAAATATATTGAACTTCTGCAGAATTTAAAAATATTTTTTCTTCGATATAGGGATATACCAAAACGTCTAAAACATCTCTTTCCGATACATTTTTACCTTTTTTCTTAAAAACCTTAATAAAATCCTTCTTAGCTCTTGCTTTCCACGGATGAATAGTAACGCTTTTTCTAGGACCTAATTGTAAGATCTTATTCGTTGAATTCGATGTTTTATTCGTTGAGTCTGAAGTTTGCGATTTTATATCATTTTGTTTACTCTGAGTATTTATTACTACTGCCATATTTTTCTCCCCTAATATTTCTATTATATAATAATAATCTTAATCATTATTTAAGTTATCAATTACTTCTATTTCGAATTCAGAAGTACCGAAATTCAATAGTTCATCAGTACTGAAAGAACCAGTTGAAAAACTTACTGTAAATTCCTGAATATTGCTTTCTGCATTATTGAAAGTTAATCCTGATATATTAGTTATTAACGCTTCCGCTGAAAATAGCTTTCTTCTACTTCCTTCAGAAGAATCAATATGAAATAAACCTATTTTAGTAGATATTTGGTCATAATACATTTTTTGTTGTAAGGCAAATTTTCTTTCAAAATATTTTCTAAGTTTGGTATGACCGATATCTCTAAAAGTTATATTAATTATGAAAGTATCATACATTCGTGACGTAAGTTTTCTAATTCCGCCTAAAACAGAACTACCTACTGCCGATGATAATTCAGGCATAGAAAAAGATACAACACACATGTTCCATACTTCTTGTTTTATTTCGCCAGGATTATCTATTTCTATTTCAAATTCATCAGATAGTACCCAATTAGCATTATAAATATTTTGAACAATATCTTCTACTTTCATTTAGTTCCTTTATTAAGGTATTTATAAATATTTAAATATAAAAAGGAAAAATAAATGAGTAACTCTATAGGAAATTTATTATTTGAAGCTGGTGGTAATTTATCAAGGCCTGCCAATTTTTCCGTAGAAATAACTTTTCCTAAAAATCTCAACAATCAAAAAACTTCACATCAGTATGATATATTATGTAAAAATATATCAATTCCTGAAATTGATACAAAAAAAGTAGAAATAACCTATAAAGGTTCTACCATTCCTATTATGACTAGAGTAGATTATAATAGGTCTTTAAATGTAACTTTAATAATAGATGAAAAACATGAAATTTTAAGAGATCTAATTACCTGGCAAAAAGGTTTAGATAAAAACACAATCAAACCAAACGAAGATATTAAATTAATGTTTAACAGACAAACTAAGCAAGATATTTTAGGCTCTATCAATCTAATAGTAAAAGATTGGAATGAAAATGAAGTAGCTAAATATATTTTTGAAGGTGTATATCCTACTAAAATAGCTAATATAGAATTTGATACAAGTGGTGTATCAGGATTCTTAGAACTACAAGTAGAATTCTCTTTTCTAATTATGAATAAAGATGAATCTTTTGAAAATATGAACGTAGGTGTCGCTCAGAGATTGGTTGATGCGACCATAACAGCATTAGATAAAAGAGTAAATTCAATTACTTCAGATATTGAAAAATCTTTAGGTGATATATTTTCGGATAATCTTCCAGATATTCCTGAATTGTTAAAAGATAAAGAAGAAATGATAAAATCTTTTTCTAATCTATTAAATAAAGGTGTATAATGTCTAAAATAAAAAACTTAATCAATACTCTTAAAAGTGGTGCTAGGTCTAATAAGTATAGACTATTAGTTCCTACGATTGAAATCTCTAGAAGTTTAGACGTTATGTGTCATGCTGCCGCACTTCCTGGTAGAGTAATAACTCCTGTAGATGTAACTATTAAAGGTAAAAAAACTCAAATAATAGGTGAGACTTCTTTATCAGGTTCTTGGACTGTAGAATTTTATAATGATTCTGAGATGGTAGCGAGAAGATATTTTACACAATGGATGGAAGATATGCACTCTCTAACTTTAAAAAATCAGGGTGATGGATATTTTAAAAAGTTAGATACTTTATCTGGTTTAGTATTAAACGAAATCAATTCTTTAAAAGATGCTGTAAAAGAAGTAAAAGCTATAGTAAAAGATCCTACACAACTATTATTATCGGGTGTTGCACCAGAATATCAAAAAGACATAAAAATACAACAGCTAGGAAATTCAGAAAATGTAATATTAGAAGCTACTATTATAGGTGCTTTTCCTATAAACGTAGAAGATATACAATTAGATGATAGCACCTCAGAGATATCTTCTACATCTGTTACTTTTGCTTTTTCAGATGTAATAATCGGTAACAGTGTAGAGAAACAAGCTGTTGAAAATATATTAGGTGATCGTCTAGGCGGCTTAATAAGTTAATTTATAAATAAATAAAAAAGGAATATCCTTATGGCTACAATCAAAGAACTTTCTGCTGCACTTGGGGCAGGAGCAAGAGCAAATAAATATAGAGTAACATTCTCTTTTCCTTCTTCAGTTTCAGGTGCTACAGCTTTGAATGAAGTAGACGTTTTAGCAAAAAGTGCTACAGCACCGGGTAAAGAAGTAGGACAAATTGAGGTATGGAGTCAAGGTAGAAAATTAATCTTACCTGGTGATACTACATTCGATAATGCTTGGAATTTAAGTTTCTACCTACAAGAAAACCATTCATTCAGATTAGATATGATTAAATGGGCTGACGCTTGTGACAATTTTCAGGAAAATAAACATACAGGAAATCCTGGTTCAGTTTTAGCTGATTTAAGAGTCGAGCAATTAGATTCAGCAGGAAAACCTGTAGCTACTTATACTCTTCATAATTGTTTTCCTCAAAGCATCGGTGAGATTTCTTACGGTGATGACTCTTCAGATACAATTGCTGAATTTGATATGACTTTCGCTTACAGTGACTGGGTTATAGGCAATGAAGAATCATCTTCTTATGAACCTAAAAACGCATCAGAAAACGAAAACGCTCTTTAATATATTTTATAAATATTTTAGCAATAGTGAGTAGTGATAGGCTTCGAGATGCTGTTAATGGTGAAGAGCCTTAACCTTTGAAAAAGTATTGAGAATTACACTTTCCTATTGACTAAAATTAAGGAAATATAATGGCATATTTAAGCCCAGGCGTTTATATAAACGAAATTGACAATTCCGCGATTGTACCTAGCGTTTCTACGTCGGTAGCATTTTTCGCAGGTAATTTTGAAAAAGGTGTGATTGAACAACCTTTTTTAGTAACTAATAAAAAAGAGTTAGAATATTACTTCGGAAAACCTACAGATAAAAACTACAATGAGTGGTTTCAGTGTTCTAAATTTTTAGATTATTCAGATAAATTAGTAATTTCTAGAGTATTCTCAGAAACGGGAACTTATAATAAAACCGCTATCGAAGTACCTGGTAATCATACTGTTGGAGATAGATTAGTAAATGGTTTATCTAGTGTAAAAGATATCTATAGAGATTCTATTATCACTTTTGAAGGTCAAGAAAACCAATCTAGATACAAAGTAAAGAAGATAGATTTCGATGAAGCTACACAATCTTACACATTAACTTTTATTTTATGGAATGTAGATACTCAATCAGAAGTTGACGAAGGCCTACAATATGAAATTCTTCCAGGAAGTAAAATCATAGTATATTCACAACATCAAAATTCAGGAGCTTATGCTTATAGAGACATAACTAATCCTGCAGTAGTTAAAGAACCTAATTTTAATCAAAAATATGAATTAATTAAAAATTTTAACGATTTTGAATATTCTAAAGATTTTTATGGATTTGAAGATGAAGTTAAATTGAGATTCTTCTCTAAAACTGCCGGAAGTGTTAATAATGGAATAGAAATAGCAATAGTTAATTCTTATGACTTCGCAGATCAAATTGTAGAATATGAAAATGTTAACTCAGCTTGTGAAGCTTTTGAGGGTGTTTCTGTTCTAGATTTATTCGATTATCCGCCTGTTGAAGAAGATGAAATAGGAATTATCGTTAAAAAAGGTGAATCGTACGAAACTTTTATAGCATCTTTTAATCCTGAAGCTGTAGACGGAAATGGAAAATCTAAATATATAGAAACAGTAATTAACGAAAACTCTGAACTTGTTTACGTTATAGATAATCAGTCTCTAAGCGCTTTTGATGTAGAAGTTCACTCTAAACCTAATCAGATTACAGGTGAAATTACTACAAGCACATATAAATCATACGTATATTCTGCAGTTTTTAAAGATTCTCAAGGATTTGATGTAAATGATGATCCTTCTCTACCTAATACTAATTATGTACAAGGTCCTTTAAGTTTATGGGGTGGAGTTTCACCTATTATTACTGATCAAGGTTCTATTCAAGAAGCATATATGACTGTAGAAGATAAAGAATTATACCTTATAGATATAATTATTGGTAATGAAAACGATGAAGGAAAGTCAGCAGCATTATTAGCTGATAAAAGAAAAGATTGTATTGCTTTCATCGGAGCATCTTATTCAGATGTAGTAGGAAAGAAAGCTGCAGTAATCGTTGATGGAATAACTAGAAAAATTAAAAATAATCCACCATTTTTAAGAACTATGTTTGCGTCTTATTTTGGAAATTATGTTAGAATTTATGATGGATATGCTAAGAAATTTAGATGGATTAATGTTGCAGGTGATGTAGCAGGTCTTAGAGCTAATACTAATACTAATCAAGCTTCTTGGTGGGCTTCAGCAGGTCTTAAAAGAGGTAGATTGAGAAATATTGATAGAATTGCTTTTAGTCCTAACCAACCTCAAAGAGATTCTTTATATTCTAATAATATTAATCCTATAGTTAATTTCCCAGGTGAAGGCAATTTAGTTTGGGGTCAAAAGACTATGATTAATTATGCTTCTTCATTTGATAGAATCAATGTAAGAGGATTATTTAATGTTCTTGAAAGAGCTATGGCTAAAGCTGCTAAATCTCAAACTTTTGAGTTTAACGATTCTTTCACAAGAAACGCTATTTTAGCAATGTTTAACCCGTTCTTAAGTTCTGTTAAAGCGGGAAGAGGAATAGAAGATTTTTTAGTTGTTTGTGATGAAACTAATAATACACCAGATGTAATTAGTAGAAATGAATTAGTTGTAGATATTTACATTAAACCTAAATATGCTGCCGAATTTATTAAATTGAATTTCAATAATGTAGGAACTAAATCGTTCGCTACGGTTATAGGTGCTTAAATTATAGAGACTTAGGTCTCTATAATAATTCTTCAAATTTATTAGAAGAATTAATGATTATGTTATATCTTTTAGTTTTAAAAGAACTTACTTCTATTAATTTTTTATTTTTCAAATCTACCTCATAAACCTTATCATAAGGAATACAAACGGAATTTTTAAACTCTATTGAACTAATATTCATATCTTCATCAATCCATAATTGACCGTGTTTAGTCCTAAACAGATATAGTTGGTCTACTACTAACATAACGCAACTAAATAAACCTTCCACTTCGCTTAATTTTTCAAAATTAAAATTATATTTTTCTATAAACTTATGTAATAATAGAGTATCGAAATCTTCTTCAACTTCTACTTCTTTTTGAAGAAATTTCACACCCTTAGGAGTGATTAATCCATTATGCCATAGCATAGATAAATTTATTTCTGTAGGATGAATTCTTTTACAATCTTTTAACATTCCGCCTGTAGGAGCTTGAACGTGAGATATTTTATATTTTTCTTCTCTTATTATTTTAGGAGGAAACTCACCAAAACCTTTTAATTGAGCTGTAGGAGCTCCATTATCTTCTAGTTCCGTATAAGAATAACTAAAGTTCCCTCTAAATTGATTTTTTTCTATTAATTCTTGTAATTTTTCTTTTTTAAAACTTGCTACTATTGAGCACATTTTTTTTCCTTTATAAATTATATCCATAATACATATGTTGTTCTTCATCTATTTTTTCTAATTCGATAAATTTTAATTCGTCTAAAGGAATTAATTGATCTCCAAATTCATTTAAAATAGGAGCATCAAATTCTCTATAATTATGAACTAACTCATTTCCGTCAAAATCAAAAACGATAGTTCTATCTTCAAAACTCCAATCGTAATTTAAAATTTCATTATCTAAATTTTTCATAATATATCCTTCTCTCTTTATATAATATATTATAGTATAAAGAGGCTTAAATTTAAATTAATTCGACTTTAATTTATTTTCATATTTTAAGATTTTTTCTATTCTATCATTATGAAATTTTTCTTCATCCCAATTATACAAATAGATTAAAGATTCTATAGCATTCATTAAATCTCCTAACTCTTCTTTCAAAGAAGGCTCCGAAAATTTTCCTCTATTTTTTTTAGTTATTTCTTTAATAACTTCCGAACATTCTTCGATAACTTGATTATGTTGATCCTCTCCTTTAATAAGGAAAGTTCTATAAGCTCTTTTTTGTTCTTCTCTCATTTTACTACCTTCATATCATATCCGACTAATGTAATATCTGCAGCTAGTTTATCTATTTTATTTTTAGATTTACAATTAGAAATATCTTTTTTAAACTTTTCTTTGGTTTCTTTTTTAGCGACTAAACTATCAATCATTTTATAAGATAATTCTTTCTTAATATTTAAATCATCTTCTAACCAAATTTGTTTAGCTAATTCTTTTGTATCATTCATTTTCTATCCTTCATTTCATATATTATAATATAAAGAAACTTAAAATCATCTTAATTTTTTTATAGATACTGCATCATTCATCTATATTGTTTATGTTAAACTAATTCATCCAAACTATTAGAAGTTATTGTTTTGTATTTTTTTATATTATATCTCTCTAACAAACTTAAAGAATCGTTAAGATTTTCTAAAAGAGTTTTTTGAGTATTTAAAAGAATAAAATTTTCTTTCTCTAATTTTTCCTTTTCTTTTTTTAATTCTTTATTAGCTTCTTCTTGCTTTTCTAATTCTTTCTTCATCTCTTTTATTTGTTTGTTTAAAAGATCGATTTCTTCAGACTTATTTTTAAATCTTTTTAAAACTCTATTCCATTCTTTCTCGCTAATTTGATACATTTTCTCTCCTTTATTGTTTGTATTATATAATAATTTAACTTAAAATCATATAAATAATTAGTAAGGAGAATACTTGAAAGAAGATAACTTAAAAATAATTAAAAAAAATTCAGGAATCAACCTTACGGAAGGTACAGATTCTTTCGATATTGCTAGCACACAAGATATTTTATCTCATTTAATAGATGAAAAATACAATAATAGTTTAGCTTATTCTATTTGTTCTGTAGTTCCTTTAGAATCATCTTGGGGTACTATCTATACATCTAAAAAGAAATATTTACAAAATAGTGTAGAAATAGTTAAAAAAGACGTTCATACTAAATTGTATAAAATAGATACAGACGTAAGTATTGAAGCAGCTCAAGATATGAAAAAAATGTATAGGAAAAAAGCTAGTGAGAAAATAGGTAAAATATTTTCAGGACTCTCTTCAGAAGATGAAAACTTTGAACTAATTAGAATGATAAATAATGAAAGCTTTACTAAAAACAATTTAATAGTAAATACTGCTAATTCAGGATGGGTAATTTCTCAAATATCTCAAAAAGTTGCTGAAAGTGTTACTGAAATGAATAAATATGTTTTTAGAACTTTAGATTCTTTTTGTATATTACCTACAAAATGGGCAGCATATTTCTTAGGAACTAATTATTATAGCGAAATGTCTAAGATAGCTAAAGATAAAAACTGTTCTTTATTTGTCGGAAGATACGGAAGAACAGACTATTATATCAATCCTGTAAGAAATGAGCTAAACGCTTTCAATACAGATTATAATGATGATTATACCAATGGTGGTAGCGATATTGAATACTGTTATGTAGGATTAAAATCAGATTCTGTAGATGATAGTTCTTTAGTATTTTTACCATATCAATACGAAATTCAGGAAGTTACAGATCCTGATACTTATAAACAAAAATATTTTATATATAATAGATATAGTTTGACTACTAATCCATTACATACACCTCTAGAGAATAATAGCATGTTGCACAGATTTATAATAGAGGAGCAAGGATAATTAAATGACACAAAATAATATAATAAAAAATCAAGTTTTAGCATTATTTCCTGATAATAATAACTATGAAATTTCAGCAGCAGATATGAGAACCTATGTAGAAGCTATCTTCTCCTCTAAAGAAGAGATAGTTGTAAAGATAGAAAAAATGATAGATTTACAACCAAATAATTCAAACATTTATAAAGATAGTTTAGTGGTAGTATTTAATGATAATACTAATCAATCAGGAATTTATTTATCTAAAAAAGATCAACCGAGAACTCCTCAAGATCTAATAAAACTATCTTTTCTTGACAATGAATGGACTAAAATTCCTGAAAAAATATATGTAAATATTAATTCAGATTATGAGGCGTCCCTATCCGGAGAATTTATATATGCTGATACGACAGATAACGCTATCACTATAACTATTCCTAATAGTTTAGAATTGAATTCTACAATAGAAATAGTAGATTCATCATCTAATTTCGATGTTAATAATGTAACAGTAATAGATTCTGAAGGTGCTAATATAGGTGGCGAATCGCAATTAGTACTATCTACTAAAAATCAAAGCCTTAAAGTGATTAAAGGCTCATCACAATGGGTAATAGTTAACGAATAGGATGGATGTTAAATGACTAACAATGATACTAAAGATAGAGTATTAGCTCTCTTTCCAGATAATAATGAATATGATATCTCCGCAGGAGATATGAGGGCTTATATTGAAGCTATCTTTTCTGATAAAGAAGTTCAAGTTATTAAAATAGCTACTTCTAACGATATACCTTTTAATAATACTAATATCTATGAAGGTTCTTTAGTAGTAATTTATAGAGGAACTACACCAGATGAAAAAGGATTATATCTAAGTACTATCAACCAGCCTTTAGATATTAGTCAACTTATAAGAATTTCACCTGAGCCTAGTTTAAACTCTATAATTATAGATGTTGATGATGCTAAAGATGGTGATATTTTAGTATTAGAAAATGGTGTATGGACTGCTAAAGACGATTTAGATAATACTAAATATAAAACGGAATTATTAGGATTATATAAGGAAGCAGAAGATAATTATTTTAAGGAATTAGTTTATGATGATGGAGATATAATTCAAATAAATATATATAAAGACGATACTAAAAATGAACAACTATTTACTAAAGATATATCTTATAATGATGATGGAAATATAGAATCTGTAGTTATATTAGATAATATAAATTCTAATAAAATTACAAAAACTATTAATTACTCTGGTGATAACATTTCTAATATATATTTAGATTTTACGAAGGCATAAAATGGAATACCCAATATTAAAACCTAGAAGAGATAATAGGTATGAATTAATAGAAGCATACATTTACAAGGATATTTTGGTGCCTAAAGGATATATTACTAATGGAGCTAATATACCTAGGTTATTATGGAATATTATTCCACCATTTAAACCTAAATACATGCACGCTGTAGTTATACACGACTACTTATGCGATCTAGAGGAATATGAAAAGGCCGATTTATATTTTGAAGAACTCTTATATGAGGTTGAAAAAAATATATACACTATGAGTATGGTGTCGGCTGTTAAATTATATCATAAGATAAAATATTAGGAGAAAATATGGCTTACATATCAGACTATACGTACGCATCTGACGACGAAGATGTTGACTCACATACAGGTTTATTACCAAACTATGAAGAAAATGACTTATTAGTATGGTTAGCACATAAAGATACAGCAACAGGTTCGCACTTAACAGTACCTGATGGATGGACATCTATTTATGCAGGCTCACTAAAAAATGAAATGCTGGCTTGTTATAAGTTCGCTTCGTCTAATGAAACTGCTCCAACTACTTCAAGTAGTGACACTGATGCTTACCAATCTGCTATGTTTTGTATAAAAGGAGCAGATACTAGTGCACCTATTTCAGACATAGATACAATAACTAATGGGGATACTACTACCTGTACTACATATTCCTATTTTAAGCCTTCTAATACGGCTGTTGGAAATTTACATTTTGTATTTGCTAGTGCGTCAGGTGTTGGTGGTATTAGTATAGAAAATTATGGAAGAAGATATATAAACGATGAGTCTCTTTCAGTTTCTATGAATATTCAAGCAAACACAATAACAGATATCGATAATGTTCCTAATGAACTTCAAGTATCACAACACACCGCAACAGGTATGTTACAATTTGAAATAATTGATGATGGAAATAATTTATCTGAACCTGTTTGTTATAATGATTTAGATATAATAGAACTTGCAACTGACGGTATGGTTAATGGTTCTACACTAGGTGATTCAAGTTTAACAACTTTAAACGGATTAGACGTTGTGAGTGGTACAATAACGGAGAATGTAGGAGATGTTGGGTTTTATCCTCTACAAAAAGCACCCGTTCTAAAAGGAAGTAAGGGACTAAAATATACGTTAATGGAACTTACTTTAGAAAATTCTGTTGATTTGACAACAGATATGTTAGCGGTTTCTGTGTATCCCTATAAACCGAAATATCAACCTACTATTGGTATTGGTACACAAGGTAGACTTATATATTTAATGGATGGTGATGGTAATTATAAAGCATTTAATATTGATAGTGCGGATAATAAATTATTAAATTTTGCCATGCAGTTTACTTACATTATAGACGCTGCTGCTCCAGCATTCGCTTCTAGTGGTAATGTAGATTTGTCCGCTATAACTAAAATTGGGTTTGGAGAAAGAAGCAGGACTATTATTTGTTATATGACTTTTAATAGATTGTATCGATATAGAAATAGTACGATTGTAGGTGGTACACCTACCTTGCGAGCATCATTTTCTACTCTACTTAACTATCAAGATGGCTCATATTTTAGACCTAACTTACTACAAGGACAGGAAATATTAGTCCAAGTACCAATAGAAATAGGCAACGGAAACATTGATACTTATTTTTATGATGAAAATAAAATTGTGGAATATCCAGCTAATTATAACGTTGCTGAAAGAGAATACTTATTTCATCAAACGCCTAATAGAAGTGGTATAAATTTTAATATTACCGCAAATAGCGAAGTAGATTTAAGCAATATGATATTGCAAGGTTTAAGTGATTGGTATTTTACTTCTAGCAATACAAATGGCGTTATTAATATAAATGACACTACCTTAAAAGGATGTGGACTTATATCATTAACTTCAAATATGCATTTTAAAAATTCAATTTTTATTTCTAATTCAGAGATATTAGGTGATATAGACATTATAGATAGTACATTAAGTACACCTAAAGATAATTATATAATTAATTTAGAGAACGTAATAAATTTCAAGAATATAATTATTAAAGAATTTGAAGGAAAGTATGCATTACACATTCCAGCAAGTGTTACAGGAACCATAACACTAGACAATATATCAGTAGATGGCTCAGGAACGGATATATACTGGGAGGGTACTAGCGGTACATTAACTGTTAAATGTATTAATGGTACAAACGTTAGTACAAGTGATAGCGCAGGAGGTACAGTAGATATTCAGAATGGTAAAAATTTCAAATTCACTGTACGTCCTAGTATTACACATTATGAGTGGAGAATATATAAGGTTGATAATATAGGATCTTTAGCCGGAGCGTCTGAGTTAGCAGGAGAGGAAAGCGCTACGGAGGATAATCAAACTTATAGCTATAACTACACATCAGATACACCTATTGCGGTACAAATAATATCTCAGCCGGATAATGATTATGAAGAAAGCATAACATATTACACCTTAACCGATTCAGATCAAAACGTTACAATCAATTTGAATGCTGATGAAAATAACTAATTTAATTTATAAATACTTAAAAGAGGTGAAAATGAAAAATTATATAGATTTGCAGAGTTGTCATGCCACTCAATTGACAAGCGATGGTGAAATTTCTAAATGGGTTGTTCGTAACGAACAAACAGAAGATCTTTATGAGCTACCTAAACATTGGTCTGAAAAAGACGTAATGGAAGCTATAAAGTTCGCTAGAAAATTTGAACTAATCGCTTTCAATGCAGGCATTGATTTTATGAAAGAAAAAAAGAATAAAGAAATCGAAAATATAAAGACATCGTCTGAAAATATAATCGAATTCTTGAAATCTGAAAACATTAGATTATCTATGATCCTAGAGCAAGCTATGGGAGATATGGATATGGATGAATTTCTTCAAATTTAAACAAAAAGGGATAAAAATTGGCTACACCAGCATTAATTGATTTATCAAATTACAGTACACTACTTAAACAGTCTACTCAGAGTCGTTCAGGAACTCCAGATGGAAATATCTACTTTGATGTTGCTAACGGAAGAATTGAACTAATTACAGCAGAAGAACTTGCTCAGATCGATTTCGGTAGTGGAGCAGAAGATAATCCACTTACTAATCAATTAGGTATCAAGCTTGAGGCTTTATATGCTTTCGAAAACCAAGAAAGACGTATTGATGAAAATTTACGTAAATATGATAGATATTTTAAAGGTACCTTTAAATTTGGTGGTGCTTATGAAGTTCTAAATAGTAGAAAGTTTGATGATGCTGATGGTACTAATACATCTACTACAACAGATGATAGAAATAAGGTACGTGGTTCAGGTTGGATTGAACGTGATAGTTCAGGTAATATTGGACGTATATATTACGGAGTAAAGTCACTAGGTAATATAGAAGCTACATCTCAACCTTATTATCAACTCGTTGCAGGAGATGTTCCGTATGATTTCGCTAAATCAGGTCCGGTGGATGAGGCTATCCAGGTTTATGGAGATGCAGGAGTAGATTCAAATACAACTACTTTCGACCTACGTACATATTTATCTATGAAAGTTCGTACATTCGGATATAATTACGATGAAAAAGTGTTAGCTGACTCAGGGGTTACTCAAATGGACGGGTATAACTCAGGGTTCGCACTTGGTGAGAGTGTTCACTTAACTTCAGGTAGTTATAATTTATCAGATGTTTATGGTGGTTCTCAAGTTGCACCTTGGACAGGAATGTCTCTAGAAGAATTAGATACTCCTCAAACAGAATCAGGATTTAATGAAGCGGATGGTGATTTTACTTGGGTATTACATAATAACGATTCAGGTAGCTTAGATCAATGTGTTGCTTATTTAGATGCTTTAGCTCAAACAGATGACGATATTAATGCTCATGCTGATAACGTAACTCATGGTAAACGTGTGGGAGTTTGGTATTCTTATGACGCTCAAGGTAGAATTGTAACACAATCTGGTGCCGATACAAAAGGATTATTTATTGAAAATATTCCTACTACTGATGAACAATCTATCGTATTTACTGCGGACGACGGATCTCATAAAACTTTACCGTTTAATGTTGCTGTTTCTATTAGTGTAGGTGCGACAGCCGTTGCAGATACAAACGCTTGGTATCATGCATTCTTCCTTGCTGATTACAATACATCTTCTGCTGTTACTGTTGTAGATAATACTTCTTCTCCGGTTAAGGGTAATGTATCTAATGATGCGGTAGATAATAAAATTCAATTTGGATTTGACTACGATGGTGATACTATCGGTGGTACTGCAGGTACAGATAAAGATGTAGTTTTCTTATGTGAAGGTGATGGTGGAGCTACTCAAGCTAAAACAGTATTTACTATTACTAGAAACTCAACAGTTACAGCTGCCGCTGAACCATCTCTAGAAACAAACGTATAATAAAGGTATGATTAGTGAAAACCAAACTCAGAGCTTCAAAGATATCTATAGAATCGCCTAGAGAAGATTCTGAAGTTTGGGTTCATGTAACAGTTCAGCAGATGATTTATGATGATGAGAGTAAAATTTCTAATATAATTCCTAATTATGATTATATTTCTAAACCTTTATCTAAATTTATGCCTGATAACTACACCTATATAGATCCTTTAGACGGATCTATTAACAATATTTACGGTTCTCAAGTGATGTATATAATTACCGCCGTGATTTTAGAATGGATGACTAATAAATATGGAGGAACTTTAGATGAAGGAGGAAATTTATGGCTATAATAGACCATATAGATCCTGTTAATAGAAGAATTTATTTATCTTCAGAAACGGTAGATGCCGAAGTTCATCCTATAGATATTTACGTCGAAATGAGAGCTTTAAGAAGAACAGATGAAAGTCTAAGATCTTTCGATGTTTTTCTTAAAGCTTATGGAAATGTTCCAAAAGGTGGCGGTAAGTATACTGAAAGATATGTTGTATGTCAATCGGGTACTAAAATAGTACCCTATGATACTTCACACGCCCTTACAATAACTGGTACTATTATTACCGATGACGGATATGAGGGAATATATTGTTTTGATAGGTCTCTTTTATCAGATGGTGTTACTGTAGATATCAACTACGTGCCTCCACAAGTAGAAATTATCAAAGTAAATGTAGGTTCAGGACTAACTCAAGAAGAACACGATAAACTAATGAAAACTTCTACTAAGTCAGATGTATTTAACGCCTCTCAAATTTAATATTTTATAAATATTGAAAAAGTAGAGGTCTAATAAACATGACTAACAATAATAAAAAAGATATTCTTTTACGCCTTTTTGCTGATAATACTGTAGGTAATATTACAGCAGAAACGTTAAGAAAATTTATTGATGATATATTCGAAGATAAAGAAGTTATTATTAATAAATTTACTACATTAGAAAAATTTGAAGAGCAAGATAATCCTACGATTTATGAAGGTTCTTTAGTTTCTATCTACAATTCTACACCTAAAGAAAACGGTTTATACATTTCTCAAATAAATCAACCTAAAGATAGAAAATTTCTCACACAAATATCAAATAACATTTCTCCTATAAGTGAAAAACGTGAAAATTATGAATATAAAGCTTCTAAGAATCAGAACGTTTTTGCTTGTAATTATTCTGAAGATTTAGTAGAAGTTTACGTAAACGGCAAGAAAATTAAAAAATCTCAAGTTATTGCTAATACAGGAACATCAGTAACTTTATTAAGTCCTCTTAATAAAGATGATGAAGTAGAAATCTTAACTATAATTAAAGAGTAATTATGTATATTTTAACTAGTAATATAGATATAGATAAAGATAAGTCTTTAAAATATAATGAATTATATATTGCTGGAGGATCTTTTAAAGGCGCTGATGTAAAAGGATTCATATCCGATTCATTAATACAAATAAATTGTAAGGACCTTGAAGAAGGATATAATAATTTAAACGTCTATTTAGATACTTATAGAAGAACATTCATAACTAAAAAACTTCCAATATCTAATAAATGCTTATCCAGTTCTGATTTATTAATACATCTTGGAGGTGTGTTGATAGAATGCGAATGTGAATCGAAAAATTTTGTATCTTTTTTAGAAAGAGAAGATGAGTGTTTAACGTATAAAAGAGGATTTGACGAATCTTTTAATTTTAGTTTTTTTGACAAGCACGAAATGATTAATATTTGTGAAAGCGTATCTAAAGAATTCGCTGAATCTTTTAATACAGATTACAATATTAATGAAACAGGTGATGGAGTCATTTTAGATTGTAGAATTTATGGTGATGATGTTTTAGTCGACGGTAATATAGATGATGTAGATGGTAATGAGCCTTCTACAAATTGCGAATAACGGAAAGGAATAATAATGGCAACTGGAATAGTATTAAGAAGAGGTCTTAAAGCGGAATTAGTAGCTACACCACCTGTTGAAGGTGAATTAGTATACGCTACAGATACTGATGAATTTGGATATGTGAAATTTGATGGAGATGTGGTAAATTGGACTACTTTAGGAGAAAACTCTGTAGAATGGGGGAATATTCAAGGATTTTTAGATAATCAAATAGATCTTAAAGATGCTCTAGCACTTAAATCAGATATCAATCATACACATTTAATTGATGATATTAGTAATTTAGATTCCGAGCTAAATAGTAGATATCTTAAAACGGATTTTATAGATCATAAAACAGGCATCTCAGGTCAACCGGTTAAAACTAATTCTAACGGTTTAATAGATAATACATTAATAGAATCTACTTCATTTACTTTAAAAGGACAATTTACTCCTGAAATAGGTAGTGAATATCCTGAAGTTTCAGGATTAGTTACCGGAGATTTTTTCCTAATTATCAATGTTGATGAAAATAACGGATACACATATCAAACAGGTGAATTACAATCAGAAACGGTTTTTAATAACGATCAATTAACTTATTCTACTTCAGGATGGATGGTAGTGCCAGGAAATGTAAATCCTGATGCTTATTTAAGAAGAGACGGAACTACTTCTATGTTTGGTGATATTGATGTTAATAATCATTTAGTAAGAAATGTTAAAAATCCAGAAGATCCTCTAGATGCAGTTAATCAACAAACGCTACAGGCAGGTTTAGATTTAAAATCTAATATAGGTCATTCACATAATCCTGGAAATGGTTCTGAAATAGAATATGAACCTTACGATTCATCTATTCAAACGCATATTTCTTTGCAAGATGGTTCTAATCCACATAAGACTAAATTCGTAACTTTAGAAGATACACCTGTTTCACAAGATACTTTAAAGCCTTATTTAGGATATAAAGGTATGAGAGTAACAGTTAATGATAGTGAAGATGGATTAATTTTTGAACCATCTGCTGGAAATTCTATATTATCTGCCGATTATTATTTCGATAATGAAACTGTTGATCCTGCAGGACAGTATGATAAACAAGTAAGAACTAATAATTCTGATTTTTCATCTATAAGCGTTTTATATGTTTCTAAATTAGATAGATATTTAAATGATAGAGCTTTCGGAATAGAATCATTACAAAAAGATGATTTAATCGGATTTAGAGATTCTACTGATAGTAGTTATATGATATTTGTAGTTAATACGCCACCTACAACAGGAATAGATTCATCTTATTATAATATTTCAGTAACACCTCTTTCAGCGTCAGGTGAAACTTGGTTAGATGGTGCTGAACTGAATGTAGAGATATTTTTAACAGGTGAAAAGAAATTTAATGATCTTCACGATACTCCGGAAACTTATGCTAATTCGCAATATCTTTTTCCTAGAGTAAAATCTACAGAAGATGGTCTAGAATTTAATTCTTTATCTATTAATGATATAGGTATGGTAGATATTTCAGGAGATGAAACTACTAATCCTAGTATCCTTCAACAAAAACTTAATGAAAGAGTTGGTGGTAGCAATAGAGTAGGAAAATTTATTTTAAATACTGGTGCTGCTTTAGTAACTGAAGGTACAGATTCTATTGAAAATATTTTAAAATATTCTATTATAAATGGAACGACTTTTGGTAAGACTTCATCAGTTTCAGAAGTAAAATTAGGAGATCCTTTATCTTTAGTTTCTATAGATAGCGATATCAAATCTAACATTAAATTAAATAATAATATAAGCATTTCATCTAATAATTCATCTTATGATGATGTTAAGAGTTTAGTTAAATTGAATTCTAATAATGATTTAGAAATTGGTGATTTCGGAATAAAATCTTTTATAAGATCTGAAAACGATACTTTAAATCCTATAGTTAGAAAAGGATCTTCAGGTGCTGAAATCGACTATATGATTCATACTGATGAAGGATTTACTTATCAAAATTATTACGACACTAGAGATTTAGCTCTACAAAATGAAGCTAACGTAGGAACATTAAGTAATTTAACTACAGACGCTCAAGATAATATCGTTAATGCTATTAATGAAGTAGATAGTCATTCAGATACTAATGCTACTAATATAGGAACACTATCTAGTTTAACTACAGACGCTCAAGATAATATCGTTAATGCTATCAATGAAGTAGATAGTCATATTGATAATCATATAGCTCAAATAGTAGGTAATCCTCATAATGTAACGAAATCTGACGTAGGATTAGGTAATTGTGATAATACTGCCGATTTAGATAAACCAATCAGTAACTTAGCACGGATAGCTTTAGATTTAAAAGCAGATTATTCTTTTGTAGATGATATAGGTATTACTATAAATGATGGTTCTATCACTACTAATAATGTAATTAAATGGACTAAAGAATCAGTAAATCTTCCACCTTTTGGTGCTGATTTAAAATATGTAGATATTTCACAAGATGATCAGGGTATTAAATTATCAGGAACTATTATTTCAGATATATTAGTATACAATGATTTTTCTATTAAAGGTCTTAAAGAAAATGCGTCAGATTTAACAGAGACAGTTAATTTAATTAAGAGAACTACTACAAGTACAGGTAATTTTTACAAAAATAATGATGTACAAGTAGGTGATAAAGATGTTCAAACAGTATTATATTCTACTGAAGCTCTCAATTATGGATTAGATCCGGTTGTTAGAAAATATTTTGATGATGATGGTTCAGGCAATCCAGGAACTAAAGATTTTAGAATTTATACTACTGAACAATATAATATAGACGATTATGCTTTAATTACGTACGTTGATTCATCAGATTCTACTCTTCAAACTAATATAGATAATGAAGTGAATAGAGCAAAAAGTGTAGAAGGAACACTATCTAGTTTAACTACAGATGCTCAAGATAATATCGTTAATGCTATTAATGAAGTAGATAGCCATTCAGATACTAATGCTACTAATATAGGAACACTATCTAGTTTAACTACAGATGCTCAAGATAATATCGTTAATGCTATTAATGAAGTAGATAGTCATTCGGATACTAATGCTACTAATATAGGAACACTATCTAGTTTAACTACAGATGCTCAAACGGATCTGGTTTCAGCTATTAATGAAGTAGATAGTCATTCGGATACTAATGCTACTAATATAGGAACACTATCTAGTTTAACTACGGATGCTCAAGATAATATCGTTAATGCTATTAATGA
>Ga0256837_1000253_pt1 | contig 47489 bp, 47 predicted proteins | sample 4562384metaG_FD_185976 | JGI IMG/M metagenome (GOLD analysis project Ga0256837, IMG submission 185976) | Hydrothermal vent microbial communities from Guaymas Basin, Mexico - 4561-384 | ecosystem: Environmental > Aquatic > Marine > Hydrothermal vents | place: Mexico: Guaymas Basin | collected... | reverse complement strand
AACATTATCTAAATGATGAAGATTTACAAACTCTCAAAGATATAAAAATACCAAATGAGAGAACTATACAAGACTATCGCTCAACTTATAATGATATTCGTGATTGGATTCGTCAGCAAAAAAATGGTGAAGAGTCTGAGAGTTCTAGCATTGATTGGGATGATGTTGTTTTTGAGGTGGATTTACTAAAATCACAAGAGATTAACTTAGACTATATTTTAGAACTTATTTTTGAACACAATAAAAAAACAAAAGATAAAGCAACATTAGTTGAAGAGGCTCGTCGTTTAATTCGTGCAAGTTTAGGTAATCGTGCTAAGGAGAGTTTAGTAGTAGATTTTATCAATCAAACAAATTTAGATGATATACTTGATAAACCAAGTATATTAGATGCTTTTTATAAATTTGCACAAGTTGAGCAACAAAAAGAGGTTAATGAGTTGATAAAAGATGAAAATCTAAATGATGAGGCAGCTAAAAGATATATTTTGACATCATTAAAAAAAGGATATGCTAGTGAGAATGGGACAGCTCTTAATGAGATTTTACCAAAAATGAGCCCACTTAATCCACAATACTTAACTAAAAAACAGAGTGTTTTTCAAAAAATAGCTATGTTAGTTGAAAAGTTTAAAGGTGTTGGAGGGGAGATTTTTAATTGATATATATAGCTTTTTTATTTTTTACATTTTTAGTTCTTGTTTTTGTTATATACCAGTGGCAATATTTTATGGTTTTTACACCAACATATTTTAGAGATTCTAAGTTAGATGATAGTTATGAGATTCTTAGTGTAACTACTGATGATGGTGTTGAGTTGGAGGGGGTTGTTTTTACTCCACAGAATCCTAAAAACACGATTCTCTTTTTTGCGGGTAGGTCACATGATAGTGTGGGGTTTATAACACGATTAGCTGAAGTTTATAGTGATAGCCGTATCATCACTTTTAACTATCGCTCTTATGGTAGGAGTGAGGGGGTGGTTAATGAAAAAAACATTAATCTTGATGGGGTTAAAGTAGCTACTATTGTAAAAAAGAACTATGGTGATTTTTATCTTTTAGGGTTTTCTATCGGTTCTAGTGTTGCTTCGTTTGTAGCTACAAAAGTAGATTCAAAAGGTTTGTTTTTGATTGGAGCATTTGATAGTATGGTTAATCTTGCTAAAGTTAAGTATAGTTTTATCCCAGCTTGGTTTATGAGGTATAAGTTTGATAATGTTGAGCTGGTTAAAAATATAGATACAAAAACATATATGTTTGCTAGTGTTGATGATGAGATAACATATATACAAAATAGTAGAAATTTAAAAAATAGTATTAAGAACTTAGTTTTATATAAAGAGTATAACGGTTTATCTCATAAAGAGTTACTTTGGGATGATAGAGTGGTGTCTGAGATTAAAAAGGTTATAAAATAATGGATATAGGATTTATCTTAAAAAAATTTATAACTTTTTTTGTTGAGCCGTTTGGTTTAGTTTTTACATTGTTGGTTATAGGGTTATATTTTTTATATCTTAGAAAAGAATCTTATGCGAAACTATTTTTATCTTTTGGAGTTAGTTTATTGTTTTTGTTTTCATATCCACCTTTTTCAAACTACCTAGTTAAAAATCTTGAAGATAGATACCCTAAATATGATTTGAAACAAAAAGTAAGATATATCCATGTGCTAGGTAGTGGGCATAATGTAGATAGAGATCAACCATTATCATCACAAATCAGTTCTGCTGGTGTTAAAAGGGTTTTAGAGGGTGTTATACTACATAAACAGATGGTTGGATCAAAGCTTATCTTTACAGGTTATGAGGGTGACACAAATATATCAAATGCTCAAATGAATGCTAACTTAGCAGTAGCATTGGGTGTAGATAAAGATGATATTATCATAAATCCAAAACCAAAAGATACAGCACAAGAGGCTAAGTTTACAAAAACACTAGTTGGTGATGAGCCGTTTGTGTTGGTAACATCTGCTACACATATGCCTAGATCTATGGGGTTATTCAAAGCATTAGGGTTAAACCCTATACCAGCTCCAACAAACTTTTATAAGAGGGAGTTTAAGGGTTATATTGTAGCACCAGATGTTGGGACTTTTGAGGTTTCAGGTATAGCGGTACATGAGTATATTGGGATTTTATGGAATAAAATAAATGGTATAATACGAAATGAAAAAAATTCTAATAATTAGCGATGGTGATGTTGGAAAACATTTTATTCAAAGAATCGTAGAGACATATACTAGTGAAAATATATACTATGTAGTTGAAACAAAACAAAATAGTTATGAAAATGTAAACCCAGCCCGTTTTAAATTTTATGAGTTTGATCCCACAAGTTTATATAAACTATCGAATCTACTTAAGATGGAGTTTGTTCAAGTTTTTATATCTATGGATAATCTGATAGATGTAGAAAATACTATAAAAAATATAAGAACAATCAAAAAACAGTTAAGAGTTATAGTTTTAAACAAATGGGAAAAAGAGAATGAAGACCCAAATGTTGTTTTTGTGAACTCAAAAGAGATACTAGCCTCTAGGTTGTTAGACTACCTACCGAATGTTCCTGTTATCGCTCAAAATGTTGGTATAGGTGAGGGTGAGATAATGGAGGTTTTAGTTCCATTTGGAAGCTCATTTGTTTATCGTCATATAGGGGTTATAGAGCAAAAAAACTGGAGAATTGTAGCTATTTATAGAAATAGAAAGTTAGTTATGACATCTCGTAGAACTATGATTCAACCAAATGATCTGCTAGTTCTCATAGGTGATCCAGCCGTTCTTCGTTCTGTTTATCGTGTTATTAAAAGGGAGCTGGGGCAGTTTCCTGAGCCGTTTGGTTCAAATCTCTATCTTTATATCGATATGGATATAGTAAAAAAAGAGAGTATTGCTGGTTTAGTTCAAAGAGCTATATATGTTCGTGAGAAGTTTAATCACAACCTTATTATAAAAGTACTAAATCCTAGTGATATAGATACACTTAGAGATATAAAAGATTGTAGTAGTGAGAATATTAAAGTAGATATAAAGTATGATGATAATGATTTTAGAACAACATTTTTAAATGATATAAAAAACTATCATATAGGTTTAGTTATAGTCTCAAAAGAGATGTTTAGCGATTATAACCTTAGAACACTATTTTACGAAGCAGATACACCAATTTTAAAATTATCAAATAAAGATTTTTCAACACTAAAAGATGTTTCCCTTATCCTTAGTGATAATAGAGATTTAGAGAAGATATCTTCTACTATTTTTGATATATCTGAACAGATGGGATTCAATATAGAGCTATATAACTATATGAATGAGCATCAAGATGAAAAAGAGCAGGTGATAGAGCATTATTATAATCTATCTACTATTTTTTCTAAATCTATTAAAGTTATAAAGAATCATGAAAATCCGATTCGAACACTTAAGAAAAAAGATAATTTTATACAGATATTGCCATTTACAGATAAACTAAAAAACAGAAAAGTTTACTCTTTGTTTTCAACAGATAGTGAGAAGTTATATCATAAGCTAGATGAGTATCATCAGATTTTTATCCCTATTCAATTGTAATTTAGCCTTTTTTGAGTATTATCTATCTAATAAATAATTAATATATATGGATAGATAATGAAAGTAAACATAGCACTTAAAAAAGTTGTAGATAACTCTTATGATATAACAATAGACACACTTCCTCAGGTTCATTTTGATACAAAAGTAGCGATTGTTACAAATCCAAAAGTAGCTGGATTACACCTATCTTATCTACTTACTAAGATAACAGCAAAAGAGTTGTATATCATAACTGTGCCAGATGGTGAAGAGTATAAAAATCAACAATCGGTAGATATGATACTAGAATCACTTTTTAACCACCGTTTTAACCGTAAATCTTTACTTATCGCTTTTGGTGGTGGTGTGATTGGTGATATGACAGGTTATGTTTCTAGTATATATCAAAGGGGTATAGATTTTATCCAAATTCCAACAACTTTACTCTCACAAGTTGATGCTAGTGTTGGTGGTAAAACAGGTATGAACAACTCTTATGGTAAAAATCTTATAGGGGCATTTCACCAACCAAAAGCGGTATATATCGATCCATATTTCTTAACTACACTTCCATCTCGTGAGTTTGGTGCTGGTGTTGCTGAGATTGTAAAGATGGCAGTTACTTTTAACAAAGAGTTTTTTGAGTTTTTAGAGAGTGCTGACTTAACAGATGGTGAAGTTTTACAAGAGGCTATAAAAAAAGCTGTTCAAACAAAAGCAGATGTTGTAGCACAAGATGAGAAAGAGCATGGGATTCGTGCTGCTTTAAACTATGGGCATACTTTTGGTCATGTTATAGAGAATGAAACAAACTATAAAGAGTTTTTACATGGTGAGGCAGTTGCTATCGGTATGGTTATGGCAAATGAGACAGCATTAAAGATGGGGCTGATGAGTAAAGATGAGGTTGATAGAGTTAAAGCTTTATTACAAAAGTATTCACTTCAAACTGAGTACAAGATAGAAAATAGTGAAACTTTTTATGAAACTTTTTATTTAGACAAAAAAAGCTCAGATAAAACTATCACATTTATTATACCTGTTGGGATTGGTGGTGTAAAAATCACAGATGAGTGTGATAAAAGTTTAATCATCTCAGTTTTAGATGAGCATGGTAGATAAAATGGATAAGATTATCCTCTTATTTGTTTTTGTTAGCACTTTTTTAATAGCTCAAGATGATTCAAATCTAACTCTAAAAGCTGATATAAACGAAACTGTTCAACAAAAGATTATTGATGAACAAAATAGGAAAAAAAAAGAGATAGCTTCATATATCTCTGAATTAAAAATGTTAGAAGATGAGGTTGCCAAAGAGAAAGTTTGGACAAAAAGTTATGCTTCATATTTAACATCGTTAGATATTAGAGAAAAGTTGTTCCAAATTAGAAAAAGAATCTCAGATTTAAAGAAAAAAAAGAGATCCATAACAAATACAGATGAACTGAATGCTTTAATCTCAAAAGAGCAGATTTTATCTTCACAAATGGAAAAATTAAAAGAGAAAGATACATCACCATTCTCTAGGTTATTAACACCACCAGCGATTAAAGAGGTTTCAAAAATAACGAATCCGATAGATATATTTGCTGGTATATCTTTAATTAAAAAGCAAAATAGTGATCTACAAGAGTATATCACTAGAAAAGATAAGTTAGTGGAGTTGATAGATCTACTAAAACAAGAGAATTTTATATATAAAAAGATAGCTTCACTTGACCCTGATGGAAAATATGCTAAAGAGGCAAAAGAGAAAGAGAAACAGCTTAAAAGGTTTGAGATAGCTCTTGATACTTCAACAGTTACTGAGGAGATATATAAGAATCGTTTAGAGATTATTGAGATTAACATCAACAAAGAGATAGAAGCTCAGGTTTATAAACTAGCTAAGATTGGTGTTATTGTGCTTGTTGTTTTTATCATATTTTTTCTTCTGAAACTTGTTGTTAAAAAATATATCACAGATAATGAACGCTTTTATATGGCAAATAAAATCATCACATTTACAAATGTGATAATTATCATAATTGTTTTATTTTTTAGTTATATAGAAAATGTTGGTCACCTTGTAACCATTTTAGGTTTTGCTTCTGCTGGTATCGCCATCGCTATGAAAGATTGGTTTATGAGTATTTTGGGTTGGCTTGTGATAGTTTTTGGTGGTAGTATCCATGTTGGTGACAGAATCAGAGTTGATATGGATGGTATGAAGTATGTAGGTGATGTTATGGATATATCTCTTCTTCGTATGACAATATTAGAGGATATTACTTTAACAACTATTATGCAAAATAAAAGAGCTGGTAGGATTATTTTTGTACCAAATAACTATATTTTTACAAGGATGATAGCTAACTATTCACACTCATCTTTAAAAACTGTTTGGGATGGTATAGAGATTAGAATCACATTCGATTCAAATCATAAAAAAGCGATGCACCTATGTAAAGAGATAACTAGAAAATACTCTAAAGGTTATACAGATATAACTAGAAAGCAACTAAATAAGATTAGAAGCCATTACAGTTTAAAAAATACAAATGTTGAGCCTAGAATTTTTTCATTTATAGAATCAAATGGTATAAATATAAGCTCGTGGTATTTGACAAATGCTTATGCGACATTGACATTAAGAAGCTCCATATCTACTGAGATTGTAGATGCTTTTAATAAAGAGGACGATATAACGATAGCTTATCCTACTCAGATGTTACACCTTGATAATGTTACAAAAAAACCACCTTTTGATCCAGAGGAGATAGTATAATGGAGAGTAAAACTTCAAAACAAAAAGTATATTTTAAAACATTTGGGTGTAGAACAAATATCTACGATTCCCAAGTGATGATTAGTGCTTTAAATCAGTATGATATTACAGAGAATGAAAATGAAGCTGATATGATAGTGATAAACTCTTGTACAGTTACAAATGGAGCAGATACTCATGTTCGCTCATATATCTCTAGTGTAGAGAAAAAAAACAATGGTGCTAAAATCTTTTTAACAGGTTGTGGAGCGCATACTAAGGGTGAAAGTTTACTATCTAGTGGTCGTGTTCATGGTGTATTTGGTCAAAGTGAAAAACTTAAAATCGATAAATTTTTATCAACTGAGAAACCATTTTATGATGCTGGTGATCTAAACTATGTAGATAAAAGTATAGTTGGTGATTTTGTTGGAAAGAGTAGAGCATTTATAAAGATTCAAGAGGGGTGTGATTTTAGGTGTTCATACTGTATTATCCCTTTTGTTCGTGGTGATGCTAGAAGTATGGATGAAAAAGGTATCTTAGAACAGGTTACAAGATTAGCATCAAATGGTTTTGGAGAGTTTATTTTAACTGGTACAAATGTTGGTAGTTATGGTCAAAAAACAGGTACATCAGTAGCAAAACTTATGAAAAGAATGTCACAAATAAGAGGTGTTCGCCGTATAAGATTGGGTAGTGTTGAGCCGATTCAGATAACTGATGAGTTTAAAGAGATTTTAGATGAGCCGTGGATAGAAAAGCACCTACATATAGCACTTCAACACACCTCTCCAAAGATGTTAAAACTTATGAATAGAAGAAATCTATATAAACAAGATAAAGAGTTGTTTGATCTTTTAGCATCTAAAGGTTATGCGATAGGTACAGATTTTATCACTGGTCATCCAGGGGAGAGTGAGGAGCTTTGGAGAGAAGCAATGGATAACTTAAAAGAGTTACAACTTACACATCTTCACGCTTTTACATACTCAAAAAGAGATGGCACACCATCAGCACATATGAAACCAGAGGTAAATGGTACTTTAGCAAAACAAAGGCTTCATGAGTTAGAATCTATCGTAAAGCAGAAAAATTTTGATTTTAGAGATTCGTTTAGTGGTGAGTTAGAGGTTTTAGTAGAGAGTGAAAAAGATGGTCTTTATCAAGGGTTTGATCAACACTTTAATAAAATTATCATAGAATCTAATGAAGATTTAGTTGGAAATTGGGTTAATGTTAAAGATTATGAAGTAAGAGATGAGTGTAACTATGCCAAATTATAAAACTAGTAGAATCACCCTTTTTGTGTCAGCTTTTGTTGTAGTATCTTTGGTACTTTTTGCTTTACTTAGAGATAATGCTGATAAGATAACACTAAGAGATGCTCAAAAGATACTTAAAAATCATAGTGTTCAAGATGTTACAGTTACTAAAAAGTATGTTTATCTAAAAACTGAAAACGATTTTTATAAGATCGCTTCATCACAAGTAAATCCATCTATGTTTATAGATTATAAGGTAGAGGTTGAGACGGGGTCTAAAGTTGTTAGCTATATCTTGATAACGATTTTACTTCTTAGTTTTGGAACACTTGCTTTGAGATGGTGGCAAAAAAAAGATGAGACACAACAACAAGCTTGTGGTGTCTCACCATCAGCAAGTTCTATAAATGGTGAAAACTCTACACCTATTGAGGCTATTAAAAGTGATGTTACTTTTGATGATATTGGTGGTATTAGTGATGTAAAAGTTGAGCTTGAAGAGATTATAGATTTTATGAAAAATCCATCAAGGTATAAAAAGTTTGGTGCTAGGATGCCAAGAGGTGTTTTACTTGTTGGACCACCTGGTGTTGGTAAAACTATGATAGCAAAAGCTGTGGCTCATGAGGCTGATGTACCTTTTTACTACCAAAGTGGAGCATCATTTGTTCAGATATATGTTGGTATGGGGGCAAAAAGGGTACATGAACTTTTTTGTGCTGCTAAAAAGAACTCACCATCTATAATCTTTATAGATGAGATAGATGCTGTTGGTAAAAAAAGAGATGGTCAAAGAAATGATGAGAGGGAAGCTACATTAAACCAACTCCTTACGGAGATGGATGGTTTTGAGGGTTCTAGTGGAATTATTGTTGTTGCTGCTACAAATAAGATAGATGTTTTAGATTCTGCTTTACTTCGTGCTGGTAGATTTGACAGGAGAATCTTTGTTGAGTTACCAACTAAAACAGAAAGGGAATCTATCTTAAGTAAATATCTTAAAAATATACCAAATAGTGTAGATACAAAAGCTGTTGCTAATATGACTGTTGGTTTTAATGGTGCTTCTTTAGCTGCTCTTGTAAATGAATCAGCACTTTTATCACTTAGAGAAAACGATTCTGAAGTTACACTAGATCATTTTCATCAAGTGAAAGATAAAGTTATGTTTGGTAAGAAAAAACTTCAAATTTTAAATGAGAAACAAAAAAGATACCGTATAACATATCAGGCTGGAAAAGTGATCTGTGCTACATATTTTAATCTACCATTTGAAAAGTTGATGCTTAGTAATGAGAGATTAACCCCTACGATAGATGAGCCACTAATAAAAGAGGAACTAGAGGACAGAGTAAAGGTGTTATTGGCTGGAATCGTAGCTTGTGATATTAAGTTTGATGAACACTCTAGTAATGCTAAAAATGATTTAAGTGAAGCAAAAAGTTTAGTAAAAAGTATGCTTGATGATTATGGTATGGGAACAAAACTTATCTCATCACATAAAGAGCAAGAGGTTGTGATAGATAGACTTTACTATGAGTGTAGAGTGTTACTTGAAGCTACATCTACTGTTATTAAAAAAGTGGAAACTACTCTATATGAGAAAGAGAGTATCACAAAAGATGAAGTAAAATCGTACTTAAAGGATCTCCCTAAAGATGAAATACTATAACGGATTTTCATTAAAAGATGAAGAGTATCTTTTTAAAGAGTTTATAACAGATACAGATTATACTGTTTGTGGTTTTAGTTATGGAGCTATAAATGCTTTTAAAAAGGTTCAGCAGGAGTTAAAAGATGGGAATAGGGTAGATAGGCTTATACTACTATCACCAGCTTTTTTCCAAACAAAAACAAAACAGTTTAAAAAACTTCAGCTTATGGGTTATAAGAGAGATAAAGATAGTTATCTAAGAGGTTTTTTAAGTAGTTGCTTTTTACCGTATAGTGAAGTGAGTGTAAAAACACAAGAGACAACACTAGAGCAACTAGATGAGTTGTTAAATTATGAGTGGGTAGTATCTGAGCTAAAAGAGTTAGAACAAAAAGGTGTTAAGATAGAGATCTACCTAGGTGGTGAGGATAAAATAATAGATGTAGCTGGAGCAAGAGAACTATTTTTAGATGTTGGTAGTGTTACTTATATAAAAGATGGTAACCATTTTTTAATCTGTAAATAAACAGATATAAAATCTGTTTATTTCAGTAGTTTTTCCATCAACTCTATATGGTAATTTTCTTGAAAGTTTATAAAATCGAAGAACTTAGATAGCTCCTCATCTTTTATAGCATCACTTAGCTCTTTACACATAATCTTAGCTGCTTCCTCTTCTGCTATACCATCTACGATAAACTTTTTTAAATCTTTTACTACATAGGTTAGCTCATGTAACTCTCTTGGTAGTGCTAAGATTCCTAGTTTTGCCATCATATTTCCAAAAGATTTTAGGTGAAAATGTGATTCATCTATCAGGTCTTGAAATATATTGAATTGTAAAACATCTTTAGTTCTAGCTTGCATATAAGCATAAACAAGAATTAGTTCATACTCTTTATAAGATTCTTCAAATAAAAATATAGTTAAAGCATCTATTTGATCTTGTGCTAAATCTTTATCTAACCATTTTCTTTCCATATTAAAAGCTGTTATAGCTTCATTGTTTGAATCGTTAGAAAGAGTCTGTTCTATATACTCTAAAAGATAACTTTCATCAGTTTTAATACGGTTGGCTAATGGGTTATCGTTGTAGTATTTTTGTATATCTAAAATCTCATCTTTTAGTGATTTAAGTAGCTCAAAAACATTATCTCTTTTATATAGAATCATATCTCTATCGTAGTTGTAATCACCACCATTTTCTAAAACCTCTGAGCCTATCCATTTCATATGTCTAAATGCTATTTGTGAGAAATCATAAAGCTTTGATTTTATCTCCTCATCTTTTATAGCGAAAGAAGCAAATGTTATACTAAGCCATAGTTTATGTTTTTTTTGGTAAAGTTTATCCATTAGAGATACCTACACTTTCACAACTATCTTTCATCTTAAAGAGGTGCATCTCCTCATCTTTACCATTACTTTTGTTTTCAAAGTTTTTCATAGATGCTATAAAAGCACTAAAAACTATATCAGCACAAATCTGTTGTTGTGGAGATAGATCACCAAGCTTTTCGTGCATCTTTTGAATCGCACCATTGGCATAATCAAGATCATTGTTTTTTACCATCTCAGTAAACATAGAGCCTATAACAACTGTATCTTGACAACCATTAGTGGCAAAGCTAATATCTTTAACAATATCACCCTCTAATTTTACATACACAACTACATACTCACCAGTTTTTTCATCAGTAGCAACACCAATACAGTTAGAATCATCAATCTTACCATAGTTTTTTGGGTTCATTAGATGCTCTAAAGTTTCAGGATTCATCCCCTCAGGTAGTTTTACATTTTCAAACATATAGATTCCCTTTTGTTAAATTATGATATTTTAGTATTATATAGTTAATGGTGAACTATTTACTATTTAGTATTTTATTTTTGCTAAATATAAACCATTACTTTTAGCAGGTTTTATTTTATGTTTTTTCTCTAGGTTTAACTGTTCAACAATCTGGTTAGATTCTAGTTTGAGTAATGCTCCAACCATCAGTCTAATTTGTGAGCGTAAAAAGCCGTTTGCTTCAAAGTTTAAGATGATATAACCATCATATCTATAAGCAAATGCTCTATATATAACTCTAATAGCACTTTTAGTATCACTGCCTGTTTTCATAAAGTTTGTAAAATCATACTCACCAACAAAAAGTTGTATGTTTTTTTTTATATTTTCAAAATTTACAGAGTTGTCAAAGGTGATTATATCATCTAAAAAGGGGTTAGTTTTCTCTTTTTTGATTATATATCTATAAACCCTTTTTTTAGCACTATATCTAGCATGAAAATCATCTTTAACTTTAGTTATATTTTTTATCTTTATAGATGGTGGGAGCATACGGTTTAAAACTCTTTGTAGATCTTTTAGATCATTCCAAAAAGGGGGTAGGTCTATATGGCAAACTTGACCAGTAGCATGAACACCTTTATCTGTTCTACCAGAGGCTATAAGTTTCTCTTTTATACCTAAAGCAGATAAAACTTGTTCAATGTTTCCTAAAATAGTATTTGGTGATGATTTTTGTGTTTGTGAGCCTAAATAAGTTGTACCATTATAAGCTATGGTTAGTTTAGCTCTCATCTAAAATTTTGCCACAATATTTCTTCTATATATGATATAGGTTACGATTAGCCAACTAAGTGAAACAACCCAAATTGTGTTAAATCCAAATAGTTTTTGAAGAGCAACAGTTGATACATAGTAGGTTATGATTCCTATAAAAAGATATAGGTAGATTCTAGCTTTTTGATGTCTCATATGGACGATTCCTATACTAGCAACTAAAAACAGACTAAACAGTGGTAAAAAACTTAAAAGTAAGTTTGTTATAAACATTTTAGCTCTTTTCTTTTTTAATCTCTCATCACCTTGTGGGAACCAGTACTCAAAAGCACTAGCATATTTTTCAAGTTTAGAACTCATAGAATCATTGATATACATTGTGTCAAAATTTATCTGTGTAAATTTTTTATTTGAGTAGCTGTAACCCTCACCCTTAGTTAGTTTTAATCTTAGGAGTCCACCATCATTAATAACTTGAGCATTTTTAGCACCTATGAGAATCTCCTCCTCTTTATTTTTGTTAAAGAGTATAACATCACCATAAGTATCATCTTTGTTCTCTTTACCTATATAGAGTAACCAATCACCAAAGCTATGCCCAAATTCAGAAGCAGAAAGGTTAAATTTAGCTTCACTTTTTTTATAAGATACAAAGTTTTTTGATAAAACTTTTGCGTGTGGAAAGATGATCATAAAGTTCACTAAAAGGAGTAAAGTTAATAAAATAGATGGCATAAGTAGATTTTTTAAAACAGTAGATGGGTGGATACCCAATGAAAAAAATACAATCATCTCATTATCGTTAGATAATCTAAATAGTGTTAGAGTAGCAGCTATAAAGAATGTTATAGGTAGTGTAAAGAAAAGAATCTCTGGTAAAATAAAAATATATAGTTTTATCATCTCCCATACTGTTAGTTGGATAATAGCAGTATAGGTAGCAAGTTTGATTAAGAAGATAACAGAAGCTATCGCAAAAAGTGGTAAAAATATAGAGAAAAAAGATAAAGCAAAATTATCTAAGATATATTTTTTTAGTATCGGCATATTTAGTAGTTCGCTTGTATATATGCCAAAATAGGGCTATCAAATATATAAACTATAAAAGTAGCTAGAGCTAAAAATGGTACAAATGGAACTCTTTGCTCCTCTTGTGTACCGTTACGAACAAGTAACATAACAGGAAGTGCTAGTAAGGCACTTAAAAATATAGCAACAAGAGTTAGGGGCATACCAAGTAAAGCACCCATAGTAGCAGCTACCATAATATCACCTTCACCCATAGCTTCTATAAAAGGGTAGGTGTGGTAGTTTTTTGTCCAAGGTGTGATAGTTTTTTTGGCATATCTTCTAGCAGATGATGTTAAAAAGTAAGATAGGGTAAATCTTAAAAGTGTAAAACCACCAGCAAATAAAAGAGCATTTTCAAAATTTACTAAAACACCACCAATATTCCAAGCACCAATAATAGCAAATAACATAGCTAAAAGATTTATAGAATCTGGAACCATCTTATACTTGAAATCTATCATAGATAGAGCAAGTAACATTAAAAAGCTAAGTCCTATAAAAAGTATAGGTAAACTAACACCAAATTTAGCTACTAAAACTAAAAAAATTAATCCAGATATAAACTCTATAATAGGGTACTGAGCTGAGATAGGTGTTTTACAAAATGAGCATTTACCACCTAAAAATATCCATGAAAAAAGTGGAATATTATGCCAAGGCTTTAAATCGTTTCCACAAGATGGACAATGTGAAGAACCAAATACCACACTTTCATCTTTAGGTATTCGTAGAATCACAACATTTATAAATGAACCTATAAGCGTACCAAAAATGAAAGCTATAATTAAAAGTTCCACTATTTTAATCCCCCAAATCTTCTCTCTATTTTTGTAAAGTTATTTATAATTTTATCTAGTTCATCTGTTGTGAAATCTGGCCATAGAGTATCACAAAAGAAAAGTTCAGCATAAGATGCTTGCCAAAGTAAAAAATTAGATAATCTATGATCTCCACCAGTTCTTATAAGTAGATCAACATCATGTTTACAATCAAGGGCATTGCTTAACATCTCAGATGTTATATCATCTTTTGAGCTTTTGATTTTATTTACAGCTCTTAAAATCTCATTTTGTGAACCATAGTTTAATGCTAAAGATTGAACTAAACCATCACAATGGGCAGTTTTTTCTTTTACCATATTTATTGTTTTTTGTAACGATTTTGAAAATGCTCTTATATCACCAATAGGCTCAAATCTAACATTATTTTCAAGATAATGTGGAAGCTCATTTTTTAGGTACTTCTCAAGTAGTTTCATTAAAAATTCAACCTCTAAACGGGGTCTTTTCCAATTCTCAGTTGAGAAAGCATATAGAGTTAATCTCTCAATTTCGTTATGGTTAGAGCAGTAGGTTGTGATATTTTTTACCACTTTAGCCCCCATCTCATGCCCTTTAACCCTTTTTTTACCATGGAGTTCAGCCCAACGACCATTTCCATCCATTATAATTGCTATATGCTTTGCTCTATTCATTTTAAACCCACTATTTTACTTTATAAATTTTTCGCATTATCTAAAATATCAAAAGAGATAGTTAGCTTATCTGATGGTTCTAAAGATACTGTTTTCTCATCTGTTATAAAATCTATCTTATTTGTATCTGTTCCAAAACTTGATGAATCTTTTAAAATATTTAAACAAACAGCATCAAGATTTTTGTTTTTATACATATTTTGTGCGTTTGCTAAACCATTTTCAGAATCTATCTCAGCTTTAAAACCTATGGTTGTGATTCCATCTTTATCTATCGATTTCAAAATATCTATATTTTGTTTTAGAGATAACTCAAAACTATCCCCTAACATATCCTTTTTTAGTTTCCCATTTTGTGGAAATTTTGGAACATAATCACTAACAGCAGCAGCCATAAATAGATATGGTTGTTTTTGTATAAGATGAATCTGCTCATCATTCATAAGTGATGCTTTAGATAATTTCCCTTTTTTAGCAACTCGAATCGAAGCTACTAAATACTCCATCATCTCTGTTGAACTTTCAACTTTAATGGTATGGATATTTTTAGGTATATCATTCTCAAACTTTGTAGCTATGAGATTTACATCAGCACCTTTACAATAAAGAGCAGTTGCTAAAGCTGATGCCATCTTTCCACTTGAGAAGTTTGATATATATCTAACATCATCTATTTTTTCAATAGTGCCACCACCTGTAATGATAACTTTTCTATCAAGATAAAATTGATCTTTTAGTAAGGCTCTACAAGTTTGCCAAAATATATCTATCGGTTCAGCCATAGCACCATCACCTGTTGTTCTACAAGCTAACTCTTTAGTTTGAGTATCTACCATCTCATAGTTTGCTATCGATAACATTTTAATATTTGCTTTTGTGATGGGATTTTCTATCATATTTGTATTTGCTGATGGTGCTAAAATCTTTAGATTTGGATATGCTAAAGCAGTTTGAAGTAAAATATTATCAGCGATAGCATTAGCTAATTTAGCTATGGTGTTAGCTGTTACAGGGGCTATTACAAATATATCTGCCCATTGAGATATTTTGATATGGTTATGTTCATTTGCCCAAGATTCATTACTATCATCAAGAACAATATTACCAGTTAATGTTTCAAAACTAAGTGGTGTAACAAACTTTTTAGCTGACTGGCTCATAATAACCTTAACATCTGCTCCAGCTTTTGTAAATAGTCTAACAAGCTCAAGTGACTTATAAACAGCGATAGAGCCTGTAACACCTAGTAATATTTTTTTATCTTTTAATAGATCTGATGGGATAAACATATAATCTTCCTATTTAATCAAAATGTAGTATATCTTTTGCTTGAATCATATCTTTATCACCACGACCAGATAGATTAACTATGATAAGTTTACCCTCTATATTTTTCATCTTTTTAAGATGAGCAACAGCATGAGAACTCTCAAAAGCTGGGATAATTCCCTCTTTTTGTGATAACCAAACAAAAGCATCTAACGCTTCTTGATCTGTGGCATTATCGTAAGTGATACTTTTATTATCATTATGAAAAGCGTGTTCAGGTCCAATACCAGGGTAATCAAGACCAGCAGAGATAGAGTGTGCTTCTAAAATTTGACCATCTTCATCTTGAAGTAGATAACTCATTTGACCATGTAAAACCCCAGGGCGACCTTTTTTAAGTGAACATCCATGTTTATCAGTATCTATCCCAAGTCCACCAGCTTCGATTCCTATACACTCAACTTCATCATCTTCTAAGAAATGTTGAAACATCCCTATCGCATTACTTCCACCACCAATACAAGCTATAACATGATCTGGAAGGCGGTTCTCTTTCTCTAAAATCTGTTTTCTAGCTTCATAGCCGATGATAGCTTGAAAATCTCTAACCATCATAGGGTAGGGGTGTGGACCAGCTACTGTACCGATAATATAAAAAGTATCTCTAGCATTTGTAACCCAATGGCGAATCGCATCATTCATCGCATCTTTTAAAGTTCTACTTCCACTCTCAACACTATTTACTTTTGCTCCAAGAAGTTTCATACGAAAAACATTAAGCTCTTGTCTCTCAACATCTTTAGCACCCATAAATATTTCACACTCTAAATCAAGTAAAGCACAAATAGTAGCAGTAGCAACACCATGTTGACCAGCACCAGTCTCAGCTATAATCTTTTTATAGCCTAGTCTTTTTGCCATCAAACCTTGAGCGATAACATTGTTTACTTTATGCGCTCCTGTATGGTTTAGATCTTCCCTTTTTAGATAGATTTTTGCTCCAAGTTCTTTAGATATATTTTGGGCAAAATAAAGTGGAGATGGACGACCAACATAATCTTTAAGGTAGTGATGAACTTCAGACCAAAAATCTTCATCAAATCTAATAGATTCATATTCATCTTTTAGTTTTGAGAGTGCTGGCATAAGTGTTTCAGGTACATATCTACCACCAAAGATTCCAAAGTGTCCATTTTTATCTGGGTCATATTTTGAGGCTGATGGGATATACATCTAGTTCACCTCTACCAAAGTATAAACTTCAGTTTGTTTTTGAAGATTTTTGATTCCATCTAAAAATGTTAAACCTATAATAAAGCAAGATTCAACACACTCAGCACCAGCTTGTTTAATTAATGAAGCAGCAGCATTAGCTGTTCCCCCAGTAGCGATAAGATCATCTATCATTAAAACTTTAGCATCAGGAGTAAAAGCATCTATATGAACCTCAATAGTATCAGTTCCATACTCTAGTGAATACTCTTCACTTATAGTTTTAGATGGAAGTTTCCCTTTTTTTCTAATAGGAACAAACCCAATATTTAACATCTGAGCTAAAGCAGCACCAAAGATAAAACCTCTAGCATCTATACCAGCTACATAGTCTAAATTATAATCTTTATATTTTGTATAAAGATGATTCATTAAAACACCATAAGCCTCTTTATTATTTAAAAGAGTAGTGATATCTTTAAAAACGATTCCCTCTTTTGGAAAATCTTTTATATCTCTTATAGAGTTTTCAATAATCTCTCTTTCACTATTAGTTAAAGTCATATTAATCCTTTATAGTAGAGCGTCTATACGACCCTCTAATGCTTTTATTTTGTTTGTTAACCTATCAGTTTCTTTTCTATGTTTTGTATTTCTTTGCTTTAAAACTTTTAGCTCATTTTTTAGTTTTGTATGCTCTTCACTCAATATATCTACATTACCTAATGCTCTTTGTAGTAAAATTTGATACTTTCGAATCAAAATCTCAGCTTCTTGAAGTGTTAATTTCATCAAATCATTACTTCTCTGCTCTTTATTTGTAATACTTTTAAAATAAAACATCTTTACAAAAAGAAATAGTGAGATTAGAGATAAAATTGTTAAAAGTGACCATTCCCAAAACATAATAGTTCCTTAAATTATAGCTCTATCTTAGTAACTCTTCCACAGTGACGACCACCATCAAAACTACCAGCTATCCAAGCATCAAGTATAGACTCAGCTACACCTTTTCCAACGATTCTTTCACCAAAACAAAGGATATTAGCATCATTATGCCCTCTAGCAACAGTTGCTGTATAAGCATCGTGACATAAAGCAGCTCTGATACCCTCATGGCGGTTAGCTGCCATACTCATACCTATCCCTGAACCACAGATTAGAATCCCTTGAGATTCTTTATCTTCTAAAACACTAGTAGCAACTTTGTGAGCATAATCTGGATAATCAACTCTATCTTTAGAAAATGGACCTAAATCTATAACCTCATGACCTTTATCTTTTAATAACTCTACTGTATAATCTTTTAACTCAATCCCTGCGTGATCTGTTGCGATATAAAATTTCATTTTTTTCCTTTATGATAATAATAAGTGTATGATTGTTCGAACTGGCATTAACAATAGATAATCTTTTAATGGTGTCATTAAAACGATTAAGACTATAATAATCCCATATCTCTCATATTTATAAAAAAACTCAGCGATAGAGTTTATTTTATATTTTAATGATAGGTGCATAATAAAATGTGCGCCATCAAATTGTGGAATAGGGAGTAGGTTAAATACCCCTAAAACTACATTAATTACAACTAGCTGATATATAAAAATATAAGTAAATATATAAGCTAAACCATCTATCGATCTTGGTATGTCGATGGAGATCAAAATCATTGAAGCAAATATTGCTAATGTGAAATTATACACTATACCTGCTAAATCAACCTGCATAGCTCCATTATATCCACCATTTCTTATAACAGTTGATCCGTTTATAGGTACAGGTTTTGCCCAACCAAATAGGAATCCACTATCTGCTCCTAATAGGATAGGTAAAAAATACATAGTAGCTGGAACAATTATAGTTCCAACTAAATCTACATGGATTATAGGGTTTATAGATAATCTTCCAGCATTTTTTGCTGTCATATCACCATATTTGTAGGCAACCCATCCGTGCATTATCTCATGTCCGATAATAGCGAACATAAGAGCTAAAACAGCTGCTACTATCTTTAGTAGATCAAGAGATTCCATGATAATCTTTATCTGTTCTTATTCTCTCTTCTCTTGCTTTTTCAAGGATAGCTGGTGCTTCTAAATCTGTTGGAGTTTTTCCAACTCTCTCCCATCTTATCTCCCAGTTTTCATCGATAGAGAAGTAGATAAACCAAGGTGTTCCCTCTATGTTATCATAAGGAACTAAACCCCAAAAACGGCTATCATTTGAGTGGTCACGGTTATCACCCATCATAAAGTAGTTATCTTTTTCAACTTTAATAGGTCCAAAATTAAATATTGGGGTAGGGTAAGCACCATTATTTACTATTTTATCATCGTGATGAATACCTGGATGTTTCTTCATATATGGATTTTTAACCCAAATTTTTCCAGCAAAAACAACAGTTTCAAAATCTTTAAAATTGTTTTTAATCCACTCATCACCCTCTTTATGGTGTATATATAGATCTTTATCTACTACAAAAAGTTCATCACCAGCGATAGCAACACATCTTTTTACATAGTGTTGTTTGATATTGTTTGGTGGTCTAAAAATAACTATATCACCCCTTTTTGGAGTATCACCATCTATAAGACGAAGTGAATCACTCCATGGCATTATAGAAACTTCTAAAAAAGGGATATGTGGCATAGTTATACCATAGGCAAATTTTTTAGCAAAAAGGTGATCCCCAATAAGAAGAGAATCTTTCATTGAGCCTGATGGTATTCTAAAAGCTTGAGCGATAAAAAATATAACAAATAGTACGATTACTACTGTCCCCGTCCAAGAGTTAGAAAATTTATATATCTTATGTAAAAGATCTTTCATTTAGTTTTTCGCTTCAGAGTTGATTTTGGCAGCTTTTAGCGTGTTACTTAAAAGCATAGAGATTGTCATCGGTCCAACACCACCTGGAACTGGTGTGATATATGAGCATTTTTTACTAACATTTTCAAAATCAACATCACCTACAAGTTTACCATTTTCAGCTCTATTGATTCCAATATCTACAATGATAGCACCATCTTTTACCATATCTTCTTTAATAAGGTTTATAACACCAACACCAACTAAGATAATATCAGCATTTAGAGTATGTTTTTTCAAGTCATCAGTAAATATATGGCAAACCTCAACAGTAGCATCAGCATTTAAAAGTAGGGCAGCCATAGGTTTTCCAACAATATTAGAAGCACCAACAACTACACAGTTTTTACCTTTTACATCTATATCATACTCATTTAAAAGTTCCATAACACCAAGTGGAGTACATGGTACAAAACCATCAAGGTTAGTTGCTAATCTTCCAACATTATATGGGTGGAAACCATCAACATCTTTACTTGGATCAACAAGCTCTAAAATTTTTGTTGTATCTATTTGTGGAGGTAGTGGTAGTTGGATAAGGATACCATCTATGCTAGGGTTTTTATTCATCATTGTTATTGTGTTTTCGATAGTCTCTTGTGAGATATTTTCTGGCATCTCATGGGTAACTGAGTAAAAACCAACTCTATCACAAGCTTTTTTCTTCATATTTACATAAGCTGCACTAGCAGGATCACTACCAACTAAAATAACAGCTAAACCCGGAACTGAACCTGTTTTAGTTTTTAATTCTTCTACTTCAGTAGTAACTTTTTGCTCTATTTTTTTTGAAAGTGCTTTTCCATCAAGAATCTGCATATTAGCCTCGTAAATTATTATTTTTGTTATTATACCAAGCTATAATAAATAATTACTATAAAAGAAAAAAAATGGGTTGATTAAAGCTAATAAATGGTTTTTTAGATATTATTTTGTTTTTAAGTGATGGAGTTTTATGAAAAGTATAGTTATTGTATCTATCTTATTAGCAAGTTTACTATTTGGTGACACAGATTTCATCACACCTTTTGAGTATGCTTCCCAATTATATAAAAACCCTAGAGGAATCGGTTGTGAACATTGTCATGGAGATAATGGTGAGGGTAGGTTGGTTGCTTCATACATACATAAAGGTAAGCATAGAGAGTTTAGGGGTCCACCTATAAATAAAATAAGTTTAAAAATTTTTTATGAAGCGTTGAATGTATCAAAAAAAGGTATGCCTAGATATTATTTAACTTTTAAAGAGATTCAGGCATTACATTTCTTTTTACAAGAGAAAAATAAGGTTGATAATGATGGTGAATAATCTACTAGAAAATGTAACTAAAGCTTACAAAGAGAGAGATTTAGAATCTTTAAAATCTTTAGCAATACCACAAGATAGGGTTATCAACACTAGAGATGATTTTAGATCTGTTTTGATGTTATCTTGTAACAAAATCAAGCATCTAGGTAAGATAGAGAGTTTAGAGTGCGATTGTGTTATGTTAAATCTTGAAGATGGTGTATCTAAAGAGGATAAGCCATTTGCTCTTGAGTTATGTGCCATTTTTTTATCACAACATAAGAAGATTGATAAAAAGATGGTTGTTCGTGTAAATAGTTTAGATGAGGGTGGTTATGATGAGATTTTATATCTAAACAGATTTAAACCAGATGCTATAAGAGTACCAAAGGTAGAAACTAAAACACAAATAGATTCTATATTGAAAATTTTAGATAAAGATATAGAGCTTCACATATCGATAGAAACAGCACAATCTTGGAACAATTTAGCATCATTAGGGTTAGATAGAAGGGTAACTACATTTTATTTGGGTGTTTTAGATCTTTTTGCTGATATGAATCTTCCACAAAGTTTGATAGATTTAGAGAATCCAACTATGTTATATCTTCTATCACACTTTCTGATAACATCAAAATCTGTAAATATTAAACCTGTATCTTTTGTTTATCAAGATTTTAAAAATTTAGAGCAATTTTCTAAATGGATAGAGTTGGAAAAAAAGATGGGTTTTGATTCTAAAGGGTGTATCTCACCTAAACAGGTTGAGTTGGTAAATAAACTCTTTAGAGATAATGATAGTGAGATAGATAGAGCAAAAGAGATAATAAAGCTTTTTGAACAAAATGAAAAAGATGGAATCTCTGGGTTTGTTGATGAAAGATATGGTTTTATAGATGAGCCTATATATAAAGGTGCTAAATCTTTGATAAAAAGAGTGTGTGATGATAAAAAATAGATTTAATATACTAGTAGTAGATGATACAAAGCTCAATGTAGAGATTTTAATAGATCTACTTGAAGATCAATACAACATTATACCCTCACTTAGTGGTGAGAAGGTTATGAAGATTGTTAAGAAGATGGATATTGACCTAATCTTACTAGATATAATGATGCCAGATATGGATGGTTTTGAGGTTTGTAAACTTTTAAAATCTAATCCTGAAACAAAAGATATACCTATCATATTTATCACAGCAAAAACAGATGAGGATTCGATAGAGGAAGCTTATGAGATAGGTGGTATCGATTATATCACTAAACCTTTTAAACCAAAAGAGCTGTTAGCTAAGGTTAAAAGGGAGTTTAAATTTCAAGAGCTTACAGAGAAAACCCGTTCTGCTGAGATGGGTGAGATGATAAATATGTTAGCACATCAATGGAAACAACCACTAAGTGCGATAGCATCTACCACTTTAAATTTGGAGTTAAGTATAGAGCTTGGTGAGATAGATTTTGGTAGTAAAGAACAAAATCAACTTTTTCTTGATGAGTTTAGAAAGATGGAGGGGTTTATAAAGGATTTAACTAAGATTATAGATAATTTTAGAAACTTTTACCAGCCAGACAATAAAATAGTTAAGATTAAACTTAAAGATTTAGTTGATAATATTTTAGCTGATACTTGTAACTCTTTTAAAGAGGAAAATATAAATGTGATTTGTAGTTACGACGAGGATTATGAGATAGAGCTTTATGTAACTGAAGTTATACAGGTTATTTTAAATCTTTTAAAAAATGCTCAAAGAAATTTTATAGAAAATGAGATAAAAGATAGAGAGATAAAGATAGAGATAGGTAAAGATAAAATCACCATCTGTGATAATGGTGGTGGAATCGATAAAAATATTATGAAAAAGATATTTGATCCATATTTTTCAACAAAAAATGAAAAAAATGGGGTTGGTTTAGGTTTATATATCTCTAAATTGATTATAGAAAAACACCATAATGGTAAGCTTAGTGCTGTAAATAGTGATGATGGTGTTTGTTTCATTATAGATTTTGGTTTAATTTGATAGAATCGAGTACAAATAAACCATTTATCTAAGGAATTTTATGTTTGAAGTAGTTATCGGTCTTGAAGTCCATGTTCAATTAAATACAAATACAAAACTTTTTTGCTCGTGTCCTACGAGTTTTAACCATAAACAAAATACAAATACTTGTCCAACTTGTTTAGCACTACCAGGTGCTTTACCAGTTTTAAATAAAGAGGTTTTACATAAAGCTGTTATGTTGGGTACTGCTCTTGGTGCGACAGTTAACCGTACATCATATTTTGATCGTAAATCTTACTTTTATCCAGATTCTCCATCAGCATACCAAATTACACAGTTTTATACACCTGTGATTCAAAATGGTAGTTTAGAGATTGAGCTTGAAGATGGTTCTAAAAAAACTATCCGTGTAGGTTTTGCTCATATAGAAGCAGATGCTGGTAAAAATGTTCATGATGGTGATATATCTAAAGTAGATCTAAATCGTGCTGGGACACCACTTTTAGAGATAGTAACACAACCAGATATGAGAAGTAGTGATGAGGCTATCGCTTATCTTAAAAAGCTTCACTCTATTATCCGTTACTTAGATATTGGTGATGCTAATATGCAAGAGGGATCATTCCGTGTTGATGTAAATGTTTCTATCCGCCCTAAAGGTGACGATAAACTTTATACTCGTGTTGAGATTAAAAATATCAATAGTTTTAAGTTTATCCAAAAAGCGATAGAGTTAGAGGTAGCTCGTCAAAGTGAAGCTTGGGAAGATGGTGTTTATGATGAAGAGATTTGTCAAGAGACTAGACTTTTTGATCAAACTAAACAAGAGACTCGCTCTATGAGAGGTAAAGAGGAAGCTGCTGATTACCGTTACTTTCCAGAGCCAGACTTACTAAAAGCTGTTGTAACTGATGAGATGTTTGAGGAGTTTTCAAAGATACCTGAGTTACCAGATGCTAAAAAAGAGAGATTTATATCAGAGTATGGTATGAATGATTATAATGCTAGTGTTATCACCTCTATGGTTGAGATGGCACACTTCTTTGAGACTATGATGAGTATTGATGGTGTGACTGCTAAAACTGCTACATCACTTTTAACAGTTGAGCTTCAAGGTAGATTAAAAGGTGAGTTAAATATCACTAATTCTCCAGTTGATGCTGAGAAGTTAGGTCTTTTAGCATTAAGAATCGATGATAAAACTATCTCAAATAAAGCTGCTAAAGAGGTTCTTGACTATCTAATGGAGAACGAATCAACAGTTGATGATGCTATTGAAAAACTTGGTTTAAAACAGGTTACAGACACAGGTGCTATTGAGGCTATGTGTGATGAGATCATCTCTGCTAATCCTGAAAAAGTTGAACAATATAAAGGTGGAAAAGATAAACTTTTCGGATTCTTTGTTGGTCAAGTTATGAAAGCATCTAAAGGTAGTGCTAATCCTCAAGTTGTAAATGAGTTATTAAAAGCAAAATTAGGTTAATTATATGAATCGTTTAGTCGTAGATTGGGCATACTTTTTAAGTACATCTAACAACTACCAAAAAACTAAACGGTTTTTTCACAATTTTTTAGAGAACGATACTTATAAATATAAAAAGTATTTTGATATATTTATGATTATACTTATATTTTTAAGTGTTGCGATTCTAATCCGTGAGGTTAAATCTCATGTTGATGATTTTTGGCTAAACTTTAGTAACTACTTTGTTTCATTGATATTTTTTATTGAGTATATTTTGAGACTCTGGGTTACTAGTAGTGTATCTGAAATAATTATCAAAAACTATGAACATGATGATATGCTTGATAGAGAGTTTAGACTATCAAACACTTTTTATCAAGTTATAAAAGTAAAACTTCAGTATATCTTATCTGTAAAAGCTATTATAGATCTTTTGGCGATTATCCCTTTCTTCCATCAACTAAGACTTCTTCGTATATTTGTACTATTTAGGGTGTTTAAACTCTTTAGATATGCTAGAAGTTTTCAAACATTTACATCTGTTTTAGCTACTAAAAAGTTTGAGTTTATCACACTTTTTATGTTTTCTGGGATTGTTATCTTTGTATCTTCTGTACTTATATATGTTATGGAGGCAAACAACAAAAACTCAAATATAGATACTATATATGATGCTTTTTATTGGTCTATCGTTACTATATCGACAGTTGGTTATGGTGATATAACACCAACAACAACATCTGGACAGTTTGTAACTATGATGGTTATCATAGCTGGAATCGCTGTTTTAGCTTTTACAACATCTATAATTGTTTCAGCTTTTGATGAGAGATTAGATGAGATTAGGGAGTTAAAAACGATAGATGGTATAAGAAAGATTAAAGATCTTTATATTATTTGTGGTTATGAAGATGTAGCTAAAGAGGTAGCAAAGCAGTTACTAGTCTCTAACAATATTATAGTTTTAGATGAGGATATTGATAGGGTAAACAATGCTAAAAAAGATGGAATTTTAGCTTTAAACTATGATCCTGGTAATATCGATAGCTATAAAAAACTAAATATCGATATAAACACTCAAGTAAAAGCTATATTATGTCTTAGAGAGAATGATGTTGAAAATGTATATACAACTCTTACCGTAAGATCGATCAGTAAAGATGTTTATATTTTATCATTACTTATGAATGATATACATAGAAATAAGATCTCTTTTGCTGGTGCTAACGAGATTCTTTATACTAAAGAGTTAGTTGGTATGATTGCTAGGGAGTTTATAGGTAAACCTGTGGCATTTGAGGTGATTCACGCACTTCGTTCAGGATTTAAAAATATAGATATTGATGAGATAATGGTAGATGATAGGATTTTACTTAGTTTTGCGACTATTGGTGAGTTAAATAGTAAAAAATATAGACTTGTAGTTTTAGGTGTATATAGAAATAAACATAAAAGGTTCTTTTTTAATCCAATAGATAGTACAATACTAGAGCATGGCGATTATTTAGTAGTGATAGGAAATAAGGTATTTATAAATGAGTTTGAGAGATATTTACATACAAAGATTAGAAAATGAATAAAATAAGTGCTTTAATATTTGGTTGTAATGGTTATACAAATGAGATAGTTAAAAATATACAACATAAATATAAAAATATCACTATTTTTAAACATAGCTCAGAACCTAAAAATCTTGAACTTGAGAGATTAGGTTTGGAAATTTTTGATTTTAGTGATTCTTGGGAGTTTTTAAGTGATATATATGATCTGAAAAACTCCATAGTTTTTTGTGTTTTAGAGGATGATGCTGAAAATATCTTTTTAACAATCTCATTAAGATCAATATTTGAAGATTTAAACATAGTAGCTTTATCTAAAAACAAAGAGAGTGCTAATAAGCTTAGTATGGCTGGAGCGAATAAAGTTATCCCTATGGTACAAACAACAGCATCTATTATCTCAGATATTTTAGAGAAACCTATTGTTACAAATGTTTTACATAGAATCCTTTATGAGAAAAGTGATTTAAAGATAGCTCAAGTTGAAGTTACTAACCAAAAATGTTTTAATGGACTATATCCATCAGATATAGAGTGGAGTAAAGACCACGGTATTATCTTATTATCGATAATACATGATGATATGAGTAGTGAATTTATCTATTCATCTAAAGCGAAACATCATGCTATAAAAGATGGTGATATATTGGTTGTGATTGGGTATGAAACTGATATAAAAGAGTTTGAAAAATTGGTAGGGGGAGATAGATGAAGATAGGTGTTATTGGAGCAGGTAAATGGGGTATGGCTTTGGCATTTGCTTTTTCACAAAAAAGTGATGTTGTTATAACATCAAGAACACCAAGAGATATAGAAAACTTTGTCTCATTAGATGAGATTTTAGAGTGTGAATATTTAGTTATAACTATACCAGCACAGCAGATAGCCTCTTGGCTTGATAAAAATTTTCTATTTAAAAATCAAAAGATTTTAGTAGCCTCAAAAGGGATAGAAGCGACAACAGGGAGATTCTTAAATGAGATATACTCTAAATATGTTCCAGATTCAAATATAGCTTTTCTTTCTGGTCCATCTTTTGCTCAAGAGGTTCAAAAATCTTTACCAACAGCTTTAGTTGTTAATTCAACTAATCAACAACTTAGTGATGAATTTAGCTCTTTATTTCCATCTTTTATAAAAGGTTATACCTCTAGTGATGTTATGGGAGCAGAGGTTGCTGGAGCATATAAAAATGTTATAGCTATCGCTGCTGGAATCTGTGAGGGTTTAGGATTAGGTAAAAATGCTGCTGCTTCATTAATCGCAAGAGGTTTAGTGGAGATGAGAAGATTTGGTTTAGCCTTTGGAGCAAAAGAGGAGAGTTTTACAGGTCTTAGTGGAGCTGGTGATCTTTTTTTAACAGCTTCATCAAATATGAGTAGAAATTTTAGAGTTGGTTTAGGAATCTCTAAAGGTAAATCTCAAGAGGAGATTTTAGCTGAGTTAGGTGAGGTTGCTGAGGGTATAGGAACAACCTATGCTTTACATGAAATATCTACACAAAAAGATATATATCTCCCAATAGCAAAACAGGTTTATGAGATGTTAGAGGGTAAAAGTCCAAACGAATCTTTAAAAGATTTGTTAAATAAGTAGGGGAAAAAGGTATGGTAGATTATAAAGATCAAGTAAAAAAGATAGGTTTAGGTTTTTTGATAGGTATAGTGATATTTCTTTTATCTACAACTATCTTTAACACAACACAAGCATCACTTTTAGGTTTAATAGCATTTTTAGTAACATTATGGACAAATGAGGGTTTACCATTAGCGATAGTTTCACTTCTACCGATAGTGCTTTTTCCAGCATTTTCTATACTTACTACAAAAGCAACAGCTGTAAATTATGCTCACCCTATTATCTATCTATTTTTAGGTGGTTTTATGTTGGCTATTGCAGTTGAAAAAAGTAATCTACATACATTTATAGCTAACAAAATGTTAGCACTTTTTCCAAATACACCACGGGGGATGATATTTTCTTTAGCTATCACCTCTGGACTTTTAAGCTCTATACTATCAAACACAACAACAGCCTTACTTCTAATCTCCATAGCTCTTTTTATAACAACAGATTTAAAACTAAAGATGAGATTTGCTCTAGCTATTGCTTATGGTGCTAGTGTTGGTGGTATTTTAACACCTATCGGTACACCACCAAATCTTATACTATTAGGGGTTATGAGTGAAAAAGGGATGGATATGATTCCATTTTTTCAATGGGTTTGGATGGTAGCACCACTTGTTCTTGTGATGTTTATAATAGTTAGTTTAGTTCTTAGTATAGGGGTAGATAACAAACCTATAAATATAAATATAGAAAACAAGCCTTTAGATAAGATACAAAAGAAGATACTTTTTATAATGGGTGGATTGATAGCTCTTTTACTTGTAAATGCTCCTATGAAACCTTTTTGGGGTGGGTTAGGGCTTAGTGAAGCTGGTATTTTATTAGGTGCTGGTTTACTTCTTTTTATGCCATATATAAATGGTTTAAATTGGGATGAAGATTCAACAAAGATTCCATATAAAATTATATTTCTATTTGGTGCTGGATTTTCAATAGCAAAAGCATTTTCAGGAACAGGTTTAGCTGATGAAGTTGCTTCATATCTTATAGTTATGACACAATTTAGTCCAATAATTTTACTCTTTTTAGTAGCTATGATGATAACATTCACAACAGAGATAACATCAAATACAGCCTTAATCTCTATAATGTTACCAGTTATATACTCAGTAGCAGAACAAACAGGAATCGATAAAACACTTTTTATGATGGTAGCTACTATATGTGCTAGTTATGCTTTTATGTTACCAATAGCTACACCACCAAATGCGATAGCTATGAGTAGTGGGGCTGTAAATGTTAAAAATATGATTCGCTATGGAATCTTTTTAAATTTAGCAGGTATATTTAGTATCGTTATGATTGCTGAGTTTTTTTGGAAAGGGATTCTTAGCTAGTTTTTCTTTTTTTATAAATAGCTAAAATATCTTTTAAAATTAAGAATATAGTGTAAAACCAAAGCCCATCTAAGATGAAGTTTTGGTTTAATCCATTTAAAAATAGAAATGGAAACCCTAAAAAATATGGCCACTTAAAAAAGTAAAAAAATAAAATCCCAACCCCATAAAGCTCTTTAATAGTTCTTTTCATAACAACATTTTACCTTTTTAGGATAAAATACAACCAAAATATTAAAGGTAAGATAATGATAGTTCATATAGTTATGTTTAAATTTCAAGATGAAAATAAAGATTCAAATATTGAGATAGTTAAAGGGAAATTGCTTCAGTTAGATAAAGATCTATCTCTAATTAAAAAGATGGAAGTTGGTGTTGATTTTAATCAAAGTGAAAGAGCTTACGATTTAGTTTTATATACACACTTTGATTCAAAAGAGGATCTAAACAGCTACGCAGTTGATGATAAACATCAAGAGGTTGTCAAATTTATAAAATCTGTTACGATTGATACAAAGGTAGTTGACTATATTTTATAGTTTAATTATATCTTATTAAGTTTAGTGCTTGTATAATCTACTTATCTACGATAAAGGTTTTATATGAGGGCTATTTTAATATTTATATTGTTATTTCCACTAACATTATTAGCATACCAAAGTAATAGTGTTACATATCTGTATAATGATGCTCTACATAATTATGAGATAAAAAACTATGAAAAAAGTTATGAACTTTTTCATAAGATATATATTAAAAAACTTATGGATTTTAAGTTTAATTTTTACTATGGAGTTAGTGCTTATAAAACAAAACATTATAATGTAGCTTTATCTGCCTTTGAGAGAGCAGAGATTATAGATCCTAATAATTATAGAGTTAAGTTAGAGATAGGTAGAGTCTATTTTGTACTTGGGATGTATGATGATTCTAAAGAAAAATTTACTGAAGTCTTAAATGGTAAAGATATACCAAAAAATGTAACAAAAAATATAGAATTATATCTTACAAATATAGAAAAATCTACAAAAAAATCTTTTACAAAGATTGATCTAAATTTTGCCCTTTTTTATGATTCAAATATAAACTATGGTTCTTTAAGTGATACCTATAATATTGGTGAAAATATTTTACCAACACCAAACACAATCTCAGATAACGGTTTAGAATTTTCTACAAATATAACAAATATGTATGATTTTGGTCTAAAAAATGGTTATCTACTTAAAAATAGATTTACAGTTTTTACTAAAACTTATCATAAAAACCACTCTTATGATATTGGTTATATCTCATACAATTCATCTCTTATATATATTTCTAAAAAGTATATGTTAGAGTTAGAATTTGGTATTGATAATCTTTTTCTTGATAAAAAAAGATATACACAAACTCTATCGTTCAAACCACAACTTAAATATAACCATTTAGATACTTTGCAAAGTTTTTTATATTTAAAATTTAGTGATAAATTTTATGATGATAGTAGTTTAGATGCGTATCAGTACGAGTTTAGCTATAACTTACAGAACTCTTTAAACAAAAGCTCATATATTGTTAGTAATATAAATTATCTTAATCAACAGTCAAAAGATACACAAAGGGTAGATGTAGATTATTATGAGTATAAACTTGGGTTTAACTATATTCATAGTTTTTTTGATAATAGTAAAATAAGTATATATTCAGAGATTAAAAAAAGGTATTATGATAAATATAGTGAACTTTTTGTCTCAACTAGAGATGATAAATTAGTTACAATTTCCCCTATATTAAGTAAAAAAATAGATAAGAGTTTAGATTTTAAAATAAAAGTGGTTTATAATCATAACTATTCAAATCAAGAGGTTTTTAGTTATAAAAAAACAACAATATCAACTTCAATAGTAAAAAGATTTTAAAGGGTTAGTATGAGATTAATTAGATATATTATTTTATTATTGGTTTTTAATACAGTTAGTATAGCAGGTGTAGCTAGTATAACAGCTCTTAATGGTGAGGGGTATATCCATAGAGATAACAGAGATATTAATGCTAGAGTAGGTTTAGATATTCAAAAAAAAGATTCTATAAAAACTTTATCAAACACTAGAATACAGTTGATTTTTAAAGATGATACTATCATAAGTTTAGGAAAAAATACAACATTTTCAGTTGAGGATTATCTATTTGATGATAACAAAAAACCTATCGCAAGATTTTCTGTTTTAAGGGGAACTATGAGAGCTATCACTGGAAAGATAGGAAAAATAGCTCCTGATAGATTTAGTGTAAAAACAAAAACAGCTACGATAGGGATTAGGGGAACTAATTTTACAGTTAATGTTCTTCCAGATGGTTCACAAAAAGTTTTTTGTTCATTTGGTGCTATTAGTGTAGAGGTAGATAATCAAACATTTATAGTGAATCAGGGTTTTAAGATTGATATTACACCGAAAGGTGATAGTAGGGTAGAAAAATTTACACCAAAAGATTTAAAAAAACTTAATAAAGATTTAGTTAGTAAGGTTGATACGAAGTTGAGTGATAAAGCTGTTTTGAATGACAATGTTGAGATAGCTTTAGATCAAACAACAAAATCACTTCCTATAAATAGAGATATTATTCAAGTGGCAGTACCAGTGGTTGATAGTGTAGTAGATACTATTTTACAAGAGGTACAAAATATTACACAGCAAGAGAAAGAGGAGAGTGTAGAAAACGATGAGGCTGAGATTATAGCAGCAGAAGAGGAGGCAGCAAGAATCGCAGCAGAGGAGGAAGCAGCAAGAATCGCAGCAGAGGAGGAAGCAGCAAGAATCGCAGCAGAGGAGGAAGCAGCAAGAATTGCGGCAGAGGAGGAAGCAGCAAGAATTGCGGCAGAGGAGGAAGCAGCAAGAATTGCGGCAGAGGAGGAAGCAGCAAGAATTGCGGCAGAAGAGGAAGCAGCAAGAATTGCGGCAGAAGAAGCGGCTGCTTCTGTGCCACCTCCACCGCCTCCACCACCTCCACCACCTCCGCCTCCACCGCCAGTTGTTGTAAATATTATCACAAATAGTTATGGGGTTAATGGAATCGAAAATATAGATTCTGAAGCTCAATATATATCTCCAAATATTGGACTAAGTATAACAACAACAGATGGTGTAGCATCTTTTGATAGTGAAAATTCATTTGTAAAAGAGAGTTCATATGATTCAACATCTAACACTATTGATTGGCAATATAATTTAGCTACTACACCTACAAGTTATAGTTCACTAAATGATTTTCAAACATATTTTGGTAGTGTAACTTTAAGTGATACAGGTGATTATGATAATCTTAGAATTAAAGATGGTGGTATAAATGTTTTTGAAACATTAGAAGATAATGAGAATTTTAGTACAGATAGTGTTATATCTTGGGGTAGATGGGAGTTAGATCTTTTGTATGATGATACATATAATGGCTCTACTGATAATGAGATAAAATCCCTTGGTTACTGGTTAACAGGGCTAGAGATAGAATCTAGTATTGTAGATACCATTATATCATCAGGTTTTAGTGCTGTATATGAGGGTGGATTTATAGGTTATTATTTTGATAATGGAGATCTTTTAGATACATCAGGTGCTTCCACTCTAAATATAAATTATGCTACAAATAGTGGTGAGTTGATATTACAAAATTTTCTATTAAATGAAGAGGATAAACATATACTACTTAAGATAGTTAATGGTGAGATAGTAAGTGATGATTCTAGTTACTTCAATAGCTCATACTACGGTGATGGAACATCAATAGCTGGTAGTTTTAAACTTATAGATTCTCAGGATATAGAGGTATTAGGCAATGGTATATTTGATGTAACACAAACTGCTTATGAGATACCTATAAAGTTAGATGGTTTATCTGTTAGTAATATAACAGATGATAAATCTACCTATTGGTATGAAAATCTAAATATTGATATTTTAGAAATTGGTAATAAAATATCTTATTTATCATTAAATGATGAAACAGATTCTGGAGATATATATCAATACTCAAGTATAAATATATCATCTTTTGTATCTAAATATGAATTTAGTGGTGAATTTATATTTGCCAATGCTAATGGTGAAACCATCATGCCAGATTCTAGTTATATAAATGCTATCCCAGCACCAAACTCAAATTCTATCTCTTGGGGTGATTGGGGTGTTAAGATAGTATATAATAATGGGGATGATATAAGGGAAGTGACCAACGGTTTATTTGTTAGTGGTGAGATAACTCCATTATCGATTATGGATGGTTTTTCAAATGATAAGATGTTTATCTCATATAGTGGAACATACAAAACTATCGATTTATCTGATAATTCTATATTAGATGGTAGTGCTTCATTAGATGTAAATTTTGCTTATGATAGTGCTGAACTGATGTTAGAATCGCCAAATGATAGTGATCTATTTGAAACAACATATTTTGATGCTAAATCTTTAATGAGTAACTTAACTGATTATGGTGAATTTCATGCTATACAGAGGGATGATTCTACTGGTTATATGAGTGGAAAATTTTATGGAGATGGATTATCTGCTGGTGGAGCATTTACACTCTCTAACGATGGTGTAGCTATATCTAAAGGTGTATATGAAGTTGGTAATGGAGTTGTAGAAGAAACATCATTATATCTAGGTGGTGGAATTGGAATAGATAATGATGATATTTTATCTATGAGTATAGAGGATGTTGCTTCAGGTAGTAGATTTTATAACGAAAACTCATGGTTAGAAGATAGTGATTCTAATGGTGATATATGGAAGTATAATATAGCAACACCAACCACTTACAACTCAATAAGCGATTTTAGCTCAATATTTTCATCTGTTACAGTTAATAATAATGATATAACAAATATTTCTGATTTTACTTCAAATAATTTTAGTGCTACAAATGATGATTTAAGTGATGTAGATGAGATGGGTTGGGGTGAATGGGATGTTGAGTTTACTTATGATCAAGATGGAGAAACAATAACGAGAAATTTATCTGGTTTATGGGTATCGGGTGTAGAAACTGATTCATCTGTAATGGTAGATTATGATAAAAATGGTGTAGTATATGATGGTATATATAGAGCTGTTGATCTAAGTGATAATAACAATATTGTAAATGGTATTTCAAGACTTGATGTGAATTTTGGAGATGATTCAGCTACTTTAACTATTAGAAACAGAGATGATACAGATGATTGGGGTGTTTTTGATATAACAGGTATTAAAGCAGAAGGCTCTTTAGATGGTTCTCAACAAAATAATCTTGAAGGTGAAGCAAGAGGACATTTTGTAGGAGCAACAGCTAATGATGCTGCTGGAGATTTTACAATATACAATGAAGATCAATTACTTGAAGCAAAAGGTGTATATCAAGTTCACACTGATGAAGTGTTAACAGGAGAATAGTATATGAAAAATAGGTATAAAATTTTAAGTACACTTTTTATACTTGTTACATCATTACTTATAAGTTCATATCTATATTTACCTACATATTTTCAATCCCTTGATAATAGAGTTAGAGATTTTTATTTTAAATTTCGTGGTGATGAAAAAGCTAGTGATGATATTGTTATAATAGATATAGATGAAAAAAGTTTAAGCACTCTTGGACAATGGCCATGGGAAAGGGATAAAATAGCTCAAATTTTAACCAATTTATCAAATGGTGGAGCAGGTATTATCGGTTTAGATATAGTGTTTGCCGAATCTGATAAAACATCACCTAAAGTTTTTGCTAAAAAGTGGGATATAAAAAAAGAGAATCTACCAGACTATGATGAGATTTTAGCTCAAACAATCTCTACAACACCAACAATTTTAGGCTATATGTTTGACTTTAGTGTAAAAAATAGTAAAAATACTCCACAAATTCCAGCTATATTTATAGAAAAAAACAAAACTAAAGATTTTTTACCACAAGCATTAGGTGTTTTACCAAACATAGATATTATACAAAACTCAGCATATTCTAGTGGTTATATGAACAATATCCCCGATGAGAGTGGTATGATTAGAAGTATTCCACTGCTTATTGAATATAATAATATGATATTTCCATCTTTAGCTTTTGAGATGTATAGGATAGCTACACAAGCCAATAAAGTTACCATAAACTATAATGGAAGTGGAGTAGAGGATATAAAACTAAAATCTCAACATATAAAGAGTGATAGATATGGTAGGGTATTTGTAAATTTTCGTGGAGAGTTTAGAAGTTATAAATATATATCAGCCGTAGATATTTATAATGGTGATTTTAATCAAGATGATATATATGGAAAATTTATCCTCATAGGAACATCAGCACATGGTTTGATGGATATGAGAGCTACACCTATGGATAGCGTGATAGCTGGTGTTGAGCTTCATGCCAATATGATAGATAACCTTTTAAATGATGATATGCTTAGTAAACCTTATTGGGCTGAGATAGCAGATATATCTATTATGATTCTTATATCTTTTGTTGTGATTCTTATATTTTCATTATTTTCACTTTCGTGGATAATTTTATCTTTTATTTTGAGTGTTAGTTCTATATTATATATAAACTATTATCTACTTTTTACACAACTAATTATATTAAATAGTATATTTCCTATATTTTCACTCTTAATCAGTTTTATGGCTGTTTTAGGTGTTAAATATATTTTTGAGATAAAACTTAATGATATAATTAAAGATAGTTTTGCTAAAAAAGTTTCTAAACAAGTTATGGATGAGTTACTAAAAGATCCGGAACACGATATATTATCGGCAAAAGTTGTTGAAACAACTATATATTTTTCAGATATACGAAACTTTACAACAATATCGGAGAATCTAAAATCACCATCTAAAGTTATGGAGTTTTTAAATTTTTATATGGATGCTATGGTTCAGGTTATTGAGAAAAATCATGGAACGATAGATAAGTTTATTGGTGATGCGGTTATGGCTTACTGGAATGCTCCTATAAAGGTTGAAAATCATGCTGATAAAGCTATCTTAACAGCTTTAAAACAGGTACTGATGAGGGATAAGTTAAATAAAACTATTAAAAAAAGGTATGGTTTTGCTATTGATTATGGAATCGGTATAAATACAGGAGATGTATTAACTGGTGAGATGGGTTCTAAAGGTAGGAGTGATTACACTATAATTGGTGATGCTGTTAATCTAGCTTCGAGATTGGAGGGGCTTTGTAAACCATACAAAGTAAGGTTAATCATCTCTGAATTTACAAAGATACAACTAAAATATAACTATGTACTACAACTTTTAGATATAGTTCAAGTTAAAGGTAAAAATGAACCTGTAAAAATATATGAAGTTATATCCAAAGGTAATCCAAATAGAAAAAAAAGAAAAGAGTTAGAGAGTTATAATAATGCTCATAATCTCTATATGGATGGTTCTTTTACTAAAGCTAAAGAGCAGTTTGAAATTTTATATAATAAATATGGTAAATATCTATATAAACTTTATCAAGAGAGATCTATTAAACTTGAGAGTGAAAATATAGAAAATTTTGATGGTGTTTATAGATTCACAACAAAATAATCTTAACTAACCCTTATATTTAATATATGACGAGATAATAATCCAAAAAGCAGACTTAAATAGTGATATTAATTTTATAAAAATAAGATTTTAGTATCAATAGTTTGTTAATATGTTTAAAATTTATAGTAAGGAATATATTATGAGTGAACCTAGATTAGAGGATATTGGTGATTATAATTCACTTAAAGGTGAAAAAAAGAGAGTTGTTTGGAGTGTTATTTTAGTAGGTTTGTTGTTGGGTGTTGCTTATTCAGTTGCTTATGGTGTGTTTGATAACAAAGAAGATACGATAATCAAGCAAGAAAGTTATGATAAAGTACCGATGTATTAATAGATTTTTTATACAATTTTTAAACTGTATGTAAAAATCTAATAATAAATGGTAAAATAAGAAAAAATATAAGGTAGAGAAATGTTAATGACAATAGTCGCTATATATACGCTGTATGTTTTAATAAACATATATGTTAGTGTTATGCAAATAGGGTATATAAATATAGCAAAAAGAAAAAAAGCAGTTTTATTATCAGAATCACAGTTTTTGGTAGCAGGGAACTACTCCGTAGCAAAAGAGAAGCTTAGTATTGTAAACTCATTTGTAGATTATATACTTTTTATCGCTTGGATGGGGTTTGGAATCTCTTGGCTTCAAAGTGTTGTTAATTTTGAAGATGATGCTTTACAAAACATCACTTTTGTGATGAGTTTCTTAGTTATTACATCAATCATATCTTTACCTTTTAGCTATTATGAAAAGTTTGTTATAGATAAAGAGTTTGGATTTAACAAGTCAACATTAGCACTTTGGATAAAAGATACACTTATCTCATTTGCTATGACACTTATTTTTGGTTCTTTAGTTGTTTGGGGAATCTATGAGATTATCTCAAACTTTGAGTTATGGTGGTTGTGGAGTTTTATATTTATATTTGGTGTTATTATCCTTATAAATATGCTTTACCCAGCATTTAGAGCGATGTTTTTTGACAAACTTACTCCACTTAAAGATGAAGAATTAGATGAAAAGATAAAAGAGCTTATGGATAAAACAGGTTTTGTAAGTTCAGGTGTTTTTGTAAGTGATGCTTCTAAGAGAGATGCTAGACTAAATGCTTATTTTGGTGGTTTTGGAAAAGCTAAGAGGGTAGTGTTGTTTGATACTCTTATAGAAAAACTAACTACTAAAGAGCTTTTAGCAGTTTTAGGTCACGAGCTTGGACATTTTGCACATGGTGATATTTATAAAAATATAGCTTTAGTTGGTGGTATGCTTTTTGCGATGTTTGCTATATTTGGTAATCTACCAGATACTCTTTATATGGAGATGGGTTTACCAGAATCTCCAGCTCTTGTTATGATTTTACTACTTATGTTTATGCCAGTTTTAGGTTTTGTTATGATGCCTATTATGGGAATCGTTAGTCGCCATAATGAGTATGAAGCAGATAAGATGGGTAGTGAACTTGGTGGTCCAGCTGGAGCGATAGAGTTAGCAAATGCTTTACAAAAGTTGGTAATTGAAAACAAAAGTTTTCCACTTTCACACCCATTATATATATTTTTTCACTACACTCACCCTCCAGTTTTAGAGAGACTAAAAGAGTTAGGTGTAGATATTGGTGATATAGATAAAAGTGCTTTAGAGGGTTCATGCGAAGCAAATATATAGTAAAAGAGATTTTACAAGAGATAACAAATAGACTAAACCGACACATACCTAGAGCATCAAGGGAGGCACAACTTCTTTTGATGGCTCACTTAGGTGTTGATGAACTTTGGCTTATGATGAATCGTGATGCTGAAGTGAAAGATACATCTAAACTTTTTGAGTGGGTAGATAGACGATTAAAAAATGAACCATTTGAGTATATAGTAAACAGTGTAAGCTTTTATAGTGAAACTTTTTACATAGCTGAGGGTGCTTTGATTCCACGACCCGAGACAGAGATTCTTATAGATGAAGTGATAAAAAGAGTTCCCGATAAAGATAGTAGCATAACTTTTGTAGAGGTTGGGGTAGGGAGTGGAATCATCTCCATCATCTTAGCATTACACTTTAAAAATGCTAAATTTATAGCAATAGATATTTCACAAAAAGCACTAGATATTACTAAGATAAATATTGAAAAATTTAATCTTGAAGATAGAATCGAGTTACGATTAGGCTCTTTACTTGATGAAGTTGATGAGCATATAGACTACTTAGTTTCAAACCCTCCATACATAGCAAATGATGCTCCACTTGAATCTAACCTCTCTTATGAGCCTCAAAATGCTCTTTTTGGTGGTGATATAGGTGATGAGATAATTAAAAAGTTACTTGATGAAGTCTTAAAAAGAAATATTAACTTTTTTAGTTGTGAGATGGGTTATGACCAAAAGGGTAAGATTACAAAAGCATTACAAGATGTAAAAAATAAAGATTTAGAGTTCTATAAAGATCTAAGTGATTTCGATAGAGGCTTTACACTAAGGATAAAAGATTGAGTAAAAAGATATATATAGATTTTAGTTATTTTATTATATTAGCAGCAACATTTGGTGGAGTTATAGTTTTAGGGGCGTTTGTTGCTCCTGTTATTTTTCATACAGATAAGATTTTAGTTGGTATGCTTATGGATCACTACAATGCTGGTATCATTATGGGTGAGATATTTCATAGATTTTCATATTGGATATATTTTGTGGCACTTTTTGTAGTTGTTTATGAAGCAGCAATCTATAAAACAGGTCAAAGAGATGCTATATCTTTTGCTAGTGCTGTTACAGTTGTATTTTCATCATTGATGTTTAGTGCTGTATATTCACCAAAAATCTTAGCTATGCAAGCACTAGGTGCTGAAGCTACAAGAAGTGATACTTTTTCCAATATACATATAGCGAGTGAGATAGATTTTAAAATCTTAGCTGTTTCGTTGATTGTACTTTTTGTTAGAAGATTGATGTTATTAAGAACTAATTAATTAGTTCTTAAAATAATTCAAGTGGTATCTACTAGATGGTGACCACATCATCCAGCCACTTGTATTTATATCATTAGATGCTTTTATCTGTTGATTTATCTCAAACTTTCTATAATCTCTTTTTTTATGAGCATAATCTTTAAAATGTTGTAACCATGGTCTAACTCTTTTTGTATCGATTCTATCTTTTATATTTTTTATACTTCTATATATAACTATATATGGGTGTTCAGATGGATTTTTTAATCTAAATGAACCTTTAGCAAATCCTGATGGATAAAGCATAGGAGCCAAATAGTCAGCTTTTTTTGCTAACGATTCAACAGTTTGACCGATTCCTATATCATCCTTTGCCCAACAGATATTACCATAAGTATCTACTGATATAAAAACACCATATTTTCTTAATCTATCTTGAGCAGATGTTAAAAATTGATCTATCGCTTTTAAGCGATTCTTTTGAGTGTTTTTTTTAGAAAACTGAAGTCCTCTTTTTGCTGGAAAACGGATATAGTCAAAGTTTATCTCATCAAATCCAACCTTAGCAGCCTCCTCAGCTATCGATATAGCATAGTTATGTGATCTTTTATCATAAGGATCAACCCATGCCATCTTATCGTGGTTTCTCCATATACGACCATTTTTATTTTTTATGGCATATTCTGGATTGTGTGAAGCTTGTAGCTCATCTTTAAATGTTACGATTCTTGCTATGGTATATATATTTCTATCTTTTAGAAGTTTCATAAATTTAGCAATATCTCTATTTGTTCTTTGTTTATCAGCACCATATCTATTTGCTTGGGTAAATGATGTTTTAAAAGATGTAGATCCATATTCATTTTTTATATCAACGATGATAGCATTAACAGCACTATTATCTATAATATTTAGAAGTTTTTTTAATGTTTTGGAGTTGGCATTAGCACCCCAAAATGTTAAATATAATGCTTTGATATTTATAGGTTCAACTAAAATATCTGTTGTATTTATATCACTTGAAAAGTTATATGGTCTATAACCACAAGCTTTTACAAAGTATCTGTCCTCATTACTTTTGATATAAAATGAGCCATTTTCATCTGTTTTAATACTATGTTTAGTATCACTAATAGTAGCATTTGGGATAGGTTTTAAACTATTTTTATCTATTATTGTTCCACTAAAAGAAGCAAAAAGTATTGTATTGAGTAGTAGGGTGGATGTAAGTAGTTTTATCAAATTATTTCTCACTTTTGATTTTGGAATATGGATTATACTTTGTGGTTATTAATGAATAACCAACAAAGTGTTGATAGTTATCTTTGGTTTAAAAAATATCTAAGTGAAGAATCTGACCACTCTTTAGATAGTGTTAGATATTTATCGATAGATTCATTAACTATTTGAAAATCTTTATTTTTAGAACTAAGTTCAGAGATAACTTTTTTTAGTGCTACTTTACCAGCATCTGTAACCTCTTTAGGGTAGGTTAATATCTCAACATTTAACTCTTTTAATTTTTGTAATGCTTTTATATTCTCTGAATGGAACTCATAGGTCATATTTGAGTTCATCTCACTAGAGGCAACCTCTATCATAGATTGATGTTCAAACCCTAGTTTAGAGTAAAAGTTTTTGTTAAAAGTAAGCTCTAAAATAGATCCAGGTTCATGCCAACCAGAGTAGTAGTATGGAGCAACTTTGTAAAATCCCATCTTTATATCAAGTGCTGGTCCAACCCATTCGGTAGCATCTATCACACCTCTTTCAAGTGAAGTATAGATCTCTCCAGCTGGTAAAAGGATAGGGTTTACACCCATTTTAGCAAACACTTCACCACCAAGTCCAGGGATTCTCATCTTTAAACCATCCATGTCTTTTAAAGATTCTATCGGTTTTCTAAACCACCCACCCATTTGGATACTTGTATTTCCACCCATAAAAGGGTGTAGGTTGTATTTGGCATACTGATCTCTCCAAAGCTCTAAACCACCACCAAAAAGCATCCATGAGTTTATCTCTTGAGCAGTAAAACCAAAAGGGATTCCACTATACAATGAAAAAGCAGAATTTTTACCTTTCCAGTAGTATGGTCCAGAGTGAAAAGCATCTATCTGACCACTAGAACAAGCATCAAAAACTGCTAGGGCAGGGACTAATGTATTTTTTGGATATAGTTTTATCTCTAGTGAACCACCACTTATATCTTTAACCCTTTGGGCAAACTTCTCGACACCTGTCCCCATGATAGGAAAATGAGCAGGCCAACTTGTAGCAAGTTTTACAACAGTTTTTTTATTTCTGTTTATGTTTACCCTTTTTCCATTAGAATCTTTTTGAGTTGGATGTTTTGAGTAGTTTATCGCTTGACGATTAGAATCGTTACACCCACTAAATGCTAATGAAGCTGAACCTATGGTAGCTGTTGTTAAAAAATCTCTACGATTCATAACAATCTCTAATCGTGTAAAGGTTTATGTGTAACCATCACACCATCTGTATCAGCATATATATAATCACCATTTTTAAAATCTACACCACCAAAAGATAGTGGTATATCTCTAACACCCTCTGTAACTGGTATATATTTTCTAGGGCAAGTACCAAGAGCATAAAGTGCTACGGGAATCTCTTTTATCTGAAAAGTATCTCTTATATAACCATTTACTATTATCCCACTATAATTGTTTTGTTGAGCAAATTTCATAAGATTCTCACCTACAACAGCATAAAATTCAGCATCAACATCAACAACTACAACCTTACCAGTACCATCTTCATCTCTTAGAAGCTTTATAAGCTCAGAGTTGTTTTTATCTAGTTTTATAGTTATAACCTCACCACGACACTTAGTAGCACCACCATAATTTTTAAAATCATGGTTTAAAACATCCACAATCTCATGATGCTCATCACAAAAATCTGCTGTAAAAAAATTCATATATTTATCCTTTATTTTATTTTTTCCCAAAAAACTTATAGTAAAAACCTTTTAGATTTCTAAGTTTACTTCTACTAATAGCTAAAGAGCCTTTCTCAACTTGTCCACTTGTTAGTGTTGTTCCTGCTGCTATCATCACATCATCTTCTATCGTTAGTGGAGCAACAAGTTGGGAATCACTACCTATAAATACATTTTTCCCTATGATTGTTTTATGTTTGTTGATTCCATCATAGTTACAAGTGATAACACCAGCACCAACATTTGTTCCTTCATCAACCTCAGCATCACCTATGTAGCTTAGATGACCAGCTTTTACACCTTTTAGATTACTTTTTTTAACCTCTACAAAGTTTCCTATGTGGGTATCTTCTATGTACGAAGCGGGACGAATGTGGGCTAGGGGACCAACATCTGAGTTTTTAATGGTGGAATCTTCTACAACTGTTCCAGATTTTATATGTGAGTTTACTATAAGGCTATTTCCAGTTATGCGAGAGTTGTTTTCTACTATACACTCACCCTCAAATTTCACACCCTCTTCAATGTAGATAGTAGATGGTAGTTGTAAAATCACACCATCTTCCATAAGTTTGTTTTTGATTCTATCACCCATAATAGTTTCAGAATCTGCTAAATCTTTTTTAGAGTTTACACCTTTAAAATCATCTTCATCTACTAAAAGTGGTGATATAGTTAAGTTGTCATTTTTAGCCATAGATATTATATCTGTAAGATAATACTCTTTTTGAGCATTATTATTATTAAGTAATGGTATATATTTTTCTAAGATAGATTTTTTAAAAGCATAAATACCAGCATTCACTGTTTGAACTTTTAGCTCATCATCATTAGCATCTTTTTGTTCCACTATTTTTTGAACTTTTTGATTCTCTATGATAACTCTACCATATCCATTTGGATTTTTAAGATTAAAAATTGACATAATAATCTCAGCATCATTATCTAAAAAACCTTGTAAAGATTTGGGAGTAATAAGTGGCATATCTCCATTTAAAACTAAAATTTTTTCATTTTTAGGTTTGATATTCATCATAGCCCCACCAGTACCAGGGAAGTTGTCAGCATCTTGAATTATGAAATTTATATCATCAAAAGATGATTTCATCTCTTTGATAACTTCATCTTTTTGATGAGCAACAACAACAGTTATATCATTTGAGATCTCTTTGGAGCTTTTGATAATATGATAAAGCATAGCTTTCCCACAGATGGTATGTAACACTTTTGCTTTTGATGATTTCATACGGCTACCTTTTCCAGCAGCTAATATAACTACGCTTACACTATTTTCCATTCTCTCTCCAGATAAATTATATATTGTTATTATACAGTTTTAAAGTGAGTTAAATTTTAAAAATTATTTTTATTTATTGAATAGCCTAATTATATTTGTGGTATTATAATAAAATTATAATTTTTTAGGGTATTTGATGGATTTAGGAACAGTAATTGGTATGGCGTTAATTATGGCACTGCTTGGCGGTGCTATGATGATGGGGGTTGGTGTTGGCGCGTATGTCGATGTGCCTTCTGTTTTAATTGTTGTTGGTGGTTCTATTGGGGCGTTGATGATCTCATTTAAACCAACACAGATGAAAGCTTTTACTAAAGTTTTTATGATAGCTATAAAACCTCCAGAAGAGGATGTTCCTGCTCTTATAAAGAAACTTGTTGAGTTTGCTACAAAAGCTAGAAAAGATGGAATCTTATCTTTAGAGGGTGATGTAAATAGTGAAGAGAACGCTTTTTTGAAAAAAGGTTTATCTATGGCTATCGATGGTAGTGAACCAGATACTATCCGTGAACTTTTAGAGATAGAGATGGAGCAAACAGATGCTAGACATAAGATTCATGGTGAGATCTTTAACCAGTGGGCTGGACTTGCTGGTGCGATGGGTATGGTTGGTACGCTTATTGGTCTGGTTGCGATGCTTCTAAATATGGCGGATCCTGCTGCGATTGGTCCATCTATGGCGGTTGCGCTTCTTACTACCATGTATGGTGCGATTATTGGTAATGTTTTTGGTACACCAGTTTATAATATTTTGGCTATTAGAAACACAGAAGAGGGTGTTGTAAAAGAGATGATTCTTTCTGGTATTATGTCTATACAGTCTGGTGATGCTCCTAGAGTTTTAGAAGCAAAACTGCTTAGTTATCTTCCACCAGCAGAACGCATTAGTCAGTTTGACTAGAGGTGAATATATAGATGGCTAAAAAAAAATGTCCAGATTGTGAACAGTGTCTCCCCGCTTGGCTAGCAGCCTTTGGGGATCTTATGTCACTTCTATTATGTTTCTTCGTTTTACTTTTATCAATGTCAAGTATGGATGCTAAAAAAGTATCTGAGGCGATAGGTTCTCTCTCTGGTGCTATGAGTGTTTTAGAGGGTGGTACAAAAACAGAGATCTCTAAAAAAAGGATTCAAGAATCTACGCCTATCGAATCTCAAGATGAAACAAGTGAACAAGTAAATAGAGTAACACAAGCTGTTATTGATGCTAATGAGATGATGGAGAAAGGGCATGGTGCTGCGATTACATTAGAGGAAGCTCAAGAGGGTTTTGTGATAGAGTTACCAGCCTCACTACTTTTTAAATCAGGAAGTGCGACTATTGAAAATGAGGATGCTCTTTTATTTTTAAAAAGGGTTGCTTTGATTATAGCTGAACTACCTAACGATATGGAAGTTAGTGTTCAAGGACACACAGATAACCAAGGACCAGGTAAAAGAAGTATATATAAGGATAACTGGGAATTATCATCAGCTAGAGCCATCTCTGTTTTACAAGAGCTTTTGCTTGATGGTGTTGATCCAACTAGAATCAATGCTGCTGGATTTGCTGAGTATAGACCATTAGCAACAAATGCTACAAAAAGTGGACGGGAAAAAAATCGTAGAGTTGAACTACATTTTTATGGTAAGAAATCAGATAAAGAGGAGAGTGTTAAACGCTCCATATTAGATAAGGTATCGGCTAAATAATGTTAAGAGTAACTGTTTTAATCTTAATTTTATTCTCATCATTATTTGGTGAATCACCTGTGATTCCTACTATGAACTTTGCTCTATCTGCTCCAGATACGCCACAACAACTTGTAAGTTCCTTAAATGTTCTAGTAGTTTTAACACTTCTATTTTTAGCTCCAAGTATGATACTTGTGATGACAACTTTTACAAGGTTTGTTATTGTATTTGGTTTTTTAAGACAAGCATTAGGTACACAACAAGTACCACCAACACAACTTTTGGTGATGCTTGCTATGGTTTTGACATTTTTTGTGATGGAACCTGTTGGGATTAAAGCTTATGAAAATGGTATAAAACCATATATAGAAGAGAAGATAGGTTATGAGGAAGCTTTTAATAAAGGGACACTTCCATTTAAAAACTTTATGATTAGAAATACAAGAGAGAAAGATTTAGCTCTATTTTTTAGAATCAGAAAGATGGATAATCCACAAACTGTTGCTGATGTCCCATTATCTGTGATAATTCCAGCATTTGTTATAAGTGAACTGAAAACCGCTTTTGAGATAGGATTTTTACTCTTTTTGCCATTTTTAGTTATAGATATGGTTGTAGCCTCCATCTTGATGTCTATGGGTATGATGATGCTCCCACCAGCTATGATCTCACTACCATTTAAGATACTTATATTTGTACTTATAGATGGGTGGAATCTTATAATAGGTAACTTAATAGCTTCAATAAAGTAAGAATTTAAAATTAGGATTTAAAAATTGGAATGTAAATATTTTGGACAATGTGGTGCTTGTGTAGTTTATGAAAATGGTTATGATGCTCAATTAAACGATAAATTGCTTTTAAATAAAAAAAGGTTTGAACCTTTTTATAAAAAAGATATATCTGTTTTTAAATCACCAGATAATCATTACCGTTCCCGTAGTGAATTTAAAATTTGGCATATAGATGATGAGATTCATTACGGTATGAATAGTATAGATAAAAAAGGTGTTATTTTAGTAGATGAGTGTCCACAAGTAAATCAGCATATAGCATCTTTGATGCCAAAATTACTAGATTCTATAAAAAATAAAGGGATAGGTTTTAAACTTTTTGGAGTTGATTTTTTAAGCTCTAGTGAGGGTGAGATAGTTGTTTCATTTTTATACCATAGAAGATTAGATTTAGATTGGCAAGAGTTAGCACAAGAGATTGCTAATGAGTTAAATATATATATTATTGGTAGAAGTCGTAAACAAAAGGTTGTTATTGGTCAAGATTATATAACAGAGAAGTTGATTATAGATGAGAAAGAGTATAGATTCAATCATATAGAAAATAGCTTCACACAACCAAACCCAAGGGTGAATGAGCAGATGGTTTCATGGGCTATGAAAGATTTACTAAATAGTGATGATGATATACTTGAGTTGTATTGTGGAGCAGGAAATTTTACTATACCTTTTGCTACAAAATTCCGTAAAATTTTAGCAACTGAGATCTCTAAGTCATCTATAAATGCTGCCAAAGAAAATATGGTTTTAAATGATATAAAAAATATAGAGTTTGTTAGGATGAGTGTAGAGGATTTTACTCAAGCACTTGATGGTGTTAGAGTGTTTCGCCGTATGAAAGATATAGATGTAGAATCTTATAATATTAGAACAATATTTGTAGATCCACCAAGAAGTGGTATGGATGAAGATTCTTGTAATTTTAGTGCTAGATATGATAACATCATATATATCTCTTGTAATCCTGAGACTTTAGTTAGAGATTTAGAGATACTTACTAAAACACATAAGATTATAGATATGGCACTATTTGATCAGTTTCCATATACTCATCATGTTGAGATGGGTGTGAAATTGGTAAAGAAAAATTTGGAGAGTATATAATGAGTGAGATAAAAATAGGTGTAATAACAGCTAGTGATAGAGCTAGTAAAGGTATATATGAAGATATTTCAGGTGTGGCTATTCAAGATACTATGAAAGATTATTTAGTTAGTGAGTTTGAGATAGTTTATAGATGTATCCCTGATGAGCAAGATATTTTAGAATCTACTATGATAGAGCTTT